>Ga0207678_10000110_pt1 | contig 67527 bp, 65 predicted proteins | sample KBSC63metaG_FD_184319 | JGI IMG/M metagenome (GOLD analysis project Ga0207678, IMG submission 184319) | Corn rhizosphere microbial communities from Kellogg Biological Station, Michigan, USA - KBS C6-3 metaG (SPAdes) (version 2) | ecosystem: Host-associated > Plants > Roots > Rhizosphere > Soil ... | reverse complement strand
CCAGCGTCACTCTCGCGGTACTGGTCGACCGCGGCGGCCGCGAGCTGCCGATCGCGGCCGCGGTGTCGGCCGCGCGCATCGCGCTGCCCCGCGAGCAGCGCCTTTCGCTGGCGCGCGACGACAAGGGCCGCTTCAGTTTCGACATCAAGGAGGGTGCGTAATGCAGCGCAACCCCCAACTCAATGCCCACGGCGAGCTGATCCACCTGCTCTCGATCGAGGGCCTGCCGCAGTCCGTGCTGCACCACATCCTCGACACCGCCGGCACCTTTCTCAGCGTCAATGACCGCGAGGTCAAGAAGGTGCCGCTGCTGCGGGGAAAGAGCGTGTTCAACCTGTTCTTCGAGAACAGCACGCGCACGCGCACGACCTTCGAGATCGCGGCCAAGCGGCTCTCGGCCGACGTGATCAACCTCGACATCGCGCGCTCCAGCGCGGCCAAGGGCGAGAGCCTGCTCGACACCATCGCCAACCTCTCGGCGATGCACGCCGACATGTTCGTCGTGCGCCACAGCGAGAGCGGCGCGCCCTACCTGATCGCACAGCACTGCGCGCCGCACGTGCATGTGGTGAACGCCGGCGACGGCCGCCATGCGCACCCGACGCAGGGCCTGCTCGACATGTACACGATCCGCCACTACAAGCGCGACTTCACGAAGCTGCGCGTGGCGATCGTCGGCGACATCCTGCATTCGCGCGTCGCGCGTTCCGACATCCACGCGCTCACCACGCTCGGCGTGCCGGAAGTGCGCGCGATCGGCCCGCGCACGCTGCTGCCGGGCGGTCTCGAGCAGATGGGCGTGAAGGTGTTCAACAACCTTGACGAAGGGCTGAAGGGCGTCGACGTGATCATCATGCTGCGCCTGCAGAACGAGCGGATGAGCGGCGCGCTGCTGCCGTCCGCGCAGGAGTACTTCAAGACCTGGGGCCTGACGCCCGAGCGCCTCGCGCTCGCCGCGCCCGACGCGATCGTGATGCACCCGGGGCCGATGAACCGCGGCGTCGAGATCGACTCGCAGGTCGCCGACGGTCCGCAGTCGGTGATCCTCAACCAGGTCACGTTCGGCATCGCCGTGCGGATGGCGGTGATGGGCATCGTCGCCGGCAACAGCGACTGAGCCCGCTTTCGCGCATCCTGATCCAGGCATTCAACGCAATCAACGCATTCACAGACAGCGCATGAAGATTCATATCCAAGGCGGCACGCTGATCGATCCGGTCGCCGGCACCGAGCGGCAGGCCGACGTATTCGTCGCGGACGGCAAGATCGCCGCGCTCGGCACCACGCCGGCCGGTTTCAACGCGGAGAAGACGATCGACGCGTCCGGCCTGATCGTCGCCCCCGGCCTCGTCGACCTGTGCGCGCGGCTGCGCGAGCCCGGCTACGAGCACAAGGCCACGCTCGCGTCCGAGATGGCCGCGGCTGTCGCGGGCGGCGTCACGACCCTCGTGTGCCCGCCGGACACCGACCCCGTGCTCGACGAGCCGGGCCTCGTCGAGATGCTCAAGTTCCGCGCGCGCAACCTGCACCAGGCCAACGTGCATCCGCTCGGCGCGCTCACAGTCGGCCTGAAGGGCGAGGTGATCACCGAGATGGTCGCGCTGACCGAATCGGGCTGCGTCGGCTTCACGCACGCGAACGTGCCGGTGCGCGACACGCAGGTGCTGCTGCGCGCGCTGCAGTACGCGAGCACCTACGGCTACACCACGTGGCTGCGTCCGCTCGACGCGTTCATCGGCCGTGGCGGCGTCGCCGCGAGCGGCGCGCTTGCGTCGCGGCTCGGGCTGTCCGGCGTGCCCGTCGCCGCCGAGACGATCGCGCTGCACACGATCTTCGAACTGATGCGCGTGACCGGCGCGCGCGTGCACCTCGCGCGCCTGTCGTCGGCGGCCGGCCTCGCGCTCGTGCGCGAGGCGAAGGCGGAGGGGCTGCCCGTGACGTGCGACGTCGGCGTGAATCACGTGCACCTGATCGACATCGACATCGGCTACTTCGATTCGCAGTTCCGGCTCGACCCGCCGCTGCGCGGCGAGCGCGACCGCGAAGCAATCCGCGCAGCCCTCGCCGACGGCACGATCGACGCGATCTGCTCCGATCACACGCCGGTCGACGACGACGAGAAGCTGCTGCCGTTCGCCGAAGCGACGCCCGGTGCGACGGGGCTCGAACTGCTGCTGTCGCTCACGGTGAAGTGGGCCGATGAAACGAACACGCCGCTCGCGCAGGCGCTGCGCCGCATCACGGCCGCGCCGGCCGACGTGCTGCAACTCCCGGCCGGCCGGGTGGCCGAAGGCGCCGCGGCCGACCTGTGCGTATTCGACCCGCGCGCGCACTGGCGCGTCGAGCCGCGTGCGCTGAAGAGCCAGGGGCACAACTCGCCGTTCCTCGGCTACGAACTGCCGGCCTGCGTGCGCGCGACGCTCGTGGCGGGGCAGGTCGCGTTCGAGCGCCACTGAACCACGCCGGATCCTCGCCATGACCGCCCTTCGCAAGCTGCGTCTCGTCTTTCACCTGCTGCGCGGCATGACGATCGTCGCGCTGCGCTTTTCGCATGTCACGCCCGCGCGTCGCGCCGAGATGACGCGCCGCTGGTCCATCAAGATGCTGCGCATCTGCGGGATGCGTCTCGTCGTCCACAACGACGGCGCGCGGCTCGACGCGAGCGCGCTCGTGGTCGGCAATCACGTGTCATGGATCGACATCTATGCGATCAACGCGTGGCGGCCGACGCCGTTCGTGTCGAAGGCCGAGGTGCGGCAGTGGCCGGTCGTCGGCTGGCTCGCGGAGAAGCTCGATACCGTGTTCCTGCAGCGCGAGAAGCGTACCGAGGCGATGCGGATCATGCACGAGATGGCCGAGCGCCTGCGCAACGGCGGGCTGATGTGCGTGTTTCCGGAGGGCACCACGTCGGACGGGCAGGCGCTGCTGCCGTTTCATGCGAACCTGTTCCAGGCCGCGGTGTCGGCCGGCTGCGCGGTGCAGCCGGTCTGCCTGATGTACGAGGACGCGCAGCGGCGGCAGTCGGTCGCGCCGGCCTACACGGGCGAGCTGTCGCTCGGGAAGTCGCTCGACATGGTGTTGCGCGGCGGCCCGCTCGTCGCGCACCTGTACGTGTGCGAGCCGATCGCGCCGGGCGGCGACCGCCGCGCGACCTCCGCGGCGGCGCGCGACGCGATCGCGGCCGCGCTCGAGACGCTGCAGGCGAAGGTCGGCAAGCCGTCGCCCGAGTCGCTGGCGGAACTCGAGCGGCATGCGTATCCGGCGACCGAAGTTGGCGCGGGGGCGGCGGGTGACGCAGCGGCCGAGGAGCCGGTGCCGGGGCGCGAGGGGTGATGTTCTTTTGCCCGCGCGTGTCGCGTGCGGGCTATTCGCCGCCCTGCGTGCGGCACGCTTCGCATTGCACCTGCGTGACCGTGCGCTGTGCCGGGTCGGCCATCAGTCGCACGGCCGATAGCTGGTTTCCCCACACGCATCCCGAATCGAGCGCGACGACGTTGTCGCGCAGCATCAGGCCGAGTGCCGCCCAGTGGCCGAACACGAGCGTCACGTCTTCGGTGCGGCGGCCCGGCGCGTCGAACCACGGCAAGTAACCGGGCGGCGCGCTGTCGGGGCCGCCGTTGGCCTTGAAGTCCATCGCGCCGTCGGGCGTGCAGAAGCGCAGGCGCGTGAACGCGTTGAACGCGACGCGCATCCGGTCGCGTTTCTTCAGGGACGGACTCCATCGGTTCGGCTCGTTGCCGTACAGGTTTTGTAGCGTTTCGCGCCAGTCCGGCGCGCGCAGCGCGCGCTGCAATTCGTCGGCGAGTTCGAGCGCGAGCGTGGTGTCCCATTGCGGCAGCACGCCCGCGTGCACAAGCAGCATCCCGTGTTCGAAATGCGCGAATGGGCGGTGACGGACCCATTCGAGCAGCGCGTCGGCGTCGGGTGCGTCGAGGATTTCGCCGATGGTGTCGCCCGGGCGTTCGGTGCGGATGCCTGCGGAAATCGCGAGCAGATGGAGGTCGTGGTTGCCGAGCACGACGGTCGCGCGCGGGCCGAGATCCACGAGGGCGCGCAGCGCGGCGAGGGACTCGGGGCCGCGGTTGACGACGTCACCGGCGATCCATAGCGGGGTGTCGGCGGGGGCTGAAAGCTTTTCCAGCAGCGAGTGGAAAGCGGAATGACAGCCTTGGATGTCGCCGATGGCGATGGGGGTGGGCGGCATGGGAGGTGGATATTGCAAGTCTTGACGCTGATTGGAAAATGGCGCGGGCGCCACAATACGCCCGGGCACAACTTTGTTCCATCTTAACAGGTTGATTTAAAACATAATTTCACTCGTGTCGGCGAGTATGGGGTCACTGTTTCAAGTTGTTAGCACCATGGATTTTGAAGCCACTTGCTTCCTATAATTGCCGCTTCCTCGACAAAATTAGCATTTCATGACTTTGACGGTCACGGTGAGAAGTTAGAATGCCCGCCTTGAGCGACGCGCACCTTGACGTTGTCGCTGTTCGAAATGGGGGCGGCTCGTGCTCGAGGCCTGCCGCGGACGACTAAAGGGAGCCTCATGATCCTGGTGACGGGTGGCGCGGGTTTTATCGGCGCAAATTTTGTACTCGACTGGCTGCGTCAATCCGACGAGGCCGTGCTCAATGTCGATAAGCTGACCTACGCTGGCAACCTTCGCACGCTGCAGTCGCTGGACGGGAGCCCGAAACACGTGTTCGTACGCGCCGACATCTGCGATCGCGCTGCGCTCGACGCGCTGTTCGCCGAATACCAGCCCCGCGCTGTCCTGCATTTCGCCGCTGAAAGCCATGTCGATCGCTCGATTCACGGGCCCGCGGAGTTTGTTCAGACCAATGTGGTGGGCACGTTCACGCTGCTCGAAGCCGCACGGACATACTGGAACGGCCTGAACGAAGCGGACAGGTCGGCCTTTCGTTTTCTGCACGTATCGACGGACGAAGTGTTCGGCTCGCTGTCGGCCGCCGATCCGCAGTTCTCGGAAACCACGCCGTACGCGCCCAACAGCCCGTATTCGGCGACCAAGGCGGGCTCCGATCATCTGGTGCGCGCCTATCATCATACGTACGGCCTGCCCACGCTCACCACGAACTGCTCGAACAACTACGGTCCGTACCAGTTTCCCGAGAAGCTCATTCCGCTGATGATTGCCAATGCGCTCGCCGGCAAGGCGCTGCCGGTCTACGGTGACGGGCAGAACGTGCGCGACTGGTTGTACGTCGGCGACCACTGCAGCGCGATTCGTGAAGTGCTCGCGCGCGGCGTGCCCGGCGAGACTTACAACGTCGGCGGGTGGAACGAGAAGAAGAACCTCGACGTCGTGCATACGCTGTGCGATTTGCTGGACCAGGCGCGCCCGAAGGCAGCAGGTTCGTACCGCGACCAGATCACCTATGTGACGGACCGTCCCGGCCATGATCGTCGTTATGCGATCGATGCGCGCAAGCTCGAGCGCGAACTCGGCTGGAAGCCCGCGGAGACGTTCGAGACCGGTCTGGCGAAGACGGTCGCGTGGTATCTCGACAACCAGGTGTGGGTCGACGAAGTGGCCTCGGGTGAATACCGCAAGTGGGTTGAAACCAACTACGCAGCGCGCGCTTGAGGAGTTCATCGATGGCACGTAAGGGCATCATTCTCGCCGGCGGTTCCGGCACGCGTCTGTATCCGATCACGCATGCGGTCTCGAAGCAGCTGCTGCCGGTCTACGACAAGCCGATGATCTATTACCCGCTCTCGACGCTGATGGTCGCGGGCATTCGCGATGTCCTGATCATCTCGACGCCGCAGGACACGCCGCGCTTCGAAGCCATGCTTGGCGACGGCAGCCAGTGGGGAATGAATATCCAGTACGCCGTGCAGCCGTCGCCGGACGGCCTTGCGCAGGCATTCATCATCGGCAGGGAATTTGTTGGCCGGGATCCGTCGGCGCTGATCCTTGGCGACAACATCTTCTATGGTCACGACCTGGCGAAGCAGCTCGAGCGCGCGGACGCGCAGGATACGGGCGCGACGGTGTTCGCCTATCACGTGCACGATCCGGAGCGTTACGGCGTCGTCGAATTCGACCAGGACTTCCGTGCGGTGTCGATCGAGGAAAAGCCGGTCAAACCGCGTTCCCACTATGCGGTCACGGGCCTGTACTTCTACGACAATCGCGTGTGCGATATCGCGGCGGACATCAAGCCGTCGCCGCGGGGTGAGCTGGAAATCACCGACGTCAATTCGCGCTATCTCGCTGCGGGCGCGCTGAATGTCGAGATCATGGGGCGCGGCTACGCATGGCTCGACACCGGCACGCATGATTCGCTGATCGAGGCTGCCACTTTCATTGCGACCCTTCAGAAGCGTCAGGGTCTCATGGTCGCTTGCCCCGAGGAGATCGCGTACCGCCGCAACTGGATCGATGCGGAACAGGTACAGAAGCTGGCCGAGCCATTGTCGAAGAACGCCTACGGGCAGTACCTCACGAGTCTTCTCACGAGTCAGGTCGCATGGCAATCCAAGTAACGGCAACGGCGCTGCCCGACGTCAAGCTCATCGAGCCGAAGGTATTCGGGGATGCGCGCGGGTATTTCTACGAAAGCTTCAACGGGCGGGAATTCGCCGAGCATATCGGGCCCGGCATCGAATTCGTGCAGGACAATCACTCGCGTTCGGCGAAGGGCGTGCTGCGCGGGTTGCACTATCAGGTTCAGCATGCGCAGGGGAAGCTCGTGCGGGTGGTGGAAGGCGAGGTATTCGACGTTGCCGTCGACATCCGGCGCAGTTCGCCGGACTTCGGCAAGTGGGTCGGCGTGACGCTGTCGGCGGACAATCATCGCCAGCTCTGGGTGCCGCCCGGCTTCGCGCACGGCTTCGTCGTGTTGTCGGAGGCCGCGCAGTTCCTGTACAAGACGACCGACTACTGGTATCCGGAGCACGAGCGCTGCATCGTGTGGGACGATCCCGAAATCGGGATCGAATGGCCGATCGATGCGGCACCGGTCTTGGCTCCGAAGGACGCGGCGGGCAAGCGTTTGAGCGAGGCGGAAGTCTATGCGTGAGGGTGGTGTGCATCCTGAACCGACGATCCTCGTGACTGGCGTGAACGGCCAGGTCGGGTTCGAATTGCTGCGGTCGCTCCAAGGGCTCGGGCGCGTGGTGCCGTGCGATCGGTCGACGCTGGATCTTTCGGATCTCGATCGAGTGCGCGCGTTCGTGCGGGACCTGAAGCCATCCCTCATCGTGAATCCGGCGGCTTATACGGCGGTGGACAAGGCCGAGAGCGAAGTCGATGCCGCACGGCGCCTGAATGCGGACGTGCCGCGAATCTTCGCCGAGGAGATGGCGCGCACCGGCGGCGCGCTGATTCATTATTCGACCGATTACGTGTTTGATGGCACGAAGGCGGGCGCGTATACGGAAACCGACGCGCCGAATCCCGTGAATGCTTACGGCGCGACCAAGCTTGAGGGTGAGCGGGCCATCGCTGCGACGGGATGCGCACACCTGATTCTGCGCACAAGTTGGGTGTATGGCCGGCGTGGGCGGAATTTCCTGTTGACGATGCTGAAGCTGGGGCGTGAACGTTCGGAATTACGCGTCGTCGCGGATCAGGTCGGCGCGCCGACCTGGGCGAAGACCATTGCCGCGGCAACGGCACATATCGTTGCGCAGAGTACGGCATCGGCCGATGCCGACTGGTTGAAGCAGCGCGCCGGCGTGTACCACTTCACGTCGGCAGGCGCGACGTCGTGGTGCGGTTTTGCCGAAGCGATCTTTGCGGCCGCCTTGGCGCCGCATGCCCCGAAAGTCGTGCCGATCGCTTCGGTCGACTACCCGACGCCGGCGAAGCGGCCTGCGAACTCGAAATTGGCGCTCGACAAGCTGACTGCGACATTCGGTGTGCGCATGCCTGACTGGCGCGATGCGCTGGAACTGTGTCTGTCGGAGTGACGCGCGCGAGCCCGGCACGGTATGGCCGAAGAGCAGGCAAACCCCCGGATGACGATGGTGATGGCCGATCATCGGGGGCATAGGCGAGATTTATGTGACCGTTCCGTAACGTCCGACTGGCGTGCGGCTGTCCGGTGAGCAGTCCTGGCTTTCCCGGGCGCCGTCCAGGGCAGCGGGCGTATTCGGCGAGTGAAGTCCGCCGGCTATAATTCTGTTCCGGTCAGATGTGGCATGACAGGCTGGCGACCACGCCAACTGGTTATTGATGTAAGTGGCGAAGACGTTGACTTCGCCAGCGAATATTAAATCTGGAGTGAATGTGATGTTGATCCCCGTCATCCTGTCCGGTGGTGCCGGTACGCGACTTTGGCCTGTTTCCCGCGAAGGGCATCCCAAGCCATTCATGAAGCTCGCTGATGGCGAGAGTTTGCTGCTGAAAACTTACCGCCGTGCAGCTGCAGTGGTCGGGGACGGCGAGGAGTCGCCGCACGGAGAATTGCTCACGGTCACGAACCGTGACTATTACTTCATGAGCAAGGACGAGTTCGTGAGTGCCGGGTTCGGCGAGCAGCGGCCCGGTGTATTCATGCTCGAACCGACTGGCCGCAACACCGCGCCTGCGGTGGCGATGGCGGCGCACCATGTCGCCGACAAGTACGGGCGCGACGCGCTGATGCTGGTGCTGGCAGCCGATCACCTTGTTCAAGACCAGAAAGGCTTCGTGGCTACCGTCGCGAGCGCGGTCGAATTGGCGAATCAGGGCCGGCTCGTCACGTTCGGCATCGTGCCGACGAGTCCGGATACCGGTTTCGGTTATATCGAGGCGGGCGAATCGGTCGGCGCGGGCCGGGCTGCGCTGCGCTTCGTCGAGAAGCCGGATGCAGCGAAGGCGGCCGAGTATCTGGCCGCGGGCAACTACCTGTGGAATTCGGGCATGTTCTGTTTCAAGGCGGGCGTCATTCTCGACGAGATGGCCCGTCATGCACCGGATGTCGCAGCGGCCGCCGAAGCGTGCTGGGTCGCGCTTCAGGAAGCCAACAAGACGTCGACGCAGATGCTCGAGATTCCCGCCGACGCGTTCGAGAAGATGCCCGACATTTCGATCGACTATGCAGTGATGGAGCGCTCGTCGAACGTGGCGGTCGTGCCCTCCAGCTTCGGCTGGAGCGACATCGGCTCGTGGGGGGCGGTGCGTGACCTGGTCGCGCCGGACGAGGACAGCAACCGGGCCATTGGCGATGCGATTTTCGTCGACAGCCGGAACATGTACGTGCAGACGCAGGACCGCGTGGTGGCGTCGGTCGGCGTGGCTGACCTGATGATCATCGACACGCCGGATGCACTGCTGGTTGCGCATCCCGATCGCGCACAGGATGTGAAGCAGGTCGTCGCCCGTTTGAAGAAGCGCAATCACGACGCCTACAAGTTGCATCGCACCGTGAGCCGCCCGTGGGGCACCTACACGGTGCTGGAAGAAGGGCCGCGCTTCAAGATCAAGCGCATCGAAGTAAAGCCGGGCGGCAGCCTGAGCCTGCAGATGCACCACCACCGCAGCGAGCACTGGATCGTCGTCAGCGGGATGGCCAAGGTCGTCAACGGCGATAACGAAATCTTCGTCCGGACCAACGAATCGACCTACATTCCTGCCGGCCACAAGCACCGCCTCGAGAACCCGGGCGTGCTGGACCTCGTGATGATCGAGGTACAGAGCGGCGAATATCTCGGAGAAGACGACATCGTTCGTTTCCAAGATGTATACGGGCGGGCTTGATGCTGGGGATGCTGAGAGCCCTTTGGGCGTATCGCGGCTTCATTCTGGGAAGCGTCAAGCGGGAGTTCCAGTCGAAGTACCGGAATTCCCTGCTTGGCGCGGCATGGACCGTCCTCAATCCGCTGGCGATGATCGTCGTCTACACGGTGATCTTCTCGCGTGTGATGCATACGAGGTTGCCCGGCGTCGACAACAGCTTCGCGTACAGCATTCACCTGTGCGCGGGCATGTTGCCGTGGGGGATGTTCGTGGAAGTCGTCAGTCGCGCGCAGAACTCGTTTATCGAAAACGCGAACCTGATCAAGAAGCTTAGTTTCCCGCGGCTGTGTCTGCCGGTGATTGTGGTCGCCAACTCGCTGGTCAACTTCGCGATCGTGTTCGGGTTGTTCGTTGCGTTCCTGCTGCTGACCGGCAACTTCCCGGGCGTCGCGTTCATCGCCGTCATTCCGTTGCTGACGCTGCTGACGCTGTTTGCGATCGGTCTTGGGATCACGCTCGGCGTGCTCAACGTGTTTTTCCGCGACGTCGGGCAATTCTTCAACATCGTGCTGAATTTCTGGTTCTGGCTGACGCCGATCGTCTATTCGATCGAAATCCTGCCCAAGCCGGTCCAGGCCGGCATGCAGTTCAATCCGATGGCGCCGCTGATCCAGGCGTTCCAGGTCGTGATGATGCAGGGCCAGTGGCCGGACTGGTCGCAACTCTGGTTCATAACGGCACTGGGCGTCGGCTGGTGCCTTCTCGGTTTCAGTCTGTTCCGCAGGCACGCGGGCGAAATGGTGGATGAACTCTGATGGGCACCATTACCGTTAGCAATCTGGGCAAGGCCTACAAGCAGTACCCGACACGCTGGTCGCGTCTGGTCGAGTGGTTGGATCCGCGCCGCAAGCAGCATCACACGTTGCACTGGGTGCTGCGGGATGTGAACTTCACGGTGCGCGCCGGCGAGGCGCTGGGCATCATCGGCATCAACGGTGCGGGCAAGAGCACGTTGCTGAAGATGATCGTCGGGACCACGCAGCCGACCGTCGGCAGCGTGACGATGACCGGTCGTGTCGCTGCGCTGCTGGAACTCGGGATGGGGTTTCATCCGGATTTCACCGGTCGCCAGAACGTGATGATGGCCGGGCAACTCCTCGGCTATTCGGTTGATGAACTGCTGGCGCTGATGCCCGAAATCGAGGCATTCGCCGAAATCGGCGAATACATCGACCAGCCGGTACGCGTGTATTCGAGCGGCATGCAGGTGCGTCTTGCGTTCAGCGTCGCAACGGCCCGTCGGCCTGATGTGCTCATCGTCGACGAGGCATTGTCGGTCGGCGATGCATATTTCCAGCACAAGAGCTTCGATCGTATTCGCGAGTTTCGCACGCAAGGCACGACGCTTCTGATCGTCGCGCACGACAAGGCAGCGATCCAGGCCATCTGCGATCACGCAATCCTGCTGAATGCAGGGCGGCTGGAGATGGAAGGCCCGCCCGAGGCGGTCATGGATTACTACAACGCGATGCTGGCCGATCGCAAGGATCACGGAATCCGGCAGGAAACGCTGGAGAGCGGTGCTGTGCAGACCGTGTCCGGAACGGGCGAAGCCGTGATCGAATCGGTCGATCTGTTGGACGAGTCTGGGCAGCTCATCGAGGTCGCCGGTGTCGGCCAGCCGGTCGCGCTGCGCGTCAAGGTCCGCTGTGTCGAAGCGATCCCCGAGCTCGTGGTCGGATACATGATCAAGGATCGTCTTGGTCAGACAGTGTTCGGAACGAATACCTATCACCTGAAGCAGGTGCTGGTCGATCTCGATGCTGGCCAGTCGGTCGAGTTGCACTTCGAATTCACTGCGAACATCGGGGTGGGAAGTTACTCGGTCGCGGTGGCGCTGCACACGGGCGACGCCCATGTCGTGAACAACTATCAGTGGCGTGACCGCGCTTTGGTATTCAACGTCGTCAACAAGAAGATGGAAAATTTCGTCGGCGTGGCATGGCTACCGACGACGGTGAGGAGCTTGCCGTAGTGGACAGTTTTTATCGCGCGTTTGAAGATCAGCACCGCGGTTCGAGGGAACTGATCAAGGGCCGGTTGGCAAAATACCTGCCGTTCATCACGCCGCTCGCCACGCTTTACCCGGGCGGAAAAGTCTTCGACCTGGGGTGCGGTCGCGGTGAATGGCTGGAACTCATGACTGAGGCGGGTTTTGCCCCGGTCGGGGTGGACCTCGATGCCGATATGCTGGAAGCATGCCGCGAACGTGGCCTTCCGGTGTTTCAGGGTGACGCAATCGAGTATCTGGCCTCGCTTGATTCGGACAGCCACGCGCTGATCTCGGCTTTTCACGTTGTCGAGCATGTGTCCTTCGAGCAGGTGCGCAGGATCGTCAGCGAAGCGTTGCGCGTATTGAAACCTGGCGGGCTTCTGATTCTCGAGACGCCGAACCCGGAAAATATCGTCGTTGCCGGCTGCAATTTCTATCTGGACCCGAGTCACAAGCAGCCGATTCCTCCCGAGTTGTTGAGTTTCGTCGGTGAATATGCAGGATTTGCGCGGGTCAAGCGGCTGAGGCTGCAGGAGGCCTCAGCGTTGCAGGACAAGGACGCACGGATTCATCTGCTCGACGTACTGGGCGGCGTAAGCCCTGACTATGCGATCGTTGCGCAGAAATCCTGTAGCGAGGAAGAGGCTGCATCGTTCGACGAAGCGTTCAATGCCGATTACGGTCTTGCACTGGCCGATCTTGCCGACCGGTTCGAGCAAGGGGTAGCGCGCGAGCACGAGCGATCGGCGGAGCGGATCCGGAAGACTGACGACGAAATTGGACAGGTCCGCGGTGAACTGGGGATGGTTCTCGACGAATTGAGACATGCTCGTGGCGAACTGGGGCAAGTCCTCGGCGAGCTTGGGCGAGTACGCGACGAACTGGGGCAAGTCCGAGGCGATCTCGGGCAAGTCCAGGAAGCAATCGGGGCGGTCCATGGCGAGCAGGGCGTCGTTCTGGACGAACTGGGGCGTGTCCATGACGAAGCGCAACACACGGCCGAGACGTTGCAGGCGGTCTATGCGAGCACGTCATGGCGCATTACTGCCCCGATGCGCAGCGTTGTAACGCATGCCCGTGAGGTGAAGGGAGTCTGCAAATCCGGCATGCGACGCGCGTTGTTCCGCGGCGTTGCATACGCCAATCGCAATCCGCAACTGCGACGACTGGCCGTCCGAGTGTTGAGCCGGATGCCCGGCGTGAAGCAGCGCCTCGTGCGGATCATCGTGGGTGCATCTGCTCAGCCGGTGCAGAGGAAGCCGGTCGACGATGACGGTTTGACGCCCCGCGCGCGCGAAGCGTTCACGGCATTGAAGTCCGCCCTCGTGCACGATATTGGAAATGCTGAATAATGCGAATCGTTGTTGACATGCAAGGGGCGCAAAGCCTCAACTCGCGCAACCGCGGCGTAGGGCGTTACACAGAGTCGATCGTCAAGGCGATGATCCGGAATCGCGGTGAGCATGAGATCGTTATTGCGCTGAACGGGGCGTTCGCCGAATCCGCACGAATTTTGCGTGAGCAGTTCGAAGCATTCATTTCGCCGCGCAACATGCACGTCTGGCATGCAGCAGGGCCGGCAGCGTACGTCGACAAGTCGAACCTTTGGCGTCGCCAATCAGGTGAACTGACTTATGAAGCATTTCTGCTCAGCCTTCGACCGGATTTCATTTATATCGCCAGCTATTTTGAAGGTTTCGGCGACGATTCGATTACCAGCATTCACGCACTTCAGGCGGACGTTCCGGTCGCTGTCACGCTGTACGACCTGATTCCATACATCTACGCCAAGCCCTATCTGGAGAACCCGGTTTTCAAGGATTGGTACCTGGAGAAAATCGAACATCTTCGGCGCGCGGACTTGTGGCTGGCGATTTCCGAATCGTCGCGCGCGGAGGGTATCGAGCATTTGGGCCTTTCGCCCGAGTGGTCCGTCAACATGTCCGCCGATGTCGACACGTGGTTCAGGCCGGAACAGATCGTGCCCGAGCGTGAAGCTGCATTGCGAAACAAGTACGGATTATCGAAGCCGTTCGTGTTGTATACAGGCGGTATCGACCATCGCAAGAACGTCGAGGGCATGATTCGCGCGTTCGCGTTATTGCCGACCGCGTTGCGCGAGTCGCATCAGTTGGCGATCGTTTGCTCGATCCAACCGGCCAGCCGTGATGCGTTGATGCGCCTGACCCGCCAGGTCGGACTGGGTGCGGATGATGTCGTGTGTACGGGGTTCGTGCCGGACGAAGATCTGCTGGCGCTCTACAACCTGTGCCGGTTGTTCGTCTTTCCTTCGTGGCACGAAGGATTCGGCTTGCCGGTATTGGAGGCAATGCGGTGCGGCGCACCCGTCATCGGCGCGAATACGTCGAGCGTCCCCGAAGTGATCGGATGGGACGAAGCGTTGTTTGATCCCAAATCCGATGAAGCGATTGCCCGTTACATGCAGCGCGGCTTGTCGGATGAGGATTATCGTCAGGCGCTGATCGAACACGGAAAGCGCCAGGCCGGGAAGTTTTCATGGGATCAAAGCGGGCGTTGCGCGCTCGACGCAATGGAGCGACGGCTGAAGGCGAAGCTGACAGATGGGCGCGAGCCGGAGCGCCGTCCCAAGCTGGCTTACGTATCGCCGTTGCCGCCGGCCCGCACGGGGATTGCCGACTACAGCGCGGAACTGCTGCCGGAACTGGCGCGCTTTTATGATATTGACGTTATCGTCGATCCGGAAATAGCGGGAGGCGTGCCGCCTGGACAATTCGCACACGTGTCGGTGAAAACGCCGGCGTGGCTGCGCAAGCATGCGGATTCATACGATCGGGTGCTCTACCATTTCGGAAATTCGTCGTTTCACCAGTACATGTTTCCGCTGCTGGAAGCCGTGCCGGGCGTGGTCGTGCTGCACGATTTCTTTCTGTCGGGGATTCTCGCGCACATGGCCATTCATGGGAATCGTCCCGATGGCTGGTCCAGGGCACTGTATGACGCACACGGATATGTCGGCCTGAGGGCCCGCCATCAGAAAGAGGACATCGCGGATGTCATCTGGGAATATCCGTGCAGCCTGGGCGTGATTCAGAAGAGCCTGGGCCTGATTGTTCATTCGCCCAATTCGCTGCGACTGGCGCGGCACTGGTATGGCGGGGATACCACGGACTGGGCCGTGATTCCCCACATGCGTGACGCGACCACTGCCACGAGCTGTGGCGATGCCCGGGATGTGCTACGGCTCGGCAAGAACGATTTTGTCGTGTGCGCATTCGGCGGACTGGGGCCATCCAAGCTGAATCATCGCTTGCTGCACGCATGGGGCAGGTCGTCCCTCGCGCAGGATCCAGCCTGTCATCTGGTCTTTGTCGGAGAAAATCAGCCGACCGAGTATGGCGAGCAACTTGTGCGCACCATTCGGCAAATGGGCGATAAGGCCAATATCCGCATTACCGGCTGGGCCGATGCGCAAACGTTCCGGCAGTATCTGGCGGCGGCCGATGTCGGCGTCCAGCTTCGGACGCTGTCACGTGGCGAGACGTCGGGAACGGTGCTGGACTGCATGAATTTCGGCAAGGCGACCATCGTCAACGCGAACGGAAGCATGGCTGATCTGGATCGCAACGCGGTGTGGATGCTGCCTGATGACTTTTCCGACGAGCAACTGGTCGACGCGCTGCAAACATTACGTTCGGACGCCGCGCGCCGGCAACGGATGGGCGCGCGCGCGCGGGATATCATCGAGAAGATTCATGCGCCCGACGTTTGCGCCGAACAGTATCGCGACGCCATCGAGCGGTTCTACATTCGGGCCGGCGCGAATCCGGTCGTGCTGTCCCGCGCAATTGCGCGCCGGGCAGGCCAGGCGGATGACGGTCAGTTGCGCGCGTGGGCGCTGGCTGCCGCAAGGAATTTTGTGCCGCGCAACAACAAGCGGCAATTGCTGGTCGACATTTCGGAGCTTGTTCGGGTAGACGCAAGAAGCGGGATTCAGCGTGTGGTCCGCAACCTGCTGAAGGAATGGCTGGATTCTCCGCCGGACGGCTTCCGGGTCGAGCCGGTTTACGCGACGACCACCGACTCTTATCGCTATGCGCGCGACTTTACGATGCGGATGATGGGGTTCGAGGACGGTTGGCTGCATGACGAGCCGATCGACTACGCGTCAGGTGACATATTCGTCGGCCTCGATCTGCAGCCTCAGGTCGTCCCAGCGCAGCGGGAGTTCTACCAGTGTCTGCGATTGCAGGGTGTCCAGGTCAAGTTTGTCGTCTACGATCTATTGTGCGTCCTGCTTCCGCAGTATTTCGTTCCGGGAGCCGCTGACGGTTTTACGGGCTGGCTCGATGTGGTGGCGGAAAATGACGGTGCGTTGTGTATTTCCAAGGCGGTTGCGACGGATCTGTCGACATGGCTGGATGCGCACGCCCCGCAGCGGTCAAGCTCGTTTGAAATAGACTGGTTCCATTTGGGCGCTGATATCGAGAATTTCGCGACTTCATCGGAGATTCCGCGCGAAGGCGATAAAGTACTGCAACACCTGCGTAGCGCACCCACGTTCCTCATGGTCGGTACGCTTGAGCCGCGTAAGGGCCATGTGGAGGTCCTGGATGCATTCGAGCAGTTGTGGCGCGAGAATCAGGACGTCAACCTCGTGATCGTGGGGCGACAGGGATGGATGGTCGAGGATCTGGTCTCGAGGTTGCGGGGGCACGCGGAGCAGGGGCGCCACCTGTTCTGGCTGGAGAGTGTCTCGGACGGCTATCTGGAGAAAATCTACGGTGCGAGTTCGTGCCTGATTGCGGCATCCTATGGTGAAGGTTTTGGTTTGCCGCTGATCGAAGCTGCCCAGCACGGACTGTCGATCATTGCTCGTGATCTGCCCGTGTTTCGTGAAGTGGCCGGCGAGCATGCGTTTTATTTTTCCACGCAGGAAGGGGGCAGTTTGGCGACAGCGATCAAGGCATGGCTCGAGCTTCGAGCAGTGCAGCAGGCGCCGTCGTCTCGCGGCATGCCTTTCCTGACTTGGGCGCAGAGTGCCCGACATTTGGCAAAAATTCTCACGCTCGAAGAAGCGTGTTCCTAAAGCAGGTCTATTATGTCTAAGAAAATTTCCATCATCACCGGCATCACCGGACAAGACGGCGCCTATCTTGCGGAGCTGCTGCTCGACAAGGGCTATACGGTCTATGGCACCTACCGTCGCACCAGCTCGGTAAATTTCTGGCGTATCGAAGAGCTGGGTATCGCCAAGCATCCGAACCTGCATCTGGTCGAGTACGACCTGACCGATCTGTCGGCCAGCATCCGTCTGCTGCAGACGACCGGCGCGACGGAAGTCTACAACCTGGCGGCGCAGAGCTTTGTCGGCGTGTCCTTCGACCAGCCGGTCACGACCGCGGAGATCACGGGCATTGGTCCGCTGAACCTGCTCGAGGCGATCCGCATCGTCAACCCGAAAATCCGTTTCTACCAGGCAAGCACGTCCGAAATGTTCGGCAAGGTGCAGGCGATTCCGCAAATCGAATCGACGCCGTTTTATCCGCGCAGCCCGTATGGCGTGGCGAAGTTGTATGCGCACTGGATCACGGTGAACTACCGCGAGAGCTACGATATCTTCGGCTGCAGCGGGATCCTTTTCAATCACGAATCGCCGCTGCGCGGCCGCGAATTCGTCACGCGCAAGATCACCGACTCCGTCGCGAAGATCAAGCTCGGCCAGCTCGACGTGCTCGAGCTGGGCAACATGGATGCGAAGCGCGACTGGGGCTTTGCGAAGGAATATGTCGAAGGCATGTGGCGCATGCTGCAGGCCGATGAGCCGGATACCTTTGTGCTGGCCACGAACCGTACCGAAACGGTGCGTGACTTCGTCCGTATGGCGTTCAAGGCGACCGGCGTCGATCTCGAGTTCAAGGGCAGCGACGCGAACGAGATCGCTGTCGACGTCGCAACCGGCAAGACGGTGGTCCGCGTGAATCCGAAGTTCCATCGTCCGGCCGAGGTCGACCTGCTGATCGGTAATCCGGAGAAGGCGAAGCAGAAGCTGGGCTGGGAGCCGAAGACGACGCTCGAGCAGTTGTGCGCCATGATGGTTGAAGCGGATCTGCGACGCAATGAGCGCGGCTTTTCGTTCTGACGCGCCGCGCGCGCTCGTCACAGGGCTCGGCGGATTTACCGGCGACTATCTGGCCCAGTCGCTGAGGGCTGCCGGCTATCGCGTGTTCGGCACGGCGCACGATGCCGAGGCGACCGGCGTCGACACGTATCGGGTGGATTTGTGCGACCGTGCGGAGCTGGCGAAAGTCGTTGCTGACGTGCAGCCGGACGTGGTCGCACATCTCGCCGCGATCGCGTTCGTTGCGCATGGCGACGCCGACGCAATCTATCGCACGAACGTGGTCGGCACGCGTAACCTGCTGGAGGCGCTGGCGACGCACGGGAAGCGGCCGAATGCGGTTCTGCTCGCGAGCAGCGCCAACATCTATGGCAATGCGGCGGTCGAGATAATCGACGAATCGGTCGAACCGAATCCGGCTAACGATTACGCGGTCAGCAAGCTGGCGATGGAATACATGGCGCGCCTGTGGCATGACAAGCTGCCGATCATCGTCGCACGCCCGTTCAACTACACGGGCGTTGGCCAATCATCGCAGTTCCTGCTCCCGAAGATCGTCGGCCATTTCCAGCGCGGGGAGCGCGTGATCGAGCTTGGAAATATCGATGTCGAGCGCGATTTTTCGGACGTGCGCCGTGTGGTGGATGCGTATCGGCGCCTGCTGCAGCTCGCGCCCGCCGGCGGCGTGTTTAACGTCTGCTCCGGTCGGGCGGTGTCGCTGAAGTCGGTGATCGCGACGATGGAGCAGATCGCTGGCTATTCGATCGAGGTCCGTGTCAATCCGGCCTTCGTGCGTGCGAACGAAGTGCGCCGATTGCAGGGCGATGGCTCGCGCCTGCAGGCCGCGGTCGGGCCGCTCGAGGATATTCCGTTGGAAACCACGTTGCGCTGGATGTTTGACGGGGGGCGTGCGTGAAGGTTGGTTTCGGCACGACCGCGCTGGCCCGGCGTAGTGCGTATGGTTCGGTGCGTGAGCATGTTCAGCATATCGAACGCAAGAGGTGGGGCAAAGTATCGCCGCGGCTCGGCTTGCCGGTGCAACGCCGCTCGCCAAACGACCGCATTCGTACCACCGGTGTCTGTGGCGAAGCCGGCGATCACCGGCTTCGCCAAGCCGGGAAATCCTCGTCGTTCGCGGAAGGGTTTGCGTCAAGGAGCACCGCGTGAAGTTGGGGGTGGACATCACCTGGATGGTCGGCAACTACCGCGGCATGGGGCGTTTTGCCCGTCAACTGGTGGCGCCGATCGGCGAGTCGGTGCTGGGCTTTGCGCCAGACGGCGTGAGCACCGACGAATGGCCGTGCGTCAGCCAAGGGCGCCGTTTCTTCCCGTGGTGGGAGCAGGTCGAGTTGCCGCGGTTGTGCCGCGAGCATAAACCGGACTATCTGCTGTGCCCGTACAACACCGGGCCGCTGCGCGCCACCGGCAACACGCCATTGATCGCGGTCATTTACGATCTGATCTACATGCAGCCGTGGAGCGTGCTGCCGCCTGCGAGGTCGCTGTATCAGACCGCCGGGCGCGTGTATCGCCGCCATGTGGTGCCGCGGCTGGCGCGCCGGGCCGACGTCGTGCTGACCATCTCGCGGTTTACGCAACGGGAGCTGGTCGAAACGTTCGGGCTGCACGAGGCGGACGTGCACGTCATCCCGTGCATGATTTCGGACGACTGGTTCGACGCGCCGGTGAGCGCGGTGGCACGTCGGCCGTACCTGTTCACGGTCGCGGGCGAGGTGCCGAGCAAGAACGTCGATCGCCTCCTGCAGGCGTTCGCGATCGCGCGGCCGGCGCTCGGCGATGACGCCACGCTCCGGATCGCCGGGATCAAGTCCGAACATCACGCGCATTTTCTCGGGCGGGCGGCAGCGCTCGGCCTCGCGGGTGCGGTCGAGTTGCTCGGCTATATTTCGCGGGACGAGTTGCGCGAGCAGTATCGGCACGCACATGCGTTCATCTTTGCTTCGTTGTTCGAAGGGTTCGGCATTCCGCTGCTGGAGGCGATGGCGTCGGGCACACCGGTTGCGTGCAGCAATACGACGTCGATGCCCGAGGTCGTCGGCGACTGCGGCCTGCAGTTCGATCCCTTGTCGGTGGACGACATGGCCGAGCAGATTCGCAGGGTATGGAACGACGGCGCGCGATTCGACGTCGCGATCCGCGACGGTGTCGCCCGCGCACGCACCTTTTCGGAGTCGGCGGTGCGTCCGCTGATTCAGGATTTCTGGGCGCGTCTATCATGAACCAGGACAAGAAGAAGCTGCTGGTGCTGACGCCGCGGTTTCCGTATCCGGTGATCGGCGGTGACAAGCTGCGGATCTACCATCTCTGCCGTGTGCTGTCCCGTCGATTCTCGCTGACGCTGCTGAGCATGTGCGAGAGCGACGACGAAATGCACGCCGCGTTGCCGGACGACGGCGTATTCGATCGGGTCGAACGGGTCTTTCTGTCGCGTCGGCGATCGTATTTGAATACGTTGCTGGCGTTGCCCACGCGCACGCCGCTGCAGGTGGCGTACTACCGGAGTCGCGCGTTTGCGGCGGCGGTGACGCGATTGCTGCCGTCGCACGACGGCGCCTTCGTGCATCTCGTGCGCTGCGCCGAGTATGTCCGCAAGTCTGACAAGCCGCGCGTCCTGGAAATGACCGATGCGATTTCGCTCAACTACAGCCGGGTGAAGCAGTTGCGGCGCGCACGGGGGCTGAAGTCGCGCGTGTTTGGCATCGAGGCGAAGCGCCTGCTCGACTACGAGCGCACGATCGTCGACGATTTCGACCTGTCGGTGCTGGTGTCGCGGACCGATCGCGACTACCTGTTTCCCGGCGAGCCGGACAAGAAGGTGATGGTGTGCTCGAACGGCGTGGACCTGTCAGGCCTGCCGTACACCGCACGGAGCATGGCGAGCCGGATCCTGATTTTCATCGGCGACATGCGTACCGTGCAGAACCAGGACATGTGCCACTATTTCGCGGAGGCCGTGCTGCCGTTGCTGCGCAAGCGTGCCGATTACCGCTTCCGGATCGTCGGGTCCATCGCGCCCGCACTTGCAGAACGATTCCGCGCGTATGACGGCGTCGACGTGACGGGCCGCGTCGAGTCGGTCGCGCAGGCCGCATCCGACGGCGCAATCGGCGTGTGCCCGATGCGCATCGGTGCAGGTGTGCAGAACAAGATTCTCGAATACATGGCGCTCGGGCTGCCCGTGGTCACCACGTCGCTGGGCCACGAGGGCCTGGGCGCGCAAAGCGGTCGCGATCTGCTGATCGCGGATTCGCCGGAGGAATTCGTCGATCGGATCGAGCAGCTCGTCGCCGACGAGGCCGGGGCGGTCGAGATGACGGCGCGAGCGCGGGCCTTCGTCGAGCACGAGCACGGTTGGGAGCGGATGCTCGCGCCGCTCGTCGACGAGGTGAGCGCGTTGCTGGCCTGAGCGGCGGCACGTCTGGCGCTCGTGGCCCCCGTGGGCGCGGGCCGGGGCCAGGCTTGGTTGCTGCCGATTGGCAAGGTTACAATGTTCGCGCACCGATGCGGCCCCATCGGCATGCCGCCGCCAAAGGCCTTCGGCCGGTATTGCGTGGCGGCGACGCCGCTGTCCCGCAAGCGGAGCGAGCCGGGCCGCACGAAGCCTTCATCTAATACGGAACCCGGACATCGACGTGTCTTTCCATAGGGTTGCATCCGGCAGCACATGCCTCGATGCATCGCCAGATGCCGGCGAGCGGCATGCTTTACGTCTTCGAGATCCCGACGTGTTTGTCTCAATTTCCCTTTCCGTTTCCCCGTGCCGTTCCAGCGTGCATCGGCCCGCGCCGCCTGCCGGCGCGACAGGCAGGTTCGCGCCGTTTCGTCGAACCGTCAGCCGACCCGGTCGGAGGGGGCGATGACCCATCTCGTCATCACCGGCGCGAATGGTTTTGTCGGCCGTGCACTGTGCCGCCGTGCGCTGCAGGACGGTCACACGGTTACCGCACTGGTAAGGCGACCGGGCGGCTGCATCGATGGCGTGCGCGAATGGGTACACGGCACCGCCGATTTCGATCACCTGGATGAAGCGTGGCCGGCCGATCTGGCCGCCGACTGCGTGATCCATCTTGCCGCCCGTGTGCACGTGATGCGCGACGAGTCGCCCGATCCCGATGCGGCGTTCGATGCCACCAACGTCGTCGGCACGCTGCGGCTTGCCCAGGCGGCGCGCAATCACGGCGTACGCCGCATCGTGTTCGCGAGCAGCATCAAGGCGGTCGGGGAGGGCGACGACGGCGCGCCGCTGTCGGAAGCCGTCGAACCCGATCCGCAGGATGCATACGGCCGCTCGAAACTGCATGCGGAACGACAACTCGCGCAGTTCGGCGCGTCGGCAGGGCTCGACGTCGTCGTCGTTCGTCCTCCGCTCGTTTATGGCCCGGCCGTACGCGCCAACTTCCTGCGGATGATGGATGCGGTCGCACGCGGGATACCGCTGCCGTTCGGCGCCGTTTCGGCGCGCCGCAGCATCGTCTATGTCGAAAACCTCGCGGATGCGCTGCTGCGTTGCGCGATCGACCCGCGCGCGGCCGGCGAATGCTTTCATGTTGCCGACGACGACGCACCGTCGGTCACGGGCCTGCTGCGCCTCGTCGGAGACGCGCTCGGCAAGCCGGCGCGGCTGGTCGCGGTGCCGCCGGTGCTGCTGCGCGTGCTCGGCAAGCTGACGGGCCGCAGCGCGGTCATCGAGCGCCTGACCGGCAGCCTGCAACTCGATACCGGCCGGATCGGGCGCGTGCTTGGCTGGCATCCGCCCTATACGACCCGCCAGGGCCTCGCAGCGACCGCCGCATGGTATCGTTCGCGCGATACACAACAATAGTCGACATGCATTTCCCGATCTCCACAGGGCCATACGCGGTCGTGGTGGCGCTGGTCGCCGCCATCGCGACGACGGCCATCCTGCGCACGCTGCTCGCGACCGGCCTCGCATGGCGCCTTGCCACCGATATTCCGAACGATCGTTCGCTCCATACGCTGCCGACGCCGCGCGTCGGTGGATGGGGGATCGTGCCGGTCTGCGTTGTCTTGCTGCTGGCGCTTGCGCCGGCGTTGTGGCTGATTGCTGTCGGCGCGGCGGGGCTGGCGGCGATGTCGCAAATCGACGACCGGCGCGGGCTGCCGGCCCGCGTGCGGTTTTCGGCTCATCTTGTGGCCGTGGTTGCGCTGATCGTCGTCTATCCGGCCGCTGCGCCCTGGTGGCTGCTCGCGGGCGTCGGCTTCGTGATGGTCTGGCTGACGAACCTGTACAACTTCATGGACGGTGCCGACGGCCTCGCGGGCGGTATGGCGCTGTTTGGCTTCGGTGCATACGGGGCTGCGGCGCTGACCGGCCCCAACACGTCACCGGATCTCGCCGTGGCTGGCGCGGCCGTTGCCGGCGCGGCGCTCGGGTTCCTGTTGCTCAATTTCCATCCGGCTCGCCTGTTTCTCGGCGACGCAGGCTCGATTCCGTTGGGATTCCTTGCCGGCGCGCTTGGCTACTGGGGATGGCGTGCCGATGCGTGGCCGATATGGTTTCCGGCACTCGTCTTCGCGCCCTTTATTGCTGATGCATCTGTAACACTTTTGAGGCGCCTGTTACGTGGAGAAAAGTTCTGGCAGGCGCATCGGGAGCATTATTATCAAAGAATGGTCCGTTCGGGCGTAGGTCACCGCCGGACTGCTCTTTATTGGTACCTCATCATGCTCGCAGGCATAATCATCGCCGTGTGGGCAAAAGGCCGCCCTGAACAGCAGCAATGGCTGTTGTTTGTCGCATGGTATGGCGTCCTTGCATGTATCGGGTTGGTGATCGACATGCGTTGGCGCCGGTTTCAGTCGGCCGCCGAAAACAACTCTTGAGGTTTCCTGCCGATGTTGCGATCCAAAGCATCGTGGCTGTCGCTGAGTGCTTTCCTGTTCGACCTGACGGCGGTGGTCGCGTCGTGGTTGTTCGCTTATCTAGTTCGTTTCAACGGTAGCGTTCCGGCTGATTTCCTCGGCGGCGCGGTGACCGCGCTTGTCTGGACGCTGCCGGTCTACGCGCTGATGTTCCATGTGTTCGGCCTGTATCGCGGCCTCTGGGTGTTCGCGAGCCTTCCCGACCTGATGCGGATCTCGAAGGCCGTCGCCGGCGGCAGCGTGATCGTGATGATCGGGGCCGTGATGTTCCAGCCGACACCGATCATCCCGCGCTCGGTGCTGCTCGTCTCGCCGCTGATGCTGTTCCTGTTGATGGGCGGCGCCCGCGCGCTGTACCGCGCGACGAAGGAGTTCTACCTGTACGGCGGCCTCGTCGGACAGGGCAAGCCAGTGCTGGTGCTCGGCGCCGGCACGGCTGGCGCCAGCCTCGCGCGCGAGTTGTCGCGTTCGGGCGAATGGCGTCTGGTCGGCCTGCTCGACGACGACGTCACCAAGCATGGGCGCGAGATCTACGGCTACAAGGTGCTCGGCTCGTTCAACGACCTGAAGCACTGGACCGACGCGATCAAGGTCGAATACGCGATCATCGCGATTCCGTCGGCGTCCGTCGAAACGCAGCGCCGCGTCGCGACGCTGTGCGTGCGCGCCGGCATCAAGGCGATGGTGCTGCCATCGCTGACCGCACTGATGCCCGGGCAGGGGTTCCTGTCGCAGGTGCGCAATATCGACCTCGAGGATTTGCTTGGCCGCGATGCGGTGACGATCGACACGCCGCACGTCGAGGCGCTGCTGCGGGGTCGCGTCGTGATGGTGACGGGCGCGGGCGGCTCGATCGGCTCCGAACTGTGCCGCCAGATCCTGCGTTTTGCACCTGCGCAGATCGTCGCGTTCGATCTGTCCGAATACGCGATGTATCGGCTTACCGAGGAGTTGCGGGAACGCTTCCCCGACCAGCCCGTCGTGCCGATCATCGGCGATGCGAAGGATTCGTTGCTGCTCGACCAGGTGATGTCGCGCCATGCGCCGCACATCGTGTTCCATGCGGCCGCATACAAACACGTGCCGTTGATGGAGGAGCACAACGCGTGGCAGGCGCTGCGCAACAACGTGCTCGGCACATATCGGGTCGCGCGTGCCGCGATTCGCCACGATGTTCGCCACTTCGTGCTGATCTCGACCGACAAGGCCGTCAACCCGACCAACGTCATGGGCGCGAGCAAGCGTCTCGCCGAGATGGCGTGCCAGGCGTTGCAGCAGACGAGCGGCGGCACGCAGTTCGAGACCGTGCGGTTCGGCAACGTGCTCGGCAGCGCGGGCAGCGTGATCCCCAAGTTCCAGCAGCAGATCGCGAAGGGCGGCCCGGTGACCGTCACGCACCCCGAGATCACGCGGTTCTTCATGACGATCCCGGAAGCGTCCCAACTCGTGCTGCAGGCGTCGAGCATGGGGCACGGCGGCGAGATATTCATTCTCGACATGGGCGAGCCCGTCCGGATCGTCGATCTCGCGCGCGACCTCATTCGTCTGTACGGCTTTTCGGAGGGACAGATCCGGATCGAGTTCACGGGGCTGCGACCCGGCGAAAAGCTCTATGAGGAACTGCTCGCGGACGACGAGACGACGACGCGCACGCCGCATCCCAAGCTGCGGATCGCGCGCGCGCGGGAAGTGCCGGATCACTTGCTCGACGAATTGCTGCCGTGGCTGATGCAGAACCGGGTGCTGAGCGACGACGAAGTGCGGCGCGATCTGCGCCGCTGGGTGCCTGAATACCAGACGACGGTTGCTCCCGTGCTGCAGAGCGTGCCGGAGGTGCGGGCGGCGTCCAGCAAGTAGACGCACCGCCGCGTGTGTGCGTCGGCTATCCCCAAAAAGCGCCCGTGAGGCGCTTTTTTTATTCCACGCCCCGGATCGGGCCGGTATTGCCTGTGGCACGCACGTGGCGCCACCGTGTCGCTCGGCGCGTGAATCGGCCGCTTCCCGTCCCCCGCATCGATTGGCCGCATTCATTTGACTACCGGCCGAATACTTCCTATGTTTCCCTCAAGGTTGCCGTGCGATTGCCGTAAAAGAACGAAAAGCCAAATACGAGCTCTACGGTCCATACCAATCCAATGAAGCAGCATATTGCAAGGGGAATGAGCGCGGCCCTCATGGTGTTCGCGCTTACAGGGTGCGGCGGGGACGATAGTCCGACCGCCGCTGCTACCAATGTCGCTGCGCAGACGGGCAAAGTGTCCGCACTGCGCGCCACGGGCAACGTGGTGAGCGCGGCGCCAATGAGCGCGACGGCGCCGATCCATGTCGCGCTCGTACTCAAACTGAACGACGAAGCCGCGTTGCATCGTTTCGTGCAGGATGCGCGAACGCCCGGCAGCCCCAGTTTCGGTGCCGTGCTGACCTCCGCACAGATCGCCGCGCGATACACGCCCTCCGCCGGCCAGGTCGCCACCGTGAAGGCCTATCTGCAAAGTAAGGGCTTCACGAACATCGACGTCGCCGGCAACAACATGATCGTCGAAGCCGATGCGCCGGCCGGTGTGGTCTCCGGCGTGTTCCAGACGACCCTGGTGCCGGTCGCGATGGCGGACGGCACCAGCGCCCATATCAACACCGCCCCGGAGACGATGCCCGATGCGCTCGGCGCGGTCGTTCAATCGGTACTGGGGCTGGATACGGCGACCCGCGTTCATCCGCATTTCGTTCGCGCCTCGCTTTCGGCGGCGGCGCCGCAAGCGAATGCGTCGCCGACAACCGCGGCCGTGACGGTCGCGCATAGTCCGACGGACTTTCCCGGCATCTATTCCGTGGGCAGTACGCCGACGGCCAGCAACATCACCGTGGGCATCATTGCGGAAGGCAATCTGACGCAGCCCGTCATCGACCTGGCCACCTTCGCAAGCAATCATCAGCTGCCTGCCGTACCCGTTTCGGTGATCAACGTCGGCTCGCCAAGCGCCGACACCAGCGCGAACACCGAATGGTCGCTCGATAGCCAGACCATCGTCGGGATGTCCGGCGGCGTCAAGCAACTCAATTTCTATGTCGCGCCATCGTTCGCGTGGAGCAACATGGCGCTCGCGATCAATCGGGCCGTGACCGACAACACCGCGCGCGTCGTGAACATGTCGATCGGCGGTTGCGAGAACTGGGCGCCGACGGCCGCCATCGACACGCTGTTCGAGCTCGCCGTCGCGCAGGGACAGACGTTCGCGGTCAGTTCCGGGGATTCAGGCAGTGTTGCATACGGCTGCAGCGGCACATCGGTGCAATACCCGGCGACTTCCCCCTACGTGGTAGCCGTGGGCGGCACATCGCTTTATACGAACGGGAACGGCAGCTACGCGGGGGAGACCGCGTGGGACGGCAGCGGCGGCGGCATCAGCGGCATCGAGCCGATTCCCTCGTGGCAGTCGAACGTGCCGGCGCTCAAGGGCCGCTTCTTCCGAGGCATGCCGGACATCGCGTTCGACGCCGATCCGTACAGCGGTGCACAGGTCGTCGTCGGTGGGCAACTCGAGATCGTGGGCGGGACGAGCCTGTCCGCGCCGCTGTTTGCCGCGACCTGGGCGCGCATGCTGTCCGGTGGCTGCGCGGCCAGCCTCGGTTTCGCGGCGCCCACGCTGTACAGCGCACAGGCGACGACCCCCTCGATCTTTCGCGATGTCACCAACGGGTCGAACGGCGCATACAGTGCGGGTTCAGGATGGGATTTCGTGACCGGCTGGGGCACGCCGAACGTCAGCGCGCTGCATTCCGCGATATGCGTGCCGACCTCGCCAATCTATGGCGGCATTATCAATGAAGGTACAACGCTCAAGCCGGGGCAAATAGTGTACTCCGCGGCAAGAAACCATGAACTGTTCATGCAGGACGACGGCAACCTCGTGCTGTACAACACGACCAATGGTGTAGCGGTGTGGAATTCCGGGACGTACGGAAACGTCGGAGCGTATGCGGTGTTCCAGACCGATGGCAACTTCGTTGTCTACAGCGCAAGTGGCAAGCCGCTGTGGTACTCGGCGACCAATGGCACGCCCTATGGCCAATACCTTGCGGTACAGGATGACGGCAACATGGTGATCTATGAATCGCAAGTACCGGTATTTTCCACGGGGACCAATACGACCGGCTACGCAAACTCTTCAAGCGGCGCTGCTGTCTGGAGCGCCGGGACCAGTATCAGCAACGGCCAAGGTTTTACGTCAGGCAATGGCTCGAACACGCTGATCATGCAAAGCGATGGCAACCTCGTGCTACTTCGCCAAGGCGTAGTGCAATGGAATTCCGGTACATTCGGGCACCCAGGCGCATTTGCCATCATGCAAACGGACGGCAATCTCGTCATTTACAGTTCGAACGGTACGCCCCTTTGGTATTCCGGAACGAGCGGACATCCAGGGAGCGCCACGTTTGTCCAAGATGACGGTAACGTGGTGATTTATATGCAGGTGCCCCACTGGAGCACAAGTACGGCCGGAGCTTAGTGTTCGGTTTGTCGATGATGATGGAAGGTTGCGGCTGCCCACCCCCCTCAATGCCCGCGCCTTTCCTTCCTCACGACCATCCACCTGGGCACCTTGAACCTTACGATGCTGAGATAAAGCCACACATAAGTCAGCGCGAACAGCACGACAAAAACGAACAGATGCACGGTATGCCGCCAGAACAGCGTCGCCGGAATCACCGCGACGAGGCACAGCAGCCAGAGATAAGGTGACGTCAGCGAATTCCGCCGCGTCAAATCATGCGCATGCTTGGTGCCGACGGCCCAGCGCATCAGCCGCTTGTACACGAGCATGTGCAGGTGCACGCCATCCGGAATCCCCGGCGACATCCCGCGGATGAATTTCTTCCGATAGATCGAGAAGCAGGTCTCGAAGATCGGATACATGAACAGCAGCACCGGATACCACGCGGACACTTCGCGGTTGCGCATCACCAGCATGATCGCGAGTTCGGCCAGCATGAAGCCGATGAAATACGCGCCGCCGTCGCCGAGAAAGATCAGCCCGGCCGGGAAATTCCACAGGAAGAAGCCGAGCACGGCGCCCATCATGATGATCGACGCGGACATCACGACCGGGTCGTTGACATGAAACGCGACGTACGCAAGCGATGCGAACATCATGAAGCTGACCATCGACGCGAGGCCGTTGAAGCCGTCGATGATGTTGATCGCGTTCGCCAGCGCCGCGACCGCGAGCACGGTGATGAACGCCGAAATGGCGACGTAGTGGAGCAGGAAGTCGAGCGGCGGCACGCTGATGCGCGTGACCGCGATGTTCAGCAGCCAGAACGCCAGCGCGGCGGCGCCCATCGTGCACAGCAGCCGCGCGCGTGGCGACACGCGCTTGGTCAGATCCTCGACGAGGCCTGACAGGAACGCCGGCAGCCCGCACGCGACGATCCCGAGAATGCTGCCGGAGATCGTCGGGTAGCGTCGGGACAGCACCAGCGCGGCAACGACGACGCCGGCGAGGATCCCGATGCCCCCGACGCGCGGCACCGGCCGCACGTGGAATTTCTGCACGCCGGCCAGGTCGCTGTCGATCGAGAATTTCTCGTGCAGATGCGCATAACGCACGATGAACAACGTGACGAGCAGGGAGACGATGAAGCCGGACGCGAAGCTGAGCATGGGATCGCTCGAAAAATGGACAGCGGATTATACAAAACCGCGCGGGTTCGCCTCCTGCCATTTCCAGTGGTCGGCACACATCTCGTCGATTCCGAGCGTCGCGCGCCAGCCGATGAGGTCGGCCGCGGCCTGCGGATTCGCGTAGCACTCGGCGACGTCGCCCGGGCGGCGCGCGACGAGTTCGTACGGCACCGGGCGGCCCGACGCCTTCTCGAACGCGCGCACGACTTCCAGCACGCTGTAGCCCTGGCCCGTGCCGAGGTTCACGACGAAGCTCGCGTCGCGCGTCGCGAGCGCGTCGAGCGCGGCGATGTGCCCCTTCGCGAGATCGACGACGTGGATGTAGTCGCGCACGCCAGTGCCGTCCGGCGTCGGGTAGTCGGAGCCGAACACGCGCAGCTTCTCGAGCTTGCCGACCGCGACCTGCGCGACATACGGCATCAGGTTGTTCGGGATGCCGGCCGGATCCTCGCCGATCAGCCCGCTCGCATGTGCGCCGACCGGGTTGAAGTAGCGCAGCGTCGCAATGCGCCACGACGGGTCCGAGACCTCGAGATCGCGCAGGACCTGCTCGGCCATCAGCTTCGACTGGCCGTACGGGTTGGTCGCGGACAGCGGGAACGATTCGTCGATCGGCGAGCGCTCGGGCACGCCGTACACGGTCGCCGACGAGCTGAACACGAACTGCCTGACGTTGCGCTCGCGCATTACCTTGAGCACCGTCAGCAAGCCGCCGAGGTTGTTCTGGTAGTACTCGAGCGGCTTCGCGACCGATTCGCCGACCGCCTTGAGCGCCGCGAAATGGATCGTGCCGGTGATCGGATGCGCGTCGAACACCTTCGCGAGCGCGGCTTCGTCGCACACGTCGACCTGGTGGAACGCAGGCGTCCTGCCCGTGATCTTCTCGATGCGCCGCACGGACTCGGCCTTGCTGTTGACGAGGTTGTCGACGATCACGACATCGTAGCCGTTGTCGAGCAGCTCGACGGCCGTGTGCGAGCCGATGTAGCCCGCACCGCCGGTAACGAGGATGGTGCCTTTAGCGGTCATGCTGATGCGCTCCTTCAGAGTGTGATGCCGGTCAATGTATGAATGGTCTGCCGGTAACGTTCGACGACCTGCTGCTCGTCGAATTCCTCGGCCACCTTGCGGCGGCCGCGCGCGCCCATCGCGTCGCGTCCGGCGCGCCCGAGTTCGATCATGCGGACCAACTGCTCCGCGAGGCTCGCGCTGTCGCGTACGCGGCACAGGAAGCCGGTTTCCCCGTCGGCAACCACGTCGCGGCAGCCCGGCACGTCGGTCGCGACGATCGGGCGGCCCATCGCGGACGCTTCCATCAGCGTGCGCGGCACGCCTTCGCGGTACGACGGCAGCACGACGCAGTCGGCCGCCGCGATGTGCGGGCGCACGTCGTGCGCCTCGCCGAGATACTCGATGACGCCTTCGCTAACCCATGCGTCGACGTCCGCGCGGCTGATCGCGCTCGGGTTGTCGACACCGAGCGGCCCGAGCAGCTGGAAGCGCGCGTCCGGGTAGCGGGCACGCACCACGCGCGCGGCCTCGACATACTCGCGCACGCCCTTGTCCCACAGCAGCCGGCCGATCAGGATGAACACCGGGCCGTGGCCGCCGGGCAGCGGCACCGGCGCGAACTGGTCGAGATCGACGCCTTCGCCGTGCAGCAGCCGCGCGCGGTCCGGGTGCGCGAGCAGCCGCTCGTCCGTGAAGGTCGCGAGATCGTCGCGGTTCAGGAACCAGACTTCGCGCGGGAAGCGGAACGCGAACCGGTACAGGCGTTTCGCGACGCTCGCCGCGCGGCTTTTCTGGATGAACACGTAGCCGAGGCCCGTGGTGACCGCGATCGACGGCACGCGCGCGAGCCACGCGGCGACCGATCCGTAGATGTTCGGCTTGATCGTGTAATGAAACACGAGCGCGGGCCGCAGCGCGCGGTAATGGCGCACCAGCGCGGCGAGCGTGCCGAGATCCTCGCGCGGGCTCGTGCCTTTCGACGCGACGGCGAGCGCGACGTAGCGGCAGCCCATCTGCTCGAGCAGCGGCACCGTGCGGTCGTGCGGCGCGATCACGACGACCTCGGCGCCGCGCGCGACGAGCGCACGGATCAGTCCGTGGCGGTACGTATAGATCGCCCAGGCCGTGTTGCAGACGAGCGCGATGCGCAGCGAGGAGGTAGCGGACATGAAAATAAAGAAAAAATAAAGCGTCGAAAATGCCGGGCGTGAACAGACCGCGTGAACAGACCCTAAGCGGACGGCCGCGCCGCGAACAGCGTCTGCTTGATCCGCTGCAGCGTACGGTACGGCGTCACGAAATGCAGCAGGTTCTTGGCGAGACCGGCCCAGTCGTACGGGTTCAGCGCGTTGAAGTGACGCAGCAGCAGCGACAGCGTCGAGATCAGCTGGCGGCGGCGCCGGGTCGCGCTGATCCCGCCCTCGTTGAGCTCGTAGTAGAGGCCGAGCTCGGGCAGGTTCGCGCAATCGTAACGTTGCATTAACCGTAAAAAAAGATCGAGATCCTCGGCCGCACGGTACTTCGCGCGGTAGTTGCCGACTTCGCGCACCGCGTCGATGCGCAGCATCACCGACGGATGCACGAGCGGCGAGCGCAGGAAGCGCGTGCGGCGCAGCATGCGCGGATCGGCTGGCGGCGTCAGCATGAAGCGCGCCTCGCCGGCGCGCGACACGACCTGGGTCCACATGCCGACGCAGGCCACGTGTGGATGGGCGTCGAGATACGCGCGCTGCTTCGCGAGCCGCCGCGGTGCGGCGAGGTCGCCGGCGTCGATGCGGGCCGCATAGCGGAAGCCGCGCGCCGCGAGCGCGTCGATGCCGGCCTCCAGCGCGCGCTCGATGCCGCCGTTTTGCGGCATGCGCAGCACGTCGACCGCGAGGCCGGGCAACTCGGGCGCGACGATCGGCGGCGTGCTGCCGTCGTCGACGATCAGCACGTGCACCGGCGCGTCCTCGCTGAACGACGCCAGGGTGCGGGCGACGTCGTCGTGTCCGTTGTAGGCCGGCATCAGCACGGCCACGTCGTCGAGCGGGAGCGGGCAAGCGGAAGACGTCATGGGCGCAGCCTGAAACGAATGTAATAAAAATTAACGGCGGTGGCGGCGACATAGCCGGCCGCGAGCCCGACGAGCGCCCCGTACAGGCCGAGCCGGGGGATGGCGAACACGTTGACGAGCGCGGCGATCGCGAGCGCGAGCACCCATTTCGCCAGCAACACGAATTTTGCTTGATATTTGAGAACGATAAGATTGCCTATCGCCTCGATGCCGGCCGGCACGGACAGCCAGACGGCCCAGCGGAAGATGTCGACCGATGCCTCGTAGCCGTGGCCGAACACCTTGCCGACGATGAGCGGTGCGGCCGCGTCCAGCACCAGCGCGCCGGCGGTCATCAGGCCGGCGGTCATCGCGGTCAGCCGGACGATGTTGCGGCGCAGCCGCGCGACGTCCTGCACGCGGTACACGAACGCGGGCGCGATGGTCTGCGCGAGCATCAGCGCGAGCGTGATCCAGTTCTCGTTGAGCTGCTGGGCCGCCGCGTAGCGGCCGAGGTCGGCGAACGACACGTGACGCTCGAGCATCAGGCGGTCGAGCTTCAGGAACAGGTACATGCAGATCAGGCCGAGCCAGAACACGGTGCCGGCGGTGGCGAAGTGCCTGAACAGCGGTTTGTCGAACGTCCAGCCGAGCGTGCCGCCGTTACGATGGCGGTAGTACAGCACGAGCGCGAAGCCGATCGCGGCGGCCTCCAGCGCCCACAGCCACGCGAAGCGGGCAGGGCCGGCGGCCGCGCGCACCAGCAGCCAGACGAGCAGCGCCTTCGCCAGGGCGGTGACCATGCTGGTCATGAGCTGCGGCTTGCTGTAGGTCATGCTCTGCAGCCACGCGTTGATCACGCCGACGAACGGCTCGCGGAACACCATCGTGACCGCGAGGCCCGCGAGCATCGCGCCGACGAGCGGGTCGAACGCGCCGGCGCCGATCGCGATCCAGGTCGCGACGAGCGCGACGGCGGATACGCCGATGCGCAGCGCGAATGCGCTGCCGAGCACCGCGCCGAGTTGCGCGGGCGGGCGCTGGACGATGGTCGGAACCAGGATTTCGGCGCCGCACACCCAGGTGAGCGGCGCCAGTACGAGGAGAAGCGTATTCGCATACTGCCATTTGCCGAACACGTCCGGCCCGAAATAACGGGCCAGAAGACCGCTGATCGCGATCGCGACGCCGATCTGCGTGAGCCGTTCGAGCCCGAGCCAGACGAGATTCGCGACGGCCTTCGCGACGTCCGGATTGCCGAATCGCTTCAGCATGCGGGGCGGCCGCACGCGCTGGAGGCGGCCGGCAGGGCGCCGGGAGGCGGGAGGTTGGCGGCGGCGGAACGGCTAGGCATTAAAATGGACAGAATGCGCGTCATCAAAACCCGCGATTATAAGTTGGATCGCGGCCGCACCAGCCGCCCGTTCCTTGTCGCGCAAGGCCCGCATGTATGATGCCGGGCACGCGCGAAAGGCGGCCAGATTATTTTCCATGCACGCAACCGAGAGAGAATCGATGATCTCCCAATCCATCTTCAAGGCATATGACATTCGCGGTGTGGTCGGCAAGACGCTCGACGCCGACACGGCGCGCGGGATCGGCCGGGCATTCGGCAGCGAAGTGCGCGCCCAGGGCGGCGACGCGGTCGTCGTCGCGCGCGACGGCCGCCTGTCGGGGCCCGAGCTCGTCGGCGCACTCGCCGATGGCCTGCGTGCGGCCGGTGTCGACGTCGTCGACGTCGGCATGGTGCCCACGCCGGTCGGCTATTTCGCGGCGAGCGTGCCGCTTGCACTGAAGGGCGGCGAACGCCGCGTCGATTCGTGCATCGTCGTCACGGGCAGCCACAATCCGCCCGACTACAACGGCTTCAAGATGGTGCTGCGCGGCGCCGCGATCTACGGCGAGCAGATCCAGGCGCTGTACCGCCGCATCGTCGACGAGCGCTTCGAAACGGGCAGCGGCACGTTCGAGGAGTTCGACGTCGCGGACCAGTACATCGCGCGCATCGTCGGCGACGTGAAGCTCGCGCGCCCGCTGAAGCTCGTCGTCGACGCCGGCAACGGCGTCGCGGGCCCACTCGCGACGCGCCTGTTCAAGGCGCTCGGCTGCGAACTCGTCGAGCGCTTCACCGACATCGACGGCACGTTCCCGAACCATCACCCCGATCCCGCACACCCGGAAAACCTGCAGGACGTGATCCAGGCGCTGAAGGACACCGACGCCGAACTCGGCTTCGCGTTCGACGGCGACGGCGACCGCCTGGGCGTCGTCACGAAGGACGGCCAGATCATCTACCCGGACCGCCAGCTGATGCTGTTCGCGGAGGAAGTGCTGTCGCGCAACCCGGGCGCGCAGATCATCTACGACGTGAAGTGCACGCGCCATCTCGCGCAGTGGGTGAAGGCGAAGGGCGGCGAGCCGCTGATGTGGAAGACGGGCCATTCGCTCGTGAAGGCGAAGCTGCGCGAGACGGGTGCGCCGCTCGCCGGCGAGATGAGCGGCCACGTGTTCTTCAAGGATCGCTGGTACGGCTTCGACGACGGCCTCTACACGGGCGCGCGCCTGCTGGAGATCCTCGCGAAGACGGCCGATCCGAGCGCGCTGCTGAACGGCTTGCCGGACGCGATGAGCACGCCCGAGCTGCAGCTCTGGCTCGACGAAGGCGAGAACTTCCGCCTGATCGACAAGCTGCAGAAAGAGGCGAAGTTCGACGGTGCGGAGGAAGTCGTGACGATCGACGGCCTGCGCGTCGAGTACCCGGACGGTTTCGGCCTTGCGCGTTCGTCGAACACGACGCCGGTCGTCGTGATGCGGTTCGAATCGGAGACCAAGGAAGGACTAAAGCGCATTCAGGAGGACTTCCGCCGCGTGCTGACGGCCGCGAAGCCGGACGTCAAGCTGCCGTTCTGAACCCCGGCGGCCTGCGGGCCGTCGCCGGCGCGACGCTCGAACGGGCCGTCGCGCCATCCCCGAAAAGCGGCGCACGCTCACGCGTGCGGCCGCTTTTTGTCTGTCTGACGTCCCGGGCGCGATAAAATCGCGTCTTTATGCCTGTCGCCGGCTATCCGCCGGCGTTTTTTCAGCGTGCAAAAGATCCTGATCGTGCGCGTGTCGTCGCTGGGCGACGTCGTGCACAACATGCCGGTGATCGCCGATATCCGGCGCCGCCATCCCGATGCGCAGATCGACTGGCTCGTCGAGGAGAGCTTCGTCGACCTGGTGCGGCTCGTCGACGGCGTGCGCGACGTGCTGCCGTTCTCGCTGCGCCGCTGGCGCAAGAAGCCGTTCTCGGGCGCGACGTGGCGCGAGATCCGCGCGTTCCGCAAGCGGCTCGTGGCCGAGCAGTACGACCTCGTGATCGACTGCCAGGGTCTGATCAAGACGGCCTGGGTCGCGAGCTGGGCGCGCGGCCCGCTCGCCGGCCTCGGCAACCGCACCGACGGCGCCGGCTACGAATGGCCGGTGCGCTTCTTCTATCGCCAGCGCGTGCCGATCGCGCCGCGCACGCACGTGGTCGAGCGCTCGCGCCAGCTGGTCGCGGCCGCGCTGGGCGATCCGGCGCCGACGCCAGTCGATCCGGTCGATTTCGGCCTCGATACGCGCGCGGCGGCGCTCGCCGTTGCGGCGCTCGGCCTGAACCTGCCGGTGCCGTACGTGGTGTTCGTGCACGCGACCTCGCGTGCCGACAAGCAGTGGCCGGACGCCGCGTGGATCGAGCTCGGCCAGGCGCTCGTGCGGCGCGGCGCGTCGCTCGTGCTGCCGTGGGGCAACGACGCGGAGCGCGCGACCAGCGAGCGGCTCGCGAAGGAGTTCGGCGCGGCGGCGATCGTGCCGCCGAAGCTGTCGCTGCCGGCCGTCGTCGGCCTGATCGACGGCGCGGCCGCCACCGTCGGGGTTGATACAGGTCTGGTTCACATCGCGGCCGCGCTCAAGCGTCCGACGGTCGAACTGTACAATTTCGCAACGGCCTGGCGGACCGGCGGCTACTGGTCGCCGAACGTCGTCAATCTCGGCACGGCGGGGCAGCCGCCGTCGATCGCGCAGGTGAAGGCGGCGCTCGCGGGCTTCGGTCTGCTGTGATGCCCGTCACGCCTGTCCTGTCTCTCCTGCCCCTCCTGCCCGTCACGCACGCGAACCGATCATGAGCGAATCCCAGATCATCGAAGTCCCGTCCGCCGACTGGAGCGGACACAACCTGTCGGCGCCCCGCGAGCAGCTGCTGGCCGCGGTCGAGGAAGGCAAGGTGCTGTATTTCCCGCACCTGCGCTTCGCGATCGAAGGCGGCGAGGAAGCGCTGCTCGATCCGTCGCTCGCCGATCCGAAACGCAAGAACATCAGCCTCGCGCCGAACGGCGGCGTGCTCGCAGGCGTGCTCGGCGACAGCGTCACGCAGTCGGCCGTGCGCGCGCTCGTCGCGCGCTTCCAGCAGCAGGCCGGTACGCTCGTCGACGGCCTCTTTCCCGAATACCGCGGCAAGCTGCGCGTCGCGCCGACGAGCCTGCGGCTGATGCAGGTCGAGACGCGCCAGACGTCCTGGCGCAAGGACGACAGCCGGCTGCACGTCGACGCGTTCCCGTCGCGGCCGAACTACGGCGAGCGGATCCTGCGCGTGTTCACCAACGTGAACCCGGCCGGCCAGCCGCGCGTGTGGCGCGTCGGCGAGCCGTTCGAGGGCGTCGCGAAGCGCTTCCTGCCGAAGATCCGGCCGCAGTTGCCGGGCTCGGCGTGGCTGCTGAACCTGCTGCACGTGACGAAGTCGCCGCGCAGCGCATACGACCACCTGATGCTCAACCTGCACGACGGAATGAAGGCCGATCTCGATTACCAGAAGACCTGTCCGCAGCAGACGATGCCGTTTCCGCCGGGCAGCGTGTGGATATGTTTCTCGGATCAGACTTCGCACGCTGTGATGTCCGGCCAGTTCATGCTCGAGCAGACCTTCTTCCTGCCGGTCGACGCGATGGTGCGCCGCGAATGCGCGCCGCTGGGGATTCTCGAGCGCCTGACCGGCCGGGCGCTGGTTTGAGCGCGCCCCGCATCCTTCGCGGCGACGGAGCCCGCTCATGCTGAGGGCGATCTATCGCGCGCTATGGTGGCTCGTCGCGCCGATCGCCGTCATCCGGCTCTTTGTGCGCTCGCGCAAGGAGCGCGGCTACCGCGAGCACGTCGCCGAGCGTTTCGGCCGGGTCGCGGGCCGTTCGCCGGACGATCGTGCGCCGCTGATCTGGGTGCATGCGGTGTCGGTCGGCGAGACACGCGCCGCGCAGCCGCTGATCGACGCGCTGATGCGTACGCGCCCCGACGCGCGCATCCTGCTCACGCACATGACGCCGAGCGGCCGCGCGACCGGCGAGGAGATCTTCGGCGACCGCGTGCTGCGCTGCTACCTGCCGTACGACATGCCGGGCGCGGTGCGACGCTTCCTGCGCGCGTGGCGGCCGACCCTCGGCCTCGTGATGGAAACCGAGGTGTGGCCGACGCTGATCGACGAGTGCCGCCGCGCGGACGTGCCGCTCGTGCTGACCAACGCGCGGATGTCCGCGCGCTCGCATCGGCGCGCGGCGAAGTTCGGCGCGGCCACGCGCGACGTGTTCGGCGGTTTCTCGCGCGTGCTCGCGCAGAGCCCGGCCGACGCGGAGCGGCTGACGTCGCTCGGCGCGCGCAACGTGACGGTGCTGGGCAACCTGAAATTCGACATGACCACGCCGCCGGAGCTGGCCGCGCGCGGCCATGCATGGCGCGACGCGATCGGCACGCGGCCCGTGTGGGTCGCCGCCAGCACGCGCGAGAACGAGGAGGCGCTGGTGCTGCAGGCGTTCGCCGCGATGCGCACGCCGGGCGCGCTGCTGATTCTCGTGCCGCGCCATCCGCAGCGTTTCGGCGAAGTCGAGGCGCTCGTCGGGCGCAGCGGGCTCAAGTGCGTGCGGCGTTCGGTGTGGGGTGCGGACGCGGCGGCACTGGCGGCCGGCCGGCCCGCTGCGGCGGAACCGTTGCCGGCCGACGTGACGGTGTTGCTCGGCGATTCGATGGGTGAGCTCGGCGCGTACTACGCGGCCGCCGATGTCGCGTTCATCGGCGGCAGCCTGCTGCCGCTCGGCGGGCAAAACCTGATCGAGGCGTGCGCGGTCGGCGTGCCGGTGCTGATCGGGCCGCACGTGTTCAACTTCACGCAGGCGACCGCCGATGCGGTCGCGGCCGGCGCGGCGATGCAGGTCGCGGATCCGCTCGATCTCGCGCACGTGCTCGACGCGCTGTTCACCGACAACGCGCGGCGCATCGCGATGGGCGCGGCGGGTGCCGCGTTCGCGGCGCGCCATCGCGGCGCGACCGCGCGCTCGGTCGACGTGCTCGCGGCATTGCTGCCGCCGGTCGAGCGCGGCAGCGCCGCGATGCCCGGCGCAACCGACGCGTCGGAAGCATCCGACGACTGAGCGGGCGGCGCAAGGCCGCCCCTGGGCAGGCGACGCGGCAGCGGTCGCCGCGCCGCCGCTCACACCATCAGCAATCCTTTCTTCTCGATGAATGCGACGACGTCCGCGACGCCTTCGAGCGCCTTCAGGTTCGTCATCACGTAAGGCCGCTCGCCGCGCATCTTCTTCGTGTCGGACGCCATCACGTCGAGGTTCGCGCCGACGAGCGGGGCGAGATCGGTCTTGTTGATCACGAGCAGGTCGGACTTCGTGATCCCGGGGCCGCCCTTGCGCGGAATCTTCTCGCCGCCTGCGACGTCGATCACGTAGATCGTCAGGTCCGACAGCTCGGGGCTGAACGTCGCCGCGAGATTGTCGCCGCCCGATTCGATGAACACGATGTCGACATCGGGAAAGCGCGACAGCATCCGGTCGACGGCCTCGAGATTGATCGACGCATCCTCGCGGATCGCCGTGTGCGGGCAGCCGCCCGTCTCGACGCCCATGATGCGTTCCTCGGGCAGCGCGCCCGCGACGGTCAGCAGGCGCTGGTCTTCCTTCGTATAGATGTCGTTCGTGATCGCGACGAGGTCGTAGCGCTCGCGCATCGCCTTGCACAGCATTTCGAGCAGCGTGGTCTTGCCGGAGCCGACCGGGCCGCCGATGCCGACGCGCAGCGGTGGCAGTTTCTTGGTGCGGCGGGCGGGGGAGAGTGCGGGTGCGTTCATGGCGTGGGTCGGGTTCAGGAGCGGAACAACCGCGAATACTGGGTTTCGTGCCGCGCCGACAGGATGCCGAGCTGCGGCGCGAACGTGTTGACGGCGTCGGGCGGCGTGGCGAGCGCGCGGCGCACGGCCGCGTCGATCGCGCCGCGCAGCGCGACGATGATGCGTTGCCCGGCAAGCTGGCCGAGCGGCACCGCTTTCAGCGCGGCCGACGTCTGGTTCTCGACCCAGCCGAACGCGTACGCGGCGAGCACGGCGTCGGCGCTCGCGTCGTGCGCGGCGGCCGCGTAGGCGAACGCGGTCGGCAGCGCGATCGGCGAAATCGTCGCGAGCGTCGCGCGGCCCGCGGCATCGCCCCATTCGAGCGACGTGCAGAGCTGCGCGAGCGACCAGCCCATTTGCTCGGTCTCGCGGCGCAGTTCCGCCGATTCGCGGCTCGCGATGAACCATGCGTTCTCGCGCGCGAGCGCATCGGCGTCGTGCGCGTGCCAGCGTGCGAGCTGGTGCGCGAGGAACGGCAGTTCGCCGTGCGCGAGCACGTCGGTCAGCCCGCTCGCGATCCAGTCGCGCGCGGTGTCGGCGTCGCGGATCAGGTTCGCGTCGAGCGCGGCTTCGAATCCCTGCGAATAGCTGAACGCGCCGATCGGCAGCGCGGGCGACGCGAGATGCAGCAGCGCGACGAGCTCAGTGGTGGTCATGACCGTGGTGGCCGTGCGTGCAGCCCGGACCATGCTGGTGATCGTGATCGTGATCGTGCGAGTGCGAGTGCGAGTGCGAGTGGCCATGGTGCTCGCCGAATACCTGCTGCGCGAGCGCGTAATCCTCGGCGAACGTCGCGTCATGTCCGTGCTTGTGGCCGCCGCCGTACGCACCGGCTTCCGGCTGGAACGGCGCGCTCGTGGGTTCGACCTGCGTGCCGAGCCGGCGCAGCATGTCCGCGAGCACCGGATCGGCTTCGAGCTTCAGGTAGCCGTCGCCGATCTCGACCGGCGTGTGACGGTTGCCGAGGTGATACGCGGCGCGCATCAGCGTGAGCGGATCGCCCGCGCGCACGAGCAGCACGGTCTCGGGCGCCGCGGCGATGCGCACGAGCGCGCCGTCGTCGGCGACGAGCACGTCGCCGTCGCTCAGCACGGTGCCGCGCGGCAGCACGACCGCGACCTCCTCGCCGGTATCGAGCGTGGCCGCGAGGCGGCTCTTGCAGCGGGCGTCATAGGCGAGCGTGAGCGTCGGCGCGCGCGCGACGAGCGACGCGGCGAGCTTCACGTCCGGGGCAATGCGTTTGTCGAGGGTGCGCATGGAACGAAAACCGGAAATCAGAACAGGAAATAGCGCTGCGCCATCGGCAGCACCGTCGCCGGTTCGCAGGTGAGCAACTGGCCGTCGGCGATCACGTCGTAGGTTTCGGGATCGACGCTGATCGACGGGCGCCATGCGTTGTGGATCATGTCGGCCTTCGTCACGTTGCGGCAGTTGCGCACCGGTACGATCCGCTTCGCGAGGCCGTAGCGTTCGGCGATGCCCGCATCGGCGGCCATCTGAGACACGAAGGTGAGCGACGTGCGCGCGAGCGCGCCGCCGCGTGTCGCGAACATCTCGCGGTAGTGGACCGGCTGCGGTGTCGGGATCGACGCGTTCGGGTCGCCCATCTGCGCGACCGCGATCATCCCGCCCTTCAGGATCATCGACGGCTTGATCCCGAAGAACGCCGGTTCCCACAGGACGAGGTCGGCCCACTTGCCGGGTTCGATCGACCCGACTTCATGCGCGATCCCGTGCGTGATCGCCGGATTGATCGTGTACTTCGCGACGTAGCGTTTCGCGCGGAAGTTGTCGTTGCGCGCACCGTCTTCCGGCAGCGCGCCGCGCTGCACCTTCATCTTGTGTGCGGTCTGCCAGGTGCGGATGATCACTTCGCCGACGCGGCCCATCGCCTGCGAATCGGACGACAGCATCGACAGTGCGCCGAGATCGTGCAGGATGTCCTCGGCCGCGATCGTCTCGCGGCGGATTCGCGATTCGGCGAACGCGAGATCCTCGGCGATCGACGGATCGAGGTGATGGCAAACCATCAGCATGTCGAGATGCTCGTCGAGCGTGTTGATCGTGTACGGGCGCGTCGGGTTGGTCGACGACGGCAGCACGTTCGCCTCGCCGCATACCTTCAGGATGTCGGGCGCATGGCCGCCGCCCGCGCCTTCGGTGTGGTACGTGTGGATCGTGCGGCCCTTGAACGCGGCGACCGTCGATTCGACGAAGCCGGCTTCGTTCAGCGTGTCGGTGTGGATCGCGACCTGCGTGTCGGTGTCGTCGGCCACCGACAGGCAGTTGTCGATCGCGGCAGGCGTCGTGCCCCAGTCTTCGTGCAGCTTCAGGCCGATCGCGCCGGCCGCGATCTGCTCGACGAGCGGCTGCGGCAGGCTCGCGTTGCCCTTGCCGAGAAAGCCGAGGTTGATCGGCCAGCCGTCGGCCGCCTGCAGCATCCGCTCCATGTGCCACGGGCCCGGCGTGCAGGTCGTCGCGTTGGTGCCGGTGGCCGGCCCCGTGCCGCCGCCGAGCATCGTCGTGACGCCCGACGCGAGCGCCTCGTCGATCTGCTGCGGGCTGATGAAGTGGATGTGCGTGTCGATGCCGCCCGCGGTGACGATCAGCCCTTCGCCGGCGATCACTTCGGTCGCGGCGCCGATCGCGATCGTCACGCCGGGCTGGATGTCCGGGTTGCCGGCCTTGCCGATCGCGGCGATGCGGCCGTGCTTGATCGCGATGTCGGCCTTCACGATGCCCCAGTGATCGAGGATCACCGCGTTCGTGATGATCGTGTCGGGCACGTCGGCGGCCACGCGCTGCGACTGGCCCATCCCGTCGCGGATCACCTTCCCGCCGCCGAATTTCACTTCCTCGCCGTAGATCGTGTAGTCGCGTTCGATCTCGATCAAGAGTTCGGTATCGGCGAGCCGTACGCGGTCGCCCGTCGTCGGCCCGAACATTTCCGCGTACGCGCGGCGGCTCAAGCGTAATGTCATGGTGCTGTTCCTGAAGAGTGGGGCGCGGCTTACAGCGGCCCCATCACCTTGCCCTGAAAACCGTAGACGGCGCGCTCGCCGGCCAGCTCGACGAGCTCGACGGTGCGCGTCTGGCCCGGCTCGAAGCGCACGGCGGTACCGGCCGCGATGTTGAGCCGGAAGCCGCGCGCGGCCGCGCGGTCGAACGACAGCGCGTCGTTGGCTTCGAAGAAGTGGTAGTGCGAGCCGACCTGCACCGGCCGGTCGCCGGTGTTCGCGACCACGACCGTCAGCGTCGGGCGGCCTGCGTTCAGTTCGTGCTCGCCGTCGTCGGTGAGGATTTCGCCGGGGATCATGCGGGGGGCCTCGCTCACGGAATCGGGTGGTGGACGGTGACGAGCTTGGTGCCGTCCGGAAAGGTCGCCTCGACCTGGATGTCGGGGATCATCTCCGGCACGCCATCCATCACGTCGTCACGCGTGAGCAGTGTCGTACCGTAGTGCATCACCTCGGCGACGGTCTTGCCGTCGCGCGCGGCTTCCATCAGCGCGGCGGTGATGAATGCGACCGCCTCCGGATAGTTGAGCTTCAGCCCGCGCGCGCGACGACGCTCGGCCAGCAGCGCCGCCGTGAAGATCAGCAGCTTGTCCTTTTCTCGGGGAGTCAGTTTCATGAAGGCAATCGTTCAGGAAAACGTAATTCTTTCGGGGCGCGGGGTTCCGGCACAGTCGCGGGCCATCGTAGCACCGCGCGTTTTTTCCGTGCGTCGTGTATCCGTTATGTAAGACGCAAGGTGCGTGCCATGCCGATAAAACGTGCGGCGATGCGCGTTCGTGGTGCGCGATGCATGAATGTCGGGCAGCGCGGGCGCCGGCGCTGCGCCGAAACGGTGCGCGCCGGGGCGGCGCGCATTCAGGTTTGCCAGAGGCGCAGCGGCCGCGCGTCGACGCCGTGCACGATCGGCCGCAGGTAAAGCCAGCAGTCGGCGAAGTGGCGCTGAAGCGCTTCCATCGAGGTCGACAGCGCGCGCACCAGCACGACGCCGGGCGTCACGCAGGTCGCGCCCGCGCGCAGCGTGTCGTCGAACGGCATCCGCGCGGCGAGCGCTTCGGCCAGTGCCGCGTCGCACGCGGCGCCGGCGGCCCACAGCGTGCCGTACACCGGAAAGCCGGCGAGACCCTGCAACGCGCCGCGCAGCGGATCGCGCGCGTCGAGCAGCGCGTGCTCGGTCCACAACGGCCGGCCATCGGCATCGACGAGTGCCGAGCGCGACGCGATGCGGCCGGCCGACCACGTTTCGCCGGCCGCCTGCCTGCCGAGTTGCGTCGCGTCCCAGCCGATTGCGCTCGCGCCTGCGCCGAGCGTCACCGTGAAGTCGAGCGCGGCGTGGGCCGCGTCGAAGAACAGGTTGTTCTGCGGCAGCCAGTCGAGCTTCGCGTGCGCGCCGACCGTGATGCCGATGCGTTGCGTCGCGTCGAGACCGTTCGACTTGTACCACTTGGTCGCGCCGGGCGTCGTCAGCACCGCGTGCGTGCCGTCGCCGAGCGCGATGCCGATGTCGAGCCGGTCGCCGCCCGCGACGCCGCCCGGCGGGTGAACGATGACCGCGTGGCAGATCGCATCGCCTTCCGGATACAGCGGCCGCTGCACGCGCAGCGGACCGTCGTGCAGCCGGTGAACGAGCGTCGTGCGCGCGCCGTGCCGTTCGAAGCCGAGTTCGAGGCGACCGCGCCACGATTTGGCGACGGAGGGGCGGGACAGCGAGGCGTGGGAATCAGGGGCGGACATCGGTGCAAGGCAGGGGACGGGCGCGGTGAACGAGGATGCTACCGCAACAATATACGCTTCGGCGCTCGCGTTGCAGGCTGACGCAACGTCGCTCGCAGGCCGTGCCGTTGCGCCGGCGTGGGCCCGGCATGCGCTGCCTGGCGAAGCGCCGGATCGATGCGTCGGATCGGCAACCGGAAGCGATGCCCCTCCGGCGCCCGCCTGCTACACCGCGATCTGCTCGCGCACGCCGTTCGCCTCCATGTCCCGCGCATCGCCGCCCGCGACGACCTCGCCGCGGCTCATCACCCAGTAGTGATCCGCGATCGAGCGCGCGAAGTCGTAGTACTGCTCGACGAGCAGCACGGTCATCTTCGATTCGTCGACGAGCTGGCGCAGCGTGCGCCCGATGTCCTGGATGATCGACGGCTGGATGCCCTCGGTCGGCTCGTCGAGGATCAGCAGCTGCGGCTCGCTCATCAGCGCGCGGCCGATCGCGAGCTGCTGCTGCTGGCCGCCCGACAGGTCGCCGCCGCGCCGCGCGCGCATGTCCTTCAGCACCGGGAACAGCTCGTAGATGCGCTCGGGCACCGACGAGCGCGCCTTGCGGCTTGCCGCGCCGACGAGCAGGTTTTCCTCGACGGTCAGCCGCGGAAAGATGTCGCGGCCCTGCGGCACGTAGGCAAGCCCGGCCGCGACACGTGCATACGGCGGCAACGCGCCGAGCGGCGTGCCGCGCCACGACACGCTGCCGCTCTTCGCGGCGACGACGCCCATCAGGCAGCGCAGCAGCGTGCTCTTGCCGACGCCGTTGCGGCCGAGCAGAACGGTGAGCTTGCCGTCTTCGGCGGCGAGGTTCACGTTGCGCAGGATATGGCTGCCGCCGTAGTACTGGTTCAGTGCGTCGATCTTCAGCATCGCATCATCTTCCGAGGTAGGACTCGATCACCGCGTCGTCGCGCTTGACCTGGTCGAGCGTGCCGTGCGCGAGCACCGCGCCGTTGGCCATCACCGTCACGCGGCCCGTGTCGCCCGCGAGCGCCGCGACGAAGTCCATGTCATGCTCGACCACCATCATCGAGCAGGTGCCGCGCAGCGTGTTCAGCAGCGCGGCGAGTTCCATCGTCTCGTGGTCGGTCATCCCGGCCGCCGGTTCGTCGAGCAGCAGGAGGGCGGGGCGCTGCATCAGCAGCATGCCGATCTCGAGCCGCTGCTTCTGCCCGTGCGACAGCTCGCCGGCCGCGCGATACGCGTCGCTTTCCAGGCTGATCAGCGCGAGCGTTTCCTCGATCTTCGTCTGCGCGGTGCGGTCGAGCCGCGCGCGCAGCGATGCGAGCCAGCCCTTGTCGGTCTGCATCGCGAGTTCGAGGTTTTCCCACACCGGATGCTGTTCGAACACGGTCGGCTTCTGGAACTTGCGGCCGATGCCCGCGCGCGCGATTTCCGGCTCGTTCATCCGCGCGAGATCGATCGTCTGGCCGAGAAATACCTTGCCCGCATCGGCGCGCGTCTTGCCGGTGATCACGTCCATCATCGTGGTCTTGCCCGCGCCGTTCGGGCCGATCACGCAGCGCAGCTCCCCGGCGTCGATCGCGAGCGACAGCTTGTTCAGCGCGCGAAAGCCGTCGAAGCTCACCTCGATGTCCTCGAGGTAGAGGATCGTGCCGTGCGACGTGTCGATGCCGGGCGGCACCACGCGGCCCATCGATGCGGTGCCGCTGACGGTCAGCAGCTCGTCTTCGGCCGGTGGCGTGAACTGGTAGAGGGCCGTGCCGTTCATCCGCGTTTCCCCTTCGCAAGCAGCGTGTCGACGAGGCCCATGATCCCGCGCGGCAGCAACAGCGGCACCAGCACGAAGATCAGGCCGAGAAAGAACAGCCAGTATTCGGCGAAGTACGCGGTAAAGAAGCTCTTCGCGCCGTTCACCGCGAACGCGCCGACGATCGGCCCGATCAGCGTGCCACGCCCGCCCACCGCGACCCAGATCGCCATTTCGATCGAGTTGCCGGGCGACATCTCGCCGGGATTGATGATGCCGACCTGCGGCACGTACAGCGCGCCCGCGATGCCGCACAGCACGGCCGACAGCGTCCACACGAACAGCTTGTACGCGAGCGGGCTGTAGCCGAGGAACATCAGCCGCGTCTCGCCGTCGCGCACCGCGGTGACCACGCGCCCGAGCTTGCTCGTGACGATCGCGCGCGCGGCGATGAACGCGAGCACGAGCGTCGCGAAGGTCAGCAGCAAGAGCACCGTGCGCGTGCCGGGCGACGTGATCGCAAACCCGGCGATGCGCTTGAAGTCGGTGAAGCCGTTGTTGCCGCCGAAGCCCGTCTCGTTGCGAAAGAACAGCAGCATCGCGGCGAACGTCAGCGCCTGCGTGATGATCGACAGGTACACGCCCTTCACGCGCGAGCGGAACGTGAAGAAGCCGAACACCCACGCGAGCACGGCCGGCACCAGCACGACCAGCGCGAGCGCCCACGCGAGATGCTGCGTGCCGCTCCAGTACCAGGGCAGCTGATGCCAGTCGAGGAACACCATGAAGTCGGGCAGGTCGCTGCCGTACTTGCCGTCGCGGCCGATCTCGCGCATCAGGTACATGCCGATCGCATAGCCGCCGAGCGCGAAGAACAGCCCGTGGCCGAGACTGAGGATGCCGCAGTAGCCCCACACGAGATCGAGCGCGAGCGCGGCGATCGCGTAGCACATCAGCTTGCCGCCCAGCGTCATCGCATACGCGGACAGATGGAACGCGCTCGACTCGGGCGCGACCAGCGCGGCCAGCGGCACGCCGGCGCCGATCGCGATGCACAGCGCGACGAGCGCGAGCCATGCGCGGCGCGACAGCAGCGCGGGGCGCGGCGGCAGGCCGAGCGCGAAGCCTTCCTTCGTGGGCACGGCGGCGGGCTTCGGCGCACCGGCGACCGGGTTCGACAACGAATCGGTGATTGAAGTCATGTCACGCCTCCGCGCTGCGGCCCTTCGGGGCGAACATGCCCTGCGGACGTTTCTGGATGAACAGCACGATCATCACGAGCACCGCGATCTTCGCGAGCACGGCACCCCAGAACGGTTCGATCGCCTTGCTGACGAGACCGAGCCCGAAGCCGCCAAGCACGGTGCCGGCGATCTGGCCGACGCCGCCGAGCACCACCGCCATGAACGAATCGATGATGTAGTTCTGCCCGAGATCGGGGCCCACGTTGCCGATCTGCGATAGCGCGCAGCCGCCGAGGCCCGCGATGCCCGCGCCGAACGCGAACGCATACGCATCGACGCGCGCGGTCTTCACGCCGACGCACGCGGCCATCCGGCGATTCTGCGTGACCGCGCGCACGAACAGGCCGAGCCGCGTCTTCGTCAGCACTGCCCACGCGACGAACACGACCGCGAGCGCGAACGCGAGGATCGCGAGCCGGTTGTACGGCAGGATCAGGTTCTGCATCACGGTCACGCCGCCGCTCATCCACGACGGATTCACGACCTGCACGTTCTGCGCGCCGAACAGCATGCGCGTCGCCTGAATCAGGATCAGGCTCACGCCGAACGTCGCGAGCAGCGTCTCGAGCGGGCGGCCGTACAGGTGCCGCAGCACGAGACGTTCAAGCACGATGCCGACCAGCGCGGCCGCCGCGAACGACACGGGCACCGCGACGAGGGGATACCAGTCGAACGCGGCCGGCGCATGGCGCTGGATCAGCGTCTGCACGACATAGGTTGCGTACGCACCGATCATCAGGAATTCGCCGTGCGCCATGTTGATCACGCCGATGAGCCCGTACGTGATCGCGAGGCCGAGCGCCGCGAGCAGCAGCACGCTGCCGAGCGACAGACCCGCGAACACGGTGCCCACGATCTCGCCGCGGCGCTGCAGCGCGTGCAACGCGTCGAGCCCTTGCTGCGCGGCTGCGCGTACGCGCGCGTCGGGTTCGGTGTAGCTGCCGTCGGCGTTCTTCGCGACGAGCGGGCGCAACTGCTCGATCATGTCGAGATCGCTGCGCGCGGCCACCACCTGCACGGCGTCGAGTCGCTTCGCCGGATCGGCATCGTGCAGCGCGGCGATGGCCCACAGTGCGTCGAGGCGGCGCTTCAATGCCGGGTCGGTTTCCTTTGCGCGTGCGCGCTCGATCATCGGCTTGAGTGCCGGGTCGGGCGACTTCAGCAGCGCGTCGATCGCGTCGCGACGCGCGCCGACGTCGGGCGATGCGAGCGCGAGCCCCGACAGCGCGGCGGCGATCTTCGTGCGCAGCAGGTTGTTCAGCATGACGGGCTGCGCGTCGCCGGCCGGCGTCGCGGCCTGCGTCAGCGCATCGTGTGCGGTGTCGCCGGTCTGGATCAGCAGCCGGCCGTCGCCGGTCGCGAGCGCGTCGCCGGTCGACAGCGCATTGAGCAGCGCGACGGCGCGCGGATCGGCGTCGGCGGCGATCCGTTCGATCGCGGAGGTTTTCGCGTCGAAGTCGTCGCCGGCGAGCGCGGCGGTATCGGCGGCCGTCAGGGCGAACGCGGCGCGCGGCAGCGCGCAGGCCAGCGCGGCACAGGCGACGACCGCGACGGCGGCGCGGCGAAAGCGGGTAGGCATCGGGAGATCCTGTCGGGCGTGGGAAAGCGAATGCGTGCGGCGGTGCGCGGGCGCGTGCGGTTCGTCACCGCACGCGCGGCGGCATGCCCGCAGCAGCCTGCGAGCGGAGCGCCACGCCGGTGGTGCGCGGCGCTCCGCATCGCATCAGGCGAGCGCCGCGCGCTGCCGCCGCAGGAATGCCGGGATCGAGCTGACGATGTCCGGCTTGCCCTGGTTGCCCGCGATGAACGGGCTCCACGGCTGCGCGCGCACGGCCGTCTTCGTCTTCCACACGACGTTGAATTGCCCGTCGCCGCGAATCTCGCCGATCATCACCGGCTTGTGCAGGTGGTGGTTGCCGTCCATCGACAGCGTGAAGCCCGACGGCGCGACAACGCTCTGGCCGATCATCGCGACGCGCACCTTGTCGACGTCGGTGCTCTTCGCCTTCTCGACGGCCTGCTTCCACATGTGGATGCCCACATAGGTCGCCTCCATCGGATCGTTGGTCACGCGCTTCGCGCCGCCCGGCAGGTTGTTCGCCTTCACCCATGCGGCGAACTGGTCCTTGAACTTCGTGTTCGTCGGGTTCTTCACCGACATGAAGTAGTTCCATGCGGCAAGGTGGCCGACGAGCGGCTTCGTGTCGATCCCGCGCAGTTCCTCCTCGCCGACCGAGAAGGCGACCACCGGCACGTCGGTCGCCTTGATCCCCTGGTTGCCGAGTTCCTTGTAGAACGGTACGTTCGAATCGCCGTTGATCGTCGAGATCACGGTCGTCTTGCCGCCCTGCGCGAAGGTCTTGATGTTCGCGACGATCGTCTGGTAATCGCTGTGGCCGAACGGCGTGTAGACCTCCTGAATGTCGGCGTCCTTCACGCCCTTCGATTTCAGGAACGCACGCAGGATCTTGTTGGTCGTGCGCGGATACACGTAGTCGGTGCCGAGCAGGAAGAAGCGCTTCGCGCCGCCGCCTTCCGCGCCCATCAGGTACTCGACGGCCGGTATCGCCTGCTGGTTCGGCGCGGCGCCCGTGTAGAACACGTTGCGCGACATTTCCTCGCCTTCGTACTGCACCGGGTAGTAGAGCAGGCCGTTCAGTTCCTCGAACACCGGCAGCACCGACTTGCGCGACACCGACGTCCAGCACCCGAAGACGCACGCGACCTTGTCCTGAGTGAGCAGCTGGCGCGCCTTCTCCGCGAACAGCGGCCAGTTCGATGCGGGATCGACGACCACCGGCTCGAGCTTGCGGCCCATCACGCCGCCGCTCTTGTTGATGTCGGCGATCGTCATCAGCGCCGTGTCCTTCAGCGACGTTTCGGAGATCGCCATCGTGCCCGACAGCGAATGCAGGATGCCGACCTTGATCGGGCCCGTGCCCGCATCGGCCGCTTGCGCGAACGGACTCTTGCCCGCCAGCGCGAGTGCACCGGCCATCGAACCGAACTTCAGCAGACTGCGACGTTTCATCGGGTTCCCCTTGACGTGTTGGATGTGCGTGCGCCGTGGCGGCGCCGGCATCGTAGTAACGCAAGGCATGTGCCAGTCGCGCGGATGCACGCTGGGCGTGCCTGACCGCGGTGGCTCGAGGGGCGCACGCGGTGCACATGACGCGTCGTGCAGCATGCGCGATCCGTTGCGGTGCAGTCGCGCGGGCGCAAATGGTGCACGACGCGCTCGCCGGCGCACCGAAGTCAACGGAACGAGGGGGAAAGATGGAAGCAGAAACGCAAACGGGCGCGCAACGCGCGCCCGTTCGGCGGGGACCGGTGCGACCGGCGGCAATGGGCCGGTCGGCGTGGCGGCGCGCGATGCGCCGCCGGGAAGGTCGGGTAACTCGGCGATAACTCGCCGGTAACTCAGTAACGCGGCACGGACGGATCGACGTCACGCGACCACGCGTCGATGCCGCCCTGCAGGTTGTACAGCTTCGTGAAGCCGCGCGATTCGAGGAACATCGCGACCTGCGCGCTGCGCATGCCGTGGTGGCACACGCAGACGATTTCGGCTTCGTCGTCGAGCTCTTCGCTGCGCGCGGGGATCTGCTGCATCGGGATCGACACGCTGCCGGCGATCTGCGCGGTCGAGATTTCCCACGGTTCGCGCACGTCGAGCACGACCGGCGCGGGACGCGCCGGATCGCGAAGCCATTCCGCGAGCATCGCGGGCGTCAGGATCTGCATGGGGCCGCCGCTCAGAACTTGAAACGCGACGGTTCGATCGCGTTGACGAGGTGGTCGACGTAGGTCTCGAACACGTCGGCGACACGGTACTGCTTGTCGTCGATGCGCGTGATGATCTGCGCCTTCATCACCGGACGGCCGCCGACGAACGCCGACAGGCGGCCGCCGATCTTCAGCTGTTCGAGCATCTGCTGCGGCACGACCGGCAGGCCGCCCGCGACGCAGATCACGTCGTACGGCGCCTTGTCGGGCCAGCCGAGCGAACCGTCGCCGAGCACGACTTCCGCGTTCGTCACGCCGTCGTTGCGCAGGTTGTCGGCCGCGAACTTCGCGATGGCCGGATCGATCTCGACGGCCGTCACGTGCAGCGTGCGATGCGCGAACAGCGCGGCCAGGTAGCCGGAGCCCGCGCCGATCACGAGCACGTTCTCGTGCTTCTTGACCGCCAGTTCCTGCAGCATGCGCGCTTCGACGCGCGGGAACAGCATCTTGCCGCGGCCGCCGGGCAGCGGCAGCTCGAGGTCGGCGAACGCGAGATCGCGATGTTCGGGCGACACGTAGTTTTCACGCTTGACGATCGACAGCAGGCCCAGGACGTCCAGATCCAGTACGTCCCACGGCCGGATCTGTTGTTCGATCATGTTGAAACGCGCGTTTTCGATATTCATGGTGTGGTCACGCAGCCAGGTCGGCCATCAGCGGGGATAGAGAAACTTCGTGATTGTACCAAACGGGGCGCCGGCGAAGCCTTCAGACGGCCTGCAACAGACCTTTACCCCTTGCTCTTCTTGATCTGCGCTTCGAACGCGAGGTCGAGCTTGCTCGCCTTGCGCGGTTTTTGGGGGCCGAACTGGTCGACGAACTTGACGAATTCGTCGAGCGGCAGCGGCTCGCTGCGCTTCTCGGCGGTGCCGCCCGAGCGGTCGACCAGATAGAACAGGCCGCCCGCCATCGCGACGGCCGCGAACTGCGGGTTGCCGGACCGGGTCTTCAGGCGTTCGACCGCGTGGGTCGCTTTGGTGGTGCGCATCGTGCGGGTTCTTGCAGGGGCGTTGAGCCCGTTACTTTAGCAAACCGGCCGCCCGCATGCGGCCGAGCGGCGTCAGACGGTGCGCGAGTAGCGCTGGCGCGGTGTCCGGCCGAGGTAGGCGTCGAACGCCATCGCGATGTTGCGCACGACCATCCGGCCGGCCGGGTTAATCGTCAGGCGGTCGCCGGCGATCGTCAGCAGCCCGTCCTGCTCGAACCCGCGCAGCGCGTCGAGCTCGCGCGCGAAGTGATCGGCGAAGCGGACCCCGTGCGCCGCCTCGATATGCGAGAACGGCAATTCGAGGTTGCACATCAGTTGCGTGATCACGTCGCGGCGCAGCCGGTCGTCGGCCGTGAGCCGCACGCCGCGCGCGATCGGCAGCCGGCCCGCGTCGAGCGCGGCGCCATAGGCCGGCAGATCCTTCGCGTTCTGCGCGTAGACGTCGCCGACCTTGCCGATCGACGACACGCCGAAACCGACCAGGTCCGTATCCGCGCGCGTGCTGTAGCCCTGGAAATTGCGCTGCAGCGTGCCGTTGCGCTGCGCGCGCACGAGTTCGTCGGTTGGCCGCGCGAAGTGATCCATCCCGATGTACACGTAGCCGGCCGACGTCAGCATGTCGATCGCGAGGCCGAGCAGCGCGATGCGCGTTTCGGGCGGCGGCAGCGTCGCGTCGTCGATCTGCCGCTGCATCTTGAAGAGGTGCGGCATGTGCGCGTAGCCGAATACGGACAGGCGGTCCGGCGCGAGTTCGATGATCGTCTCGAGCGTGCGCGCGAACACGGCGACCGTCTGGTGCGGCAGCCCGTAGATCAGGTCGACGCTGACCGAATGGAAGCCCGTCGCGCGCGCGGCGGACATCAGGTCGGCCGTCATCGCGAGCGGCTGGACCCGGTTGATCGCCTGCTGCACGATCGGATCGAAATCCTGCACGCCGAGGCTCAGCCGGTTGAAGCCGATGTTGCGCAGGTGCACGAGCCGCGCGGGCGTGACCGTGCGCGGGTCGATCTCGATCGAGAACTCGGCGTCGGCGTCCGGTGCGAGCACGAAATAATCGCGGGTGGTGGCCATCAGTTCGGCCATTTCGGCGTCGGACAGGAAGGTCGGCGTGCCGCCGCCCCAGTGCAGCTGCGTGACCGGGCGCGCGGGATCGAACAGTGTGGCCTGCAGCGCCAGCTCGCGTTTCAGTTGCTCGAGATACGGGCGCGCGCGGCGATGGTTGTTGGTCGCGATCTTGTTGCAGCCGCAATAGAAGCAGGCCGTGTTGCAGAACGGGATATGGAAGTAGAGAGACAGATCGCTCGACGACGCGCCGGGATCGCGCGCGGCACGCAGGTAGTCGGCTAGGTCGAAATCGTCGCGGAACTGCAGCGCGGTAGGGTAGGACGTGTAGCGCGGCCCGTTCGCGCCGTACTTGGCGAGCAAATCGGGACGGAACATCGTGTCGGCAGAACCGGAACTCATGCTGGCCTCGCGCTTTTCAGATGGTTTCGAGTATATAAACGCGTGTTTCGGCTGCATTGCGTAATAACGTCGCAGCCGGCGATGGCACAATGCGCGGTGGGCCGCCGCACGCCGCGTCCGGTTGCCGCACCGTTTTTTTGTTGTTCTTGAGAGAGCCGAGTGTCCGTCGAAATGCCTGTCCGTCCGGCGCCCGCCGATGCCCCGCCGCCGCAGGCGTGCCGCGAGGGGTGCGGCGCGTGCTGCATCGCGCCGTCGATTTCGTCCCCGATTCCGGGGATGCCCGACGGCAAGCCGGCCGGCGTGCGCTGCGTGCAGCTCGGCGACGACCTGCGCTGCCGGATCTTCGGCCGGCCCGAGCGTCCCGCGTGCTGTTCCGGGCTGCAGCCGTCCGCCGAGATGTGCGGTGCGTCGCGCGACAACGCGCTCGCGTGGCTGACGCGCCTCGAGGTCGCGACCCAGCCGTCGCCCGGCACCGGCGCTTCTCGTTGACGCGTGGTCGTGCACCGGCTCGCGGACGGAACCGGCGGCGTGTGCGCAAGCACTAACTTTGGTCCACGGCCCCGATGCGGCGGCCGAGCCGATGGCACGACTGCCGCTTCGCCCGATACAGGAGATTGTCCAGCATGACCGCATCTTGCACGCCCGGCCGGCGCCGTTTCCTCGCCGTCTGCGCCGGCGCCATCGGCGTGTCGGTATCGCTCGCCGCCTGCGCGTCGACGTTCCCGTTCATCCCCGATCACTACACGTTCTCGCGCGGCGACGTGCAGAAAGCCGTCGCGCGCAAGTTCCCGTACCAGAAGACCGTCGCGCAGGTCGTCGACGTGTCGCTAGCGAATCCGGCCGTCAACCTGCTGCCCGACCAGAACCGCGTCGCCGTGCAGCTCGACGCGCATTTCGCGAGTCCGTTCCTGAGCGAGCCGGTGAGCGGCAAGTTCACCGTGTCGGGGCAGCTGGCGTACGACGCGCCGAGCCGCTCGGTGGTATTGAAGGCGCCGGCCGTCGACAGCCTCGTGCTCGACGGCAACGCGCAGATGTATGCGCAACAGGTCGGCGCGGCCGCCGGCCTGCTCGCGACGCAGGTGCTGACCAACTATCCGATCTACACGTTCAAGCCCGAGCAACTGCAATTTGCCGGAGTGAACTACGAACCCGGTACAATTACGATTCTTACAAACGGCATACGCGTGGCGATCGTCGAAAAGTGACGACGTACCGCGCGCGGCCGGGCGGGCCGCGGCGGTGACGCGGCCCATTCTCTTTCGACTACTTCGGAGTTGGGCCACGGATGGACTGGATCCTGATCTGCAAGGCATTGATCCTCGGCGTCGTCGAGGGGCTGACGGAATTCCTCCCGGTGTCGAGCACCGGCCACCTGATCGTCGCGGGCAGCTTCCTGAATTTCAACGATGCGCACGCGAAGACCTTCGACGTCGTGATCCAGTTCGGCGCGATCCTCGCGGTTTGCTGGGAATACCGGCAACGGATCGTGTCCATCGTGACCGGTCTGCCGAGCCGGCCCGACGCGCAGCGCTTCACGCTCAACGTCGTGATCGCGACGATTCCCGCGATCGCGCTCGGCCTGCTGTTCGAGAAGAAGATCAAGGCCGTGCTGTTCTCGCCGGTGCCGGTCGCATTCGCGCTCGTGGTCGGCGGCGCGATCATCCTGTGGGCCGAGGCGCGGCAGCGCGAACGCAGCGAGCCGCCGCGCGTGCAGTCGATCGATGCGCTCACGCCGCTCGACGCGTTGAAGGTCGGCATCGCGCAATGTTTCGCGCTGGTGCCGGGCATGTCGCGCTCGGGCTCGACGATCATCGGCGGGATGCTGTTCGGCCTCGACCGGCGCGTCGCGACCGAATTCTCGTTCTTCCTCGCGATTCCGATCATCTTCGGCGCGACGCTCTATGAAACGGTGAAGGACTGGCAGGCGTTCACCGTCGACTCGCTCGGCCTGTTCGCGATCGGGCTCGTTGCCGCGTTCGTCAGCGCGTTCGTGTGCGTGCGCTGGCTGCTGCGTTTCGTCGCGACGCACGACTTCACCGTGTTCGCGTGGTACCGGATCGCGTTCGGCCTGTTCGTGCTGCTCGTGGGTTACAGCGGGTGGCTGAACTGGGCGTGATGCCGGTGCGCAGGCGAGGGCGCTTCTAACGAAGAACGGCCCGATCGGCAGATGCCGGTCGGGCCGTTCTTCATTGCGCGGCGTGCGGCGTGCAGCGTGCGGTGCGCCGCCGCAGCGGGGATTCAGGCGGCGCGCTTGCGGAACACCAGGTCCCACACGCCGTGGCCGAGCCGCAACCCGCGCCGTTCGAACTTCGTGACGGGGCGGTAGTCGGGACGCGGCGCGTAGTCGGCGGCCGTGTTTTCGAGCGACGGTTCGGCGCCGAGCACTTCCAGCATCTGTTCCGCGTAGTTCTGCCAGTCGGTCGCGCAATGCAGGTACGCGCCGGGCTTCAAGCGCGACGCGAGGTGCGCGACCAGCGGCGGCTGGATCAGCCGGCGCTTGTGGTGGCGCGCCTTGTGCCACGGATCCGGGAAGAAGATGTGCACACCGTCGAGGCTTTCCGGCGCGAGCATGTGCTCGAGCACTTCGACCGCGTCGTGCTGGATGATGCGGATGTTCGGCAGGTCCTGCTCGCCGATCAGCTTCAGCAGCGCGCCGACGCCCGGCTCGTGCACCTCGACGCCGAGGAAGTCGTCGCCCGGGCGGTGCGCGGCGATTTCCGCGGTCGACGCGCCCATCCCGAAGCCGATTTCCAGGATGCGCGGTGCGCTGCGGCCGAACACGGCGTCCCAGTCGGGAATTTCAGGCGTGTACGGGACGACGAAGCGCGGGCCGAGCTCGTCGAGTGCGCGGCGCTGTCCGGTCGACACGCGACCGGCGCGCGTCACGAAGCTGCGGATGCGGCGGTGGTGCAGCGGATTGACTTCGTCGGCGCCGTCGGCGGCTTCGTCGGGGAGGGCGGCGTCGTCCGGCGGCAGGCCGGCTTCGTTCGGATCGTCGTGCATCATCGGTGACAGAGAAAGGCTCGGTTCGGGGCGCGGGCCCGTTACGCGCAGCGGTGCGCCGGATGAACGGGCACATGGTACAAAAAAGCCGCCTTCGACGAGGCGGCTCTTGCGCTGGCTGCCGTGCAGCCGAAAGTGGAGCGGGCGATGGGAATCGAACCCACGTCATCAGCTTGGGAAGCTGAGGTAATGGCCATTATACGACGCCCGCAGAGCGGGTGATTGTACAGGGTTTGGCCGAGATGTTGCAAGCGAGGCGTTTTGGCCGTTGGCATCAATGCCGGCATGGCTTGGCGTGGAGGCGATGACACCAGGGGGAAGGGTGAATAACGATCCGCCGGAAGCAGTCCATCGATCCAACGCGAAATGGCACCCCCGCAGCGCTCCACCACGCAAGCCGGTGTCGAAATTAGACGAGTCGGTGTCGGAACCATACAAGCCCCGGTGCGGCTTTCGAACTAACGTGACAGACCTCTCATCCGATCGTAAGTCTGGAGCTGACATGTCCGATTTCATCACCGTTTTGCGCGAAACCTGCCCGACCCCGGTCCTTGACGCCACCAAGTGGAAGCGCATCGGCGGCGATCCGCACACCGTGAATCTCAATGCCTACCTGTCCAAGGACGGCAGCAAGATCATGGGCACCTGGATTTGCACGCCGGGCAAGTTCGAGGTGAACTACGAGAAGTGGGAGTACTGCCACTTCCTCGACGGCTACTGCATCATCACGCCGGAAGGCGAGGAGGCGGTGCACCTGAAAGCCGGCGACGTGTTCGTCATCGAGCCCGGCATGAAAGGGACCTGGGAAGTGGTGGAGACGGTGCGCAAGTATTTCGTGTTCGCCTGACGCCCGCATGACGCGTCATTCCTCCGGGATTTCGGCAGGAATGGCGGTCTCGCGGATTCCGGTTCAGTAAACTCGTTCCGGTTCGGGAACAGCTCGCCGAGCGTGGTCGCACGCTCGGCCGTTCCCGCTATCCGGCCGAGCGCGCGGGGCGCCTGATGCTCCGATACGCGCGCGGCCACATCCCGTACGCGCGCCGAAACTTGTGCCCGAGACGCGACGCGTCGGTAAATCCGCAGCCCGCCGCGATTTCGGAAATGTTCTTTCGCGGATGCATCAGCATCCATGCGGCCATGCGAATCCGGATTGCCCGGAAGCAGCAGCCGGCTCGCGCTACGCGATGCGATTCGAGCACTCCCGGCTGAAGCTCACTTCTCGACGCTCAGCGCCTTTTCGATCGCGGCAATCAATTTGAACGCATCATCGCGGCCGATCAGCAGGCCGCGACTCGTGTACTCGCAGCCAAACGCGTGGAAGCTCGGCAAAAGCGTGATCGCATCGTTCTGTCGATCGAAATCGACTTCGCATTTCGTCAACGGAAAGAACGGAGGGGCTTCGACGGGCGGCTGGTACATGGCGTTCTCCTAGTGCAACTTGCGAGGCGGCAACATGCGCTTTGCGCGCAGGCGCTGTCTTGCGACGACGCTGGCCTTCTCGCGCTTGCCCTCGGTCGTCCGCTTTTCGTAACCGGTGCGACTGCGCAACTCGCGGATCAGACCTGTCTTCTCGATGTCTCGCCGAAAGCGCCGGAGCGCGACATCGACCGGTTCGTTGGGCTTGAGGACGATCGTCGTCATGCAATCCCGTTTTCAAACAATGCGTGAAGGAACGCTGGTCGAGCGAAGTTGTGACGGCACTCGCCATCTCGTCGGATCGCATTCGAAATAGCCGACGCGGATCGACGGTGTGCGCGCGGCAGACAGCATCTGCGACGCCGGGTGATGACGCAACGCCGAACTGATGAGGCCGTTGTGCGGAGCTGCGCCGGCTTAGGCGATCTCGTGCAATGCAATCGAATGATCGCCCGCGCCGATTATCGCTTCGTGATCCGAAGTGATATGCGACCGCGCTACCGCCGCGAGATACGTCAGTGGGAGTTGGCGAAGAGCGGCTGCTCGCCGCGATTGCCGTCGATGATTTCCTCCGCGTAGCGAAGGGACGCCCGGCGCGCTTCGCCCGCCGATTCGAACGGCGCGTTGCCGAGCAGCCGGAATGTTTCGCTGCGGGTGACCGTGTCGGCAGTGCCGCGCTGGCAAATCTTCACGGCCGCGTCGAAGCCGCCGTCGTAGTTGTGCGGGTTGCCGTTCTGGGAAGGCACGTGCGGATAAATCAGCGGATAGATTTCGAAGCCACGATAGAGATGCATGCTCATGATGAACTCCTGGTTCGGTCGCGACAAATCGCGTGGACGAACACTTCCGACCGGTATCACCGCTGCGCGGCGCGACGGGTAGGGTGAAAAAGGCAGCGACGCGTGCTGATGAACGCACGACGCAGCAAGGAGGAAGATGGCGGGGCGAGCGGCCGGCAACTCGACCAACCGTGCTCGGACAAATTCATCATACGCGCTTCGTGTTGGTTGTCCATCTCATTCACTGCCAGCGCGGTGCGATGCGCGGATTCGACGCACGCAACGCGCAACGCGCATCGCGCATGACGGAGCATTCATCGGTATTCCGACGCCGTGCGGCGCGATTCGGGCGATGCCGATGGAGCCGCATGATGCCGCGTCGTCGTGATGATCGCGAGCCTGCAAGACTCCGCGCAAGCACCTATGATGCAGCGATCCGCCAGCGCGCCGGCCGCATCGCGTGCATGGCCCGTGAACGCAGAACGTTTCCTCCGGAACCCGACCATGCGCATCATCGACATTCGCGAGCAAGCGATCCCGGTTTCCCGTTATGCCGACCCGGCGATTCCGTCGGGTGGCCTCACGACGAGCGTCGTCGCGATCGTCACGGATGTCGTGCGCGACGGCCGCCCGGTGACGGGTTACGGCTACGCGTCGGTCGGCCGCTATGCGCAGGGCGGGCTGATTCGCGAGCGGTTCGGGCCGCGGTTGCTGGCCGCCGCGGACACCATCGCCGACGACGCCGCAACGAACCTCGATCCGTTTCGCGCATGGCGCGCGATGATGGCCGGCGAGAAGCCGGGCGGTCACGGCGAACGTTGCGTTGCAGTCGGCGTGCTCGACATGGCGATCTGGGATGCCGCCGCGAAGATCGCCGGCCTGCCGCTCCATCGCTTGCTTGCCGACCGGCTCGCGCGCCACGCGGCGCGTCGCGTGCGCGTGTACGCCGGCGGCGGCTACCGTTATCCGCACGACGATCTCGCGCGCCTGTCGGACGAGATGCGTCGCGTCGCCGATCTCGGCTACACGCATGCGAAGATCAAGATCGGCGGCCCGGATCTCGACGATGACAAAAGACGCATCGAAGCCGCCGCTGCCTGTCTTGCCGACAGCTCGCATCTCGCGGTCGACGCGATGAACACGTACGACGCGGCGAGCGGCCGCGCCGCCGCCGCGATGCTGGCACCGTTCGGGCTCTGGTGGTTCGAGGATCTCTGCGATCCGCTCGACCTGCCGCTGCATGCTGACCTGACTGCGCAATACACGCCGCCGGTCGCGGCCGGCGAGGCGCTGTTCTCGCTCGCGGAAGCGAAGCTGCTCGAACGCTACGGCGGCCTGCGAGCGGACCGCGACTTCCTGGTGTTCGATCCGGTGCATTGCTACGGCCTGCCGGGCTACCTGCAGATCGTCGATCATTTCGTGTCGAGCGGCTGGCGGCGCGATGCGTTCTGGCCGCACGGCGGTCATCTGTTCTCGCTGCACGTCGTGGCGGCGCTCGGGCTCGGTGGCGCGGAAGTCAATCCGTTTGCGTTCCACCCGTTCAGCGGGTTGCCGGACGGCGAAACGCTCGACGCCGGCTGCGCGGCCGTGCCGCAGGCGCCGGGCATCGGCTTCGAGCTTCATGCCGATGCATATCGCGCGTTTCGCTCGGTAGCGGGCCGCTGAGCGGCTACGCTCGCACGACCGTCACGCCGGCCGCCTCGATCGGTTCGATCAGCGCCGCGTCGGTTTCCTGCTCGACCACGATGGTTTGCGCGAGTGCAAGCTCGCCGATCACGAACTGCGACGCCGCATGCAATTTGGATTGCGAAGCAAGGACGACCGTCTCGGCCGCACGTACGGCGAGTGCGCGCTTGATCGCCGCTTCCTCGAAATCGCCGGTGCTTAGCCCCGCGACCGGATGGACGCCGGTCACGCCCATGAAGTACAGGTCCGCGTGGTGCTCCAACGGGCGTAAGATCGCGCGATGCCCGTCCGGCACCGTTCGACGCCACCACCGCTCCATCATGCCGTTTTCCGATTCAGCCGATTTACCCGATTCGTCCGGCCCCGCCGATTCCAGCGCCGCTGGCGCGCAACTGCCGGCGCATCTGGTCGCGTCCGCCGTCGACGCGCTCGCGCGCGCCGATGCGCTGCTGGTGACGGCCGGCGCCGGCATCGGTGTCGACTCGGGGCTGCCCGATTTTCGCGGCACGGACGGTTTCTGGCGCGCGTATCCGGCGCTGCGCCACGAACGTTTCGAGTTCCACGAAATCGCGTCGCCGCACGCGTTCCGCGCGCATCCGCAGCTTGCGTGGGGATTCTATGGGCATCGTCTCGCGCTCTATCGCGAGACGGTGCCGCACGCGGGCTTCGCGATCCTGCGGCGCTGGATGGACGCGATGCCGAACGGCGGCTTCGTGCTGACGAGCAATGTCGACGGCCAGTTCCAGAAGGCGGGTTTCGATCCGGCGCGCATCGCCGAGATCCACGGTTCGATTCATTCGATGCAGTGCCTGCGACCGTGCTCGGACGACACGTGGGACGCCGCGCCGTTCACGCCCGACGTCGACGCAGCCGCGTGCCGATTGATCGGCGAGCTGCCGCGCTGCCCGCGTTGCGGCGGCCTGGCGCGGCCGAACATCCTGATGTTCGGCGACGATGGCTGGCTCGGCGAACGCTACGACGCGCAGGAGCGGGCGCTGCAGGACTGGATCGCACGGGCAGGACGGGTGATCGTCGTCGAGATCGGCGCGGGCACCGCGATCCCGACCGTGCGGCTGCTGAGCGAACGCCTCGGCGCCGACGTGATCCGCATCAACGCACGCGAGGCCCATGCGCGCCGCGCGGACGTGATCGGGCTGCAGGGCGGCGCGCTCGCGACGCTGATCGCGCTCGATTGCGCGTGGCGCGGCGGCTGAGCGTCGTGAGACGAACCGGCCGGTTGCCGCGCGGTCAAGGCTGTCCGACCAGCGCCTGGACGAGCGCCGGCGCGATCGGCGAGCCGAGGCCCGTCACGTAGTCGTAGCCGCCGGCCGCGTTGCAGACGCTGCCGCAATTGCCGTTGGATCCGGTCGTCACGTCGTGATAGTCGCTGCCGTAGGCGCTTTTCCCGACCGTATAGAGCGTGTCGTAGGTGCCGCTCAGCGCGTGTTTGCCGGCGGCCGCGCGCAGCGAATTCGCGATCGCGACGAGCGCCGACCACTGCGGCGCGCCGGCGCTCGTGCCGCCGACCTGGAACCAGCCTGCCTGCCCCTGATAGGTGACCGAGTCGTACACGGCGAACCCGCTGGACGGATTTGCGTCGTAGCTGACGTCGGGCACACCGCGCTTGCCGGCCACCGGAACCGGCCAGCCGGTCTGCCCGGCCGGCTCGGCCTCGATCGTGCTCACGCCGCCACCGCTGCCGCTCCATGCGGCTTCGCCGATGTAGTTGCCGGATGTGTCGGTGGACAACGTCGTGCCGCCCACCGCGACCACGTACGGCGATGACGCCGGGTACTCGGTGCCGGTGCCGCTGTCGCCCGACGACGCGACGAACGTGACGCCCGGCACGTTGAAGTGGCTGTCGAAGCCCGTCTCGGTGTTGAACTCGTTGCCGCCGAAGCTCATCGACACGACCGACGCGCCGTGCTTGACCGCGACGTCGACCGCGGCCAGCAGGTCGTTGAAGCTCGCGGACGCGGCCTCGACCAGCAGGATCCGCGCCTTCGGCGCGATCGCATGCACCCATTCGACGTCGAGCGATATCTCGAGCGACCAGCCCGCGTCCGTCCTGGGCCGTGGGCCGCGCGCGTACACCTTCGTGAAGCAGCCGTTCGCCGTGGTGCAGGGCGGCAGCGAGAACGTGTTGCTGAACACGCCGAGATCGGCCTCGATCTTCGGGTCGTCGTACGCGTCGACGATCGCGACGACCATCCCGTCGCCCTGGTTCGCGAGCGCGTCGAATCCGTAGGCATGCCGTGCGAGCGAGGGCGTGAGCCCGGCTACCGCGGCGGTACTGGCGCGCGGCTTGGTATGGAACGGCGGCCGCGCGTATCCTTTCGGCGCACGGTTGCCTTCGACGTAGGACGGGATGCCGTTACCTTCGGCGAGCGCAACCGTCGACGCGAGCAGCGACGCGCACAGTGCCGGAATCAACATGGAGGACACGCGGATATTGTTCATTTTTCGAATCTCCATGTCGATGGAGTGGGGGGCGAAATGATTTTACGAAATCGGTGAAGCCGATTGCATCGAATATCGTCCGGATGCGGGAATGTCTGATGAGGGAAAGTACGCGGATCGCCCGTAAGACGTGGGTTTCGAGCGCGGGCGCGTGGCGGGATCAATTCGCATTTCGATTTTCAAAGGCGAATAAATAATCGATCGGCGTTTGATTGATTTGTAATGGTCTGCGTAATGCGCCGGAAAATATCGATTGCGGCAGCGGCGGGGAAATCATGAAATGCGCGGATACGGGGCGGCCCGACTCCGGTCTGCGGCATTTGCCGTCGCGGCGCGATTCCGCATACAGTTCGGCGTGGGCCGCGTTCGCCATGCGGCCTCGTCAGCGAGGAGTTCCCTTGTTCTATTCGATCGTCGCGATCTTCGTCGGCGCCGGGTTCGGCGCAGTGCTGCGCTGGTTCCTGGCCCTTGCGCTCAACGAATTCTTTCCCGCCGTGCCGCTCGGCACGCTCGCAGCGAATTTGATCGGCGGCTACGTGATCGGCGTGGCCGCCGTCGTATTTACCGCGCGCGTCGGGCTGCCGCCCGAGTGGCGGCTGTTCGTGATCACGGGCTTCCTCGGCGGTCTCACCACGTTCTCGACCTATTCGGTCGAAGTGATGACGCACGCGGTGCAGGGCGAATTCGGATGGGCGATCGCGGTGGCTGCCCTACACTTGACTGGATCGTTCACGCTGACGGCGCTCGGCATGTGGACCGCGCGCGCGTGGTTCGCGGCGGCCTGAGCGCGCCGGTACCGGGAGGGTGCGATGGACAGGGTCTTCTTGCGCTTCTATGTGCATGAGCAGCACCGGCTGCACTGGAAGCCGCTATGGGAGTGGTTGCTGGAGGAAGGCAACCGGATGGGCATCGCGGGCGGTTCCGCATTCCGTGCGATGGCCGGCTTCGGCCGGCATCGGGTGCTGCACGAGGACCGCTTTTTCGAGCTGCAGGGGTCGCTTGCGATCGAGGTCGAATTCATCGCCACCGAGGACGAGGCGCAGCAGTTGCTCGAGCGGCTGTCGCGCGAGAAGGTGCGCGTGTGCTACGCGATGATTCCGGCGCGCTTCGGCGTGATCGACACGCTCTCGGCGCCGCCGGCGCAGGGGCCGGCAGCGTAGCGCCGCGCGTCAGATGCCGAACATCGTCAGCGACACGGCGGCGCGCGTGACGACCATCAGCAGCACCTGCACGATCACGAACAGCAGGATCGGCGACAGGTCGATGCCGCCGAGGTTCGGGATCACGCGGCGCAGCGGGTTCAGGAACGGCGCGGTGAGCTGGTAGAGAATCGGCATGGCCGGCGAGCGCGGATTGAGCCACGACAGCAGCGCCATCAGGATCGTCATCCAGATCACGAGGTTGAGCGCCCACTTCACGACGGTGAGCAGTGCCACCGCGACGAGCGTCGGGATCACCGAGGCCGGATCGAAGCCGGCCATCACGACCATCAGCACCACATAGACGAGCGCGGTCAGCAGCGCGGCGACGACGCTCGCCCAGTCGATGCCGCGCACGCCCGCGATCACGTGGCGCAGCGGCAGCACGAGCCAGTTGGTCGCCTGCAGCACGGCCTGCGTGACGGGGTTGTACGGCGGCACGCGGACGGCCTGCATCCAGACGCGCAGGATCAGCGCGGCGCCGAACAGCGTGAAGAGGGTATTGAGCAGAAAACGGGCGATCTCGCCGAACATCGTTGGCATCCTTTTTTTACAGTCCAGTAGCGTGCGGCCGCCAACGCCGGATGGCGGCGCATCGGCCGACACCTTATCACGCCTCGTCGTGCGGCGGGGAGAGGTGCCCGGTCGTGCGCGCGAGCGACGTTTCGACGGCCTGCGCGAGCGCCGGCAGCGCGGCCGGCGGCGCGGCGCGCTTCGCCGCGAGCGCGACCGCACGGCGGGTCAGCAGCGCATACAGCGTCGCGTGATCGCCGCCGCGCGCCTCGAGCAGCGCGAGCTGGCGCTCGACGATGCCGGTGTCGCCGCGCGACACCGGGCCCGCGAGGGCGTTCGCGAGGCCCTTGTCGCGTGCGGTCTCGATCGTGCCGGCGAGCATCGGCAGCAGCGCGCGCAGCGCGGCTGCCTCGTCGAAGCCGAGGCCGCGCCATAGTTCGACCGCTTCCGACAGCCCGCACAGTGCGAAGCTCGCCGCGTAATGCGCGGCCGCGTGATAGAGCATCCGGCCGCCGGCCGGAATCGACAGCGGATGGCAGCCGAGTGCGGCAGCAAGCCGCAGCAGCGTCGCGTGCAGCGCGCCGTCGGCTTCGAGCGTGACCGAGCAGCCGTCGATGCGGGCGAGATCGGCGTCCGTGCCGCCGAACAGGTAGAGCGGATGGAAGCCGCCGGTCGCCGCGCCTTGCCGTCTTGCCGGATCGAGCAACTCGACCGCGGACGCGCCGCTGCAGTGGACGAGCGCCTGGCCCGCCGCGCGCGCCGCGTCGAACCGCAGCGCCGCGGCGGTCGACGCGAGATGGTCGTCGGGCACGGTCAGGAAGATCAGGTCGGCGGCGTCGACCACCTGCTGCGGCGCGTCGACCGCACGGCAGCCGTCGATGCGCGCGGCGAGTGCCGCAGCCGATTCCGCCGTGCGGCTCGCGATCGCGACGACCGGAAAGCCGGCCGCCGCGAAACGCCGGGCGACGCAGCGTGCAAGGCGACCGGCGCCGATGAAGCCGAGGCGGGGAGTGTCGGGGAGGGACATGACGGGCCACGAAGCGAAAACGGAGCAGCCGCCAGTATCGCAGGAATGACAGGGCGGGCGCGGATGGCGGCGCCCGGCGGGACGATCTGGGCGGCGATGTTCCAGACGAGCAATCCATCACCGGATGCCGCGCTTTCGCTGCTCGATGACGACCGTCGCATCCGGCCCCGAATCGCCTGTGGGCCGCGTCCCCCTTGAATTGTCGGCGTCTTGTCTCGAATTTGTAATCGTTCATTACGGAAGCGCGCCGGCCGCGCTTACCGCAGCCGGTAAGACTGACCGGCCGGCGCGTCGCGGTTTCACTGGTCGGACGGAATCGCGCGACCGGCATGGGGAGTAGCGGATTCGCACAGCCCGACCGCGCGCCGGCCGCGCCCGCGTTGAATTGCAATTTGCAACAAATGCGCAATACACGAGAGGCGGGTTTTCGCTACATTGCTTGCATGCGACGTGCATGCCCGCCGTTGCCGTCAGGGGCGCACAAATTACCGCTCCAGCAGGAGAATCGAAGTGAAAAAGCTCATTCCGTTCATCGCCGCCGCCGCGTTGGGCCTGGGTGCCGCAGGCGCCGCACAGGCCCACGTGTCGATCGGGGTCGGCATTGGCGTCCCGGTCGCACCGGCATATCCCGTGTACGCAGCGCCGCCGCCTGTGTATTACGCGCCGCCGCCCCCGCCGGTGTATTACGCGCCGGCGCCCGCATACTATGCACCGCCCCCCGTGGTCGTCGGTGGCTATTACGGCCGTCCGTACTGGCGGCACGGTTATGGTGGCTGGGGTCACCACGGTTACTGGCGTCGTTGATGCAATAGTCCGCGCGGCCGTCTGAGCACGCGGCAAAACGGCGCAACGTCCCTCGCGGGGCGTTGCGCCGTTTTCCATTTGACGCGCGGCCGGCGCGCGCCGGTCACACCGCGTGGACGATCAGGTCGCGATAGCCGCCGACGATCACGCTGTACGAGAAATACGCGAACAGCAGTGCCGACGCGACATGGCACGCACGCATCAGCCCCGCGCCCGCGCGCTTGCGGCCCTGGCTCGCGAGCGTGCACATGAAAAGAGTCCATGCGAGGCCGCCGAGGAAAAAGCCGGACAGGAACACCGACGCCGTCGCCGGCGTGGTCGCGCCGGCTTTCGCGATCAGCGCGCCGCCGACCGCCGCGAACCACAGGATCGCGCTCGGCGACGACATCGCGAGCAGCATCCCGCGCACGAAGCTGCGCCGCGCGCTGGCCCGCGGCGGCGGCGTATCGTCGGCATCACCCGCGCCGGCGCCGCCGGCCGGCGCGAGCGCTTCACGCGCCATCTTCCACGTGAGGAACAGCAGCACCGCGCCGCCGCCGATCCAGACGATCCAGCGCACGACCTCGAACTGCAGCAGCACGGCCATGCCCGCAAGCGCGAGCGCCGCGTAGACGAGATCGCCGACGCACGAGCCGACCCCGAGCCAGAAGCCCGGCCGGAAGCCGTGCGACAGCGTCAGCGACAGCATCGCGACGTTGACGAGGCCGATGTCGAGACACAGCGACAACGACAGGAAGAATCCGTCGGACATCATCGAGGCGGGGGCGAAGCTCATCGTCGTTCTTGCCGGATACGTTCAATGCGCGGACTTAGAGTCCGATCTCTTGCCAGAGGCGATCGACGCGCGCCTTCACCGCCGCGTCCATCTCGATCGGGCGGCCCCATTCGCGATTCGTCTCGCCGGGCCACTTGTTGGTCGCGTCGAGCCCCATCTTCGAGCCGAGCCCGGCCACCGGCGACGCGAAATCGAGATAGTCGATCGGCGTACGATCGACGAGCACCGTATCGCGCGTCG
>Ga0207678_10000108_pt1 | contig 67848 bp, 67 predicted proteins | sample KBSC63metaG_FD_184319 | JGI IMG/M metagenome (GOLD analysis project Ga0207678, IMG submission 184319) | Corn rhizosphere microbial communities from Kellogg Biological Station, Michigan, USA - KBS C6-3 metaG (SPAdes) (version 2) | ecosystem: Host-associated > Plants > Roots > Rhizosphere > Soil ... | reverse complement strand
TGCCCCGCTTCAGGGACATCGGGTTGGCGCCGGCGGCCACGTTGCGCAGACCCTCGCGGACCAGCGCCTGGGCCAGCACCGTGGCCGTGGTGGTGCCGTCACCGGCTACGTCATCGGTCTTCTTGGCGACCTCTTTGACGAGCTCGGCCCCGATCTTCTCCCACGGGTCCTCGAGCTCGATCTCCTTGGCGATGGAGACACCGTCGTTGGTGATCGTCGGCGCGCCCCACTTCTTTTCGAGCACGACGTTCCGGCCCCGCGGGCCGAGGGTCACCTTGACGGCTTCGGCGAGGATGTTCAAGCCGCGCTCAAGACCGCGGCGGGCGTCCTCGTCGAACGCAATCAGTTTGGCCATTGCGGTGTGGTCCTCCGGTATTGGGCGCCACCGCCGCGCTGTCCACAGCGGCGGCAGCAGGACTCTTCCTCGGCCAGGCTCGGTGCCCGCGACGGACGACTGGACCCGGGTGGGGGTTTCAGCCTCACCGTCCCGACCTTTGGCACTCGACGGCGTCGAGTGCCAAGTTCGTGTTTAGCACTCTCGGGGTGAGAGTGCAAGAAGACCTGCTCAGCGACGCCCGGATTCAGCTACTCGGCTTGATGCTGATCGACGTCGGGGGCGCGTTCAACGACGACGGCGCGTTGCTCTGCGAACCACCCGGGCCGACCGGGATCTCCGGCGCCGTCGTCTGGCTGCCGCCACCCCCGCTGCCGCTGTCGCCGAAGAGGAAGATCGCGCCCACGACCAAGCCCGCCACCACGACGAGACCCAGCACGATGAAGATCCACTTCTTGCCACCGCCGCTCTTCGGCTGGTGGAACGCACCCGCGCCGCCGGCGGGCATGGGCGGGCGCAGCCGCATCGGGTCGCCGGGCGGGCCGTAGCCGGGCGGCGGGCCCTGGGGCGGCATGCCCTGCTGCTGCGGGTAGCCGTACCCCGGGGGCGGGCCCTGCGGCGGCATCCCGGGCGGCGGTCCCTGCTGCTGGGGGTAGCCGTAGCCGGGCGGCGGCCCCTGCGGCGGCGGGCCCTGCGGCCCCTGCGGTCCGGGCCCCTGGCCGTAGCCGGGCTGCTGCTGTCCTCCGTACGGGTGCACGGGGGCCCCCTCTCCCTGCGGTGCGCTGTTCTGGTGCGGCCCCTGTTGTACCTGACCAGGACGCTGCGGCGCGGGGATTCCGCCCGAATGGGAGCCCGGCGGGCCCGGCGGGGTGTCCGACGTCGCCAGCGGGCCGAGCGCGCGGCGCGCGGCCGCGACCATCTCGACGCAGCTCGGGTAGCGGTCAGCCGGGTTCTTGGCCATGCCGCGCCGGACCACCTCGTCGATCGCCGGCGGCAGCGCGACGGCGCGGGAGATCGCCGGCGGCTCGCCGTTGAGGTGCCCCTTGATCACCGTCGGGACGTCGCCCTTGAACGGCGGGCTGCCGGTGAGGCAGGCGTAGAGGACGCAGGTCAGCGCGTACTGGTCGGTGCGCCCGTCCAGCGGCTCCCCGCGCAGGTGCTCGGGGGCCGCGTAGGTGGGCGAACCGAGGAAGTCGCCGCCGCGCGTCCGGTGGCCGGTCGCGCCGCGGCGCGTCAGCCCGAAGTCGGCGACGTACACGTGCTCGCGCGACGTTTCCTTCTTCGTCACGAGCACGTTGGCCGGCTTGACGTCGAGGTGGACCAGACCACGGTTGTGCAGCGTGTCGAGCGCGTCCGCGACCTGGTCGAGCATCGTCAGTGCGCGCGAAGGCGCGATCGGGCCACCCGAGATCAGCCCGGCGAGGTCACCGCCGTCGACCATGCGCATGGCGATGTAGAGCATGCCGTCGAGCTCGCCGAAGTCGTACAGCGGCACGACGTTGGCATGATCGATCGCGGACGTGTTGCGCGCCTCGTCGACGAAGCGCTCGCGGAACTCGGCGTCGGCCCCGAGGTGGTCACCGATGACCTTCAGGGCCACCTTGCGGCCGAGCCGCACGTCCGTGGCCTTGTAGGTCACGCTCATGCCGCCCTTGCCGAGCACCCCGTCGATGCGGTAGTTGCCCAGCCGGCGACCGGTGAGGTCCCCCGACACATCGCCTGTCACGCCCGAAGCGTAACGCCCCTGGTTCGGCGCCTGCGGGGGGTTCACCGATCACTTGACAGGGCGGCTACGAAACCTTGCGTACGTCGGCTGCCTGGCTCCGACCATCGCGGCCGGACTGCACTTCGAACTCGACGCGGTCGCCTTCGTCCAAAGTGCGGAATCCTTCGGACTGGATGGCCGAATAGTGCACGAACACGTCCGGTCCCTCCGTGGATTCGATGAACCCGTAGCCCTTTTCCGAGTTGAACCATTTGACGGTGCCGACAGCCACGGCGCCCTCCCTCAGCACAAAGGATCCGCTGGCCCGAGCGGATGCCAGCGGCGGAAGTGTCAATCACGCTACCGGAATTATTGTCCGCGGCAATGGGCAATTCGTCCGAAGATCACGAACCCGAAAGGCGTCTGTTCCGCGCGTGCACGAGCACCGTCCCGGGACCCGCGAAGTCGACCGCGAGCCCTTCGCCGGTGCGCAGCGACTGCGGCCCGCCCGGATCGAGGGCCCGCAACCGGCACTGAACGGTGTCCGGGTAGGCCAGCAGGTAGTCCGGCCGGACCGTGACCAGCTCTCCCTTGCCGAGCTCGAACGCGTCCACCGGCCCGGGCGCGGCCAGCACGAGCGGCCCGCTTCCGCTGTAGTGCTCGAGGAACCCCGAATCGGCGCCGAAGAGCTGCTGCAGCGGCACCCAGCCGGTGTCGTGGCGGACCGACGCGGGCTGCACCAGCACCGCGTCGCGGTGCACCGACCAGCCCGTGCCGCCGCCCACGTCGAGCGGGTAGACGTCGCCGGGGCGCAGCGGCGCGAAGTCGATCCAGCCGCCGTCGGACGGCGCGGTGTAGACGGCCGTCGTGCTCTTCCCCGCGCGGACGCCGCCGCGGCCCGCCGGCGTCTCGGTGACCCCGAACCGGCTGGCGAGCAGGGTTTCCGGCGCGGCGCGCACGGCCTCGCCCGGGTCCAGCAGGACGCGGGCGACGCCGAAGGTGGGCGTGTGCCGGGTCTGGACGCGCATCAGCGCGACGGGACGTGGGAGACGATCCAGCTGATCAGCGCGGACGGGTTGCGCGTCTGCGTCATGATCTGGCCGGGGCCGACGAAGTCGAACACGAGACCTTCGCCGCTCTTCATCGACTGGATGATGCCCTGCGCGACCTTCCGGATCTGGTACTGCACGGTGTCGGCGTACGCGACGACGTGCCCGGTGTCGATGGTCACCATTTCGCCCTGCTGCAGCGTGATGGTCTCGACCGCGCCGTAGCAGCTGACGAGCAGCTGCCCCTGGCCGGTGGCGTGCGTCAGGAAGCCGCCTTCGCCGCCCATCAGGTTCTTCATGCCACCCCACTTGGTCTCGGTCTGCACGCCGTGCGAAGACGCGAGCCAGCAGCCGCGGGTGACCGCCCAGCCGGTGCGGCCGTCCAGGGTGAGCACCTGGATGTCGCCGGGCAGGTTGGCGGCGACGTCGACCCAGCCGCCGTTCTGCGGCGCGGTGAAGGTGGAGATGAAGAAGGACTCGCCGGAGAGGAACGCGCGGCCGAGGCCCTTCATGATCCCGCCCTGCGCCTGCGACTGCACCTGCACGCCGTAGCTGGTGGCCATCATCGCGCCGGACTCGACCTGGCACGGCTCGCCGGGCGCCAGCATCAGCCGGGCGACGGCGAACGAAGGCTGTTGACGGATTCCGACCTGCATGCGTGCTCCCCTGAGGCGTGCCTGTGACGGGGCAGAGTCTTGCACGAGGCCCGAACCCGGGGAGGATGGTCCGGTGATCTCCGTCGACGACTACCGCGACCGCGTTGCCTCGCTCCTCGGCACGGCCCCCGCGACCACGCTGCCCCTCGCCGCCGCGGCCGGCCTCGTCCTGGCCGAAGACGTGCGCGCCGGCGTCTCGCTGCCGCCCTTCGACAACTCCGCGATGGACGGCTACGCGGTCCGCGCGGCCGACGTCACGACCGCCCCGGTGACCCTGCCGGTCGCCGACGACATCCCGGCGGGCCGGGTCGACGTCCGCCCCCTCGAAGCGGGCACCGCGCACCGGATCATGACCGGGGCGCCGCTGCCACCGGGCGCGGACGCCGTGGTGATGGTCGAGGACACCGACGGCGGCACGGAAACGGTGACGTTCTCGGCGCCCGCCCGCGAAGGCGCGCACATCCGGCACACCGGCGAGGACGTCGTCGACGGCGACATCGCCCTGCACGCGGGAACCGTGCTGGGCCACTCCCAGCTGGGCCTCGCGGCCGCGGTCGGGCTCGCGGAGGTGCGGGTGCACCGGCCGCTGCGGGTGGTGGTGGCCTCGACCGGCACCGAGCTGATCGACGCGCCCGCCCCGCTGCGCCACGGCCAGATCTACGAGTCCAACAGCGTGATGCTCGCCGCGGCGATCCGCGGCCTCGGCTGCGAGGTCGAGGTGGTCCGCAGCGTCGTCGACGACGTCGGGGAGTTCCGGAAGGTCATCGAGCCGAAGCTGGCCGGCGCCGACCTGCTCGTCACCTCCGGCGGCGTCAGCGCGGGCGCGTACGAAGTGGTGAAGGACGCCCTGACCGGCCAGGGCGTGCTGTTCGCGAAGATCGCCATGCAGCCGGGCGGGCCGCAGGGCAGCGGGCGCTGGCACGGCGTGCCGGTGGTGGCGCTGCCCGGCAACCCGGTCAGCGTGCTGGTGTCGTTCGAGGCGTTCCTGCGCCCGGCGATCCTGGCGGCGCTGGGCCACACCGACGTCTCGCGGCGGCGGGTGCGGGCCCGGCTGACCGAGGCGATGGCCTCGCCGGCCGGGCGCCGCCAGTACCGCCGCGGCGTGTTCACGCCGTCCGAGCGCGAGGTCACCGGGATCGTCGGACCGCGCGGCGGGCCGGGCTCCCACCTGCTGGCCGCGTTCACGCAGGCCAACTGCCTGATCGTGCTTCCGGAGGACGTCACGTCGGCAGCGGTTGGTGAAGAGGTGGACGTCCTGCTGCTCTGACCGGGAAGTCCCGCAGCTTCCGGTACGGCGCGAGCAGCGGCAGCGCGAGGATCAGCACGCCGGACGCCACCCACAACGTCTCCCGGACGCCGAGCGCTTCGCCCAGGACGCCACCGAGCACCCCGGCCAGCGGGATCGTGCCGTAGGCGACGAGCGAAGCGCTCGAGGTGATCCGGCCGAACAGCTCGGGCGGGCAGTACTGCTGCCGGAACGTGGTGGTCAGCACGTTCGAGGCGACGACGCCGGTGCAGACGCCGAAGACCGCCAGCACGAACAGCAGCAACCCCCAGCCGGGGCCGCTCAGAGGGCCGAACAGCATCATCGGGGCCGCGAAGACCTCACAGAGCAGGAAGGCGCGAGCCGCGCCGAAGCGCGCGCTGAGCCGGCCCGCCACCGCCGCGCCGAGCACTCCGCCGACGGCGGCCATCGCCAAGACCAGACCCACGAGACCGGGGCCGGCGCCGAGCGTCCGGGCCAGGAAGACGATCTGGACGGAGCCGTACCCGCTGAGCGCGAGGTTCGAGACGGCCGCGAACGCCATCATCGACCGCAGGTACCGGTCCCCGGCGACGAACCGCAGGCCCTCGGCGATCTGGGTGCGCAGCGGTGCCCGCTCGGCCGGGACCACGGTCTCCCGTGCCCGGATCGCCCGTACGCAGAGCACGGAGACACCGAAACTGACCGCGTCCGCCAGGATGCCGCTGACCGGCCCGAACACCTGGGCGAGCAACCCGGCCAGGCCGGGGCCCGCGACCTGCGTCGCGGACTCGCTGCCGTGCAGCTTGGCGTTGCCCTCCAGGAGGTCTTCCTCACCGACGAGCGCCGGGAGGTAGGCGCGGTAGGCAAGGGTGAAGAACACCTTCGCGAAGCCGCCGAGCATGGCCACGGCCAGCAGGTACGGCATGGTCAGCAACCCGAAGACGGCGACCAGCGGGACGCTGCCGAACACGGCCATCGAGACCGTGTTGCAGATCAGCATGACCGGGCGCTTCGCCAGCCGGTCGACCCAGGCGCCGGCGGGCAGGCCCACGATCAGCCACGGCAGCCAGGCCGCGGCCGTCAGCAACGCGACCTGGAAGGTGCTCGCCTGCAGCGTGACCACCGCGACCAGCGGCAACGCCGTGCTCGCGACCATGCTGCCGAGCATGCTCGTGGTCTCACCGGTCCAGAGCAGCCGGAAGTCCCTGTTCCCCCAGAGCCCCTTCACGGCTGGCCCAGCGAAGCCCGCGCGGCGAAGAAGACGGGGCGGCGCTCGACGCCGTCGTCCGGCAGAGTGCGGTCCCGGTACCCGGCGAGCAGCGCGACGATCCGGTCGTTCAGCTCGTCCAGTTCGGCGATGGAGAGCCGCGCCCAGCCGTCGATGCTGAACAGCGCGCCACGCCACTCCTGCGGGTAGGTGTCCCGTTGGGCGAGCCATTCGCGGGCCATCGTGTGCTGGTAGTTGAGCGTCAGCGCCTCGGCGGTTTCGGCGATGGGGTCGCCGGGGAAGTCCTGCGCACCCCACTTGATCGCGCTGGAGGTCCGCCGCCACCAGCGTTCCCGCCGGTCGCGGGCCAGCTCCGCCGCCTCTTCGACGAGTTCGCTGGCCGCCAGCACCTTGAGGTGGTGGCTGATGTTCCCGACCGCCTGGTCGGTCCGCGCCGCGAGCGCCGACGCGGTGGCCGGGCCGTCGAGGTGCAGCAGGTCCAGCAGCCGCCTTCGCAAGGGGTGCGCGATGGCCGCGAGCGCCTTCGAGTCGCGGATCTCACGAACGTTCTTCTCTTCCATGACGCACAAGGCTAGTTGCACAAGAGTTCTTGTGCAATGGCGCTTGTGCACCTCCTCACGTAAGCTTCGGCCATGGGTTTCGTCGCATGGGTGATCTTCGGTGCGATCGTCGGCTGGGCCGCGAACCTGGTCGTCGGCGGGCGGGAGCGCCGCCGGCAGGGTTGCCTGGTCAGCGTGCTCGTCGGGGTCGTCGGCGCGGCACTGGGCGGGGTGATCTACCGGCTCGCGACCGGCCAGTCGAAGGCCTTCGACTTCGACTTCCCCAGCTTCGGCGTGGCCATCCTCGGCGCGGTCGTGCTGCTGGCGATCCTGCGGCTCGCGAGCGGCATTGCCCGGCGTCCGAGTGACCGTTGGTAACTTTGTGCCGGACGAACGGTGATCAAGAGCCCTTCGGACGCTAGACTGCTTCCTCACGCGCATCTCCCGGTGGCCGGGTGCGTGCGCCGTCGGGGGGCGGATGCACCCGGCCCCGGTCTCTCGCCTTCTTCGCCTTCTTCGCCTCGATGACGACGTCGATCGCGCGCAGCGGGTCGACGAGCGACGGCACCGGTACCTCGTCGATCTCCCGGCACCACGCACCCAACAGCTCGCGAAGCCGGGCTTCGGCGGGATCGCGGCGGTCGCTCATCGGTCCTCACAGGTCAGGCGGGGCAGCGCCCCGAACGGCGGCAACTACTTAGAGTCATCGGCGAAATCGACCTTGTGTTACGACGCAGCGATCTTTCCCACCCGCCACGGTGACCCCCTCCCGGAGGAGTCCGGCAGGGGCGCTCGGACACGCTCACCTGGGGCAGCGGTAGCGTGGGGGCGCCCGTACGCGGCCGCCGGACCCCCGGCGCCCACCGTTCTTCCGACACGAAACCAGGGGACCCGACCATGAGCGGCACCCGGCCGGATTCCGCCGGCAACCCCGTCGCGCACGCCCTCCAGCTCGCCCGCGAGACGCTGCCGCCGATGCACCCCGCCGGCCGCCCGTTCGTGGCGGGCGGCGTCGCCGCGACACTGCTCGCGCGCCGGTTCTCCAAGCGCCTCGGTGTCCTGGGCGCGCTGACGACGGTGGCCATGGCCGCGTTCTTCCGCGAGCCGAAGCGGGTCCCGCCGCCGCGTGACGGCGTCGCGCTCGCCTCGGCCGACGGGCTCGTGTCGCTGATCGAGGAAGCCGTGCCGCCGGCCGAGCTGGGCCTGCCCGCCGAGCCGCGGATGCGCGTTTCGGTGTTCCTCTCGGTGTTCGACGTGCACGTCCAGCGCGTGCCGGCGAACGGCGTGATCGAGCGGGTCGCCTACCGGCCGGGCAAGTTCCTTTCTGCGGACCTGGACAAGGCGAGCGACGACAACGAACGCAACTCCGTGCTGATGCGCACCGAAGACGGCCACGAGCTCGTCGTCGTGCAGATCGCCGGTCTGGTCGCGCGCCGCATCCTCTGCGAGATCCGCGAGGGCGACAAGGTCGGCGCCGCTTCGACCTACGGCATCATCCGGTTCGGCTCGCGGGTCGACCTCTACCTTCCGCCGGGCTCGACGGTGCTGGTCGGCAAGGGCCAGCGCACGGTCGGCGGCGAGACGGTCATCGCGGAACTCCCTGCCACGCCTTCGAAGGGCTGATCGATGGTCCGCGTGACCACCCCGGGCGTCCGGCTGCTGCCGAACGCCATCACCGTGCTGGCGCTGTGTGCGGGCCTCTCGGCCGTGCAGTTCGCGCTGACCAAGAACTACGCGATGGCGATCGCCTCGATCGGCATCGCGGCGGTGCTCGACAGCCTGGACGGCCGGATCGCGCGGCTCTTGGACGCGACGTCGAAGATGGGCGCCGAGCTGGACTCGCTGTCCGACGGCATCTCGTTCGGCGTCGCGCCGGCGCTGGTGATCTACGTCTGGCAGACCGGCGCGGACCGGATCGGCTGGGTGGCGTCGCTGATCTTCGCCGTCTGCATGATCCTGCGGCTGGCGCGGTTCAACACGCTGCTGGACGACACCGAGCAGCCGCCGTACGCGAGCGAGTTCTTCGTCGGCGTCCCGGCGCCCGCGGGCGGCCTGCTGGGCATGCTGCCGCTGGTGGCGTACCTGCAGTGGGGCGAGGGGTGGTGGTCGTCGCAGTACGTCGTGTGGGCGTGGACGGTCGCCATCGCGGCGCTGCTGATCAGCCGCATCCCGACGCTGTCGCTGAAGACGGTCAAGGCACCGCCGAAGGCGATCGCCCCGCTCCTGCTGGGCGTCGCCCTGCTGGCCGCGGCGATCATCCAGTTCCCGCTGGTCGCGCTGCTCGCGGCGATGGTCCTGTACCTGGCGCACATCCCGTACTCGATCCACCGGCACCGCTGGCTGGCGGCGCACCCGGAGGCCTGGACGGTCCCGCCGCGCGAGCGCCGCGCGATCCGCCGGGCCCGCTCCACGCGCCGCCTCGGTTTGCGCCCGCCGCTGCGCCGCCGCGTCGCGGGCGCGGCCATGCGCGCCGTCCGCCTCCCCCGCGAGACGGTCCGCACCCCCCGCGTCACCTCGGAAAACGGCCAGCGCCGCCGCTCCTGGCGTCAGATCGGCCTCCGCCGCAAGTGATGCCCCCCGGATCACGCGAGATGCCCGTCCAATCACGCGAGATCCCCCGCCAATCACGCGAGTTACGTCTCCAATCACGCGAGATCGGGTCCTGATCACACGAGATCGGGTCCTGATCACGCGAGTCGTCCGTTCCGGTACGGGCATCACTCGTGATCCGAGGGGTATCTCGCGTGATTGAAGGGGCATCACTCGTGATCGGGAGGACGACACGAGGGTCCTCCGGGGGCGACGGCTCGCTAGGGTGAACGGCGTGAGCCACCCGCAGATCACGCTGACCGTCCGGCACACGCCGTCCGCGCTGGACACTCGCCGCGGCGTTGTCCGGCTGCATCCCGAAGTCCTCGATGCCCTGGGCCTGCGGGCCTGGGACGCCGTCCACCTCACCGGGGCGCGGGTCAGCGCCGCGCTCGCCGCACCTGCCGATGACACCGGGGTGCCCGGGGTGGTGCTCGCCGACGACGTCACCATGTCGAACCTGGGCGTCACCGAGGGCTCGGAAGTCGTCGTCGCGCCGGCCGACGTCGCGGCCGCCAAGACCGTGACCGTCGCCGGTTCGCGGCTGGCCAGCGTCTCGGTCAGCCCGCACATGCTGCGGCTCGCGCTGATCGGCAAGGTGCTCACCGTCGGGGACGCCGTTTCGCTGCTGCCGCAGGACCTCGCGCCGTCGCCCGGGTCGGACCCGGCCGGCCTGCGCGGCCAGCTGTCGCGGGCGATCGGCGCGACCTGGACGAACGAGCTGCTCACCGTCACGGCCACCGAGCCGGCCGGCACCGTGGCCGTCGGACCGTCCACAGTGGTCACCTGGCGCGACGGCGCCCGGCCGGCGAAGGAACCCGCCGCCACACCCCGGACGGCGACCGCGCTGGTCCGCTCCTCCGCCGTCACGGCGGCCGAGGAGTGGATCGACGCCGAGATCGTCGAAGACGAGGTCACGGTCACGGCCGAGGAGGAGCCGGCCGTCCCGCTGGCCGACCTGATCGGCACCGAAGCCGCCGCGCGCAAGCTCGCCGAGTGGTTCGACCTCGCCTTCCACCGCCCCGAGCTGCTGGCCCGGCTGGGCGCGCCCGCCCACCTCGGGGTCCTGCTGTCCGGCCCCGAAGGCGTCGGCAAGGCGACGCTCGTGCGCTCGGTGGCCCACGAGGCGGGCATCGAGATCATCCCGCTGGCCGCGCCGAACCTCGCGGTGCTGGACCCGAACGTCGCCGTGGCACGCCTGCGCGAGGCCGTCCGAAGCGCCGAAGGCCCCGCGGTCCTCCTGCTCACCGACGTCGACGCGCTGCTGCCCGCAACGTCTCCGCCGCCGGTGGCCACGGTCGTGCTGGAGGAACTGAGGACAGCGCTGCGGCGCGAGCGCTTCGCCGTCGTGGCGACGACGGCCCGTGCCGAGTCGGCCGACCCGCGGCTGCGCGCCGCCGACCTGCTCGACCGCGAGCTCGGCCTGGCCCTCCCGGACGCGAAAACCCGGCGTGAGCTGCTGAACGTCCTGCTCCGCGACGTCCCGCTCGACGCCGGCATCGACTGCGGCGTCCTCGCCGAGCGGACGCCGGGCTTCGTCGCGGCGGACCTGATCGCCCTGCGCCGGGACGCCGCGCTGCGGGCGGCGCTGCGCCAGCGCGACACCGACGAGCCGCGCATCTCGCAGCAGGACCTGCTGGACGCGCTGGCCACCGTCCGCCCGGTCTCGATGTCCACTTCGGACAACCTGGCCACCGGCGGGCTGACCCTGGACGACGTCGGGAACATGGTCGACGTCAAGCAGTCCCTCACCGAGGCCGTGCTCTGGCCGCTGCGGTACCCGGACTCGTTCGCCCGGCTCGGCGTCGAACCGCCGCGCGGGGTGCTGCTGTACGGGCCGCCCGGCGGCGGCAAGACGTTCCTCGTGCGAGCGCTGGCCGGCACCGGCGCGCTGAACGTCTTCGCGGTCAAGGGCGCCGAGCTGATGGACAAGTGGGTCGGCGAGTCCGAACGCGCGGTCCGCGAGCTGTTCCGCCGGGCCGCGGAGGCCGCGCCCGCGCTGATCTTCCTGGACGAGATCGACGCGCTCGCCCCGCGCCGCGGCCAGTCGTCCGACTCCGGCGTGGCCGACCGCGTGGTCGCCGCCCTGCTCACCGAGCTCGACGGCGTCGAGCCGATGCGCGAAGTCGTCGTCCTGGGCGCGACGAACCGGCCGGAGCTGGTCGACCCGGCGCTGCTGCGGCCCGGACGGCTCGAGCGCCGCGTCTACGTGCCGCCGCCGGACGCCGAGTCCCGCGCGGCGATCCTCGCGGCCAGCTCGAAGAACACCCCGCTGGCCGAAGACGTCGACCTCGCCGCGGTGGCGTCCACTCTGGACGGTTACTCGGCGGCCGACTGCGCGGCGTTGATCCGCGAAGCGGCGTTGACGGCGATGCGCGAGTCGCTGGAGGCCCGCGAGGTCACGGCGGCCCACCTGGAGACGGCCCGGAAGACGGTCCGGCCGAGCCTCGACCCGGCCCAGCTGGCCACTCTCGAGGCGTACGCGAAGACCCAAGCCGGCGAATGAAGAAGCCGCCGTCACCTCATGAGGTGACGGCGGCTCTTCGAGGAACTCAGCTGCCCTTGTGGCCGGACTGGTATTCCTTGGTCACGATGACGATCACGCCGGGGCTCGCGCTCTGGATGCCCTCGAAGCGGGGCTCGGCCTTGATGCCGAACTCCTGCGCGAGCTGCTTGGCCGCGGCTTCCTCGTCGGTGCCCGGGCGGTAGAACGCCGTCGTCGTCGGGATGATGCCCTGGGAGTAGTTGCTGACCTCGTTGACGTTCCAGCCGGAACCGCGGAAGTCCTCCGCCGCCCGGTCCGCCAGGCCCTTGATCGTCGAGTTGTTGAACACCCGGACGGTCACCCACTTGCTGGACGCCTGCTGGTCACCACCCGGCTGGCCGGGGCCCGGTGACGTCGGCTGCCCCGGGGGCGGGGTGGCCGGCGGCGGCGGGGTGGGCGACGACGGGTTCGCCGAGGTCGACGGCGACGCCGGAGAAGAAGCCGAAGACGAGGTCGACGACGGTGCCGAGGACGTGCCCGGCTGCGTCGGCGTGCCGCTCGGCCCGGCTTCGTTCGACCCGTCACCCCCGCCGAGCGCGGTGATCCCGCCGATGACCGCGGCGACGATGGCCACGCCGATCAACGCGACGCCCGCGGCCTTCATCGGCCGGGACATTCCCGAAAACACACTCATTTCAGCTCGATCCCCAGTCGCCGGGCGCCTCGCTTGCGCTGGCGGGCGGCCCGCGTCTTGCGCAGCCGCTTCACCAGCATCGGGTCGGCTTCGATCGCCTCCGGCTTCTCCAGCAGCTTGTTGAGCAGCTGGTAGTAGCGCGTCGCAGACAAGTCGAAGCGTTCGCGGATGGCGTTCTCCTTCGCCCCGGCGTGCCGCCACCACTGGCGCTCGAAGGCGAGGATCTCGACCTCGCGTTCGGTCAGGCCGGGCACGGGCTTCGGCGGCGACGGCTGCGGCTCAGCCATCGACTCCGCGGCGTCCATCCGAGTCCCTCTCAATCGGGCGTCATGGCGAATCAGACCTAGCTCTTCCGCGGGCGCCATTCAACCACGGAAGCGGCCGCCGACGTGGGCATCGGCGTCGGCGCGTCACGGTCTGATGCAGGTCTACCAGAGGGGTCCGACTAAACTGGCTCGCCGTGACCATCCACCCCATCGTTATCGCCGGCGAACCCGTGCTGCACCAGCCGACTCGGGAGATCACCGAGTTCGACGAGAAGCTGCGCACGCTCGTGGACGACATGTTCGAGACGATGTACGCCGCCGAGGGCGTCGGCCTCGCGGCCAACCAGATCGGCCTCGACCTGCGGGTGTTCGTCTACGACTGCCCGGACGACGAAGGCGTGCGGCACAAGGGCGTCGTCGTCAACCCGAAGCTCGAGACGTCGGGGATCCCGGAGACCATGCCGGACCCGGACGACGACTGGGAGGGCTGCCTCTCGGCGCCCGGCGAGTCGTACCCGACGGGCCGCGCGAAGTGGGCGAAGGTGACCGGCTCCGACGTCGAGGGCAACCCGATCGAGGTCGAGGGCACCGGCTACTTCGCGCGCTGCCTGCAGCACGAGACCGACCACCTGGACGGGTACATCTACCTCGACCGCCTGGTCGGCCGCCACGCGCGCGCCGCGAAGAAGATGCTGAAGTCGAACAAGTGGGGCGTCCCGGGCAACTCGTGGCTCCCGCCGCGCACCCCCGAGGACGACGGCGCCGTCATTTGAGACCACGAAGGGCCCCTCGCGCACGAGGGGCCCTTCGCCGTTTTCAGCAGCCGAGGAAGTGGCAGCGGACCACCGTCGGCGTCTCCAGGACCGAGCCCGCCTTGACGTCCCAGGCGAGCCGGACGTACTGGGCGTGCGTCCAGGCCAGCGGGGTTGCCGACGTGTTCGGCGTGCCGGCCGGGAAGCCGGTCTGCCCGGACGGCGCGTTCTCGTCCCACACCTGCTCCGGCATGGTCCCCGCCGAGCTGCTCACCCGGCCGAGGTCACGCAGCCGCCGCGCGGCCGACGACGGATCGCCGAGCGCCAGTTCGTACTCGCCGCGTTCGCCGGCGAGCAGCGGCCAGAGCCGGCCGAAGGTCGTGCGGCTCTCCGCCGGGAAGGTGTAGTCCCACGGCGAGCCGTCGGCCTGCTCGCCGTAGCCGTCCTTCGTGTAGCGGTGCCAGAACTGGCCGGTCGGCGTGGTGAACGCAATGTCCTTGTCCGTCACGCGCACGCTGTTGCGAATCACCGGGTCGTCGGCGCGGTAGATGCCGAGCCGGACCAGGTCGAGGAAGCCCGCGTCGGTGACCGCGCGCTGGTCCATCGTCACGCTCGAGTTGCCGAGGTTGTACGTCGTCCCGTTGTTCGCGTTGGCGTCCTTCGTGAGCCGGACGAAGTACGGCTCCTTCGACAGCGGCCCGTTCGTGGTGATCGTCTGCTTGGGCAGGTCGGCCTTCATCTTGTCGGCCGCGGCGAGGTACCGGGCGGCGTCGGCGGCCGCGCCGTTGTGCGAAGCGATGTCGGCCGCGCAGACCAGCCCGGCGATCACCGAGGCGATGGTCGACGGGGACCAGCCGTCCTGCTCCTCCCAGCGTTCCTGCTGGGTGTACGGCGAGGCCTGCCCGCCGGGACCGCGATAACCCACGATGAAGTCGGCGGCCTTGCGGACGCCGGGCCACAGGTCGTTCCGGCCGAGCTGCTGGGCGAGCACGATCGGGAACGCCGTCTCGTCGAGCTGGATCGACGTCCAGTACGGGACGCCGTCGACGCGGCTGTTCTGCGGCATGTGCCCGTCCGGCTGCTGCTGCGTGCCGAACATGTAGGTCACGGCGCGGTTCGCGGCCGCGGTGTCGCCGCCGGCGGCCAGACCGGTCGCGATCTGGTAGAGGTCGCGCGGCCAGACCAGGTGGTAGGTGCCGGACGGCGACCACTCCGGGTCGTTGTTCCCGAACCGCCACGGCATGCTCGGCGACGCGATGAAGGCGCCGGGGTGGTGCTTGTCCTCGCTCGCGGCGAGCGTGAGCATCGACGCCTTGTAGAGGTCACGCTCGGCGTCGGTCTTCAGCGACGTCGGCGGCTTGCCGATCCCCCGCAGGTACTGCTGCCAGCCGCGGTCGTACGCGCGTGTGATGTCGCGGACGCCGCGTCGCTGCGACGACTGCGCGCTCTTCAGCGCGTCGGCGGCCTTGGCGCCCATGCCGAGGGCGAGGGTGACGTGCCGGTTGCGGAGACCGTCGGCGTTCGTCTGGCCGGTCAGCACGACGTTGCCCTTCTCGGCGGTTCCGTACTGCGCCAGCTTGAAGGTCTTGGCGAGCTGCGTGTTCCCGTCGGACGCGCCTGCGTAGCCGACGCTGGTCTTCGTGAACGAGGGCTTCGCGGTGAGCGCGGCGGCGTTGGTCGCGTCCTGCGCGGTGACCGCGTCGCCCTGGCGGGCGGCCGAGTCGTCGGAGCCGTCGTTGGTCAGGTCCGGGTCGGCGACCGCGTAGAGCTGGTAGGGCCGCCCGGTGAGCGACTGGAAGTCGACGTCCACCAGCACGGTCGTGGCGGCCGGGTCGGTGACGTAGGTCTTGCGGAGGCGCCAGCGGTGCTGGTCGTCGGTGATGGTCTGTTCGTAGGTGAGACTGTCGTCGTCGGTCCGCCGCACCTGCTGCGACTTCGCCGAGTAGTCGGTGACGGCGAAGCTGCGGCCGTCCGTGACGACGAAGTTGAGCGAGCGGACGCTGGGTGTCGACAGGTCCGGGTAGTAGACCTCGGACAGCTGGCCACCCTGGAGGGTGAACCAGACGTTGCTCGACCGGTCGTGGGCGGTCCCGAAGCCGGTCTTGTTCGCGGGCAGCCAGCTGGGATGGGCTCCGGGCGCGCCGGGAGCCTGCGCCTGGGCCGCTGCGGTCGCCGGGATCAGGCCGGTGACCAGCAGCCCGGCGAGGGCGCCGAACATGAGTTTGCGCATATCAACCCCACAGAAGATCGCTTCTGCACCGTTACAGAAGCGACTTGGCAGTCTGCCGCCGATTCTTCACCGACGCATGGTCCGATCCGGTGAACCACTGACCGTCACTGGTCCGGTGGACCGGTTCACGCACAGCGAACGGACTTCCCACTCAACCCGGCGCAAACTTGAATCACCTGCAACGGTGTAATCGAGGTACGCATGGACGACGCGATGGACGCCTACTCGCGCACGGTCAGCACGGTCGCCGAGACCGTCACCCCGCATGTCGCCGGGGTGCAGCTCGCGCGCGGCAGCGGCTCGGCCGTCGTCTTCGCCGAAGACGGGCACCTGCTCACCAACGCCCACGTCGTCAGCGACCACCGGCGCGGGGTCGCCACCTTCGCCGACGGCAGCGAAGTGCCCTTCGACGTCGTCGGGGCCGATCCGCTGTCCGATCTCGCCGTGCTGCGCGCCCGGGGCGAGACGCCGGCCGCCGCCGTGCTCGGGGACGCCGATCGGCTCGTCGTCGGGCAGCTCGTCGTCGCCGTCGGGAATCCGCTCGGCTTCTCCGGGACCGTCACCGCGGGGGTCGTCAGCGCGCTCGGGCGGGCGCTGCCGGTGCGGCAGGGGCGCACCACCCGCGTGATCGAGGACGTCATCCAGACCGACGCCGCGCTCAACCCCGGCAACTCCGGCGGCGCGCTCGCCGACTCCGCCGGCCGCGTCGTCGGCGTCAACACCGCCGTCGCCGGGTTCGGGCTCGGGCTCGCCGTGCCGATCAACGCGACCACGCGGCGGATCATCGACACGCTCCTCGTCGAAGGCCGGGTGCGGCGCGCGTACCTCGGCGTCGTCGGCGTGCCCGCGCCGCTGCCGGACGACGTCGCCGAGCGCACCGGGCAGAACGCCGGGCTGCGGGTGCACGAAGTCGTGTCCGGCGGCCCGGCCGACCGGGCAGGCCTGCGCGCCGGCGACCTCGTGCTGACGGTCGGGCGCACCCGCGTCTCGGACGCCCAGGGCATCCAGCGTCAGCTGTTCGCGGAAGTGATCGGCACCGCACTGCCGATCACCGTGCTGCGCAACGGAGCCATGGTCGACGTCTACGCCACACCGGCAGAGTTGGTCGGCTGACTTGAGTATCGCGCGTCGGCGTGGCATGGTCGGGGGCACAACACCAACGCGGGAGCTCGCGCCATGGCGGGCTGAGAGGGTGACTTGGGGTTTCCCAGGCGTCACCGACCGCATGAACCTGACCGGGTAATGCCGGCGTAGGGAGTGAAAGTCGTTGACGACGCTTGAGAACAATGCTGCCGTAAAGGTGACCACGGGGCCGATCACGGGCTCGCACAAGGCTTATCAGCAGACCGAGTCCGGGCTCCGTGTCCCGGTCCGTCGCATCGATCTCTCCAATGGCGAGCAGTTCGACGTTTACGACACTTCGGGGCCGTACACCGATCCCGACGTCGAGATCGACGTCCACAAAGGACTGCATCGGCTGCGGGCCGGGTGGTCCGACGGGCGGGAGCACAACACGCAGCTCGGGTGGGCCAAACAGGGCGTCATCACCCGCGAAATGGAGTACATCGCCGCCAGGGAAAGGGTTACGCCCGAATTCGTGCGCGACGAGGTCGCCCGCGGCCGCGCGGTGATCCCGGCCAACCGCAAGCACCCCGAGACCGAGCCGATGATCATCGGCAAGAACTTCCTGGTGAAGATCAACGCCAACATGGGCAACTCGGCCGTCTGGTCGTCGGTCGAGGAAGAGGTCGACAAGATGGTGTGGGCCACCCGCTGGGGTGCCGACACGATCATGGACCTTTCCACCGGCAAGCGGATCCACGAAACGCGCGAGTGGATCATCCGCAATTCGCCGGTCCCGGTCGGCACCGTGCCGATCTACCAGGCCCTCGAAAAGGTCGACGGGGAACCGGAAAAGCTGTCGTGGGAGGTCTACCGCGACACCATCATCGAGCAGTGCGAGCAGGGCGTCGACTACGTCACCGTGCACGCCGGCGTGCTGCTGCGCTACATCCCGCTGACCGCGCGGCGCGTCACCGGGATCGTCAGCCGCGGCGGGTCGATCATGGCCGCGTGGTGCCTGGCGCACCACCAAGAGTCCTTTTTGTACACCCACTTCGAGGAACTCTGCGAGATCCTCCGCCAGTACGACGTCACGTTCTCCCTCGGCGACGGCCTGCGTCCCGGCTCGATCGCCGACGCCAACGACCGCGCCCAGTTCGCCGAGCTGGAGACCCTGGGTGAGCTGACGCACATCGCGCGTTCGCACGACGTCCAGGTGATGATCGAGGGCCCCGGCCACGTGCCGATGCACAAGATCAAGGAGAACGTCGAGCTCGAGGAAAAGCTCTGCGGCGAGGCGCCGTTCTACACCCTCGGTCCACTTGCGACGGACATCGCACCGGCGTACGACCACATCACGTCGGCCATCGGCGCGGCGCAGATCGGCTGGTACGGCACGGCGATGCTCTGTTACGTGACGCCGAAGGAGCACCTCGGCCTGCCGAACCGCGACGACGTCAAGACCGGTGTGATCACGTACAAGATCGCCGCGCACGCCGCGGACCTGGCCAAGGGCCACAAGTACGCGCAGGAGTGGGACGACGAGCTGTCGAAGGCCCGCTTCGAGTTCCGCTGGAACGACCAGTTCAACCTGTCGCTCGACCCGGACACCGCGCGTTCGTTCCACGACGAGACGCTGCCCGCCGAGCCGGCCAAGACCGCGCACTTCTGCTCGATGTGCGGCCCGAAGTTCTGCTCGATGCGGATCACGCAGGACGTCCGCAAGTACGCGGAGGAACACGGTCTGTCCACTGTGGAGGCCATCGAGGCGGGCATGGCTTCGAAGTCGGCGGAGTTTTCGGAATCCGGCGGCAAGGTGTACCTGCCCGTGGTGGGGCAATGACCCCACGGACCGCCCTCACCATCGCCGGATCGGACTCCGGCGGTGGTGCGGGCATCCAGGCGGACCTGCGGACGTTCTTCGCCCACGGCGTGCACGGGCTGGTCGCACTGACGGCCGTCACCGTGCAGAACTCCCTTGGCGTGCAGGGTTTCACGGAGATTCCCGCCGACGTCGTCACCGCGCAGATCAAGGCGGTGGCGTCGGACATGGGCGTGAACGCGGCCAAGACGGGAATGCTGGCCACGGCGGAGATCATCCGCGCGGTGGCGAAGACCCTGGACGAGGTCGAGGTCGGCCCGTTCGTGGTCGACCCGGTCGCGGCCTCGATGACCGGTGACCCGCTGCTGCGCGAGGACGCCCTGGAGGCGATCCGCACGGAACTGTTCCCGCGCGCGACACTGATCACGCCGAACCTCGACGAAGTCCGGCTGTTGACGGGCATTTCGGTGGCGGACGCGGCTTCGCAGCGCGCGGCAGCGGAGGCGCTCCTGGAGTTCGGCTCGCGGTGGGTCCTGGTCAAGGGCGGCCACATGCAGGGCACGACCGAGTGCGTGGACCTGCTGACGGACGGCCGCGAGTACATCTCCCTCAGCGGCCCGCGCTACGAGACGGAGAACACCCACGGCGGCGGCGACACGTTGGCGTCGGCGATCACGGCTTCGCTGGCGAACGGCGCCTCGGTGCCGGACGCCGTCGCCGCGGGCAAGAAGTTCATCGAAAGGTGCGTGGCGGAGGCCTACCCGCTCGGTGCGGGAGTGGGGCCGGTTTCGCCGTTCTGGGTGCTGAACCCGTAACTCGCGTGATCCAAGCCGGAACTCGCGTGATTGGGGCCGGAACTCGCGAGTTACGGCCCCAATCACGCGAGTTACGTCTGTGATCACGCGAGTCACGGGTCAGGAAGCCGTCGTCGACTCAGCCGCGGGGCAGCACCTGGGGCAGCACCGTCGTGAGCCCGGTCCAGTCCGCGGTGACCACCGACGCGTGCTGCTTCGCCAGGTCGGCGACGCGCTGGTTGGCCTGGTCGACCGTCGGGTTGTGGCCGTCGATGGCCGGGGCGACGTTCTGCGCGTCGGTCATCACGACGTAGTAGTGGTTGGCGTCGTACCACCACGGCCCGGTCTGGGTCACCCACGCGTTCGCGTCGCCGTCGAACACCACGAACCACGGCTTGAGGTCGGCGGTGTACTTGTCCCGCGGGTCGCCGCCGGCCGCGCCGTGCACGGTCGGGAAGATGTTCGCGTCGCCGATGCGGCCCGCGTTCTTCAGGCCGACCAGGTAGCGCGCGTATTCGACGTCGGTCTTGAGCGTGTCGGTCGGGTTCTGCTCCTCGACCGTGCCCGGGATGATCTCGGTGATCACCCGGCCCCGCAACGCGTCCACGGACGGCCAGTTGTCCGCCTTGGCCGCGTCGTCGAGCGTGCCGTAGCTGCCGAGCAGCTCGGCCGGGCGGAAGGCGACGCTGCCGAGGTGCGCCCGGAAGGTGGCGTCCAGCTCGTCGGGGCCCATGCCGGTGTTGTCCGAGAAGCCGGTCTTCATCTCGAGCTTGAGCGTGATCGGCGTGTGCCCGGGGTGCGCCGCCAGCCAGATCCGGATGTCGTCGAGGCAGTACTCGAGGTTCTTGTTCTTCCCACCGGAGTACAGCTGCGCCGCCGAGGTCGCCGCGACGCAGTTGTTGTTGTTCCCCAACGGGTTCGAGTGGCTGACCTTCCACTCGTGGGTGAAGAAGTCCGGCCAGACGTCGAGCTCGATGAGCGACGAGCCGGCGTCGAGCGCCTGGGCGAGGTAGCCGTAGGCCGCCGTTTCGTAGGTGTTGTGCACGCCGACCGTGGTGACGTGGGAAAGCTTGGGGCTGTCCGCACTGGCAGCGGTCGCTCCGGAGAGCGTGACAGCGGCGGCGAGGAGGACCACCGAGAAGAGCTTCATCCAGGCTCCTTCGAACGTGAGTAACGTTCACAATGTCTCACCGTGGTTGACTGTTGATGAAGCAAAAGAGGCTGATTGGCCTAGACCAGAAGTCGGGAAACCACCATGATTCCTTCGGCGCTCACCATCGCCGGGTCGGACTCCGGCGGCGCCGCCGGGCTGCAGGCGGACCTGCGCACGTTCCTGACCTGTGGCGTGCACGGCCTGGTCGCGGTCACCGCCGTCACCGTGCAGAACACCCTGGGCGTGCACGACCGCGCCGACCTGCCGCCGCACATCGTGGCCGGGCAGATCGAGGCCGTGGCGGCGGACATGGGCGTCGGCGCGGCGAAGACCGGCATGCTGGCCTCGGCCGAGATCATCCACGCCGTCGCGGCCGCCTGCGACAAGGCGGGGATCGGGCGCGACGAAGAGATCCCGTTCGTCGTCGACCCGGTCGCGGCGTCGATGCACGGCCACCCGCTGTTCGACGAGGCCGGCCTGCACGCCCTGCGCGACGAGCTGCTGCCGCGCGCGACCGTGCTCACCCCGAACCTCGACGAAGTCCGGCTGCTCACCGGGATGACCGTGACCGACCGCGAGGGCATGCACACCGCGGCTGTCGTGCTGCACCGGATGGGCCCGCGGTACGTCCTGGTCAAGAGCGGGCACCTGCAGGCCGACCCCGAATGCGTGGACCTGCTGTTCGACGGCTCGACGTTCGTGGAGCTGCCGGGCGAGCGGTACTCGACGCCGCACACGCACGGCGCGGGCGACACGATGGCGTCGGCGCTCACCGCGGGCCTGGCCAAGGGGATGTCCGTGGTCGAGGCCGCGCGCTACGGGAAGTGGTTCGTCTCGCACGCCGTCGAGCACGCCTACCCGATGGGCGCCAAGGTCGGCCCGGTCTCGGCCTTCTGGCGGCTGGCTCCCGAGGAGCGCTGAGTACGCGTCCGGTTACCATCCCTGCGTTTACTGATCCTTGACCGAGCAGGGGGCGGCCGTGACCGGGCGCGAGCGGGTGGCGGAGGTCCTCGAGGGCCGCCGCTTCCAGAACTTCATCATCGCCGTCATCGTCTTCAACGCCGTCACGCTCGGCATGGAGACGTCGACGTCGATCATGGACGGCTACGGCCCGCTCCTGCACGTCCTCGACCACATCGCGCTCGGCATCTTCGTCGCCGAGCTGCTGGCGAAGTTCTACGCCTACCGCGGCGGCTTCTTCCGCGACAACTGGAACGTCTTCGACCTGCTGGTGGTGGGTATCGCGGTGATCCCGGCGACCGGGCCGTTCGCCGTGCTGCGGTCGCTGCGCGTGCTCCGGGTGCTGCGGCTGATCTCGGTCGTGCCGTCGATGCGCAAGGTCGTCTCCGGGCTGCTCGCCGCCATCCCCGGCATGGCGTCGATCGCCGCACTGCTCGCGCTGATCATCTTCGTGGCCGGCGTGATGGCGACGAAGCTGTTCGGCGCCATCGACCCCGGCGACTTCGGCGACCTCGGCACGTCGCTGTTCACCCTGTTCCAGGTCATGACCGGTGAAGCGTGGCCGGACATCGCGAAGACGATCATGGAACAGGCGCCGATGGCCTGGATCTTCTTCGTGGTCTACATCCTGGTGTCCAGCTTCGCGGTGCTGAACCTGTTCATCGCCGTCGTGGTCAGCGGCATGGAGGACGAGCTGCGCCAGGACATCCGCGAGGAAGAGGCCAAGCAGGCCGAAGCGCAGGCCGCCGCGAACCAGGAGATCCTCGACGAGCTCCGCGCCCTGCGCGCGGAGCTGGCCGAACTGCGGCAGCAGGCCGCTTAGTCGTCCGCGATCAGGGCCTCGAGCGCCGGCAGCGCCGCCAGCAGCGCTTCCCGGTGGTCGGGCGCGAGCCGGTCGAGCCGCCGGTTCAGCTCCTGCACCCGGGTCGACCGGACGCCGGAAACGAGCCGCTCACCCTCTTCGGTCGCCTTCGCCAGCCACGCCCGCCGGTCGACCGGGTCGGATTCCCGGCTGACGTACCCGGCCTCGACCAGGGACGCGATGATCCGCGACATGGTCGCCGCGGCCACGCCCTCCTTGGCCGCGAGGTCGCCGAGCCGCAGCTGGCCCGCGTGCACCAGCGTCGCCAGGGCCGAGATGGCGCCGTGGCCCGGCCCCGGCACACCGGCCTGCCGCAGTGACCGGGAGAGCCTGCCCACGGCGAGGTACAACCTGCCCGAGACGTCCTGGACCGATGTGCTCGTCACGGCTGGCTCCTTCTGCCATCACCCCGCCGCGGGTGCGCCGGAAAGTGCCGTCCACCTTACGGGTTCCGGGTCACGGTCGGCGTTAAGGCGCCCTGGTTCACCGGGGTGGACTCGACGCCTGCGCCCAGAAGCGCTGCGGCACCCGCCCGGCCTCGCGGGCCAGCCGTCCGGCGACGACCGCCGAGCGCATCGCCGCGGCCATCCGTTCGGGATCGGCCGCCCGGGTGACGGCCGTGGACAGCAGGACGGCGTCGCAGCCGAGCTCCATCGCCAGCGTCGCGTCCGAGGCCGTGCCGATTCCGGCGTCCAGGATCACCGGGACGCCCGCCCGCGACACGATCAGCTCGATGTTGTGCGGATTCCGGATGCCGAGGCCGGTGCCGATCGGGGCGCCGAGCGGCATCACCGCGGCACAGCCGGCCTCCTCCAGGCGCAGCGCGAGGACCGGGTCGTCGTTCGTGTAGACGAACACCGTGAACCCGTCGGCGGCCAGCCGTTCGGCGGCGTCGAGGGTCTCGATCGGGTCCGGCAGCAGCGTCCGGTCGTCGGCGTGCACCTCGAGCTTGACCAGGTCGGTTTCGAGCGCCTCACGCGCGAGCTGCGCGGTGAGCACGGCCTCGGCGGCCGTCCGGCAGCCCGCCGTGTTCGGCAGCAGTTCGATGCCGAGCCGTTTCAGCAGTTCGAGGACGCCGGACCCGCCCTCGGCGTCGGCGCGGCGCATGGCGACGGTGGTCAGCTCGGTGCCGGACGCGACCAGCGCGCGTTCCAGCACGGCCAGGTTGGCCGCGCCGCCGGTGCCGATGATGAGCCGGGAGTTCAGCTTGCAGGTGCCGATGACCAGTGGTTCTTCGTCCATTTCAGCCTCCCTGGACCGCGGTGAGCACGTCGAGGACCGCACCCTTGGGCACAGCGGTGGCCGTCCAGTCGGCGCGGCGGACGACGACGCCGTCGACCGCGACGGCGATGCCGGGCCGCTGCCCGCCCGACGCGTCGAGGACGTCGGCGACGGTCGCGCCGTCCGGGAACGCCGTCCACTCGCCGTTGAGCTTGATCTCCATCACACGTGCTCCTTCTGGTGCAGGCGGGTGGGGGACGCGGCTTCGGTGCCTTCGGGCGGGTCGTCCCCCTCGATCCAGGCGACCACGGCGTCCGCGGTCACCGGGGCCATCAGCAGGCCGTTGCGGTGGTGCCCGGTCGCGGCGAAAACACTGCCGTCCAAGACGCCGAGGTACGGCAGCGCGTCCCGGCTGCCGGCCCGCAGGCCCGCGGCGGTCTCGACCAGCTCGTACTCGGTGATCGCGGGGAAGACGCGTTCGGCGCCTTCGAGCAGCTCGCGCACGCCGCGGGCGGTGACGGCCTGGTCGAACCCGGCCTCGTACTGGGTGGCGCCGAGGACGAGCTCCTGGTCGCCGCGCGGGACGAGGTAGATCGGACGGCCCTCGACGACGGCCCGCACGGTGTGCGCGGGCGGCGGCAGGCAGCCGCGGCGGGGCTTGAGCCGCAGGATTTCGCCCTTGAGCGGGCGCACGGCGTCGGCGAGCAGCGGGTGCAGCCGCCCGGTCCAGGCGCCCGCGGCGAGCACGACGGCTTCGGCGTCCGGGAGTTCTTCGACGCGCTCGCGGACGAACCGGACGTTCTGCTTCAGGCAAGCGGCGTACAGCGCGTCGAGCAGTTTCCGGTTGTCCACGGCCAGGTCGCCGGGCACGTGGAGTCCACTTCGGACGGATCCGATGCCCGGTTCGACCCGCTTGGCCTCCCGGCCGGTGAGCCGCTCGGCCGCCCGGCCGAGGGAGTGCAGGTGGCCGGCCAGGATGTCCAGGTAGCCGACGTCGGCGCTGTCGAAGGCGACGACGAGCGTCCCGTGCCCGGCCAATCCCGGGTCGACGCCCTCCTGCGCGAGGTCGGCGGCGAAACCCGGCCAGCGCTTCAGCGACTCCTCACCGAGGCGGAGGACGTCCTCCTCGCCCGGCCAGGCCTCGGTGACCGGGGCGAGCATGCCGCCGGCCAGCCAAGACGCGCCGCCGCGGGCGGGTTCGGGGTCGTAGAGGGTGACTCGGTGGTTCTTCGCGGCCGCACGCCACGCGGCGGACAGGCCGATCACGCCGCCGCCCACCACTGCCAGGTTCGTCATGGAATCACGCTCCCTGCGCCGGCATGACCCGGATCAGGTTCCACGGTCGGAGCGGCAGCTCCCTCTCAGCCCGTGCCTCGGGCTCCCGTGCGGACTCCTCCACCATAACGGGCGGGGTACGGTCGCCGCTATGCCCGCCCTCTCCGGTGACAAGATCCGCGCCCGCCTCGACGCGGCGCGCCTGTACCTGTGCACGGACGCCCGCACGGACCGCGGCGACCTGGCCGCCTTCGCCGACGCGGCCCTCGCCGGCGGCGTCGACATCGTCCAGCTGCGCGACAAGACCGGCGCCCTGGAGGCGGCCGGCGAGATCGCCGCGCTGGAGGTGCTGGCGGAGGCGTGCGCCCGGCACGGAGCGCTGCTTTCGGTGAACGACCGGGCCGACGTGGCGCTGGCGGTCGGTGCCGATGTGCTGCACCTGGGGCAGGACGACATCCCGGTGCCGCTGGCCCGCCGGATCCTCGGCGACGACGTCGTGATCGGCCGCTCGACGCACTCGCTCGACCAGGCCCTCGCCGCGGCCGCGGAGCCCGGCGTGGACTACTTCTGCACGGGCCCCTGCTGGCCGACGCCGACCAAACCGGGTCGCCACGCGCCGGGCCTGGACCTGGTGCGCGATACGGCGGCCTGGGCTCCGGACCGGCCGTGGTTCGCGATCGGCGGCATCGACGGGCCGCGGCTCCCGGAGGTCCTCGACGCGGGCGCGTCCCGGATCGTGGTGGTCCGGGCGATCACCGAGGCCGAGGACCCCGAGGCCGCCGCACGCGAGCTGCGGGCCCGCCTGCCCTGAGTCACGGGGTCGGCGTTGCCGCCGCGCCCTTGCTGGTCGGCGGGGTCGCCGTCGTGGCCGGGGCCGAGGTCGACGGCTGGTCCGTCGTGCTCGGCGTGGTCGTCGGGGACTCCTTCGAGGTGGTCGGGGCCGTCGAGCTCTGCGAAGGCGGGGTCGTGGTCGTCTCCGTCGGGGACACCTGGGTGTCGTCCGTGCTGGGAGCCGGGGTCGTCGACGGCGTCTCCTGCTGGTGGCCGGAGCCGCCGGTGAGGATCTTGCCGATGCCCGGGCCGGTTCCGCCGCCGATCGGGGTGCCGGTCGCCGACTCGAAGCCGACGATCGACAGGATCGCCACCGCGAACGCCGCCACGCTCATGCCGATGATCAGCGGCCAGCGCAGCTTGCGCAGCCGCGACGACAGCCGCGAGGGCTCTGTCTCCGGCGGTTTCAGCTGGACCGTCGGCTGGTCGGCGAGGTCCACCGCGGGCTCGCCGCGACGGCGGATGCCCGACGTCGCCAGCTGACGCGCCTTGCGCGCCGCCTCCCGGGTGCGCTCCAGCGAGCGCAGGTACAGCTCGCTGCCGACCGTCGACACCACGCTCGCCACGCCGGCACCGATCACCGTGCCCGCCACGCCCAACGTCGAACCGAGCAGCGCCGCGGTCACGGCCGCCAGCGCCGCCGCCAGCACCTGCGCGATCCGCAGGCCCGACTTCTCTTCCTTCTCCTCCGATGCCGCTGCTTTCTCCTTGGTCATGATCCCGATCTAGGTAGTCCGTGTTCTCCCCTGTCCAACGTCTAAGGCGCGCGAGGGACTCCCCTCGTTGCCACGGCGTGAGGAGTACCACTCCGTCTGTCCATATTAGACACTCCAGATGGAACGTTTTCTTGACATACTCGGCACATGGAACTGGTGACGATTTCTGACGTCGAGGCCGCCGCGAAGCGCGTCGCGGATGTCGCTGTGCGCACACCTCTGCTGCCCCAGACCTGGGATCCCCGCGGAACCCTGTGGCTCAAACCCGAAAACCTGCAACCGGTCGGCGCGTTCAAGGTGCGCGGTGCGTTCAACGCGATCGCCACCCTCGACGACGCGGCCCGCGCCCGCGGCGTCATCGCTTACTCCAGCGGCAACCACGCGCAGGCAGTCGCCTACGCCGCGCAGCGGTACGGCGTGCCCGCGGTGATCGTCGTCCCGGACGTCGCGCCGCGGATCAAGGTCGAGGCCACCCGCGCCTACGGCGCCGAAGTCATCGAAGTGCCGATCGGCGAGCACGAGGCGAAAGCGCACGAACTGGCCGCCGAACGCGGGCTGACCTTGGTGCCGCCCTATGACCACGCGGCCATCATCGCCGGACAGGGCACGGCAGGGCTGGAGATCGCCGACGACCTGCCGGACGTCGAGGTCGTGCTGGTGCCGGTGAGCGGCGGCGGGCTGGCGTCCGGCGTCGGCACGGCCATCAAGGCCCGCTGCCCGCAGGCTCGCGTGATCGGCGTCGAGCCGGCGCTGGCGGGCGACGCGACCGAGGGACTGCGGCTCGGCCGTCAGGTCGACTGGCCACAGGCGGATCGCGCTCGCACGATCGCCGACGGCCTGCGCGCCCAGCCGTCGGAACTGACGTTCGCCCATTTGCAGGCCGTCGTCGACGACATGGTGACGGTTTCCGAGGACGAGATCCGCGAGGCCGTGCGCGTGCTCGCCCGCAAGGCCCGGCTGGTCGCCGAGCCGAGCGGCGCGGTGACGACGGCGGCGTACCTGTCCCACGCCGGCGAGCTGCCGTCCGGCAAGACGGTCGCGCTCGTCTCGGGCGGCAACGCCGACCCGGCGCTGTTCGCCGAGATCCTCCGGGATTAGGAGCCGGCGACCGGGGTCCCGCCGCCGCGGACGTGCGTCGGCGGACCCTCGACGCCGCAGTGGTAGCACTCGCCGAGGTGGGGGCACTCGTCGTCGGGTTCGGCCTCCGGCGAGGACGGCGGCGCGAGGACGCCGTTGTGGATGCCCAGCGCGATCAGCCCGCCGGCGATCGCCAGGGCCGCGCAGATGACCAGCGCCGTCCGCCAGCCCGCCGTCAGCGCGACCGGGTCGGCGTACGCCTCGCCGGTCAGCCCGGCCGCGGCGGGCAGCACCGCCACCGCCAGCAGGCCGCCCGAGCGGGCGATGGCGTTGTTGACGCCGGACGCGACACCGGCGTAGCGGTCCGGGGCCGCGGCGAGCACCGTCGCGGTCACCGGGGCCACGACGATCGCCAGGCCGAGCCCGAACACCGCGACCGCGGGCAGCACCGCGCCGAGGTAGGACGCGCCGGGCGCGATGCGCAGCATCAGCAGCATCCCGATGCCGACGACGATCGGGCCGACCACCAGCTGGGCCCGCGGGCCGATGCGCTGCGCGAGCGCACCGGAGCGGCCCGACAGCAGCAGCATGATCACCGTCAGCGGCAGCCCGGCCAGCCCGGACGCGGTCGGCGAGTAGCCGAGCGAGACCTGCAGCTGCATGACCATCAGCATCATCACGCCGCCGAGCGCCGCGTAGACGACGAAGGTCAGCGCGTTCGAGAGGGTGAACGTGCGGTCGCGGAACAGCGACGGCGGCACGAGCGGCTCTGCCGAACGATGCTGGACGACGACGAACGCGGCCAGCCCCGCGATCCCCAGGAGCCCCGCACCCAGCACGAGCGGGTCGCCGACGCCGCGTGCGGGCGCCTCGACCAGCGCGCCGGTGATCCCGGCCAGGCCGAGGGCGCCGAGGGCAGCGGCACCGAAGTCCGGGTGCCCGGTGGCGTCCGGGTCACGGGATTCGGGGACGAACCGGCGGGCCATCAGCACCACGGCCACCGCGATCGGCACGTTGATCAGGAACGCCAGCCGCCACGACCACACCTGCACGAGGAAGCCGCCGAGCAGCGGCCCGGCGGCGGCCGCGATGCCGCCGAGGCCGGACCACGCGCCGATCGCGCGGGCGCGGGCGTCGTGCGCGAAGGACGCTTGGAGGATGGCGAGCGAGCCCGGCGTCAGGAGGGCGCCGCCGATGCCCTGCAGGATCCGCGTCGCGACGAGCATCTCGGTGGACGTCGCGGCGGCGCACAGCCCGGACGCGACGCCGAACCAGACGACGCCGACGAGGTACGTGCGGCGCCGTCCGTACCGGTCGCCGAGCGAACCGGCGACCAGGATCAACGCGGCGAGCGCCAGCAGGTAGCCGTCGAGGATCCACTGGAGCCCCGCCACGGAGGCGTTCAGCTCGGCACCGATGCGGGGCAGGGCGACGTTGACGATGGTCCCGTCGAGCATCGCCATGCCGGAGCCGAGGATGGTGGTCGCGAGGACACCGCGTGCCGCGCCGGTCCCCCACCTGATCCCGGTGTCTTCGGTGGCAGTCACCCGGTCACTCTCACGCGACCGGGGACCCCCGTCAACCGCGCGCTTACGGCAGCAGCGTCGTCACGAACTTGTAGCGGTCACCGCGGTAGACCGAGCGGGCGAACTCGACCGGCTTGCCGTCCGTGGCGAACGAGTGGCGGGTCAGCATCAGCACCGGCATGCCGACGTCCGCGCCGAGCATCTCCGCTTCCTGCGGCCCCGCCAGCGATGTCTCGATCGTCTCTTCCGCGCGTTCGAGTTCGACGCCGTAGTGCTCGCGTAGAACGGCGTACAACGAACCGCCGGCCGAGACGTGCTTGCGCAGCCCGCGGAATCGACCGAGCGGCAGGTGGGTCGTCTCCAGCGCCATCGGCTGTGAGTCCGCCAGTCGAAGTCGTCGAAGGCGAAGGATTTTCGCGCCGGTCCGGATTGCGAGCAGCTTCGCGAGGTCGCCCTCGACCGGCATTTCCTCGACTTCCAACAGTTTCGACGACGGCTTCAGGCCCTGCTTGCGCATGTCCTCGGTGTAGGAGGACAGCTGCAGCCGCTGCGCGAGCTTCGGCTCGGCCGCGAAGGTGCCTTTTCCCTGCACACGGTGCAGGCGCCCCTCGGCGGTCAGGTCGGCCAGCGCCTGGCGCACGGTGGTGCGGGAGACCGTGAACTCCCCGGCGAGCGCGCGTTCGGTCGGGATCGGCGACCCCGGCGGCAGCACGTCCAGCAGGTCGAGGAGGTGCTGTTTCAGCGCCCAGTACTTGGGCTCGCGCTGCCCGCGCATCCCGGCGACGGCGCCCGCCTCGCCCGTGGTGGTGGTCTCCAACATGCCCGGCTCCCTATGCCTTCCCTCATCGCACGCCACGTCCCCGTAAGAAACGTACCCTTTTCCCTGCACGCGCCGCCCCTATAACATTGGTCTAGACCTGACCGACGCCGCCTGAGTCCGGTACATAATGCCGGAGGTGGAGAGGAAAATGATGACCGAACAACGGCCCGGCGCGCACATGGCCGCGGAGATCGCCCAGCAGCCGGACGTCTTGGCGGGACTGGTGCAGCGTCAGGCGGAAATCGCCGAAGTGGCGGAAAAGATCTCACAACGGCCCCCGCGGTTCGCTTTGCTCGCCGCGCGTGGATCGAGCGACCACGCAGCGTTGTATGCGAAGTACCTGATCGAGGTACTTCTCGGCCTTCCGGCCGGTCTGGTTTCCCCGTCCACGGCGACGCTGTACGGCGCCCGGCCCGATCTGCGGGACGTGCTGTTCGTCACGGTGAGCCAGAGCGGCGGCTCGCCCGACCTGATCGAGGTCACCGAAACGGCGCGACGCCAGGGCGCGCTGACGGTGTCGGTCACCAACACGCCGGACTCGCCGCTGCGGGCGGCGTCCGAGCTCGGTGTCGACATCGGCGCGGGCGTCGAGAAGGCCGTCGCGGCGACCAAGACGTACTCCGCGACGCTGATGGCGTTGTACCTCCTCATCGACGCGGTGCGCGGCGGCAAGGCGGCCGACGCCGAGAAGATCGGCGAGCTGGCCCAGCAGACCCTCGACGGCGCCGCCGAGGGCGTGCAGCGCGCGGTCGACCGGTACCGCTTCGTGGACCGGATCCTCACCACCGGCCGCGGCTACTCCTACGCCACCGCGCTCGAAGGGTCGCTCAAGCTCGCCGAGACCAGCTACCTCGCCGCCCGCGCCTACAGCGGCGCGGACCTGCTGCACGGCCCGGTGGCGGCGGTGGACGGCGAGACCGCCGTGCTCGCGGTGACCAGCAAGGGCCAGGGCGGGCAGGCGATGCACGAGGTCCTCGAAGCCGTCGGCAAGCGCGGCGCGGACGTCCTCGCGGTCGGCTCGGCCGCCGCGGAGGTGCCCGCGGCGCTGCGCATCGACGTCGCGCCGACGGTCGAGGAGCTGGCGCCGATCCTGGAGATCCTGCCGATCCAGCGGATCGCGCTCGGGCTGTCGCTGGCCCGCGGCGGCGACCCGGACAGCCCGCGCGGCCTGCTGAAGGTGACCAAGACCCGGTGAGCTTCGCGGTGGGCGTCGACGTCGGCGGCACGTCGACCAGGGCTGCCCTGGTCGACGCCGGCGGCGCGGTGCTGGGCACGGGGCGCGGCGAAGGCGCCAACCCCAACGCGCACGCGCCGGAGGTCGCCGCGGGCCGGATCGCCGACGCGATCACCGCGGCGCTCGGCGACCGCGACCCCGGCGCCGTGCGGGCGTGCGTCGTCGGCATGGCCGGGGTCAGCAAGCTGAGCGACCAGGACGTGGCGGCGGTCTTCGACGCGGCGTGGACGCGAATCGGTCTCACGTGTGCGGTCCGGACCGTCGCCGACGCCGAAGTGGCGTACGCGTCGGCGACCCCGGCGCCGGACGGGACGGTCGTCGTCGCCGGCACCGGTTCGATCGTCGGCCGGATCCGCAAGCGGCGTCTGGCCGGCACGACCGGTGGCTACGGCTGGTTGCTCGGCGACGAAGGGTCCGCGTTCTGGCTCGGCCGCGAAGCCGTCCGCTCCACTTTGGAGGCACTCGGGCGCGGGCGGCCGCTCGACGGGCTCCCGTCGGCGGTGCTCGACGCCGCACTCGGACTGTCCGCTTTGGACGTAGCCGGGGCGGACGGGCGGCTGGCCGCGTCCCGGGCGCTCATCACGGCGGCCAACGCGGAGGCACCCGTCCGGCTCGCCCGGTTCGCCCCGTTGGTGAGCGCGGCGCACGCCGCGGGCGAGCCGGCGGCCCGGGAGATCGTCGCCCGCGCGGCCGGGCACCTGGCCGAGAACGCCCTCGCGGCGCGCGAGCCCGGCGAGTCGACTCCCATCGTGCTCGTCGGCTCGGTGCTCACCGGAGCGAGCCCGGTCGGCGAGCTCGTGCGCCGCCGTCTGGCCGGTCTCGAGGTGCTGACCAGCTCCGATGGCGTTCTCGGGGCGGCCTGGCTGGCCGCGGTGGACGCCTTCGGCGAGGGTACGCCGAGACCCCGGGCGCAAGGATATTGAGCAAAACGCGGCGCAAAGACGCGAAAACGTCGACTGAACCCGGGTAGTCCGGGTACCGTAGGCAGTGGCCCCCGGACCCTCCCCCCTCGCCGGGGGCCGCCTTATGCCCCGGGTACGTCGTCCGTCCGGGTTTCCGGAGCCAGGCGCAGGCCGGGGTGCTCCGGCGGCAACGCCCGGTAGAGCACCCAGCCACTGACCGCGACGGTCAGCGCGACGAGCGGCCAGGACAGCACCGTGCGGGCCACGCCCAGCGCGATCACCTGGCCGGCCCACCACAGCAGGCCGTAGACGACCACGCGCAGCGTGTACTGGAGCACCCAGACCCAGCTGGCCCGCGAGTAGGCCTTGAGCAGCACGGTGTCGCGGCGCCAGCGCGTCTTCTGGCCCAGCAGCAGGCCGACGACCACGCCGAGCAGCGGCCAGCGCACGACGATGCTGGCCGCCCACAGCAGGGCGCTGGCCACATTGGACATCAGCTGCAGCAGGAAGAAGTCCTGGGCCCGGCCGGTGTGCAGGGCGATCAGCGCGGCCGCGACGACAGCGGCGAGGCTGACGACCAGCGCCCGGACCTTGCCCCCGCCGGCGATCCGGAAGATCCCGACCACGACGGCGACCACGACGGCGGCAACGGCACCCTGGGCGACGGACTGACCGGCCGCGAGCCAGCCGGCGACGAAGCCGACGGGCGGGATGCTGGCGTCGAGCGCGCCCCGGCGGCCACCGAGGATCTGCGCGAGCGATTCACGGGGTTCTCCGGACACGTCTCCAGCCTGCCGGATCGCGTCCAGGACGCCCCGGGCAGGGAGATTTTCGCCACATCCGGTGCCGGGTTTGCCTCCGAGTGTGCCGTTTCCCGGCATACCGAAGGTGAAGACTGCGTAATAGAGAGGCGGAGAAGGCCGACAAGATAAGACACTGTTACCGCAGGCTGAACGCCCGGGGGTGGAACGGGTTGGCGGCCGATGGTTAGTTGAGGTGTACAACTACATGTCGGGGTGTGTCGGTCGCAGGGATGGGAAGGGGACCCAACGTGTACGGATTCGACAGCTACGTAGCCCTGGGTGACAGCTTCACCGAGGGCCTCAACGACGACCTGCCGGACGGCTCCTTCCGGGGCTGGGCCGACCGGCTCGCCGAGGTACTGGCCGCGGGCCGCAGCGACTTCCGGTACGCCAACCTGGCGCTGCGCGGCAAGATGCTGGACGAAATCCTGGACGAGCAGCTGCCGATCGCCTTGGACCTGAAGCCCGACCTGGTCACGCTCTGCGCGGGCGGCAACGACATCATCGTCCCGGGCGCGGACGTCGACGCGGTGACGGAGCGGCTCGAGGAGGGCGTCGCCAAGCTGCGCGAGGCGGGCATCCCGGTGCTGATGGTCAACGGCCCGGACACGAAGGTCCTGTCGGTGATGTCGGTCCTGCGCGGCAAGGTGGCGATCTACAACACGAACCTCTGGGCGATCGCCGATCGCCACGGCGCGCGGATGGTCGACCTGTGGACGATGGGGCCGCTGCACGACCGCCGCGCCTGGAGCGACGACCGGCTGCACTTCTCCCCGGATGCGCACCGCCGGATCGCTTTGAAGGCGGCTGAGGCGCTGGGGATTCCGGTGGAGGCCGATTGGCGGGAGCCGTGGCCCCTGGAGGAGGTCCCGAACCGCTGGATCGACTCGCGGCGGTCGGATTTGACGTGGACGAAGGTGCACCTGCTGCCGTGGATCCGGCGGCAGTTGCGGGGCGAGTCGATGGGGGACGGGTTGTCGCCGAAGCGGCCGAAGCTGGTGCCGTTGGTGCCGCTGGACGTGCTCGAGGTGCCGGACAAGGCGCGCCAGCAGGCCAGCTGATCTTCGGCGTGGCGGGGGTTCGGATTTGACGCGCTTGTGACGGCGGCGGGTCTTCGGGGTGTGCGGAGTCTCGCGCGCTCGGCTGCGGGGCCCTGAGGCGGCCGCCGCGCCGACCAAGGCGGCCTACCGTGCCGCCCCGGGCTCGAGGCGGGCCGACCATCTCACCCGGCTCGAGCGATCGGAGTTCGAGGCTGCCCTGGAACGCCCAGCAGCGCCGGCAGCCACACCCGCACCCGGCTCGCGCGATCGCCCCGCGGCGCCGCCGGGTCGGAGATCTCGGCGCACAATCGCCCTGCGGCGGAGCTTCCGACGATCTTCCCCACCGGCCCCCAGACCTGACCCACCCTCCCTGGGGGAACCACCCGCTTCCACCCTACCGCCCACCCCCGACGGAAAGTGCCCAACCGATCACGATCCCCCAAGTTGTCCACATGTCGACTTGCCTGGGGACAACTTGTGGATCGCCACCCGGATTCAGGTCGCCAACCCGCGGCGCCCGGCTTAAAGTCCCCTTATGCGTCGGCGCTGGATCCTCGTGGTCCCGGTTGCGGTGCTGGTCACAGCGCTGCTCGCGGGGGTTGCCACCTGGGCCCGGTCCGGGAGCATGGAGCGCGACCTGACCGCGCGAGCCCAAGCCGCCCTCTTCCAGGCCGGGCTGGGCACCGGGGACGTTCGCTTCGACGGCCGGGACGCCACCCTCAGCGGCTTCCCGCCCGGCCAGGCGCTGCGAGCCCTCGAGATCGTGCAGGACGTCGACGGCGTCCGGGCCGCCAAGGTCAACGGTGACGTCACCCCCGTGGCGCCGAGCAGTGCCCCCAGCCCGCCGGCACCGACCACCGCGAGCCCGCCGCCCACCACCAGTACCACCGCGCCGCCGCCCACCGACAAGGCCGGCGTGCAGGCCGAGATCGATCGGATGCTCGCCGAGGCGCCCATCGCCTTCGAGCCGGACACCGCGAAGCTCACGCCCGACGGCGAACAGGCCGCCCGCGGTGTGGCGATCGCCCTCGCCAAGGCGCCGGCGGCCTTCCGGTTCCGCGTCACCGGGCACGTCGCGCGGGGCCCCGGCGGCGAGAGCGCCGCCCTCAAACTGTCCCGGGACCGCGCCCGGGCCGTCGCGCGGATCCTCACCTCCAACGGGCTGGCGGCCAAGCGCGTGACCTACCGGGGGCTGGGCGACACCCGACCGGCCACCGGTGGCGAAGAGGACAGGCGCGTCGAGATCACGGTCGTTTGAGGGGTGATGAGCTGATGTTCTGGCTGTTCGGGCAGATCTGGCTGTGGCTGATCGTCGCCTTCGCCCTGGGCGCGCTGACCTCGTGGCTCGTGCTGCGGACCGGACAGCGACCGAAGCCCGCGCAAGAAGCGGAACCCGAAGAAGAACCGCGGTACGAGCCTCCGCCGCCGCTCTCCACCGAACAAACCCAGTTCATCCCCGCCGCCTGGGCGCAGCACGCGCCCGATCGGCGTGCCGACGTGCACGACGACGAAGAACAAGATCCCGTCGGCCACCGCGAAGGGCACCTTCCCCTCCCGCCGCAGCGCGGGACGGAGGCCGAGGACTGGCCCGCCGAAGAAGAGCCCGCCTGGCCGCAGGCCGAAGAGGCCCCGCAGTGGCCGCACCAGCCTGGGCGCGGTGTCTGACACCCATCCTGGTAAGTTCGGCTACGCACTGTGAGCGAGGCCTGAGGAGGGGGTGGAGTGGCTCTCCCCCATTGGACGTCGCAGCAGGTCCTGCCGCCGGGCCGGCACGCGGGCGATCTCGCCGACGTCTACGAACGTTTGGTGTTCGACGCCCCGCACCAGAACGACCGCGAGATCCTGTTCAGCGCGCTCAACAGCTACCTCGGCGTCGCCCGGCGGATCATCTCGTCCGGCCGTGCCTGGATCGGCGGCGAGCTCATCACCCGGACCGCCCACCCGCCGCGCAGCCTTGACGTCGTCCTCATCCCGGACGAGTGGGGCGCGCTCAAACGGCTCGACGACGCCGGCCGGTCGGCGCTCTACGGCCTGCTCACGCTGCGCGGCGTGATCGTCGGGCAGCCGGCGATGTACCTCGACCAGGTGCAGCCGGTCGGGGGCATGCTGGACGGCTTCCTGTGCCGCCCCGGCGACGAAGACGTGTGGGCCGAGGTCTGGGCCGAAGGCGGCAGGGGCTACCCGGAGATGATCTGGTGAGGAACGAGTTCCGGCGCATCGCCGACGAGATCCCCGGCGGCACGTGGCTCGACGACCTGGCCCGCGCCTCGGCGATGGCGGCCAACGCCAAGTTCGAACGGACGTCCCGCTCGCCGCTGCTGCACGTGTCGGTGATCGGCGAGCAGACCATCGACGCCTACACCTTCTCCGACATCAGCCGCGCCCTGCAGGACGCGACGGCGAAGATCGGGCACATCATCCGGAACCCGTCCGGCGAGGTCACCCAGGTCCAGCAGAACGACCGGGACAAGGCGCCGCTGATCCAGCGGGGCCAAGCGGGCAACGCGATCTTCTTCGGCTTCCCGGAGCCGCTGGCCGACGACGCCCTGATCGTCGACGGCATCGAGACGCTGTCCGAGCGCGCGGTCAAGGAGCTGTGCGACTTCCTCCCGGCGAACGGCTCGGACGACGGCGCGCTCGACGCCGTGCTGCTCCAGCGCGACACCGTCCGCAACGCGGTGAGCGACATCGTCAACGCCGTCGCCAAGAACGCCGGCATCGGGATGGCGCTGACCCCGACCGCGGGCGAGCAGGTCACCCGCAGCATGACCACCGAGCAGGCGCGGATCCTGCAGGGCAGCCTCCGCGAATCCCGCGAGGAAGTCGGTTACGAGACGGTGCGCGGGCGGCTCGACGGCGTCCGCACCCGGCGGCGCATCTTCTACCTCGACCGCGAGTCGGGCGGCACGATCCAGGGCGCGGTGGCCCCGGACCTGCTCGACCAGATCAAGGAGAACCTCGACCGCCCGGTGACGGCCCGGCTACGCGTCGTGCGCACCACGACGATCGACGGCCGCCGCGGCCGGCCCGTCTTCGAGCTCCTCGAAATCACCCCGGAAGTAAGCCTTTTCGACTGAGAAGTCCGTTATGCGACTTTCGTCTTGAACGTCGTACCGACGGTCGTCGTAGGCCTCACGGTGGTGCCAGGATGTCCGTACGGCACTTACGATACCCGCTGCGAGGTCGCGAAAGACCGCGTCGGACAGTGGGAACTCCGATATTCTTCCCATTGATCATCGGGTCACACCCTGCCCAAGATGTCAGGAAATATCGATACCTGACGACAAATGGTGGGACAATGACTTTTTCCGGAATGTAACAATTTCGTTCTGGGCCACACTTATGGGTTAACGTCGTCGCACTCCCACCCGAAGGGGTTCGCATGATGACCGACCCGCAGTACCCGCCGGCGACCGCGCGCCACGGCCGGCCCGCACCGCCGGTGACGGCCACGGAGCGTCGTCAAGCCAATGCGAGGCCCGCGCGGAACATCCTGGCGATCGTCGGCCTGCTGCTCGGTGTGGCCGCGCTGGTCGTCACCTTCGTCCCGGACATCGAGTTCGTCGCGTGGCCGCTGGGCGGGCTCGGGCTGATCCTGGCGGTCGTCGGGCTGGCGCAGGTCAAGAAGGGCACCGTGGGCGACCGCGGGCTGGCGATCACCGCCACCGCCGTCACGGCCGTCGCGCTGCTCACGGCGGCCGGGATGCTGCTCTACTCGACCTTCTTCGGCGGCGGCGAGTCCGGGCTCCACCTGCCCGCGGTGGCCACCGACAAGCACGCCGTCACCTTCCAGGTGACCTCGGCCGGCGGCGCGACCGTCCGCTTCGGCAGCCTCAACGACCAGCGCACCGAAATCGCGCCCGCCAGCACCGACGCGTGGCAGGGTCAGGCGTCCTACAACAAAGGCTCCTACCTGTTGACGCTCACCGCGGACACCCGCAATGCGACGGTCAGCAACGAAATCCGCTGCGCCATTCTGGTCGACGGCAAGAAGGTCGCGGAAAACAACGGGGCGACGATCGCGCTCTGCACCGCGAACGTCGGCTGAGCGCCGCCTGGCGACCGGCCGGCCTACCCCCACTTCGGCCGGCCGGGCCGCCACGAGCCGCTCCTGGCGGCTCCGGGCTCCGCAGCGGTTTCCCGCGCGGGGCCTGGCACCGGCGTCTCCGCCTGCCCCTCCCCTAGGGCTCTGCCGGCACCGCCGAACCTACGCGGACACCGCCCGCGCCCACTAAGAATCCACTAAGGATTCCGTACGCGGACGGGGTCGTGACCCATTCGCAACTAAATACCGCGAAAGTGTCGGAACGCGCTCACTGCAGATCGGCGAGTTCCGTACGCACCTCACCGACGAGCTTGGGGTGCACGCGTTCGTAAATGCGCACCGACAACGCCAGTTGTTCGCGCGCGCCGTCGATGTCGCCCTTGGCCCGCAGCACCCGGCCCAGCGTCAGCCGCAGCGTTCCTTCCCGCGCGAAGAACTCGCGGCTGATCGCGAGGTCGATCGCCTCCCAGACGTACCGCTCGGCCGCCTCGAGGTCCCCGGCCCGCAGGCTGAGCTCGGCCAGCTTGTCCAGCGAACCGACGACCTGGTCGTCGTCGCCCAGTTCGCGGTCGATCCGCAGGGCGGCGCGCTGGTGGGTGCTCGCGTCGGCGAGCCGGCCCGCCCGCTTCTCCGCCTGCGCGCAGCTGCCGAGCGCCTGCCCGCGCAGGGTGACGCCGGGAGCGTTCGCGACCGCCTCGACCAGCCGCTCGATGGCCTTCTCGTGTTCGCCGAGCCGGCTGAGCGCGCGCCCGAGGTGCAGGTCCACCGACGTGCGCAGCCGCGCGTCGGCCGAGTCGCCTGCCAGCTCCGCCGCCCGTTCGGCGTCGGCCAGCCCGAACCCCGGCAGCTCGAAGGTCAGCGCGATCTCGCACCGCGCCAGCAGCAACCAGCACTGCCCCGCGACGGCGCCGGCCGCTTCGGCGGCGGCAACGCCGAGATCGGCCATCCTCGTCCACTCGTCCAGCAGCGGGCAGGCGACGCGGTAGGTGTGCCCCAGCCGGGCCAGCCGCCAGACGTCGTCGTGGCGGCCCGCGGCGTACGCGGCGTCGAGGACGGCCAGCAGGTTCGGCCACTCGGCCGCGAACCAGTCCTGCGCCTCGGTGACGCCGGGCAGTGGCGGCATCGCGTCTTCGGCGAGCACGCCGTCGAAGTCGAGCGGGTCGGCCACCCGGCCCAGCCGGCGCCGCGCCCGGTCGGCCACCGCCTGGTAGTAGCGGACCATCGAGCCGAGGGCCTCGTCGCGCTCCTTCTCGCCGAGTTCCTGCTCCGCGAGCTCACGCAGGTACAGCCAGACGAGGTCGTGCGGCACGAAGACGTCCCGCTCGGTCTCGGTGATCAGGTTGTGCGCGGCCAGCGCACGCAGCCGCCGCCGGGCCTCGGCCACCGGGATCTGCGCGACCGCGGCCATCACGTGCGGCCCGACCAGCACGCCGGGCACCGCGCCCAGCTGCAGGAACGTCTCGGCGACTTCGCCGGGCAGGCCGCGGAAGGAGACGTCGAACGCCGCGCGCACGCTGTCGTCGGCGCCGTCGACCTGCAGCCCGGCGAGCCGGGTGCGTTCGTTGCCGAGCTCGTCGACCAGTTCCTCCGCGGTCCGCTGCGCGCTCGCCGAGAGCCGTGCGCCCGCAATCCGCAGCGCCAGCGGGAGGTAACCGCAGAGCCGCGCCAGGGCGTGGTTGAGGCTCGCCGGGCCGGCGAGCTCCTCGATGAGCGCCACGGCGTCGTCGGGCGCGAGCGTGCCGAGCACGCGCTGCTTGGCCGCGTTCGACACGGCGAGCCCGTCGAGGCGCGACCGGCTGGTCACCACCGTCATCGTCCGCGCGCTCGGCGGCAGCAGCGGGCGCACCTGCTCGGCGGTGCGGGCGTCGTCGAGCAGCACCAGCATCCGCCGTCCGGCGATCAGCGACCGGTAGAGGGCGACGCGTTCGTGCAGCAGTTCGGGGACCTTCGCGGTTTCGACGCCGAGGCCGAGCAGGAACTGGGTGAGCAGCTCGGCCGGCTCCAGCGGCGGGTGGTGCGGGTCGAAGCCGCGCAGCGACGCGAACAGGACGCCGTCCGGGAACCGCGGCGCGACCCGGTGCGCCCACCACACGACCAGCGTGCTCTTGCCGACCCCGGCGGTGCCGGTGACCACGGCGATCGTCGTCTGCCCCGCCTCGGCCCTGGTCACGAGGCCGTCGAGCCAGGCCAGTTCGTCGTCGCGCCCGGCCAGGCTGGGGACCGCCGCGGGCAGCTGTGAAATCGCTTTCGCCGGCTCGGCGCCGGCGGCCGGGGCGACGACGTCCCGCGCCGGGAGGTCGTCGTTGAGGACCCGCTCGTGCAGCCAGCGCAGCTCGGCGCCCGGCTCGACGCCGAGGGTGCGCAGCGTCGCGCGGGAGACGGTCCGGTACAGCTCGAGCGCGTCCCCGCGGCGGCCCGCGTGGTACAGCGCCCGCATCAGCTGGCCCGCGGTCCGCTCGGAGAGGGGGTCGGCCCGGACGATCGGGCTGAGCTCGACGATCAGCTCGGCGTGCCGCCCCAGTTCGAGGTCGGCGTCGACGCGGGCGCCGTGCACGGCCTTGCGGAGGTCCTCCAGTTCGGGCGCGCGCAGGGAGTCCGGCACCCCGCCCAGCGCGGGGCCCTGCCAGAGCGCGAGCGCTTCGGCCAGCAGCGCGGCGGCGACTTCCGGGGTGGCCAGCGACGCGCGGTCCAGCAGCGTCCGCGCCCGGTGGACGTCGATCCGGTCGGGCTCGATGTCCAGCCGGTAGCCCGGCGGGGTGGTGAGGATGCGCGGCCCGTCGAGGTCGCGCAGGATGCGCCGCAGGTGCGAGACGTTGCCGTGGACGATGGTGCGGGCGGTCGCCGGCGGGTCGTGGCCCCACAGCGCGTCGATGATCTCGTCGAGCCCGACGACCTTTCCGGGCCGCAGCGCCAGCAGCGCGAGCAGGCCGCGAACCCCGGGACCGCCGATCGGGACCGGGTCGCCGTCCTGGAAGAGCTGGACCGGCCCGAGCAGCTGGAGCCGGGTTTGGGCCATGCTCGCGCCCACCTCCCCGGGTCCACGGTGTCCCCGGCGTCGCCCTCGCCGGAAAAGTCAACCTACCGTGATGACCGGCTCGCGAATACCGCCCCGCCGGGCCGGGACCAGGACGTTTCGTCACGCTGCGGATTCCGCAGCCCGTGCCGGGCGGGCCTGCGGTTGACGCGGACATGACAGAACCCCGCACCACCGGTCCCGATCCGGTGGTGCGGGGTCACTGGCAAAACTCCCGGCCGGGCCGCCAGGGGGCCGGTCCGCCCGTCCGCCACCGAGGGCGACCGGGCAGGTGAGCTCACCCCGAGCGAAGCACCCGCCGCCGATCGTCCGCGAAGACGTGTTGCGCGGGCCACACACCCGCACGGTGGCGACACCGTAACAGGGTGCACCGAGTCGGTCACCGGCGGGTGGACATCACCGCGTGATCGGCGTCGAGTCGCGGCCCGCGATGAACGCCGGCCGCGGCGCGCCGGCCGCGAACGGCTCCTGCAGGGCGTTCTCCACGCTGTTGAACACCAGGAAGATGTTCGAGCGCGGGTACGGGGTGATGTTGTTCCCGGAGCCGTGCATGATGTTCGAGTCGAACCACAGCGCCGAGCCCGCCTGGCCGGTGAACTGGTCGATGCCGTGCTCGGCCGCCATCTTCGTGATGTCGTCCTCGCCGGGCACGCCCACCCGCTGGTCCTTGAGCGAGCTCTTGTAGTTGTCGTCCGGCGTCTCGCCGGCGCACTGGACGAACGTCCGGTGCGAGCCCGGCATGATCATCAGGCCGCCGTTGAACGGGTAGTTGTCGGTCAGCGCGATGGAGCAGCTGACCGCGCGCGGTGACGGCATGCCGTCCTCCGCGTGCCAGGTTTCGAAGTCCGAGTGCCAGTAGAACCCGGTGCCCTTGAAGCCGGGCATGTAGTTGACGCGGCTCTGGTGGACGTACACCTCGGAGCCGAGCAGCTGCCGGGCCCGGTCCAGCACGCGCGGGTCGCGCACCAGCTCGGCGATCAGGTCCGAAATCTCGTGGACGTCGAAGATCGACCGGACCTCACCGGTCTTCGCCTCGGTGATCACGCGCTCGTCGCGGGCGAGCTCCTTGTCGGAGGACAGCCGCACCAGCTCCTGCCAGTACGTCTGGACCTCTCCGACGGAGAGCATGTCCTCGACCACGGTGTAACCCTTGGTCTCGTGGTTCGCCAGCGTGGCGGCGTCGATCGGGCCGTCGGCTTCGGTACCCCACACCGTGGGGTGCACGCGCGGCAGGTGGGCCGGCGTACCGGTGATCCGGGTCGGGTAACCGTCGTCGACCCGGGTGTCCGTCAGCGTCACGGGCTTCGCCTCCTGTTTCCTCGCCTTACGATTCCTCGGTGATCAGCGGGTACACGCCGTTTTCGTCGTGCACCTCGCGTCCGGTCACCGGGGGGTTGAACACGCACACGCACTTGATCTCGGTCTTCGGCCGGACCTGGTGCTTGTCGTGGTCGTTGAGCAGGTAGAGCGTGCCGGGCTTGAGCTCGTAGACCTTGCCGGTGGCCAGATCCTCGATCTCACCCTCACCGGAGGTGATGAACACCGCCTCGATGTGGTTGGCGTACCAGAAGTCGTTGACCGTCCCCGCGTAGAGCGTGGTCTCGTGCACCGAGAAGCCGACGCCCTCCTTGGCGAGGATGATCCGCTTGCTGCGCCAGTTCTCGGTCTTGATGTCGGCGTCGGTGTCGGTGATCTCGTCGAGTGTGCGGACGAGCACGGGTACTCCTTACTTGGTCAGGACGGCCTTGACGGACTCGTCGATGATCGACAGGCCCTGCGTCAGCTCGTCGTCGGTCAACGTCAGCGGCGGCAGCAGTTTCATGACTTCGCCGTCGGGGCCGGAGGTTTCCATCAGCAGGCCGCGCGCAAACGCTTCCGCGCAGACGCGTCCGGCGAGGTCACCGCTCCGGAACTCGATGCCGCGCGCCAGACCGCGGCCCTTGGCGAGCAGTTCCGCCTCCGGGTAGGCCTCGACGATGCCGCTGAACGCGCTCGCGATGCGCTCGCCCTTCGCCTTGGTCGACTTCTCGAGCTCGTCGTCGCTCCAGTAGACGTCGATCGCTTCCTTGGCGGTGACGAACGCCGGGCTGATCCCGCGGAAGGTGCCGTTGTGCTCGCCGGGCTCCCAGACGTCGAGCTCCGGCTTGATGAGCGTGAGCGCCATCGGGATGCCGTAGCCGCTGATGGACTTCGACAGGCAGACGATGTCCGGCGTGATCCCGGCGTCCTCGAAGCTGAAGAACGGGCCGGTGCGGCCGCAGCCCATCTGGACGTCGTCGAGGATCAGCAGGATGTCGTGGCGCTTGCAGAGGTCGTCGAGGCCCTTCAGCCACTCCAGGCGCGCGGCGTTGATGCCGCCCTCGCCCTGCACCCCTTCGACGATCACCGCGGCCGGCTCGTTGAGCCCGCTGCCGGAGTCCTCCAGGAGCTTCTCGAAGTAGAGGAAGTCCGGCATCGCGCCGTCGAAGTACTTGTCGTACGGCATCGGGGTGGCGTGCACCAGCGGGACGCCGGCGCCGCCGCGCTTCATCGAGTTGCCGGTGACCGACAACGCGCCCAGCGTCATGCCGTGGAAGGCGTTGGTGAAGTTGATGACCGACTCCTTGCCGGTCACCTTGCGCGCCAGCTTCAGCGCCGCCTCGACGGCGTTCGCGCCGCCCGGACCGGGGAACACGACCTTGTAGCCGAGCCCGCGCGGGTCGAGGACCTTGTCGCGGAAGGTCTGCAGGAAGTCGCGCTTGGCCACGGTGAACATGTCCAGGGCGTGGATGACGCCGTCGCGCTGGATGTAGTCGATCAGGGCCTGCTTCAGCTGCGGGTTGTTGTGCCCGTAGTTCAGGGCCCCGGCCCCGGCGAAGAAGTCCAGATAGGGCTTCCCGCTCTCGTCGTAGAGGTGGCTGCCCTGCGCGCGGTCGAACACGACCGGCCAGCCGCGGCTGTAGCTGCGTACTTCGGATTCGAGCTCTTCGAAGATGCTCATGTGTTTCTTTCTCTCCTAATCGCCCGGATTCGTCGGCGCTGTCAGCGGACCGATGCGGTAAAGCTCTTCCGGCAGGTGCCCGGCTTCGGGGAAATCCTCCCCGCCGAACAGCACACTGGTTTCCACGGCGGCGTTCCACCGCTTCGCGAACGACGTGAACAGCCGGATGGACGCCTCGTTGTCCGGGGTGATCGTGGTCTCGAGGTAACGCACGCCGTCGCCGGTCAGACGCGTGTAGAGCGCGTCGAGCAGGGCCCCGGCCAGGCCCTTTCCGCGCTGGGACGCGTCGACCGCGACCTGCCAGACGAGCGCCGAGTCCGGCGCGTCCGGCCTGCGGTAGGCGATGACGAATCCGACCGCTCTGCCATCCTCACGCGCGACCACCGATGTCTCGGCGAAATCGCGGCACCACAGCATGTATGCGTACGGCGAGTTGAGATCGAGCTTGGCGGAATCACGCGCGATTCGCCACAGCTCCGCGCCGTCCGCCTTGGTCGGGGATTCGATCAAGTGCGTTACGGACATACTCAGGAAACGTAACAGAGAATTTTCCGCCTGCCAGCGACGCAGCTCACGACCCCGCGATGACCTGCGGCGACGCGACGTACCCGGTGAGCAGTCACACAAACATGTTTGAAGTCGACGGCGTCTGGGCATGAGCGCGCCTGGGGCGCGGACTCACGGCCCGTGACCTAACCGCACCTTGAACCTTCGCGCCCGTGATCGCAAGGCGACGGGCCGAATCCGGCCCTCAGGACGAACGTTCGGGAGCCGGAGCCGCCGGCCCGGTGTCCGCCGCCGGGCCGGTGTCCGGGAGCGTCACGGAGGCCGGCACCGCCAGGACGACCGGCGCCGCCTTCGCCGGTTCTCCGGGCTTCGCGGGTGTCTCAGGCTCGGCCGGGCGGTCACCGGGGCGGATGTGCCGCCACAGCGCGCCGAGCGGCGGCACGACCCACGGCAGCAGCAGGACCGCCACGAAGCCGACCCACGCGACCGCCCTGTCGCCACGGCCCCAGCCGTCGACCACCGAGCCCAGCCAGCCGAAGAACGGCTGCGCGAGCACCGGCAGGAACGGGGCGAGGACCAGGCCGAGCACCACGAGCAGGCCGAGCAGGTAGAGCAGGACCAGCGGTGACTTCTTCGCCATGAGCAGCACGTTGACCACTACGAAGATCACCCCGCCGGCCAGCACCGGCAGCCCCATGAAGCCCACGAACGCATTGCCGTTGCCACCCATCAGCAGGCCCGCGACGAGGGCGAGCACCGCGGCCGCGATGGTTCCCGGTGTCTTCAGCGCCATCGCGCCCTTGGTGATCCGCCAGGTGCTGCGGGCGGTGGCGCGGACGGCGGTGACCATCGACTTCGCGGCCTTCGGCGTCGACGGAGGCACGGTCGCGGCCGCCGCGTTGACGCCCGCCGCGGCCAGCTTGATCACGGTCTTGACCAGCAGCGGAGTACCCCGCTCGTCCGAAATCCGCTCGGCCGAGACGCGGCACGCCTGGAACACGCCCTGCGTCCGGTCGTCGTTGTCCAGCGGGAACACCCCGTCCCCGGTCTCCGGGTCCGGGGTGGCCATCGCGCAGAAAGCCTTCGACTTCTTGTCGCTCGCCTTCGCCTCGACGACGTCCTTGCGCGCGTGCCGCCAGACGACCGGCAGCTCGGCCCGGGCGATCTCCAGCTGTCGCGCCCGGGCGAGGACCAGTGCGGTCACCGGCATGCTTTCGGGCACTTCCGCGACGTGTTCGACCGGCTTCAGCTGCTCGTCGAGCCCGAGGAAACCGAGCTCCCGGCGAAGCTGCGCGGTCAGCTCGGCGACGTCCGCCGGGCCGAGGTGGTCCGCCTCGCGCGGCGGGCGCCAGCCGATCTCCTCGAAGGTCCGCTTCACCTGTGTGCGGAACGCGTCCTGGCCGGCGAGGTCGGCGAGGTTCCGCAACCGGACCGGGTCGAGGAGCACCTGCATGAGCCAGCCCGCTCCGTCGATCCGGCCCCACATCCAGTCGTTCGCGCGCCAGGAAGCCTTGTAGAAGGCACCGAAGTAGCCCGCCTGCATCCCGGTGAGCTTCTCCCACGAGCGCCGCCGGTCCATGTCGAGCAGCGTCCGCGAGTCGGCGCTCACCTGCACGAGATCGGCTCGCTGGTCGACGGCGGGTGCCTCCGCCAGCAGCCCGCGACCGGCGACGTGCAGGGCGAGCAACCGCGCCTGCACGACTTCGTCGGTTCCGTCTTCGAGCGCGAGCCAGTTCAGCAGCGTCTTCACGGCGTCGTTTTCGTCCGGTCGCGCGTCGACCCGGCGACGCAGGGCGGGTGCCGTGGCCCGGAGCGCCTCGACGACGGAAGACCAGGCATCGGCGAGGCCCTGCGTGTCGACGGCTGTTGCCCACCCTTCGGCCAGCTGTTCGACCCACTCTTCGAGGGGAGTACCGGGCTCGGGCTCCTCCGGAGCCCACTCGTCGAGCTTCTCCTTCCGGGCAGCACCCTTCCGCGCCTCGTGCAGCTTGAATCGGGCTTTGTTGAGCACCGCCGCGTCGGCCGTGTCGGGACCGAGCAGGAAGGCCGCGTTGATCAGCTGGAGTCCGGTCGCGACGGCGTCGGCGAGGGCCGAAGTGCGGTAGGGAAGGAGCGCTTCCACCGGCATCCGGGCCTGCGGCGGGCCGAGCGCGATCTCGCGGGTCAGGCCCTCGGCCGCCTTGTCGCGCAGGGTCGCCGACATCCCCGTGGACCACTGCAGCTCCGGACTGTCCACCCGGGACTGCGCGTACCGGCAGGCAGCCAGTTCGGCCAGCTTCTCGGCGTCCTCGGCCGTCCGCCGCTCGAGGTAGGCGCGGAAAAGCTGCTTGTCGATCAGCGAATCCGCGCCGCCGCGCAGCCCGAGCCCGGCCAGGACGACCCGGGTGTTCCTCGTCCGCACCACGCCGGCGTTGTGCCGGGAGAGCTCTTCGAGCTCGGCACTGATGGACTGGCTCATCACCGCGGTGACGACCTTGCCCATCGTGTCGGTCAGCATCGGGAAGTCGTTGGCGTCACAGGGTTTCGCGACGGCCTCCCGTTCCCCGGTCGGCACGACGTACAGCAGCAGCCGCCGGACGTCGGCAGCGGCGGTGCGGGCGAAGATCTCCTCCAGGGCCGGCCGGAGCGGCTTGTTGAGCAGCACCCCGCCGTCGGTCACCCAGTGCGAGCGGCTGAGCTTGGTGTACGGCTTCATGTCCGGGTGCTTCTCGTCCGCCTGCTCGGGCCGGATCGGCACCCGGGACAGCTCGAACGCACCGGGATAGGAGGCGGTGGACCGGGCGGCGAGCGCGAGCGGCCCGAGCACCTTCCCCGATCGCCAGTGGTCGCCGTGGAACCGGAAGAGCATGCGGTGGTCGGTGTCGCGCACGACATTGCCCAGCGCGTCCTGGTACCGGGCGCTCTCGCCGTCGACCATGGTTCCGGTGAGCAGCACGGTGAGATCGGGGGTGCCCGCCGCCGGCCCCGGGCTGTTCCCCTTGATCTGGTCGAGTGCGCAGCGGACCCCGTCGAGCAGGACGCGGTCGCCGTCGAACAGCGACCGCGGTGCGGGCTCGGCCGGGTCGCGGATCAGCTTCTCCAGCGACCCCGTCTCGATCCAGGTGTCGCGCAGGACCGCCGGGCTGGAGTCGTACGCCTCCGCGAGGCCGAGACAGGCGGCGTTGATGCCGCCGGCGCTCGTCCCGGTCAGGACGTCGACCGAGACGTCCGCGCGGAGCAGGCCGGTCAGCTTCCGGTAGCTGCCTGCCGCCACGCTGTCCCGCGCCTCCCGGAGCAGCTGGGACGTCTCGGACGCGATGCCGCCCATCCAGACGGCGAGACTCGCGCCGCCGACCATGGTCATCGCGAGCCGGATCTCCTGCCGGGGCAGCGTGTCCTCGGCGCTTCCGGGTTCCGGTGTCTCGGCCATGGGTTTCCCCCGCCCGTCGTCGGTTCTGCCAGAGATTAGAGGCGAGACGAGCGCGGCGGGATACGTCCGAAAGCACGGCCGTTCGGGTGAACTTCTTCGCCCGGCCGGACGCTCTCAGACGGCCAGGTGTTCCAGGATCAGCACCTGCGCCTCGCCGACCGCGAAGCCCAGCACCGCGCCCGTGGCGATCAGAATCCACTCGTCCTGCTCGAAAGCCGGCCGCAGCAGCCTCTCGAACTCCTTCGGTGACAGCTGCTTCATCTTCGACACCAGCACGTTCCGGATGTCCATCGCGTCCGTCGCGTAGTCCTCGATGTACCGCATCGTCTCGGGCAGGCGGGACATGATCTGGGACGAGATCGCCAGCTTCATGTCCTGGTACTTGCGGCTGCCCACCGCGAACACCAGCAACGGCTTCGCGACGCTGCCCAGCTCCCGGTCGAGCTGCCGCTGGATCAACGCCAGCACCCGGTCCGACAGCGGGCCCTGCAGGATCGCCTCGATGACGTTGTGCGGGGTGATGATCTCCTTGGCGATCAACGATCCGTAGGCTTCCGCGACCTCCGCGCGCCGCTTCAGGAACAGGCCCTGCCACTGCACGCCGAAGTACCTGCGCGGCTCGATCGGGTAGAAGATCATGCGCAGTGCGAGCCAGTCCGTGAACCAGCCGGTGAACAGGCCGAACACCGGCATGATCGGCGGGAACTTGAACAGCACCCACGCCACCATCTGGACCACGCCGATCGCGCCGCCGAACACCAGGCCGGACCGGGCGATGAACTTGAACTCCTGCGCGCCCGCCTCCTGGAAGATCCGGTTGAGCAGGCGCTTGTCCTTGACCAGGCTGGTGACCACCATGCCCTTCAGATCGAACACACTGTCCACATCGGACTTGATCAGGTCGAGCACGGCCTCGACCATCCGCGGCGACTCGTGCTGGACGCGCTCGATCACCAGCCGCTGCACGCGGACCGGCAGGGACTCCCACAGCCCCGGCTGGTGGTGCGCCGCCACCTCGCGCACGATGTCCTCGACACCGGCCAGCAGCGGTTTCTCGATCTCCTTCGCAATCCGCCCGGCATCCAGCCGCGCGACGACCTCGGCCGGCTTGATCAGCTGCTCGGTCATCGTGTCGCAGGCGATGCTCGCCATCCGCGCGGCGCGCTTCGGGACGATGCCCTGCCAGCCGAGGAACGGCTTGACGCCGATGAACTCCACCGGCTGGAACATCATCCGGATCGCGACGAGCTTCGTGCCGTAGCCGATCAGCGCCGCAACGATCGGGATCGAGACGTAGAGGGGCCAATGCCGGGCGAAGTCGGCGAGGATGCCGCCGAGGAAGGCCCCCACGCTAACCGAGACTCGGGTCGCAGGCCTGCCAGAACTGCGCGCCGAGGCGCGAGACGTGGATCGTTCTCCGGACGAACTTCGCGCGCCGGACGTGCTTCTCCGCCTCGCGGACCGTCTCGTCGGTCATCAGGATCTCGTACTGCGTCTCCAGCGACGGCACCTCTTCGTCGAGGTCGACCAGGCCGAGCCCGATCAGCCGGGTGACGTAGCCGGGCACCTGGTCCGGCAGCGACACCCCGGCCGCCTTGCCGACCGTCGAGGCGTTGCGCAGCACGACCCGGCCGTTGCCGCCGAGGCCGGTCCGCTCGACGACGTCGACGGCGGGGAACGGCGAGCCGTCGGACAGCGCGGACAGGATCCGCGCCTCGTCCGGTGTCAGCTGGCGCAGGATGATCGCGTAGAAGTACTCGCGGGCGCGCTCGCGGCCGAAGCCGATGGAGTGGTTGAGCAGCTCGGCCATCGCCGCGCGCAGCGGCTCGGCGTGGTTGTCGCGCACCGGCACGAGCGTGACGGTGGCCTCGACCTTTCCGGGCACCGCCGGGCGGTTCATCGCCGACGCCGCGGTGAGCGCCGCGTGGTACGGGTCGTCGACCTCGTCGAGCCGGCGGCGCAGCTCGGTCAGGAGCTGGCGCTCGACCTCCCGCACGCTGCGTTCGGCGGTCTCGACGCCGGGGAGCTTGCGGCCGAATGCGATGCCGGTGCGCGCGGCCCAGCCCGCCAGCTGACCGGCGCGGCGGGCCAGGTCGGCCACGTCGTCGGCGGCACCCCGGCCGTTCGGTCGCTCTGCGTTCACAGGCCCGCTCCCCTCTGCTTACGCGCTGATGCTACCTGCGGGTAGGCCGAACGGAGGTGTGACGACCGGCATTATTGGTTCCATGAGTCCGACGCGCTGGGGCCCGCCGATCGACGTCCTCCCGTACTTCTCGAAAGAGGAACAGGCGCTGATGACGCTGCTCGGCGCGCTGACCGACGAAGACTGGACGCGGCCGACCATGTGCGCGGGCTGGACGGTCAAGGACCTCGCCGCTCACCTGCTGGGCGACAAGGTCGGGCGGCTGTCCCGCGGCCGGGACAACCACCTGGGAGACGCCCCCCGTCCGGGTGAGCCGTTCCCGCGGTTCATCGACCGGATCAACGAGGAGTGGGTCGTGGCGTGCCGCCGGCTCTCGACGGACGTCCTGCTCACGATGCTGTACGAGTTCATGGGCCAGACGACCGAGCACTGGGCCCGGCTGGACCTCGACGTGCCCGGCATTCCGGTGAGCTGGGCCGGCGACGAGCCCGCGCCGCGCTGGCTGGACGCGGCCCGCGACTACTCCGAGTTCTGGGTCCACCACGTGCAGATCCGCGAGGCCCTGGAGCACACGCCGCTGGAGGCGGAGTACGCCGAGCCGATCGCCGACACGTTCGTGCGAGCACTGCCGCACACCCTGCGTGACGTCGACGCCCGCGTCGGCAAGCAGGTCGGCTACACGGTGACCGGCCACGGCAAGTGGCACGCGCGCCGCGAGCGCGACGGCTGGGTCCTGGACCGCGGCGCCCCGCCGTCCCGCACCCCGCTGGCCACGGTGACGACGGACCTGGACACGTTCTGGCGGCTCTGCACCCGCAACCCGACCAGCACCGACGGTGTCCGGACGACCGGCGACGAAAACGTTTGCGCGCTGCTGCTCGGGATGACTTCGATCGTCGTGTCGGATCGACGCGGAGGAGCAGAGCGATGAGGGCGGGGATCACCATCCTCCCGGAGTACCGGTGGGCCGAGGCGAAGCCGAGGTGGCAGGCCGCGGAGGCGTACGGCTTCGCCCACGCGTGGACCTTCGACCACCTGGGCTGGGGGCCGCTGGTCGGCAGCCCGTGGTTCGGCTCGGTGCCGACGTTGAGCGCGGCGGCGCTGGCCACGTCCCGGATCGGCCTGGGCTTCATGGTGGCGTCGCCGAACTTCCGGCACCCGGTTCCGTTCGCGCAGGAAGTCACGGCGCTGGACGACCTGTCGGGCGGCCGGGTGACGGTGGGCGTGGGGGCCGGCGGGGTGGACGGCTACGACGTGGACGTCTTCGGCGGCACGAAGAAGGCCGCGAGCCCGTCGAGGCGGTACCAGGAGTTCGTGGAGCTGCTGGACTCGCTGCTGACCACGGACCCGGTCGACTACTCCGGCGAGTACTACACGGCCGTGGCCGCCCGCACGGTCCCGGGCTGCGTCCAACGTCCGCGCACCCCGTTCGTGCTGGCCGCGAACGGCCCGAAGGCGCTGGCGCTGACCGCCCGGCACGGCCAGGGCTGGATCACCGTCGGCACCGTCCACGACAGCCTGGACGGGTGGTGGAAGTCGCTGGCCGGGCTGTCGGCCCGGTTCGACGATGCCCTGGCCGCCGAGAACCGCGACCCGGCCGAGGTCCGCCGCTTCCTGCAGACCGACGCCGCGCCGGTGTTCAGCCTGTCGAGCGTCGAGGTCTACCGCGACTTCCTTGGCCGTGCCGCGGAACTGGGTTTCACCGACGTCCTGGCGCCGTGGCCGCGGCACGAGGGTCCGTTCGCCGGTGACGAGGCGATCCTCGACACCGTGGCCGCGGACGTCCTGCCGGGCCTGCGCTAGCGGCGGCGCGCCTGCTTCCGCAGCTGCAGGATCCGGGCCCCGCCGATCAGCGCGACCAGCGCCGCTCCGCCGATCGCCGAGAACAGCATCGCGATGGCCAGCGGCAGGCTGCCTTCGGCGCCGAAGAACCGCACGGTCGCCGGGTCGAGGTTCTGCAGGATGAAGATCAGCAGCACGACCAGCACGAGCAGGCCGGCGATCACCGCGACCCAGGTGCCGCTGATCCGCGTCGGGCGGGCCTTGCCGGGCGCCGGCCGCACCGGCGTGGCCTCGTCCGCGCCCGGCCGGACGTCGCCGGCGCGCAGCTCGGCGGGTTCCAGGGCGCCTTCGGGCAGGTCGTGGTGGGTGGGACCGGTGGGGCGGTCGGCCGCGCCCCCGCGCGCGTGCGTCATGTGCCCAGTGTCCGTCCGGCACACGGGGAGCGCTGCCTCAAACCCCCTAACGGGCGAAGCCGTCGACCTCCCGCAGGACGCGGAGGGTGTTCTTCCCGGCCAGTTTCGCGCAGTCGTCCTCACTCCAGCCCCGCTCGAGCAGCGCGGCGAACAACACCGGGTACTTGGACGTGTCCTCCAGCCCCTCCGGCAGCGAGCCGACGCCGTCGTAGTCGCCGCCGAGACCGATGTGGTCGACGCCGGCGACCTCCCGTGCGTGCTCGATGTGCGCGACGACGTCCTCGACGGTGGCCAGGGGCTTGGGCGGGCCGTCCCACTCCTTGACGAACTTCCCGCGCAGCGCCAGGTTCCGGTGCTCCAGCCCGGCTTCGGCCATTGCCGCCTCGAGCCGTTCGTTCCAGGCCGCGACCTTCGGCGAGACGAACGCGGGAACGAAGGTGATCATCGCGACGCCGCCGTTGCCGGGCAGTTTCGCCAGGACGTCGTCGGGGATGTTGCGGGGGTGGTCGTTCACCGCGACGCACGAGGAGTGGCTGAAGATCACCGGCACCGAGCTGACCTCGATCGCCGCCCGCATCGTCGACGGCGCGACGTGCGACAGGTCGACCATCATCCCGATCTTGTTCATCTCGCGCACGATGTCGCGGCCGAACTCGGTGAGGCCGCCGTGCGCGGGCTCGTCGGTGCCCGCGTCGGCCCAGGTGGTGTTGAAGTTGTGGGTCAGCGTCATGTAGCGGACGCCGAGCCGGCGCAGGATCCGGAGCACGCCGATCGATTCGGCGATGCTGTGCCCGCCCTCGGCACCGAGCAGCGACGCGATCCGGCCGTCGGCGAACGCGGCCTCGGCCTCGTCCGCGGTGGTGACCAGCCGGAGCCGGTCGGGGTAGCGCTCGACCAGCTGGTGGACGACCTCGACCTGTTCCAGCACGGCGGTCACGGCGCTGTGGCCCTCGAACTCACAGGGCACGTACACCGACCAGAACTGCATCCCGAGCTTCCCGTCGGCGAGCTTCGGGAAGTCGGTGTGCAGGGTGGGCTGCCGCACGGTCAGGTCGAGCGACGCCGCGGCCTCCACCGGGTTCGGGCCACCGTGCTGCCGCAGCTCCCACGCCAGGTCGTTGTGCCCGTCGGCGAGGATGACGCCGTCCAGCAGTTTGGTAGCACGCTGTAGTGCCTCGTTAGTCATCGGCCGATCGTAGGGACGTCCGGTATACGGTTCGTACAAACGCGCTGACATCTTCCCCGCAAGAAGTAATCCGGCGAGGTGTTGCGGTAAAGTGCGCTCCGTGGACACCGATGACGACGAGATCGTCACCTGGTGGGGCCTGGTCATCGAGGGTTACCTGGCCACCCAGGACAAGCTGATGGGCGAGATCGCCGACCGCTTCGGGCTCGCCCCCGCGTCGTTCGACATCCTGCTGCGGCTCGTGCGCTCGCCCGAGCACCGGATGCCGATGACCCGCCTGGCCACCGAGGCGGCGCTGTCCAGCGGCGGCTTCACGAAGGTGGCGGACCGCCTGGTCGCGGCGGACCTGATCCGCCGGGTGCCCAGCCCCGACGACCGGCGCGTCACGTTCGCGTCCCTGACCGACCACGGCCTGGAGGTCGCGAACAAAGCCCGCGCGGCGGCGGCCGACATCCTGCGCCGCATCGTGCTGACCCCGCTCGGCGAGGACGCCCCGGCACTCGCCGAAGCGATGCGGACACTCCGCGCGTTCAACACCGAGCGTTGAAAAAGTCGAGGTCACGTCCGGCGCGGGTGACGGCGCACCATGAGAACCATGCTGACCGAAGCGACCATCACGACGATGCTCCCGGTGACCGACAGTGAACGCGCCGGCCACTTCTACGCGGACTCCCTCGGCCTGAAGCAGACGGGGAAGGGCGAAGACGGAACCCTCTACTTCGCGGCGGGCGCGGGTTCGATCGGCCTCCGCCCGATGCCGGACGGAGCGCAGAGCGAAAACACGGCACTGAGCTTCGAAGTCGGCGACCTGCCCACCGAAGTCAAAACCCTGGAGGACCGCGGCGTGCGGTTCCAGGACTTCGAGATGGAGGGCCTGAAGACGGTCGACCACATCGCCCAGCTCGGCAACGAGCGGGCGGCCTGGTTCAACGACTCCGAAGGCAACGTGCTCTGCCTGCACGAGGTCATGGGCTGATCTTCTGGGGGCGCGGGGGTGCCGGCCCGGTTTATCGGCACCCCCGCGTGCGCAGCCACTCCTTCGCGGCGGCCTCGGCGTCGGCGGCCGGCTCGTCCGGCGGGATCGGCGTGGTGCCGTAGAGCCGGCCGGTCCGGTCGACGTCACGTGCGACGGTCAACAGCAACATGACACCTCCGCCGAGGTCGACGACGTCGTTGCCGGTCGCGAACCCCGCCGTCGGCGCGCCGAACGAGCGTGCGATCCCGCGCGTCGCCACCAGCGTCGCTTCCCCGGAGCTGACGGTGTCGCGCGAGGTCAGCACCGCGATCGGCCGCCGCAGCAGCTCCACGGGGTTGGGCCGGGCGGACATGGACCGGCCGTCGAGCCAGAACTGCCCGTCGTGGATCTCCCACGCCGTCCGCCCGCCGTCCGGGGTGACGAACGACCCGGCCGGACCGTCGCCGAGCACCGGAGCGAGCACCGTGAGCATCGGGAACATCGAGCCTCCGTGGTTCCCCCGCAGGTCGACAATCCAGCCGCAGGCCGACGGCACACCAGCCAGCGCCGCAAACCCCGCGTCGAGGTAGCGGCGTGCCGCGGCTTCGTCCGGGCCCACGCCGGGGAGGCGGAGGGTCGCGACACCGTGTTCGGTCCGCACGGTGGGGACCTCGGTCTCCCAAGCGATGTCGTGCTCCGGGTAGAGCAGGATCGTGTGCCGGTCGTGCAGTTCGCTGATCACGTACTCAAGTGCCTTCAGCGTCCCGGCATCGGCCCGCGCGCCCCGCGCGAGGTTGACCGCTCCCGCCTCGACACGAGGCCAGTCCACGCCGGCCGCGTCGATGGAGCTCGCCCTGATCAAAGCGATCGTCCGGTGCAGGAACTCGGCTGGCGTGTGGCGGCCGGACTCCGGCGGCGCCGCCGGCGCAGAAGAGCACGAGCGCGGTCACCAACAGCGATACGCGTCCCCCCATGCGCCCCAGGCTACGCCAGCGACGGCATCAGCTTGATCGCGTTCCCCGACAGCACCCCGCTCAAAACGTCCTCCGGCAGCCCCAGCCCGGCCAGCGTCCGGACGTTCGCGGCCACCGAAGGCACGCCCGGCCAGTCCGTTCCGAACACGAACTTCCCCGCCAGCCGCGCCAGGTCGAACCGCTGGTAGTACTCCGGCAGCTTCTTCGGCGGCAGCCCGGCCAGATCCAGCCACACGTTTTCCCGCGCCAGCGCCAGGAACGCCGCCACGTCGTACCACCACCCGCGCCCGCCGTGGGCGAAGACGAACTGCAGCGACGGGAAGTCCTCGACCACATCGGACAGCAGCTCGGGATTGCCGAAACTCGTGCGGGAGCCCGGAAAGCTCGACGTTCCCGAGTGGAGGATCACCGGCACCCCGCGCTCGGCGCACAATGAGTAGACCGGGTACAGCTCCTTGTCCGCCGGCGAAAACGCGCCGTGCACCGGGTGGATCTTCAGCGCCACCGCACCGAGGTCCAGCTGCCGCGCCACCTCCGCGGCCGCCGGGTGGTGCAGGGCCGGGTTCACGTTCGCCACCAGCCGGAACCGCTCCGGGTTGAAGGAAACCAGCGGCAGGTTGTCCTCGATCGGCTGGATCCCGGTCGCCCGCGGGCTGTACTCGCAGAACAGCAGGACCCGGTCGACGCCTTCGGACTCCATCAGCTCGTCCATTGCGGACGGAACCACTTCCCCCGAAGCGGAGTACACCGAACGCCACGGGTAGGACCCGGCGAAGTCGTGCGCCCACTGCAGCCACGCGGGCTTCAGCGTCGGCAGCCGTGGCGTGTGGACGTGCGCGTCGACCACGAAGTGCCCGTCGATCACGGGCTGGGCACCGTCCGCAGCGCATCGCGGACCTGCTCGCGGATCACGTTCCGGCGGATCTTGCCGGTCGCCGTCTTCGGCAGCTCGGCCAGTTCGACCACTCCGCGAGGCCGCTTGAACGCCGCGAGTCCCTCGCGGCAGAACTCGATCAGCTCGGCCGGATCGACCGCGAAGCCGGGCGCCGGAACCACGCACGCGACGGGCTTGTCGAGGCCGTCGGCGTCCGGCGCGGCGACCACCGCGACCTCGGCCACCGCCGGGTGCTGCCGCAGCCGTTCCTCCACTTCGGACGGTGACACCCAGATCCCGCCCGCCTTCAGCATGTCCCCGAACCGGCCCAGACAGGAAAACGTCCCATCCTCGTTCCGGACGTAGCTGTCGCCGGTCCTCAGCCATTCGCCCTGGAAGACGAGCTTCGTGGCGTCGTAACGGGCCCAGTAGCCGGTCGCCGTCGACGGCCCCGCCACGAACAGCTCGCCCGGCTTCCCGGCGACGTCGATCACCGCCCCGGCTTCGTCGCGCAGCTGCACGGAGTACCCGGGTACGGGCACGCCGGTGCTGCCCGGCCGCACCGAACCCGGCTGGTTCGACAGGAAGATGTGCAGCGCCTCGGTCGACCCGATGCCGTCGAGGATCTCCAGCCCGAAGCGGGCGCGGAACCGTTCGAACAGCGACGCCGGCAGCGGCTCGCCTGCCGAAACCGCGTGCCGCACCGAAGAAAACGAGTCGTCCGGGACGTCGCTGGCGAGCAGGGCCGCGTAGAACGTCGGGACCGCGAAGAACAGTGACGGCTGTTCTTCGCGAGCGCGCCGCGCGAACAACGCGGGCGTCGGGCGCGAAGGTTCGAGCAGCGTCGTACCACCCGCACCGAGCGGGAAGAAGCACGAATTCCCCAGCCCGTAGGCGAAGAAGAGCTTCGGGACCGACAGGAACCGGTCCACCGGCGTCGTCCCCAACACGCCGCGGGCATACGTCTCGCAGACCGCGCGGATGCTCGCGTGCCGGTGCATCGCGCCCTTCGGCTGCCCGGTCGTCCCCGACGTGTACAGCCACAACGCCGGCGAGTCCTCCCACGTCCGTCCACTGGGGACCGGGCCGGCCAGCGAGGGCCAGTCGTGCGTCCGGACGCCGAACCCGGCCGCGTCGCAGCGGTCGAGCACGACGTCGGTGACCTCGGGGGCCAGCTCCAAGGCCGTCAGCGCCTGCCCTGCGAACTCCCCGGACACGCACAGCACGCGCGCCCGCGAGTCGGCCAGCACCTGGCCCAGTTCCGGCCCGGTGACCATGGTCGACACCGGGACGGCGACCGCACCGGCCAGCATCGCGCCGAGGATGCCGGTGAGCAGCTCGACGTCGTCGACCATGCAGAACATGACCCGCTCTTCGGGCCGCACACCGAGCTCGGCGAGCCCGCCGGCCACGCGCCGGGACTCCTCGGCGAGCTCGGCGTAGGTGAGCGAGCGGCGGGGCGACACGACCGCGGTCGCGTCCGGGTGCCCGGCCGAGAGCAGGTACTCCGCGGCATTGAACCCTGTCGCCACCAGGCCTCCTACGTGAGGTAGACGTACTCGTAGTCGATGGGCTTCCCGTTGATGCCCTGCCGCGGCGGCGCGACCCAGCTCGCGATCTTCCCCCGCTCGTACACCGGGCGCATCAGCGAGCGGACGAACGTGAGGTCTTCGGTCGTGGGCAGCCACTTGCGCTTGCCTGCCTCCCAGGTCGCCTCGTCGACGATGGTGCCGTCGGGAGTGACGTGGTGGCCGGAGTTTATGCCGACTTCGCGGTTGAAGCCAGGGTGCGGCAGGCGGAACGTGAAGTCGACACCGGCGTCGGAAAGAATCTTGTTCCAGCGCTTCACGCCGGTCTGGCAGTCGGCCACGTACTCGCTGCGCAGGTCGAGGTTCAGCAGCAGGATCGCCTGCAGCTCCTCGGTGGTCCAGGTGCCGTCGCCGTTCGGCCGGTCCAGCGTGCGGGCGTCCTCGGTGAGCTTGTGGTCGTCCTTGCGGCGGGTCTCCTGCCAGCGGCCCTTGAGCCCGGCGGTGTAGTAGTTCGCCGCGTTCGTCGACGTCTCGCTGCCGAACAGGTCCAGGGACACGGTGTAGTGGAAGTTGATGTACTTCTGGATGATGTCCAGCGGGATGCCGCCGTGCGGGCCGATGTCGTAGGTGTCGTGCTCGCGGATCAGCTCGGCGCTGCGGATCACCACGCGGTCGACGCCGGTGGTGCCGACCATCATGTGGTGCGCTTCTTCCTTGAGCATGAACTCGCAGGTGCGCGAGAGCGGGTCGAAGGAGCTCTCCTTGAGCGTGCCGAGCTGGTACTTCCCGTCGCGATCGGTGAAGTAGGTGAACATGTAGAAGGCCAGCCAGTCAGCGGTTTCCTCGTTGAACGCACCGAGGATCCGGGGCGCGTCCGGGCTGCCGGAGTTGCGCAGCAGCAGCCCTTCGGCCTCGTCACGGCCTTCGCGCCCGAAGTAGGCGTGCAGCAGGTACACCATCGCCCACAGGTGACGGCCCTCTTCGACGTTGACCTGGAACAGGTTCCGCAGGTCGTACAGGCTCGGCGCGGTGAGCCCGAGGAGTTTCTGCTGCTCGACCGACGCCGGTTCGGTGTCGCCCTGGATGACGATCAGCCGCTGCAGATCGGCGCGGTATTCGCCGGGCACCTGCTGCCAGACCGGTTCGCCCCGGTGCTCGCCGAAGGCGATCCGCCGGTCCGGGTCGCGCTCGGCGAGGAAGATGCCCCAGCGGTAGTCGGGGACGTTGACGTGGTCGAAGTGCGCCCACCCCTCGCGGCCGACACTGACGGCGGTGCGCAGGTAGACGCCCTGGGTCTCCAGCGTCGGCCCCATTTCGGACCACCAGTGCATGAACTTCGGCTGCCACCCCTCCAGGGCCCGCTGCAGCCTGCGGTCCTCGGAGAGGTTGACGTTGTTCGGGATCTTGGCGTCGTAGTCGATCTTCTCGGGCATCTGCGCTAGACCCGCTTCCTGTCGAAGACGGCCTTCTGCCCCGTACCGTAGCGGCGCAGCGCGCCTTCCGGCCCGGATGCGTTCGGCCGGGTGAAAATCCAGTTCTGCCAAGCCGCCAGCCGGCCGAAGATCTTGGTCTCGATGGTCTCGGGACCGACGAACCGGTGGTTGGCCTCCATGCCGGTGAGCGCGTCCGGGGAGAGCGACGCGCGGCCTTCGAGGGCGATCCGGATCTCGTCCTCCCAGTCGAGGTCGTCCGGGGCATCGGTGACCAGGCCGAGTTCGAGGGCTTCGGCGGCGCTGAGCTCGCGGTTCTTCTCACGGGCCAGCCAGGCGAGGTGGTCGTCGTCGCCGTAGAACCGCGCCTGCAGGCGGGTGAGGCCGTTGCCCATCGGGAAGGCGCCGAAGTTGGCGTCGGTCAGGCGCAGGGAAGCGCGTTCGGCACTGTCTTCGTCGTCGATCGGCGGGCCGTCCAGGATGTACTGCCGGTCCGCGGCCAGCGCGAGTTCCAGGAGCGCGCCGGTGAAGCAGCTGCCCGGTTCGATGAGCGCGATCAGGCTGCGGCTGGTGACGTCGAGGCGCTTGAGGGTCCGCTTGAAGTAGTGCGTGATCTCGTTGGCGAGCCAGTCCTTCTGGCCCAGCACGGCCTGCTCGTGCGCTTCCACCTTCGCGGGGTCGCCCTGGGTCCGCACGATCCACGTCCCGGCTTCGACCTCGTTGGTGCGCAGCCGCAGGATGGCGTCGTCCAGCTCGCGGGTCATGGCGAGGAACCAGCCGCCCGCGCCCTCCTCGTGCAGGTCGCCGGGGTCGTTCTCGGGCCCCTTGACCGTGATCGTGACCTGGTCCCCGGCAACGTCGATGTCGACATGGCGATGTTCGAGCGGGGTGAGCTCGATGCCGTGGTCGGCCTGCTTCGCGGAGCCGCGGGCGAGTTCACGCGCCTTCTCGAGGACCTTCTCGCGGAAGTCCTGCCGGGGCACCAGTTCGTCGACCAGGCGCCAGTCGACCGCCGTCTTGCCCTTGACGCCGTCCGGGCGCGTCGCGAAGACGTCGGCGAGGTCCCGGCGCACGCGGCGCTTGTCGACGACCCGGGTGAGGCCGCCGGTGCCGGGCAGCACGCCGAGCAGCGGTACTTCCGGCAGCGCGACGGTCGAGGAGTTGTCGTCGATCAGGAAGATCTTTTCGCAGGCCAGCGCGATTTCGTAGCCGCCGCCGGCGCAGGTCCCGTTCACCGCGGCCACGTAGACCTGGCCGGAGTTCTCGGTGGCGTCCTCCATGCCGTTGCGCGTCTCGTTGGTGAACTTGCAGAAGTTGACCTTCCAGTGGTGTTCCGACGCGGCGAGCATGCGGATGTTCGCGCCGGCGCAGAACACCTTGTCCTTCGCGCTGGTCACGATGACCACGCGGACTCCGGGGTGCTCGAACCGCAGCCGCTGCGTGGCGTCGTACAGCTCGATGTCGACGCCGAGGTCGTAGGAGTTGAGCTTGAGCTCGTACCCCGGGACCAGCCCACCCTGCTCGTCGACGTCCATTTCCAGCCACGCCACCTCCCCGTCGACCCGCAGGCGCCAGTGGCGGTACTCGTCCGGACGACGTTCGAAGGCAACCGGTGTGGTGGTGGTCACTCCTCGATTGTCTACATGAGTCAGACGAACGTCAATGTTGTGTAGAAACTTGATCTCGCGCGCTCACCCGGTTGTGCGTGGTCCAAGCCCAGACCAGGAACACCCACAGCGCCAGCCCGGCCGCGGCGTCGGTGAAGATCGTCGCGAACCAGAACGCCGGGATCCGCGGAACACCGGTGAGGAAGTGGCCGAGCGTGACCATTCCGGCCAGGGAGTAGACCAAGAGGAGTGCCAGCGCCTTCTCGTACCGCTCCTGCGTGTACGCGCGGTAGCCGAGCCAGCCGAACGCCGTGAGCACCACCCAGACGACGGCGACGGTGATGCCGCCTGCGACCGGGGTGATGCCCTGGAGCTGCGGGTAGTCCGCGTACCGGAGGGCGTTGTGCGCGTAGTGGATCGCCGTGCTGAGCAGCGAGAAGCCGAGAATCACCCGAAGCGTCGTCAATCCCATCGCGGCCCCCGATTTGATAGATCGCTCTAGCGACGGTACCGCGGGGCGGCCGCGCCGGGCAAGACGCGGCCGCCCCGGGTGTCACACGAAGTCGATGCGCTGCTGGGCGACCGGGTAACCGGCCTTCGCGAACGCCTTGGCCATCGGGACGTTGCCGACGTCGGTGCCCGCGACGATCCGGTCCGCGCCGTAGCCGACGAGGTCGTGCGTCGCCTCGACCAGGAGGTCGTACGCGTAACCCTTGCCCCGGTGCTCCGGCACCACGGCCACGTAGCCGACCACCGGGTCGTAGACGTTCCGGCTCGGCAGGGTGAGGCCGACCAGCTCGCCTTCGGGCGTGTACGCCAGCCGCCACCAGTCCCGCGGCCCCGGCATCCACTTCATCAGGTCGAGGTCTTCCTGCGCGGCCGCTTCGATGCCCTGCTCTTCGATGGTCTTCCGCGCGTGCGCGTCGAGGCTGCCGACGTGCACCCGCTTGAAGACCTCGAGGATGACGTCGTCGTCCGGCTCCGGCCGGAACTCGAGCCGGCCGGGCTTCTCCGGCAGGCCGTTTTCCGGGGTCCAGCGGAAGCGGTAGCGCTCGACGAGCTTGCGGTAGCCCGCCTGCTCGGCCGCTTCCACCCGGCCGTTCACTTCACGGGCGACGTCCGGGTCGTCCCGCCACGCCGGCGGTGTGTGGAGCGCGTACTCGGCATGCAGCGGTGCGGTTTTCAGCAGCTCGACGGCCGCGTCGAAGTCGGTGAAGTCGAACCAGTCCAGGGCGACCGGGTCGTCTTCGACGGTCTTGGCCCACCAGGCGGCGCGGGCCACGACGACGTCGTCGCGCAGCGCGACCCAGACCCGCTCGGGCGGGTATTCGCCGCGCTTCGCCATCTCGATGAAGTCGTCGCCGAGCAGCTTGCGGCCGACGAGACCGCGGTCGGGCAGGGAGGTGAACAAAGCTTCTTCGCCCGCTTCGAGCGGGCGCACGACCAGTTCGGTCATGGAAATCCTTCCAGGAGTACGCGCTCCCGGTCAGACAGCCGGCACCCTCGCTGCGAGGTGGGAGCGCGTGATCGGTTGCGTGATCATCGGTCCCACCTCCTTTCGCTGTTCAGGGTGCCGGCACGAGACCTTATCGGGTCCGTCCGCGATGATCAACGGATTTTCTGGAGCACCACGCGCGTGCTCAGCCGCGGCTCGGCGTAGGAGTGCGAAGCCTCCAGGACGTACTCGCCCGCGATGTGCTGCCAGCCTTCGCGCCAGACTTCGGCCGACCTCGACGTGACGGCGATGTCGGCCTCGACGGTCTCCCCGGGCCGGGCTTCGACGCTCGCGAACCCGGCCAGCCAGCGGTGCGGCCGGTCGCCGCGTTCGGTCGGGACGAGGTAGAGCTGGACGACTTCGCGTCCCGTGCGCGTTCCCGTGTTGCGGACGCGGACCCGGACGCGCGCGCCCCCTTCCTCGTCCGGGTAGGCGTCGAGCTCTTCGTACTCCCACGTCGTGTAGCCCTGGCCTTGGCCGAACCAGTACGCGGGTTGCCGGTCGGCGCGGGCCCACGCGCCGTAGCCGATGTACACGCCTTCGCCGTACTCGAGCACGCCGTCTTCCGGCGTCACGTCGGTGACCGGCGCGTCTTCGAGCTTCGCCGGCCACGTCGTCGGCAGGCGGCCGCCAGGCTCTTCGCGGCCGAGGAGGACGTCGGCGAGCGCGTCGCCGCCGGCCTGGCCGGGGAACCAGGTGAGCAGCACCGCGGCGACGTCGTCTCGCCACGGCATCTCGACCGGCGAACCGGCGTTGACGACCACGACGGTGTTCGGGTTCGCCGCGGCGACCCGCGCGACGAGTTCGTCCTGGCGTCCGGGCAGGGCGAGGGTCGTCCGGTCGAACCCTTCGCTCTCGACCTCGGCGGTCGTGCCGACCACGACGACCGCGACCTCCGACTTCGCCGCCAGGGCAACGGCTTCGTCGAGGCTCGCGTCCGGGTCGAGGACCGGGCCGCGGTGGCCGAGCGCGAAGGTGACCCAGGCGAACGTGCCCCTGGCGAACTCCGCCATCTCCGACGGAATCCAGTAGGTCAGGCTGACGTCGACCGGCTCGCCCGCGGTCAGTTCGACCGTCCGCCGCTGCTCGTGGACCTGCATGACGGAGGTGAAGATGTCCCCGCCCTCCGGCAGGTTCACGCCGTCGAAGACGGTGTGGCCGGCCACGGTGAGGCGGAGGTCGCCGGGACCGGTGATGCCGAAGGTGTGCGTGCCGCTGCGGTCCGGGAGGAACGTGCCGTCGATCTCGACCGAGGCGAGCGTGCCGATGTCGAGACCGGCGGGCAGTTCGCCGATCCAGTCGATCCTGGCTTTGCGCAAGGGAAATCGCGCGAGTTCGGCGCCGTCGGCGGCGCGGGCCGTCGCGCGGAGCCGGAAATTGTCGGTGGCGGTCGGTAACGTCGTCCGCGGATCGGCACCGGGTGCGTAGACGAGCTCGGTGCCCGGCGGAACGGCCGCCTTCAGGCCGTCGAGAGGGGAGGCGATGTGGTCGGGAAACACGGTGGCACTGCCACCGCCCAGGATCTTCGGGTCCGCGGCGAGCGCGCCGATGAGCGCGATGCTCTGCGGCTCCCGCAGGGGCAGCACGCCGGTTTCGTTGCGGAGCAGCACGAACGACCGGTGCGCGACCTCGCGCGCGAGCGCGTCACCATCCACATTGGACCCTGTGGGCGCGGGGGTGCCGCCGAGCGCGCCGGTCCGGTGGGCGAGCAGGAGCACGCGGCGGACCATGGCGTCCACAACAGCTTCGTCGACCTCGCCGCCGCGAACGGCTTCGGCGAGCCGTTCGCCGAACACCGTGCGGGGGCCGGGCATGGCCACGTCGAGGCCGCCGTTGGCGGAGGCGACGGTGTCGCGCGCGGCCAGCCAGTCGGAAACGACGAAGCCGTCGAAGCCCCATTCGTCGCGCAGCACGCCGTTGACCAGCTCGGCGTGCTGGGTCATCGTGACGCCGTTGACGCTGTTGTAGGCGGCCATGATCCCCCACGGCTTCGCGCGCCGGACGATGAGCTCGAACGGCGCGAGGTAGAGCTCGCGCAGCGCGCGCTCGCCGACGCGCACGTCGGCGGTGAAGCGTTCGGTCTCGAAGTCGTTGGCGACGAAGTGCTTGACCGTGACGGCGACCCCGCCGTCCTGCACGCCGGTGACGTAGCCGGCGCCGATCATCCCGGTGAGGAGGGGGTCTTCGGAGTAGCACTCGAAGTGCCGTCCGCCCAGCGGCGAGCGGTGGAGGTTGACCGTCGGGGCGAGCAGCACGTGCACGCCCTTGCGCCGGGCCTCCTGCGCGAGCAGCCGCCCGGCTTCGACGGCCAGGCGCGGGTCCCAGCTCGCGGCGAGCGCGGTCGGGCTGGGCAGGGTGACGGAGGGGTCGTCCGGGCTCCAGCGCGTCCCGCGGACGCCGACCGGGCCGTCGGAGAGGACCAGCGACGCCAGCCCGATCCGCGGCAGCGCGGGAAGGGACCAGACGTCCCGGCCGGCGAGCAGGCTCGCCTTGGCGTCCAGGTCGAGCTCGGCCAGCAGTGCGTCGACGTCGAGGCTCATGCACACTCTCCGGGGTCGGTCCTGCCGTCACTCTACCTGGCACCGAGTAGTGAATGTTATGTTTTCGTGACACCTTGTCCCGTAGGCTCGGGATCATGACCCGGGCCAGGGGCGCCGACCGCCGAGCCAGCATCGTCCGTGCGGCGTTCGAGGTTATCGCCGAACGCGGCTACCGCGGTACTTCGCTGGCCGCGGTGGCCGAGCGCGTCGGGCTGACGCAGCAGGGGCTGATGCACTACTTCCCCACCAAGGAAGACCTGCTGACGGCGGTGCTGGAGACCCGCGACGAGTGGGACCTGCTGCACTTCGGCCACGCCCGCGCGGGCGACCCGTCGGCGATGACGGTGAACCAGCTGGCGGAACTGGTCGACTACAACGCAACCCGCCCGGGCATCGTCCAGACGTACACGGTGCTGTCGGCGGACAGCGTCACGGAAGACCACCCGGCCCGGAAGTACTTCCAGGACCGCTACGCCCGGGTGCGGGCCGGCATGACGCAGATGCTGGAGCGCCACCGCGACGAGCTGCCGCCGGGCACCACGCCGGAGCAGCTGGCCCCGCTGGCGATCGCGATCCTCGACGGCCTGCAGCTGCAGTGGCTCCTGGACCCGGAGCAGGTCGACATGCCGGCCGGGTTCCGCACGTTCCTGACCCTGCTGGGGGTGAAGCCGGACTGACTCCTCAGCCCATCCCCACGCTCTGCCGCTCGACCTCGATGAGTGCGACAACCCGCTGCTGCTCCCGCGAATACGGACCGCCGATGTACTTCGTCGCGATCCGGTCCACGATCTCCCAAGCCACGTCCCCCTCGAGCCACTCCGCCACCCGGCCGCGGATGATCACCGGCTCGAACGGGTTGTCCGGCGGGGTCAGCGAAAGCGCGACACGCGGGTCGCGCCGCAGGTTGCGGGCCTTGCGCGAGTCCGGGCCGGTGAGGATCGCAATGCGGTCACCCTCCGGGTCGACCCAGACCGGGACGGAGTGCGGTGCGCCGTCGGGCAGGACGGTGGCCAGGTGGCCGATCGCGGTGGTTTCGAGGATGCGGCGGACGTCGGCTTCGAGCATCGTGATCATCTCCTTGAAGGGTTTCAGGCAACGGCAGGGTTTCAGGCAACTGCGTAGTGGAGGTGGGTGACGCCGGGCGCGGCCACGGCCTCGACGAGGCGGAGCCGCACGTGCGACGGCAGCTCCCGGAAGAACGACCGGCCGCCGCCGAGCAGGATCGGCACCTGGTGGAGCACGACCTCGTCGACGAGGCCGGCCTGCAACGCCGAGGCGAGAACGCCACCGCCCATCAGGCCGACGTCCTTGCCGCCTGCCGCCTCGCGGGCCGCCGCGATCGCGTCCTCGACGTTGTCGACGAGCGCCTGCCGCTCGGTCAGCTCCGGCGCGGGCCGGTGGCTGACGAGGAAGAGCGGCGCGTTCGGGTGCGGGCTGCCGCCACCGAAGTGCTCCGAGTCCTCGTAGGTGTTGCGGCCCGCCACGATCGCGCCCACCCGGCCGGCGAGGGAGTCGAAGACGCGGGCGCTCGGCTCGCTGAGCTTGAAGAAGTCGAAGACCTGGCTCTGGGTGTCCCCGTCGGAGTACCAGTCGAAGAGCGCCCCGCCGTCGCCGAGCCCCTGTCCGGGACGGGCGCCGCGGCCGGTGATGTAGCCGTCGACCGAAACGGCGTGGGCGGCGAAGACCTTGCTCATCGTGGCATTCCCTTCTGAGTTCCTTCAGGAGACTCCAGAACCGTAGCAGTTCAAGTTCCTTAAGGGAACCCCGAGTGCTAAACTGGCCTCATGCAGCGCACGAACTTCAGCGAACTGGCCGCGTGCTCGATCGCGCGCACGCTCGACGTCATCGGCGAACCGTGGTCGCCGCTGATCCTGCGGGACATATGGGCCGGGTTCAGCCGGTTCGAGCAGCTCCAGGCCGACCTCGGCATCTCGCGCAAGGTGCTCACCGAGCGGCTCAACCACCTGGTCGACGAGGAGGTCGTCGAGCGCCGCCCGTACGACCGGCGGCCGCGCTACGAGTACGTCCTGACCGAAAAGGGCACCGAGCTGGTCGACCTGCTGATGGTGATGACCCGCTGGGGTGACAAGTGGCTGGCGGGCAAGGCGGGCCCGCCGGTCCTCTACCGCCACCACGCGTGCGGCGAGATCAGCGTGGTCGACCTCCGCTGCGCCCACTGCGGCGAGCCGATGCACGCCAACGACGTCGAACTGCTGGCCGGGCCGGGCTCGGACCGCTAGTCACAGCAACCGCGGCTGGGCCACCACCGCACGCAACCGCGACAACGTCCGAAGCGTCGTCTCCAGATCCTCCTGCGACACCTCGGCCGCCACGTCTTCCGCCCACTCGACCTGCGCCGCGCCCAGTTCCCGCATCGCCGCGCGCGCCCGCCGCGTCAAGGACAGCAACGGCGCCCTGGCATCGGCCGGGTTCGACAGGCGGTCCAGCATTCCGTTGCGCAGCAAGCGGTTCACCGTCTCCTGCACGCTCTGCCGGCGCAGTCCGCGGCGGCGGGCCACCTCCGCGGCGGTCGCCGGGCCGTCCTCGAGGAAGCCGAGGACCTGCCACTGCGCCGCCGTCAGCCCGACCGGCTCCGTCAGCGCGTCGCCCGCGGCGAGGAAACCGCCGTTGCACGCGAAGACCGCGTCGATCACGCGGGTGAACGTTTCGGCTCGTGGCGACCGCATGCGTGCTAGTCTCGCACATCGACAGGTACCTGTCGAAATGGAGACGACCCATGGACATGCCCCGTCCCGGTCCCGCGCACGACGCGCTGAAGGCGTTCGTCGGCGACTGGACCGGCACCGAGGAGCTCGCGGCCTCGCCGTGGGCGCCGGCCTCGACTGCGCGTGCGGAGTGCGAATACCGGCTGGCCCTCAACGGCTTCGCCGTGGTTCAGCACTACCGGCAGCAGCGCGAGGACGGGACCGAGTTCCTCGGCCACAACGTCTTCACCGCCGACCCGGGCACCGGCGAGACACTCTGGTACGGCTTCGACAGCTACGGTTTCCCGCCCGAGTCGGCGGCCCGCGGCAGCTGGACCGGCGCGACGCTGACCCTGGAGAAGACGACCG
>Ga0207678_10000105_pt1 | contig 68804 bp, 68 predicted proteins | sample KBSC63metaG_FD_184319 | JGI IMG/M metagenome (GOLD analysis project Ga0207678, IMG submission 184319) | Corn rhizosphere microbial communities from Kellogg Biological Station, Michigan, USA - KBS C6-3 metaG (SPAdes) (version 2) | ecosystem: Host-associated > Plants > Roots > Rhizosphere > Soil ... | reverse complement strand
CTCGTCGGTCTGCGCGCCGACCACGACGAGTCGCCCGACACCGAGACCGGCGAGCACGTCCTCCAGCGGGGTCTCCTCGAAGGAGTCCGCGTACTGCTTCTCGATCCGCGGCTCGGCGTCGTCCGGGGACAGCTCCCCGACGATCTGCCAGTCGTCGCTGCCTTTCCCTGGGCCGTCGTCCTGCACCCAGACCACCGGCACCTGCTCGCGCCGCGCCTTGTCGACCAGGCTCGCCACGTTGGCCACGACGGTGTCCCGCTCGTGTGCGCCGGCGACCACGCCGGTCTGCACGTCGATCACGAGCAGCGCCGTGTTGGGCCGACCCTCGAGTGTCGTCATCTCCTGCCCCTCTCTCTCACCGACCGGGACAGTAGACCGCGGTGCCGACAAATCCGGAGGTCGTGGTCTGGGCTCAACCGGCGGGCGCCCGCCAGACGGCCCCGCACATGATCGGGTTGAGATCGTCGGCGAACTCGGCTCCCGGGAAGGCTTGCTCGTACGCGGCGTGGAAGGCGACGCGGGTGAGTGGCGTGTCGTGCCGGGTGAGCTGGAGCCAGCGCGGGTGCAGCAGGAGCCGGAGAGTGTCGGCCGCTGCCTCGCCGTCGCCGGTGAGGTGGTAGACCACTCGCGCGTCGGTGAAGGCCCGATCGAGGTGGAACTCCTGGGTCGGCCAGCCCCCGGGGTCGACGATGTCGGCGACGATCAGCCACCCGCCGGGCGCCAGCAGCGAGCGAGCGTGCGGCAGCACGATGCCGGGATCGCCGACGTGGTGCAGGGTGTGTACGGACAGCACGACGTCGAACGGCCCGTCCTCGGGCGCTACGTCCAGGACGCCGCGACGCTGGTAGTCGATGTTGGGCCTGGCCCGTTCAGCCCGAGCGATGTCGAGCATTCGATCTGCGACGTCGACTGCGAGCACATCGTCGGCGTGGTCGGCCAGCAGGATGCTGTGCCGGCCCGCTCCACACCCGAGGTCAACGGCCGAGGCCACCCGCTGGGGCAGGTGCGCAAGGATCCAGTCGTCGAAGCTGCTGCTGATGCCGTCCCAGATCCTGGTGAAGCGGTCGAACAGGTCGGGGAATGCGTCGAAGTAGGCGGCGTCCTCGGCCGGGACGGTGGACGACGACTCGGTCATCGCGGGCCTATCTCCTTTACCTCGTTTCCGCGCGGTGGTGTTTTCATTTCCCTGGCAGCGTGATCGAGGCGTCGAGATACTCGTTGGTCGCCAGCGCATCCGGTGTCGCGTCCGCCGGTACGGCCTTCTTCTGGGCACCATAGATGGGCCCCAGAATGTCGAGCATCCGACGAATCCGGTGCGGGTCGATCGCGCCGAATGCTGCGCCCCGGAGGGAGGCCGGATTTTCCACCAGACCGTCGTTCTTCATGACGACGACGCCGGCGCGGGCCTGTTCGATCGGATAGGGGAAGGGGCTCGAGTAGTCCTTGTTGAGCTTGACGATCAACTGAAGGACCGGCTCCGGTCGAGCCATGAAATCGACCATTCCCTGCTGCAGCACCGGGACCAGCTTCGTCAAGCAGGTGTTCAGCTGTTGCAGCATGTCCCGCCGGACCACCAGCTCGTTCCGGTAGTCGGGATAGCCGGTCTCACTGACGTACTGGTAGGCGACGTCGACGCCGAGGCTCCTGTAGATGAACGGCTCGTTGGTCGAGAAGCCGCCCACGACGATGTTGCGGTCCGCCATCAGCCGGGACGGCGATCCGTCGTAGCTGTAGTCGATCTGACTGGCCCGGAGGATTCCCGCACCGAGCAGGTAGTCGATGTTCGCCGAATGGAAGGTGAGCACCTTGGTGGCGGTCTGCCCGACGTCCTGGAGACTGTTGAAGGCCGGATGGCGGGCCTTGTCCCAGATGAACACGAGCGGATCGACGTCGAACGGTGCGATCACCGCGACCGTCGGCTGCCTGCTCGCCCAGCCGAGGACCTGCTCCTCCGTGGCCTGCTGGCCGAGCACGATGGACTTGTCGGTGGCCATCAGCGCCGAGACCGGTGTGTTCCCGACGGCCGGGCCGCCCGCCCGGATCTCCAGCTCGATGCCGGTGTCGGCACCGTGGCTGACGAGTGGACCCGTCACGCGCTTGTGGTTCTTGTCGATCCGGTAGTTCTCGCCCAACAGCTCGAACAAGCCGCCATGGGTGGACTCCGGATACCAGGAGGTCTGGACGACCAACGGGCTCGGGCAGACTCCCCGCAGCTGCCCGCCGTTTGCCACCGCCGGCGCCGCGTCTCCGGTTCGGCCCTCAGAGCCTTCCCCGCTACACGCAGCCAGCGCGACGACCGTGATCACGGCCAATAGCAGGCGAATCGCTCGGTACGGAATGACGCACACCCGGAAGGCTCCTCGGACTGAATTAGCGGACAGGAGAACAGCCGCACCCGAACGCCGAGGAATGTCACCCGAGGCGTCCCGGCGGCCGAGTTCACCGCGACAATCTCAGTGCCGGCCATCCGGCACTCTTACCAGCTATGGACAGGAAGCGGTCACGCCAGCATCACCGGCGAGCGCCCAGCCCGCCGTAAACGGCCCAGCAGACGGCCGGCCACCCTCACAGCCAGCCAACGTCGGTGAGACGAGGTCCATCGAGGACCAGGCAGGTCGGAAGATCGGCTCATCAGGAAGTCCAAGCTGAGGATGTGGAGGGCTCCAGAACGATCGCTGCCACCATCTCAGCACAACCGACACCCGGTTGTGTATCACCAATACCCAATTAACCCCGATCGGGTGAAGCCATGTTCCCATTCCCACATCATGTTGGAATTCAATACACCACGCTGCCTTAGCCACAGCATCTATAGCCCAAGCCGCCGAGCCGACCAGCATCAGCGAGCCCGCAACAGGAAGACCTGCGAGCTGGACGACGGCGTCTGGGGTGGCGTCCGCGTCGAGCCCGCCGGTCGCCTGCCGGGGACGAGCCATCGACGGGTCCGCAGCTGCCGAGTCTGAGCGTTCGCCGGCCACGACCGCGCCGAGGGGCGGAGGTCGACGCACCCCGAAGCGGCGGTATCCGGAACCCACAGTGGGGTTCCGGAGAGCGCCGCCCTTGTGTGCGACTACTTGACCTCGGAGCGGCGCAGGGACAGCAGTCCGATGACGAGGGGAAGGACGATCCAGATCATCGTGGTCGAGCCGAGCATCGCCCACTCCTTGACAGTGTTCGTGGCGCCATCGAGGAGCGCCACCTGCGTGTAGTGCCAGTCGATCCACGGCTGCAGGTCCTCGAACCACGAACGCACCTGAGCCAGGAGCGCGAGGATGCCCGGCATGACCAGTGAAGCGACGAAGTAGCCCACGATCGCGGCCGCGGAGTTGCGCAGCACGACACCGAGGGCGAAGCCGAAGGCCATGCCAACCAGGTTGTAGAGCATCATCTGGAGTGCCATGGACAACGAAATGTCCCACGCGGTGTCGACGCCTGCGAGCGCGGACCCGGCCACGTTGCCGAGGGCGCCGACCGCGAAGGCGACGGAGACGGCGCCGAGGCCCACCAGGAGGGTCGCGATCGCCTTGGCGCCGATCACGCGGCCGCGGCTCGGCACCAGCGTGAAGGTCGTGAGCCCACTTCGCTGGCTCCACTCACCTGTGACGGCCAGGATCGCGATGATCGGCAAGATCACCGACATCGGGAACCCGCTCGCCCTCACGAAGTTCTGGTAGGTGACGTCGCTGTTGAGGCCGAGGACGAGGAGCGACCCGGCCGAGATGGGCGACAGGACGCCGATGCTGATGAGCATCCAGAATCCCGAGCGGGTGTTGAACATCTTGCGCAGCTCGACCTTGACGAGTCGGGTGGTCGGGATGGGCTGGGCGGTCCGTCGGGCCGGCTCGGCCTCGATGGTGTCGGGAGGGACGATCGTGGCGGTCATGCCGCAACTCCTTCGCGTTGGGTGTCGGCAGTGAGGGACAGGAACATGTCTTCGAGCCCGGTGCCCTCGGCGGACCCGAGCTCGGTGAGGGCGATGCCAGCTGTCAGGGCCACCGCCCCGACCCGAGCAGGGTCGGCGTCCGTGCGTACCGAGCCGTCCCCTGCGAGCGTGCTGGGGATCCCGGCCCGTTCGAGGGCGTGCGCGAGGTCGCGCGGTGACGTCGACCGGACGAGCGTCCCCGCTGCGGCCAGCAGCTCTTCCTTGCTGCCGGACGCGACGATCTTGCCGTTCCCGATCACGACCAGGTCGTCGGCGATGACCTCGATCTCGTGGAGCAGGTGCGAGGACAACAGGACGGTGCCGCCCTGGCTGGCAAAGCCCGTCAGCAGGTCGCGCATCCACCGGATCCCGGCAGGGTCGAGCCCGTTGGCTGGTTCGTCGAGGATCAGTACCCGGGGGTCCCCGAGCAGTGCGGTGCCGATGCCCAGTCGCTGACGCATGCCGAGGGAGTAGTTGCGCACCCGGCGCTTGGCCTCCGAAGGTGTCAGGCTGACGAGCTCGAGCATCTCGTCGACGCGGCGGCGGGGCAGACCCATGGTGTCAGCGGCGATCGTGAGGATCTCGCGTCCGGTGCGGCCTGCGTGCTGGGCAGAGGCGTCCAGGAGGACGCCCACCTCGAGGCCGGGGTTGGGGAGGTCGGCGAACTGTTCTCCGTTGATGGTCGCGGTGCCGGACGTCGGGACGGTCAGACCGACCATGACGCGCATGGTGGTCGACTTGCCGGCGCCGTTCGGGCCGAGGAAGCCGGTGACGCGACCCGGGCGTACGGAGAAGGAGATGGAGTCGACGGCCGTGTAGCGGCCGTACCGCTTGGTGAGCTGGTCTACGAGGATCATGTGTCGAGCCTGCGGGGCAGCGCCGCCGTCGCGCATCGGTCACCGGTCGGTCCCGGGTCGACCGAGGTCGGTTCCTGGCGCCGACTTTGGTCGGTGGTGTGCCTGCACGGTCACGATCTAGGCTCGAACGGTGAGCACCGCCGAACGCACCGGCCGGCGGTTGACCCCTGGGCAGGCGACCTGGCTGAGCACTGTGTTCGCGGTCGTGATCGGGGGATTGCTCTGGCTGTCGGTCGCGGGCGACCAGTGGCAGTCGGCCCGGACGCTGTTCTGGGGCGATCTGGTGCTCGGGGTCGCGTCCCTGGCCGCGATGCAGTTCCGCCGCCGCTGGCCGCTCGCCGTCACCGTGCTGACCGTCGCGGCCACCGCCGTGTCGGTGAGCGCGATCGGCCCGTACATCATCTGCCAGGTGTCGCTGTCCGCCCGCCGGCGATGGCGCGAGATCCTGCCCACGGCCGCGCTGTCCGTCCTGACGGGGCAGGCCTCGTTGGCCGTCCAGCCGAACCGGACCATGTCGTGGTACGTGAACCTGCTCTTCTGCGTCCTGGCGGCTGGCGTCGTCGTCGCCATCGGCATGTACCTCGGCGCGCGCCGGGACCTGATCGCCTCCCTGCACGATCGAGCAGAACGGGCCGAACGCGAACAGGCGCTGCAGGTGTCCACTGCTCGGGCGGGCGAGCGGACACGCATCGCCCGCGAGATGCACGACGTGCTGGCACACCGGATGTCACTGGTCGCCGTCCATGCCGGGGCGCTCGCCTACCGGACCGACCTCAGCGCCACCGAGACGCGAGAGGCCGCCGCGATCATCCAGGCCAATTCTCAACGCGCCCTCGCCGACCTCCGGGAGATCCTCGGTCTGCTCCGGGACACCGAGCGCGGCATCGACGTCACCCACCACCGGCCACAACCGACACTCAGTGACTTGGACTCGTTGCTCGACGACGAACGCGCGGCGGGCGCGCACGTCACGCTGCGTTCGGACCTGGCGGACCTCGACGCCCTCCCGGAGTCGATCGGCCGCAGCGCCTTCCGCATCGTCCAGGAGGGCCTGACGAACGCCCGCAAGCACGCGCCCCACGCCATGGTCACCGTCGAGCTGACGGGCCACCCCGGGCACGGACTGGACCTGTCGGTGCGGAATCCGGTACGGGTCGGTGGGGAACTCGACGGCAAGGACGGCGCCGGCTTCGGCCTCGTCGGGCTCGCCGAACGCGCCGCCGCCAGTCATGGCCGCTTCGAGCACGGCCTGACCCGCAACGGCGACTTCGTCCTGCGGGCCTGGCTGCCGTGGGAACGATGAGCGGCGAGCCCATCCGGGTCGTACTCGTCGACGACGACCCGCTGGTACGGGCGGGTCTGAGCCTGATGCTGCGAGGGGCGCCGCAGCTTGAGATCGTGGGCGAGGCGGGCGACGGCGTCCAAGCTCTCGAGGTGATCGCGCGAACCCGCCCGGACGTCGTGCTGATGGACATCCGGATGCCCAGGTTGGACGGCCTGGCGGCCACCCAACGGCTCTCCGAACAGGCCGACGCGCCCGCGGTCATCGTTCTCACCACCTTCGACGCCGACGAGTACGTGGTCCGGGCCCTTGCGAACGGTGCAACCGGCTTCCTCCTCAAGGACACGTCTCCTCCGATGATCGTCGAGGCGATTCAGAAGGTCGCCGCCGGCGAGCCGATGCTGTCGCCCAGCGTCACGACGCAGCTCATCCGCAGAGTGATCGAGACCACGTCCGCCGGCTCGGACTCCGCACGCGCGTGCTCGGCGGCGGCGAGACTGGCGAACCTGAGCGAACGTGAACACGACGTTGCCGTCGCCGTGGGGCACGGCAAGTCCAACGCCGACATCGCCAATGAGCTCTTCATGAGCGTCGCCACCGTCAAGGCCCACGTCTCACACATCCTGGTCAAGCTGGACGCCGCCAACCGGGTCCAGGTCGCCATCTGCGTCCATGAAGCCGGTCTCATCTAAGGCGTCGAGGACTATGTGGTACCTGAAGACCCACGGCCGGACCTGATGAGAATGACGAAGAAGACCTGGACGATGCGCGAAGTATATTGCACAGACTCCGTCCACCGAGCGCCGAACTCTGGGATCGACTTGACGCCGAGGAGGTAGACTAGAAACCTTTCTGTAGCAACAGATTGGCCGTGCGATGAGTTCACTACTAATCGACTGCCGGGTGGCAAGAGACATCCGGTGCTGGCCTGGAAAAGGCTACCGGCTAACGTCCCAAGGACTTAGGCTTGACGCACCGGAGCCCGAGAGGAGAGGGCATGCCTTGACCACAAGTGGCGACGACCCACCTCTCAGCCAGCTGGGCGCCAGAATTACCGACACACCGGTGCCTGCCGGCTCATCCTTTCCTGTAGTACCCATCATCGTCGACAGTGTAGATGCCGGTGCTGTTCCGGACGGTGTAACGAACTGGGACTTCTTCCAGGGCGCACTTCTGGCAGTATTGGTCAAGCGACCCGGGTCCGAACTAACCGTAATCGAAGGAACGGCGGTGATGATAGCGCCGGGACTTGCCCTCACCGCAAGTCATGTGTTTAGTGATCTCCTCCCGGACCTCGCCTCTGGAAAGGCATCGCTTGGATGTATCGGGATACGGACGAGCGGCCTCGATATCTGGACCGTACGAAAGGTGTCTAGTTCGGAAACAAACGACCTTGCCTACCTGTCTCTGGAGCCGCTGTCAGCTCTCACTGATGGTTGGCACTTTTCGTGTCTGCAGCTCACCACCCGCACGCCCGCGGTGGGGGAGGAGCTGAACATCGTCGGCTTTAGGTTTTTGGACGTGAAGGAGCGTGGTAAGGATTACCTTGCCGAAGGGGACCTTTACGCCGCTAGGGGCGAGGTGACCGCTACCTACTATCCTGCACGTGATGCGGTACGAATGCCGTTCCCTGCAATCGAGATCGCCTGCGACTCCCTGGGTGGGATGAGTGGCGGAGCGGTCCTAGATAGCGAGAGCTTCCTCGTCGGGATAATCTCCAGTGGATACGCCGCTTCCGAAGGTCAAATCGGAACAACCTATGCGGCCTGGGTAATCGGAGGCCTTAACCGAGAGCTCGAGATTCCCTGGCCTCCCGGAATTTATAGCGATCCCACGCATGTCCTCGACATGCCCAAGGCCCTCTTGCGCATCGTCGGCCGGGACGCGATAACGATAATTGACGGTCGAACGATCCAATACCGGCCATGGATACGGCATGAGGACTCAGCCTAAGATTTGGGATCCGGGTGGCGCTGAGTGTAGTGCGCAGCACGAGGAGCAAGGTCCACAACTTCGCCGCCTTCAGCACGAGTAGGAGCTGCCCTGACCCGCGCGGCCGGGAGATACAAGGGGCGGTGGCGTCGTTCCGCAAATGTTCCGCGGACGGCCGGAGGCGGTCGGTGCGGGTCGGACGTGGCCGGACACAGGAGCCCCTGCCGCCGGAGCGGACAGGGGCTCTGGGCTGGGCGGACAGCGCTAGTGCGCTGGTGGTGGCAGGTGTTGGGTTCGAACCAACGTAGGCTGAGCCGGCGGTTTTACAGACCGCTCCCTTTGACCACTCGGGCAACCTGCCGTGCGCCGGTCGTGCCGGCGTCGGTGGAGCAGGATACAGGGGACGGGCGGGGGTCGCACCGGGGACCGGGGCCTGGCGCGGGTGAGTACCGTCGGGCCCATGGCGGACTCTTCCTTCGACGTCGTGAGCAAGGTCGACCGGCAGGAGGTCGACAACGCGCTCAACCAGACGGCCAAGGAGCTGTCCCAGCGGTTCGACTTCCGCGGCACCAACGCGTCGATCAGCTGGGCCGGCGAGCAGGCCGTCAGCCTCCAGGCCGACAGCGAGGAGCGGGTCAAGGCCGCGCTGGAGGTCTTCAAGGAGAAGCTGATCAAGCGCGGCATCTCGCTCAAGGCGCTCGACGCCGGCGACCCGCAGGCGTCCGGCAAGACCTTCAAGGTCTCGGCCTCGATCAAGCAGGGCATCGAGGCCGACCAGGCCCGTTCGATCGCCAAGCGGATCCGGGACCAGGCGCCGAAGGGCGTGCAGGCGCAGATCCAGGGCGACCAGCTGCGGGTCAGCGCCAAGAAGAAGGACGACCTGCAGGCCGTGATCCGGCTGCTCAAGGAGGCCGACCTGGACGTGCCGCTGCAGTTCACCAACTACCGGTGACGCTGGCGCCGGACGACCGGGCGGAGATCACCGAGCTGCTGGCGCGGCACGGCCATCTGTTCGACGACGGCGAGTTCGACCGGCTCAACCTGCTGTTCACCGCGTCGGTCCGGTACGACGTCACCGCGTTCGGCGGCGGCGTGCTGCAGGGCATCGAGGCGATCCGCGCGGCCACGCTCGCCCTCGGAGATCGCAACCCGGTCGGGCATCACGTCACCAACGTCGTGCTCACCGAGCAGCCGGACGGCTCGGTCCGGGCCCGCTCCAAAGGCATCGGCGTCTATGCCGACGGCACCGCCGGCTCCGTCACGTACGAGGACGAGATCGTCCGTACCGACGACGGCTGGCGGATCGACGCGCGCACGGTCGCGCCGAGGCGTGCACGACATCAGCAAAGCCCGCCGCGCTCTTGGGAGAGAGAGTGAGAGTGCGGCGGGCCTGATTCGGACGTTACCCCGATCTCTGCCACCTATCGTGGAACGGCTGCTACAGATGGTCACACGTGACCGGTGCGCCGGACCGGATAGGGTCTTCGGGTTCGGGACGGCGACCCAGGCGGGAGTGGCACGCGGTGAAGGGAATCATCCTGGCCGGCGGGAGCGGCACGCGGCTGCATCCGATCACCCGCTGCGTGTCCAAGCAGTTGCTGCCGGTCTACGACAAGCCGATGGTCTACTACCCCATGTCGGTGCTCATGCTGGCCGGCATCCGGGAGATCCTGGTCATCTCCACGCCGACCGATCTGCCGCAGTTCCAGCGGCTGCTCGGGGACGGCTCCGAGCTCGGCCTCACGCTGTCGTACGCGCCGCAGCCGGAGCCGAACGGGCTGGCCGAGGCGTTCATCATCGGCGCCGACCACGTCGGCGACGACCACGCGGCGCTGGTCCTGGGCGACAACATCTTCCACGGCAACGACCTGGCGGAGATGCTGCAGCGCGAAGTCGCCGACCTGGACGGCTGCACGCTGTTCGGCTACCGGGTGCGGGACCCGGAGCGGTACGGCGTGGCCGAGGCCGATGCGACCGGAAGGCTGGTCTCCATCGAGGAGAAGCCGGCCCGACCGAAGTCCAACAAGGCGGTCACCGGCCTCTACTTCTACGACAACGACGTGGTCGACATCGCCGCCGGGCTCACCCCGTCGGCCCGCGGCGAGCTGGAGATCACCGACGTCAACCGGGCCTATCTGGACAAGGGCCGGGCCCGGCTGGTCGACCTCGGCCGCGGCATGGCCTGGCTCGACACCGGCACCCACGACAGCCTGCTCGAGGCCGGCCAGTTCGTGCAGGTGCTCGAGCACCGGCAGGGCGTACGGATCGCCTGCCTGGAGGAGATCGCGCTGCGGATGGGCTTCATCGACGCGGCCCACGCGTACTCACTCGGCGAGGCGCTGGGCAAGTCGGGCTACGGGCAGTACGTCATGGAGGTGGCGCGCACCGTGGCCGAGGGCAAGGAGACCTGACCTACCGCCCGCCGGCGGTGCTCTCCCGGACGACGAGCTCGTAGTCGGCCTGCACCTCCCGCGGCGGCTGCCCTGCCTCCTCGGACATCCGGGACAGCAGGAACGACACCGCGAGCCGCGCGATCTGCTGCTTGTCCGGCCGGATCGTGGTCAGCGACGGCGTGCTGAACCGGCCGTCCTCGATGTCGTCGAAGCCGACGATCGCCACGTCCTCGGGCACCCGGCGCCCGGCCGCCAATGCCGTGCGCATCGCGCCGAGCGCGATGAGGTCGGCGAAGCAGAGCACCGCGTCCGGCGGCTCGTCGCGGGCCAGCAGGCGGCCCATCATCTCCGCGCCGTTGCTGCGGTGGTAGTCGGCGGCCGGCAGCACCAGTTCCTCGTCGAACGGCAGGCCGGCCTCGGCCAGCGCCTGCCGGTATCCGGCCAGGCGCAGGTGCGCGGTGCGGCCGGCCGGCTTGTGTCGCTGGTCGCCGATCGCGGCGATCCGGCGCCGCCCGAGCGCGATCAGGTGCTGCGTGGCGTCGCGGGCCGCGGCGACGTTGTCGATCGCGACGTGATCCGCCGGGCCGTCGAAGATGCGCTCACCGAGCAGCACCATCGGGGTGTCGTCCCGCCGCGCCGCCAGATCCTCCGACCCCATCGCGATCGGGCTGAAGATGAGCCCGTCCAGTACGTGCGCACGCATGCCTTCGCTGACCAGCATCTCCCGCTCCAGCATGCCGCCGGTCTGGTCGATGAGCACGGTCCACGACTTCTCGGCGGCCGCGTCGACGATCAGGCCGGCGAGCTCGGCGAAGTAAGGGATGCCCACCTCGGGAATCGCCAGTCCGATGATGCCCGAGCGGCCGCGCCGCAACGTGCGGGCGGCGGGATTGGGACGGTAGTTGAGCTCGTCGATGGCCCGCTGAACCCGCTCCCGCGTGCGGTCGGTGACGTGGGCGTAGTCGTTGACCACGTTCGACACCGTCTTGACCGAGACGCCGGCGAGCTTCGCCACGTCCCTCAGGCTCGCGCCCACCGGCTCAGGCTCCCATCTTGAGTCCCTCGATGTCGTGCCGCTGGACCATGGGGACGAGCGCGTCCACCAACTCCGTGCAGCGCAGGTGGCCGCGAACGGTGGCCGGCAGTCTACGGAAGAACTCTCTCGTGAGGATCAGGTCGTGGGCCTCGGCGGTGACCACGTGCGGCGCCACCATGCCCAGCACCAGCACGGGCCGGGACTCGGCGGACAGGTTGCGGGTTCCGCGGTGCACGGCCAGGCCGGTCCGCACCGACATGTCACCGAGCTTCGGCATCGTGCGCCGCGCCCGGATGGCATAGCGTGCGGCCTCCTCCGGCGGCGGGAACATCCCGTGCTCGAAGGCGCTGCCGTCGTCGAGGTGGCTGCCGGGCACGATCTCGAACGGACCCATGTCCGGACGCACCGTGACCGTCGTGAGATTGAACGCGAGGGAGGTGAGCACGCCGGTCGCCGCGGTGTCCTCGGGGGTGGGGAAGTCGCGGTGCCACGGCTGGTCGACCGCGCCCGGCAGCGGCACGTCGAAGCCGACCTCGACGAGGGTCCAGTCGGCGCCCAGCATCCGCTCGCAGAGCGTCGTCAACCAGGGGTGGGTCATGAGGTCGAGGAACCCGCGCAGCCGTTCCGGCTGCAGGGCGAAGTAGTAGCGGTTCGGCCCCCGTCCGACCGTGCCGTCCTCGATGGAGAGGGCGTCGGCGAAGGCGGCCTCGAAGTCCTCGCGCAGCCGGGCGCCCCACCCAGGGTCGAAGGCGCCGGGCAGGCCGGCGATGCCGTCGGCCTTGATGGTGTGTTCGACCTCGGCGAGGTCGAGGGTCTGCGGCCGGGTGGAGGTGGGAACGGACACGATGACCTCCGGGCTGTTCAGGGTCAACGGGTTGCCACGGTGTGCGCCGGAGCCAGCCGGCACCAGGAGGGGACGGGCGACCTCACGCTCCTTCCGGGACCGTCAGGTGTCGGCGGAGTCGACCGGGCAGTAGGGCCGGTCGTCGGCATCCCAGCGCAGCGGCAGGATGCCGAACTGGCGCGGCGCGTCCGGCGAGGTACGGAAGTGGAAGCAGAGCAGCTGGCCGCCGTCGGTGTCCAGCACGCTGCAGTGACCCGGGCCGTAGACGCCGTGCTCCGGATCGGGCGCGAGCAGGCAGTCCGCCGGCGTCGGGCTGGTGTCCACCCACGTGCCGCGCTCCCGCCGCAGGATGCCGATGCCGTAGAAGCCGGCGAAGTTGCCACCGGAGTAGAGCAACGTCGGCACGCCGGCCGGGGACAGCAGCGCGACAGGGCCCTCCATCGTGAGCCAGCGCACCGTGTCGCCGGCGTCCCAGTCCACCCCGGCGATGGCCTTCCAGGGCATGAACCGCGCCGGGTCGTAGACCTGCCAGTCCGCCCTCGGCCGGGCGACCGGGATGACGGGGCCGGTGATCCGGCGTAGCTCCGCGTCCAGCGGCGCCTCGGCCAGCCCCGTCCCGTACGGCTGCTCGTCCACGTAGTCGGTCGCGAAGGTGAGCACCGCGGTGCCGTCGGGCCGCAGCCGTACGTCCGGGTCGATGGCGAAGTCCAGATCCGCGGTGAGGACCTCACCCGAGTCCACGTACGGCCCGGCGGGGTTGACGCTGTCGGCGCGCCGGATGCGGTGTTCCCGGTGCCCGTCCACCCCGCCGGTGCCGAGCGCTCGGGAGTAGAGCATCACCCAGGGCCGATCGAGGCCGGGCCGGTGAGTCACCGACGGAGCCCAGGTCCAGGCGTCGCTGTCAGACCGCAGGCTGGCCCCGAGCTGCCGCCACTGGATGAGGTTGTCCGAGCCGTAGACGGGAAAGCCAGGGCCGGAGACGAACACCAGGTAGCGCGCCGGGCGGTCGGCTGCTGGCGGTGCCTCGACCAGAAAGGGGTCGCCCTGGTCCACCCCCGGGTCGGGCGCGAGCGGGGTGCCGAACTTCTCTACCAGAGCCTGCAAGGAGTCCTCCAGTGTCCGTGCGGCAGCACTTTACAACGTTGTACACCCGCATCTACAGTCCGGGAACCGCGCACTCCCGGGACGTTTCAGGAGGCCAGCGATGACCCTGCGGGGACGCCGCACGTCAGTGCTCGCCGCCATCGGGGCCGCCGTGGCGCTCGCCGCGGGCACGCTCGCCACGCCCGCCGGGGCGGCTCCCGGCTCGTCCGGCAGCTACGTCAACCCGGTCACCAAGCAGTTCGCCGACACCTTCGCCGACCCGGCGGTCGTCCGCGGCCGGGACGGCTGGTGGTACTCGTACGCCACCACCGACCCGCTGCGCAGCGGCGAGGGCACGGCCCACCGCATCCCCATGGCCCGCTCCCGTGACCTGGTCGACTGGCAGTACGTCGGCGACGCGTTCGGTCCTGACCAGCTGCCGTCCTGGGCGGCGCCGGACGCCGCACTGTGGGCGCCCGACGTCCGCTACGTCGCCGGGCGCTGGGTCATGTACTACGTGGTCACCCAGACCACCGTGACCGCCGGTCCCAACGACAACGCGATCGGCGTCGCGACCGCGCCCACGCCGACCGGTCCGTGGACCGACTCCGGCGCGCCGCTGGTCGGACCGCGGCCGGGCCAGAGCGGCAACCCGGACGACTTCCTCTGGACGTTCGACCCGGCGTACCTGCTGGCCGCGGACGGCCGGCAGTACCTCTACTACGGCTCCTACTACGGCGGCGTGTTCGTCACCGAGCTCGCCGCCGACGGAACCGGCACGGTCGGCACCCCGACCATGGTCGGGATCGACAACCGGTTCGAAGGCGCGTACGTGGTGCCCCGGGACGGCTGGTACTACCTGTTCGCCTCCTCCAGCAACTGCTGCGCCGGACCGGTGACCGGCTACAGCGTGTTCGTGGGCCGGTCGCGCAGCCCCCGCGGACCGTTCGTGGACCGGCAGGGCGTGCCGCTGTCCGCGTCGCGCACCGGCGGCACGATCGTGGTCACGCCGAACGGCAACCGCTGGGTCGGCACCGGCCACAACGCGATGGTCACCGACCCGTCCGGGCAGGACTGGCTCGTCTACCACGCCATCGATCGGAACCAGCCCTGGCTGGACGACCCGTTCGGGATCAACCGCCGGCCGACGTTGATCGACCGGCTCGACTGGATCGGCGGCTGGCCGGTCGTCCGAGCCGGCCGGTATGCCTCGGACGACCCGCAGCGGGCGCCGCAGACCCCGCGGCTGGCCGACGCGTTCGAGAGCGGCATCTCCTCGGCCTGGCAGCGCGACGCCGGCTTCGTCGTGGCGAGCGGGCCGGACGGGAAGTTCGCCCGGCACACCGCCTCCGACTGCCGCCCGGCCGCGCTCACGAGCCGGGCCGGTCTGGGCGGGGACGTACTCGTCCGCGCCGCGGTGCGCACCGACACCGGCGGCACGGCCGGCCTCGCGCTCGGCCGCCGCGGCGACCGGTGGGCCACCGAGGTCACGGTGACCGGCGCTCAGCTCACCGTCCGATCGGGCGGGCGCACCTGGACCGGCACACTGCCCGGCGCGCTGGGCCCGGCGGACTGGAAGGAGCTGTCGGTCGAGGTCAGCGACGGCGTCCTCACGGCGCGGGTCGGCCCGTCCGGACTCCCCGGCCACGAGCCGGTCGCCGTACGGGCGACCGTCGGGCGGGGCGCGACGTCCGGCCGGTTCGGTGTGCTCGCCGGCTGTGCCGACGTGGACGACGTCACCGCCGCGACGCTCGTCCGGCCGGTGACCCGCGCCGTTGCGCCGCCGCGGGTCGGCGGGGTCGACCCGGCGTACTCCGACGAGTTCACGACCGCGCTCGGTCCACAGTGGACCTGGGTCCGCCCGCCGGCCGACCTGCCGCAGGTGGAGAACGGGCAGCTCGGGTGGCCGACGCAGGCAGGCGACCTGACCGGCCCCGGCAACGACGCCTCGGTCCTGCTGCGCGACCCGCCCGCGGGCGACTGGACGGTCGAAACCAAGGTGACGATCGACCTCGGGGTCGAGACCGTCCGCAACTTCCAGCAGGCCGGGCTCGTGGTCTACGAGAACGACGACAGCTTCCTGCGCCTCACCCACGTGGCGATCTGGAACACCAGGACCACCGAGTACGGCAAGGAGCAGATCGAAGCCGGACGGCCGGCGTACGGGTCGATGCTCGTCGCACCGCCGGCCGACACCACCTGGCTGCGGCTCACCCACCGGACGTCCCCCACCGGTGAGCACACCTATCGCGCGTCGGTCAGCACCGACGGCGTGCACTGGATCTGGGGTGGCGTCTGGACGCTCCCCGCCGGCACCGACGCCCGCATCGGTCTCGTCTCGCACGGCGGCGTCGGCGCCACCGCCCGGTTCGACTACTTCCGAGTCCTCAGGCCGTGACCTCTCCCGCTGCACCCGGCACGAAGGAGCACCCGATGACCCCAACCCCCCTCTCCCGGCGCAACTTCCTCGGTCTGTCGGCGGCGGTCGGCCTGGCCGGCTTCGCCGCCGCCTGCGGCGGCACGTCCGGGCCGCCGGGGACCCAGCAGCAGGAGGGTGGCGGCGGCACGTTCACCGGAACGTACGACGGCCCGAACGTCGCCCTCGCGTTCTGGAACGGCTTCACCGGCGGCGACGGCCCGTACATGAAGAAGCTGGTCGACCAGTTCAACAAGGAACACCCCAACATCAAGGTCACGATGACCACCATCCGGTGGCAGGACTACTACCAGAAGGTCCCGGCCGCGGTGCAGTCCGGCAAGGGCCCGGACGTCGGCGCCGCCCACCAGGACAACCTGGCCACGCTCGCCGCCCGCCGGTCGATCCAGCCGCTGGACGACCTCGCCTCCGAGCTCAAGCTCGAGGAGAACGACTTCATCCCCGCGGTCTGGCAGGGCGGCGTCTACCAGGGCAAGCGGTACGGCATCCCGCTGGACGTCCACTCGCTGGCCCAGTACTGGAACTCCGACCAGCTGTCCAAGGGCGGCCTGCAGAAGCCGCCGGCCAGCAAGGAGGAGTTCGACCAGGCCGTCAGCAAGATCAAGTCGGACGCCGGCGTGGCGCAGCCGTTCTGGATGCCGTCGCTGTGGCCAGCGCACCTGATCTTCTACTCGCTGATCTGGCAGAACGGCGGCGCGCCCTACTCCGAGGACGGCAAGACCGCGACGTTCAACTCCCCGGAGGGCGTCGCGGCTCTCACCTGGATGGTCGACCAGATCAAGGCCGGCACCAGCCCGCGCAACGTCGCGATCGACACCCAGTACAACGCCTTCAAGACCGGCCGCAACGCCGGCACGTTCGACGGCATCTGGCAGATCAACGACCTGAAGACGACCGCCCCGAAGCTGAAGTGGCAGATGGCCGCGGTCCCGCAGATCTTCGACAAGAAGGCCGTCTGGTCCAACGGTCACAACTTCGTGCTGATGAACCAGCCGAAGCCGGACGACAACAAGCTGCAGGCGTCCAAGGTCTTCATCAACTACATCAGCGAGAAGTCGGCCGAGTGGGCGAACGCCGGCATGATCCCGGCCCGCAACTCCGCGCGGCAGGACCCGTCGTTCGCCAAGCAGCCGCAGGCCGTCGTGGCCGCCGACGTGGACTCGTTCCACTTCCTGCCGGCCGTGCCGGGCATCGGGGACGTGGGCTTCCAGGGCATCGAGCAGGCCGTCGCCAAGGCGACCCTCCTCCAGCAGGACCCGAAGACGGCGCTGGACAATTCCGCCGGGGTGGCCAACAAGCTGCTCGAGGACAACCGCAAGAAGTTCGGCGGCTGAGTCATGTCCACGGTCGACGCCGAGATCCTCTCCACCGGCGCGGGCGACCTCCGGCCGGTGGAGCGGAAGGCGGGCAGGAGGGTGTCCCGCTACGGCGGCCGGTGGGTCCCCTACGTCTTCCTGCTGCCGTACCTGGCGCTGTTCGCGACGTTCGTACTCGCACCGATCGTGATCGGGCTGTGGGTCAGCCTGCACGTCTGGGACTTCACGATCCCGCGCAAGCCCTGGAACGGGCTCGGCAACTACAAGGACCTGTTCGACTCCCAGTCCGTGGTCGGGCCGGACTTCATCCGCTCGATGAAGGCGACCGGGATCTTCACGCTGTTCAGCGTGCCGCTGCTGGTCGTGGTCCCGCTCGCCGTCGCGCTGCTGATGAACGCGAAGTTCAAGGGCCGCAACCTGTTCCGGGCCGTCTACTTCGCGCCGTACGTGCTCGGCGTCGCGGTGATCGCGGTGCTGTGGCGCTACATCCTCGACAACAACATCGGCCTGCTGAACCGCTACCTCGGCGCGATCGGGCTGCCGGACGACATCGCGTGGACGACGTCCACCCCGGCCGCATGGTTCGCGCTGATCGGCGTGACGGTGTGGTGGACCCTCGGCTTCAACGCGGTGATCTACCTTGCCGGCCTGCAGGACATCCCGGCCGAGCTGTACGAGGCGGCGAAGATAGACGGCGCCGGCCGCTGGCAGCAGTTCCGCAACGTCACGCTGCCGGGGCTGCGGCCGGTGCTGATGTTCGTCGTGATCATCACGATCATCGCGTCGGCCAACATGTTCGGCCAGTCCTACCTGATCACTCAGGGTCAGCCGGGGAACGAGACCCGCACGGCCATCTACTACATCGCCGAGACCGGGCTGAAGAACTTCGACATGGGTCGTGCGGCGGCGATGAGCTTCATCCTCACGCTCTGCCTGCTCGTGCTGAGCGGGCTGGTCATGCTCGCGTTCCGGGAGCGGAAGGGGGCGTCGCGATGACCGCCGTCGCGGAGGGCACCGCGCCGCTGACCACGAACCCGGACGGGCGCCAGACGAACAGGCGGCCGGGCGGCGCGAAGCGGGCACTGCAGTACACGGTGCTCACCATCCTCACGATCCTGTTCGTCAGCCCGCTGATCTGGATGGCGGTCACGTCGTTCAAGACGCAGGCGGATGCGATCGACCCGACGCCGCAGTGGATCCCGGCCCACCCGACCGTGTCGGCCTACGACACGATGTTCGGCAGCGCGGACACGCCGGTGCTGCGCTGGTTCCTCAACAGCGTGCTCGCGGCAGCGGGGCAGGCGGTGCTCGTCGTGGCCACCGCGGCGCTGGCGGCGTACGCGCTGGCGCGGATGGACTTCGCGGGCAAGCGGTTGATCTTCAGCACGATCGTCGCGACGCTGTTCGTGCCGGCGGTCATCCTGATCATCCCGAACTACATCATCGTGTCGAAGTTCGCCTGGCTGGACAGCCTCACCGCAGTGATCGTCCCGGGTGCGGCGAGCGCGTTCGGGGTGTTCTTCCTCCGGCAGTTCTTCTTGTCGCTGCCGAGTGAGCTGGAGGAGGCGGCGTACGTCGACGGGGCCGGTCCGTTCCGCATCTTCTGGTCGGTCGTGCTCCCGCTGTCGAAGCCGGCGCTGGCCACGCTCGCGCTGCTGGCGTTCCTGACCAACTGGAACGACTTCCTCTGGCCGCTGTACGTGCTGTTCAGCGCCGAACAGCAGACACTGCCGGCGGGGCTGGCGACGCTGCAGAACGCGAACGCGGTGCGATATGACCTGCTGATGGCCGGCGCGATGATCGCGGCGGTACCGGTGCTGCTGCTCTATCTCGCGGCCCAGCGCTTCGTCATCGAAGGCGTCTCCCGCTCGGGCCTGAAGGGCTGAACCGGGATCGGTCCCCGGACCTGGACCGGTCCGGCAGGACGTCCTGCCGGACCGGTCAACCGGTTCCGAACCGGATGGGGTTTCCGGACTTGCCGGGGCTCAGTACCGGCCGCGCTGGCGCGCCATCTCCTCGAGACGGCGGATCCGCTCGTCCATCGGGGGGTGGGTGGAGAACAGCTTCGCCAGGCCCTGCGGGCGGAACGGGTTGGCGATCATCAGGTGGCTCTGCGCGACGATCCGGTCTTCCTGCGGCAGCGGCAGCTGAGCCGTGCCCACAGCGAGCTTCCGCAGTGCGCTGGCCAGCGCCAGCGGGTCGTCGGTCAGCTCGGCGCCGGACGCGTCGGCCTGGTATTCGCGGCTCCGGCTGATCGCCAGTTGGACGATCGACGCCGCGATCGGGCCGAGCACGATCAGCAGCAGCGCCCCGAACGCACCGCCGCCTTCGTTGTCGTTGCGGCCACCGCCGCCGAAGAACGAGGCGAAGATCGCGAAGTGCGACAGGTACATGATCACGCTGGCCAGCGCGCCGGCCACCGACGAGATCAGGATGTCCCGGTTGTAGACGTGGGACAGCTCGTGGCCGAGCACGGCCCGGATCTCGCGCGGGGTGAGCAGCTGCAGGATGCCGTCGGTGAAGCAGACGGCGGCGTGACCGGGGTTGCGGCCGGTCGCGAACGCGTTGGGCTGGTTGGTCGGGCTCACGTAGATCCGCGGCATCGGCTGCCGGGCGGCGGTGGAGAGCTCCCGGACCATCGCGTAGATCTGCGGGGCCTCGGCCTCGCTGATGGGCCGCGCCCGCATGGCACGCAGCGCGAGCTTGTCCGAGTTCCAGTACGCGAACGCGTTGGTGCCGAGCGCGAGCAGGAACGCGATGAACAGGCCGCTGTTCCCGCCGAGCAGCCAGCCGGCGGCCATGATCAGCGCCGAGAGCAGCCCGAGCAGAGCGGCGGTCTTCAGCCCGTTGAACTGACGATGCACTGGGGCCTTCCTCTTCACGGTTTGTACGCTCGTGACAACGCTCGCAGCCCTGCCTACGTTCCCCCTGTGGGTCAGCCAGGAGCCCGCTGTGAACGGGCCCGGTCGACCTCTGCCGGCACCGGTCCCGTGGGGTCGAGCTCGGGCGGCGGCGGCACCGAGCCGAGCCACTCCCGCAGCTGGTCCCGCTCGTGGGTCAGCTCGGCGACGTCGCCGGCCGCGTACGCGTACTCGGGCGACCAGAACAGCGCGTCGAACGGGCAGACCTCGACGCAGATCCCGCAGTACATGCACAGCGCGAAGTCGATCGCGAACCGGTCGAGCACGTTGACCTGCCGGCTCCGGCCGCCGCCCGGCGGCTCGACGGTCTCCTTGTGCGAGTCGATGAAGATGCACCAGTCCGGACACTCGCGGGCGCAGAGCATGCAGGAGGTGCAGTTCTCCTCGAGCAGCGCGATCACCCCGCGGCTGCGTGGCGGCAGGTCGGTCACGGCTGCTCCCAGTCCTCCGGTACGCCCAGCGGCCGGGCCCGGCGGCGCGGCCGGTCCCCGCCCGGCTCCTTCTCCCCCGGCCACTCCTTGGCGACGCGGGCGGCGAGCACGAAGTCCTTGCGCAGCGGGTGCCCCTCGAAGCCGGGCGGCAGCAGCAGCGGCGCCAGCCCGGGATGCCCGGTGAACTCGATCCCGAACATCTCGTGCGTCTCCCGCTCGTGCCAGTCGGCGCCGGCGAAGACCGGGACCAGCGAGTCGAGCCGGGGGGCGGAGCGCGGCACCCGGGTGCGCAGCAGCGCCCGATGCCGATGCGTGGCCGAGTAGACCGACAGCACCACGTCGAAGCCGGAGTCGAGCTCGTCGACCGCGGACAGCCAGTCGAAGCAGGACAGGTCGGTCCCCGGGTCGTCCCGGGCGGCGGTCGCGGCCGCGACCCAGCCGGCGGCCGGCACGTCGAGGGTGAGCCGGCCGAACTCGACCCGCGGCGTGCCGCCGTCGACGAGCGCGACCAGCCGGTCAGCCAGCGAGGACACCGGCATCGATCCGGCTCGCCAGTGTCTGCAGCCCGTCCAGCAGCGCCTCCGGCCGCGGCGGGCAGCCCGGCACGTACACGTCGACGGGGATGAGCTGGTCGACGCCCTTCGTCACGCAGTAGGAGTCCCAGTACGGGCCGCCGCAGTCGGCGCAGGCGCCGAACGAGATCACGTGCTTCGGCTCGGGCAGCTCCGCGTACAGCCGGGCGATGGCCGGGGCCATCGTGTCGGTCAGCGTGCCGGCGACGACGAGCACGTCCGCCGGTCGGCCCTCGACCGGCTCGGCCGAAGCCCGCAGCGAGGCCGCAACCACCTCGACCGCGCAGCAGGCGAGCCCGACGTCGAGCACCCACAGGGTGAACCGTCCGGCCGGGAACCGCGTTGCCACGCACTGAGGGTAGTGGCCCACGGGCCGAACTGAGCCGGCCGAACCGGGAGCGCGCGTGTGTCGAACCACATATCGTGGTTGGAGCGGGAAGTTGATCCACAGGTTGTGGCTGTACGCAGGCGGGTACGGGTTGCGCGTACTTTGCGGCAGGGAGGCACGAAGGCCATGTTGAGCGATCGCGAGCAGCAGGAGCTGCAGCGCATCGAAGAAGCCCTGAAGGCCGACGACAAGCGCTTCGCCCAGGGATTGCGCCGAGGTCCCCGGATCGACAAGACCCGGCGCTGGCCGGCCCGTGCGCTGCTCGGCTTCGGTATCGCGTTGATCGTCATCGGCGCCCTGACCAGCGCCGCGCCGCTGATTCTGGAGGGGATCCTGTTCACCGGGATCGGGGTCGCCTGGATCCGCTGGCAGGCCGTGCGAGCCGGCCGCGCCAACGGCAACGGCCGTCCGGTGCGTCCGGCCGGCCGGCCCGACGGACCGAACCCCGGCTTCGGCCAGCCTGTCTGACCCGATCGAGAGACGTCGCTGACCGCCGCAGATCTGCGATACGGCCGGAACCGGGTGCGCGTCACATTTCCCGCGCAGCGCTGTCCGGGTTTCGTTTTCGTAAGATGGTCGATGGCGTCTCTTCCGCGGGGGCGTCCTCGGGAGGCAGCACACATCATGCAGAAAGAGGTCAAGCGCCTCGACCGCGTTGTCATCCGCTTCGCCGGCGACTCCGGCGACGGCATGCAGTTGACCGGCGATCGGTTCACCTCGGAGACCGCGTCCTTCGGCAACGACCTGTCGACGCTCCCCAACTTCCCGGCCGAGATCCGGGCCCCCGCCGGCACCTTGCCCGGCGTTTCTTCTTTCCAGCTCCACTTCGCCGACCACGACATCATGACTCCGGGCGACACCCCGGACGTGCTCGTCGCGATGAACCCGGCCGCGCTGCGCGCCAACCAGGCGGACCTGTCCGCCGGCGCCACGGTGATCGTCAACACCGACGAGTTCACCACCCGGGCGATCGCCAAGGCCGGGTATGCGGCGAACCCGCTCGAGGACGGCTCGCTCGACCAATACCAGGTCCAGGCCGTGCCGCTCACCTCGACGACCGTGCGGGCACTGGCCGAGTTCGACATCTCGAAGAAGGACGCCGAGCGGGCGAAGAACATGTTCGCGCTCGGCCTGCTGTCCTGGATGTACAACCGGCCCACCGACAGCACGATCTCCTTCCTGCAGGAGAAGTTCGCCCGCAAGCCGGAGATCGCGGCCGCCAACGTGGCCGCGTTCCGGGCCGGCTACAACTACGGCGACACCACCGAGGCGTTCGCGATCTCGTACGAGGTGAAGCCCGCACCGCTGCCCCCGGGCACCTACCGGAACATCAGCGGCAATCCCGCACTCGCGTACGGGCTGATCACGGCCTCGCAGCGGTCCGGCCTGCCGCTGTTCCTCGGTGCGTACCCGATCACCCCGGCCAGCGACATCCTGCACGAGCTGGCCAAGCACAAGCGGTTCGGCGTGCGGACGTTCCAGGCCGAGGACGAGATCGCCGGCGTGGGCGCGGCGCTCGGGGCGTCGTTCGGCGGCGCCCTCGGGGTGACCACGTCGTCCGGACCGGGCATCGCGCTGAAGACCGAGACGATCGGCCTTGCCGTGTCGCTGGAGCTGCCGCTGGTGGTCTGCGACATCCAGCGCGGTGGGCCGTCGACCGGGCTGCCGACCAAGACCGAGCAGTCCGACCTGCTGCAGGCGCTGTTCGGGCGCAACGGCGAGGCGCCGGTGCCGGTGGTGGCCGCGAAGTCGCCGTCGGACTGCTTCTACACCGCGATCGAGGCGGTTCGGATCGCGCTGACCTACCGGACGCCGGTCGTCCTGCTCTCCGACGGCTACCTGGCGAACGGGTCCGAGCCGTGGCAGGTCCCGTCCGTGGACGACCTGCCCGACCTGCGGGTCGAGTTCGCCCGCGAGCCCAACGGCCCGGACGGCGAGTTCCTGCCCTACCTGCGCGACCCGGGCACGCTGGCGCGGCCATGGGCGGTGCCCGGCACGCCCGGCCTCGAGCACCGGATCGGCGGCATCGAGAAGGCCGACAAGACCGGCTCGATCTCCTACGACCCGGACAACCACGACTTCATGGTCCGCACCCGGCAGGCCAAGGTGGACGGCATCGCCCGCTCGTTGCCGCCGCTGGAGGTGGACGACCCGACCGGCGACGCGAAGGTGCTCGTCGTCGGCTGGGGCTCGACGTACGGGCCGATCGGCGCGGCCTGCCGGCGGGTCCGGCGGGCGGGGCTGCGGGTGGCGCAGGTCCACCTGCGTCACCTCAACCCGCTGCCGAGGGACCTCGGCGAGATCCTGCACCGGTACGAGCGCGTCGTCCTGCCGGAGATGAACCTCGGCCAGCTGGCGATGCTGCTGCGGGCGCGCTACCTCGTCGACGTGATCGGCTACAACCAGGTCCGGGGGCTGCCGTTCCGCGCGTCCGAGCTGGCCGAGGTATTCAAGGGCGTGATCACGGGTGTCTGACCTCAAACCCTCGGAGGGCTCCGCCCCCCGAGTACCCCCCAACTCCCCAAGGCTGACGGCGAAGGACTTCAAGACCGACCAGGAGGTCCGCTGGTGCCCCGGGTGCGGGGACTACGCGATCCTGGCGGCGGTGCAGGGCTTCATGCCCGAGCTCGGCGTACCGCGGGAGAACATCGTGTTCATCTCCGGGATCGGCTGCTCGTCCCGCTTCCCCTACTACATGAACACGTACGGGATGCACTCGATCCACGGACGGGCGCCGGCGATCGCGACCGGGCTGGCGACGACCCGGCCCGACCTGTCGGTCTGGGTGATCACCGGTGACGGCGACGCGCTGTCGATCGGCGGCAACCACCTGATGCACGCGCTGCGGCGCAACACCAACCTGAAGATCCTGCTGTTCGACAACCGGATCTACGGCCTGACGAAGGGGCAGTACTCGCCGACCTCCGAGCTCGGCAAGATCACCAAGTCGACGCCGATGGGGTCGCTGGACACGCCGTTCAACCCGATCTCGCTGGCGATCGGCGCCGAGGCCTCGTTCGTCGCCCGGACCATGGACTCCGACCGCAAGCACCTGCAGGGCGTGCTGCGCGCGGCCGCGGCGCACCAGGGCGCGGCCCTCGTGCAGATCTACCAGAACTGCAACATCTTCAACGACGGCGCGTTCGAGCTGCTCAAGGACGCGGGCGCCCGGGACGACTGGACGATCCGGCTGGAGCACGGCGAGCCGATCCGGTTCGGCCGGGAGGGGTCGAAGGCAGTCGTGCGGGACGGGGTCAGCGGCGGGCTGTCGATCGCCGAGGACGTGCCGGCCGACGACCCGCGGGTGGTCGTGCACGACGCGCACGCCGCCGACCCGTCGTACGCGTTCGCGCTGTCCCGGCTGTCCGGGTCGGACCTGCGCTACACCCCGATGGGCGTGTTCCGCTCGGTCGAGCGGGACACCTACGACGGGATGCTCAACGAGCAGCTCGATCGGGCCCGGGCTGCCGCCGAGCCCGACCTCGCCGGCCTGCTCGCCGGCAACGACACCTGGACCGTCTACTAAAGCGGGCGCCGCGCCCCGACCTGGCTCGCCGGGCGCGGGCCGCACCTGCTGAGCCGGACCGTCCACTGTCGACACACGGCAGCTAGCGCTGGCAAGCTGACCGGTGGACGACGCCTCGGGTCGGCCTGGGCGTGGTCGGGCACGTCACGGTGGACGCCCGGCCGGCGAGGTGAGCCGGCGCCCGTCCCGGCGCCTCCCGACCCGTCACAACCCGATCGCGGCGAGCCCCGCCTGCCCGCACTCCTTGTCCTGCTCGGCGGTCGCGCCGCTGCAGCCGACCGCGCCGAGCACGACGCCGTCGCGGCGGACCAGCACCGAACCGAGCGCCGGCAGGATCGGCAGCCGCACCAGCCGGTCGACGCCCTCGAAGAACGCCGGCCGGCTCGTCGCCACGTCCGCCAGCCCGTCGCCGTCGCGGTGCCAGAGGGCGGCGCCGCATGCCTTCGCCTCGGCGATCTGTGCCGACAGCGGCGGCGCGCCGTCCATCCGGCTGAGCGCCTTGAGCAGGCCGCCCTCGTCCACGATCGCCACGGTGATCTGCCAGCCGTTGTCGGCGGCGTGCTGCTGCGCGGCCGCGATGACGCGGCTGGTCTCGTCGGTGGTCAGTGGCACGTCAGCTCCCTCCGGTGGCGGCGCCGGCCGCTCGGGGTCGGTTCGGCACCCCGCATGCTCGCAGTGCGCGGCGGGGCCGGCGCAGCCGGGCCACTGCCGCCGGCTGATGTCCCCCGTCCGAGGCTCCCGGCGGAGGAGTGGCCGATACCCGGCGTTGTCCCGGCCGCGACGAGAACGCCGTCCGGGCGTCGGGGACCGGTGCGAGGACCTCGGGCGCCCGGCACTAGCCTTCGGCGCCATGGCGGCGCTCACCGACCTCGAGCGGCGCCTGGTCGAGACGGCGGTGGCCGGACAGACGCTGGACCTGCGCGCCGCCCCCGAGCGCGAGCTGCGCGCCGGCCTGGTCCGCGACGTGCTGCTCGGCGAGCACGGGCCGGTGGACGCGCGCGGGCTGCAGGTGCGCGGCGCGGCGCTGGTCGGCCCGCTGGACCTCGACGGCCTGCAGACCCGGGTCCGGCTCCGGCTGCGCGAGTGCACGCTGCCCGGCCTCGTGCTGCGCGGGGCCACGCTGCCACTGCTCGACCTCGGCGGCTGCACGGTCGGCGGCCTGCTCGCCGACGACGCCGCGGTGGACGGCTCGGTGCTGCTCTGGCGCGGGTTCAGCTGCCAGGGGCTGGTGAGCTTCGTCGGCGCCCGGATCGGCGGGAAGCTCGACCTGTCCGGCGCGGTGCTGGCCGGCGGCTCCGGCGCCGCGATGGTCGCCGACCGGATCACGCTCGGCGGTGACCTGCTGCTCGACGACGCGGTCGGCACCGGCGCGGCCGCCGCCGGCACCGTCCAGCTCACCGGCGCCCGGATCGCCGGTCGGCTGTCCGGCCGCCGGCTGCGGCTGACCAATCCGTCCGGTCCGGGACTGGCCGCCGCCAGCCTGCATGTCACCGACATGGTCGACCTCAGCCGGGGCATCGAGGTGCACGGCCGCGGGCCGGACGGCGCTGTCCGGCTGGTCGGCGCCCGGGTCGGCTCGCTCTCGCTCGGCCGGGCCCGGCTGGAGAACCCGGACGGCTGGGCGGTGTCCGCGCACTACCTCGAGGTCGGCGGCACACTCTACCTGGACCACGTGACCGCGACCGGCGGGATTCGTGTGTCCGGCGGGCGCCTGCTCGGCGGGCTCAGCCTGGAGGGCGCCACCGTCGACGGCGCCGGCCGGGGCGCGCTGGACGCGACCAGGCTCGAGGTCGGCCAGGCCGTCCGGCTCGACGGGGCCACGCTGCGGACCAGCGGGGACGCGGCCGCGGTCGACCTGCGCTCGGCCCGGATCGCGGGCGACCTCGAGCTGCGGCACACCACGGTGGCCAACCCGGGCGGGATCGCCCTGCGGCTGAACACCGCGACCGTCGAGGGCCGGGCCATCCTGTCCACGCTGGCCGTCGACGGTGGTGGGCTCGATCTGCGGGACTCGGCCGTCGGTGCGCTGTACGACGACCCGGTCGGCATGCTGCGGCGCGACGACGGCTTCGTGCAGCTGAGCGGCCTGACCTACCGGGGCGTGCCGGGACACCCCGGCGTGAGCGTCCGGGACCGGCTGGCCTGGCTCGACCGGATGCCGTCGTACGCGGCCCAGCCGTACCGGCAGCTCGCCTCCGCCTACCAGGGCGCGGGGCACGAGGACGAGGCCCGCCGGGTGCTGGTCGCGCAGCAGCAGCACCTGCACCGGTCACTCGCCGGCTGGACCAGGCTGCGGCACCGGCTGTTCGGGCTGACCCTGCAGTACGGCTACCAACCGGCAAGGGCGGTCGCCCTGCTGGCCGCGGTGCTCGCGGTCGCGGTCGGGCTGTTCCTCGGCCTGCCCGCGGGCACCAGCACCCCGCCCGGCGGTGAATGCCCGGCCGTGGACCGGATCGGGCTCGCCGTCGACAGCGCGATCCCGCTGGTGTCGACCGGCGCCACCGACCGCTGCCAGCTCGCCACCGGGACCGCCTCCGGGCAGGCGCTGGCCGCGGCCGGCTGGCTGTTCACGCTGCTGGGCTGGGCGACGGCGACGCTGGTGGTCGCCGGCTACACCGGCTGGGTCCGCCGGCGCTGACCGGTCAGGATGCCGCGAGCGACAGCACGGGCTTACCGTTCCAGACGACCTCGAACTTCGAGATCTTGTCCCGGGGCAACGGCACGACCATCTCCACCTTGTACGGGTGTTCCGACAGCACCGGCCACGAGTCCATCCAGCGCGCCGCACTGCCGTCCTTCGGCACGTAGCGCAGGTTGTATGTCCCCGGCATGTCGGTCTCGCCGGCGAGCGGTCCCGAGTATTGGCAGGTCATCGCGATCCGGGTGCCGCCGGGCACGTCGGATATCACGGCGCTGGCGGCGACCGGCAGCCCCGGCTCGGCCGGGATGAACGGCTGCTGCTGCGGCTCCTGCTGGGCGACGACCGCGGCGGGCTCGTGGACGATCGCCCCGGTGATGCCGGCGCTGCCGGCCGCGACCGCGAGCGCGGCGGCGATGCCGACGATGGCCGTGCGGCGCCGGCGGGACCTGCGCTCCACGCCGGCCTCGGACAGCAGGGCCGGCAGCACCGACACCGGGGGCGGTGGCTCCGGCGAGCCCTGCAGCACCGCGGGCAGCTCGCCCGCCGGCAACCGGGACAGCAGGCCGGGCAGCCCGGCGAACTCCTGCACCTCCGACCGGCAGTGCCCGCAGGTCGCCAGGTGCTCCTCGAAGGCCCGGCGGTCCTCCGGCGGCAGCGCGCCGAGGACGTACGGGCCGGCGTCATGTGTGAAGCGGTCAGTCATGCCGTCACCCCCCTCTCCTCGAGCGCGAGCCGCAGGGCTCGCAGTGCGTAGTAGGTCCTGGACTTCACCGTGCCGGCGGGGATGCCGAGCCGCTGCGCGGCCTGGGCGACGCTGCACCCCCGGTAGTAGCACTCCAGCAAGACCTCCCGATGTTGCTGGCTGAGCTGCCGTAACGCGTCCGCGACCAGCCAGGACTGCACCGCGGCATCCGCGTGGTCCGGGCTGGCCAGCTCCGGCACCTCGTCGGTGACGACCTCGGGTCTCACCTTGCGGGCGCGCCACTCGTCGATGAGCACGTTGCGGAGGGTGGTGAACAGCCACGGTCGGGGCGAGCCGCGCTCGGAGTCCATCACCTCGGGGTGCTTCCAGGCGCGCAGCAGCGTCTCCTGCACCGCGTCCTGCGCCCGGCCGGAATCACCGCCGGTGAGCCGCATGGCGTATCCCCACAGGGCCGGCGCATGCTCGTCATGCAGCAACCGGAGCACCTGCTCGTCCGCACTCACGCTGTCACCTCCCGATCCGTCCGCTGGTACGGTGCCCGCGGCCGCTCGGTTCAGTGAACCTCGGGAAGGGTGTCTGTCGTCGTGGCGGGATTGAAACGTCTTCTCCGGCTGACCGTCGCCGCGGCTGCCCTCACCGCGGCCATTGCGGCGTGCTCGTCCGGAAACGACTCCTCGGGGTCGGCGGCGCCCAGCGTCGCGACGACCACGAGCGCGGCCGCGCCGACGACGAGTGCACCGGCCGGCGGAGAAGCGACCAGCTCCGACGGCGGCGGCTCCGGCGGGTCCGACGACGGCCAGGCGGCCGGCAGCGGCACGATCACGATCAAGGACTTCGCGTTCGGCGCTCCGCTGACCGTGCGGCCCGGCGCCACGATCAAGGTCACCAACCAGGACGCCGCCGCGCACGACGTCAGCTCCGACGACGAGGGCCGGTTCCGCACCCCGCTGCTCAACAAGGACGAGAGCGCGACGTTCACGGCGCCGACGCAGCCCGGCACGTACAAGTTCAGCTGCACGGTGCACGGGCAGATGCAGGGAATCGGCACGCTGATCGTGCACGACTGACCAGGCGTCGCGCGCACCCCGGGCCGGCGTGCGATCCTCCCCATCGCGTGACGATCGCTGGCAGGATTGGCCGGTGGCCTCCGACGACGTGACCCGGCGGCTGGACGAGGTGCGCTGGTCGACCGAGGGCCTGCTGGATGCGCTGCGGGAGCGGCCGCCGACCGACTCCTGGGCACGCCAGCCGTCGCTGCTGCCGGGTTGGACCCGCGGGCACGTGCTCAGCCACCTGGCGCTCAACGCCGAGGCGATGATGCGCACGCTGTCCGGCACCGTCCGCGGCGAGAAGATCCCCATGTACGACAGCGAGGACGCAAGGGCGGCCGACATCGAGGCCGGCGCCGGACGGTCGGCCGCGGAGCTGGCAGCCGACGTGGCCGACAGCGCGCGCCGGCTGGAGCAGACCTGGTCCAGGCTCGACGACGACGACTGGCAGCACGACGCGATGACCCGCGAAGGCGCCGTGCCCGCGATCCGGCTGATCGGGATGCGCTGGCGCGAGGTGGAGATCCACCGCGTCGACCTGGGCGACGGGTACGGACCGGGCGACTGGCCGGCGTCGTTCGTCGCCCCGCTGCTGCCCTCGCTGCTCGACCCGCGCCGGATCGGGCCGCGGCTGCCGTCCGGGCTGACCGTCGAGGTGGTCAACACCGACTCCGGGCAGCGCTGGCTGGTCGGCGAGGACGCGCCGGCCGCGGTCGGGACCGCACGCTCGGCCCGGGCGGCGGCGGTGCGGTCCGCGGCACCCCCGCCGGTACGGGTGGTCGGGCCGTCCTGGGCGCTGGTCAGCTGGCTGGTCGGGCGGCCCGCCCCGGTCCGCGCCGAGCTCGGCGAGCTGCCGGCGCTGCGGCCCTGGACCTGAGTAGCCCGCCGCCGCTGGGGTAGGTCCCCCTTGTCCGTCGGGGACCGGACGAGCAGGTGGAGTGTTCGCGGATGAGCGTGCGTGGCTGGGCGGTCGGCGTGGCGTCGACCGCTGCCGTGGTGGCCGGCCTGGTGACGATCCAGTCCGGGATCGTCGGTACCGCGGCGCTGCCGATCCTGCCGCACCGGGCGGTCGCGCCCTCGGTGCCGGGCGGGACCCAGCTGCCCGCCCCGACCGAGGTCGGCGCGCCGCCGAGGGCGGGGACGGTGCAGCCGGCACCGGTCGTCAGCGCCGAGGTGGCGCCGGAGCAGCGGACGAGTCAACGCCCGGCGAAGCGGGCCGAGCACACCGGGAAACGGGCCAAACCGGACAAGGACAAGGATGACAAGGCCGGCGAGGGTCCCGGCCATGATTCCGGCAAGGACCCGGGCAAGGACTCCGGAAAGGACCCGGATCACAAGTCCAGCCACGAGTCCGGCCCCGAGTCCGGCCCCGAGTCCGGCACCGACTCGGGCGGCGGGCCCGGCCAGCACTGACCGCGGCGCTCAGGTGCCGGGGGTGAGTGCGCGCAGGGCCGTCTGCACGTCGGCGGCCCTGGCGTCCAGGTCGGCCCGGGACGGGCGGCCGGGCTTGTAGCCGATCTTCACCCCGTCGCCCCTCCAGCGCGGGATCACGTGCAGGTGGACGTGCCAGATCTCCTGCCCGGCCGCGGCCCCGTCGGCGACGAAGAAGTTGACCCCGTCGGTGCGGATCGGCGACCGCCGCAACGCCGCGGCCAGCCGCTGGCCCGCCCGCCACAGCTGTGCGCCGGCCTCGGCGTCGAGCTCGGCCAGGCTCTCCGCGTGCACCCGCGGCACGACCAGCAGGTGCCCCGGCGTCATCGGGTTGATGTCGAGGAACGCGACCGTCGTGCTGTCCGCGTACGCGATGCTCGCCGGCGCCGTCCCGGCCACGATCTTGCAGAAGACACAGCCCACGCCGGCAAGCCTGCCAGGTTTATCGCGCTGTTGAGGTTCGGCTGGGCCGGCGTTGTCCTCCTCCGACCGAGAGTGGTCCCCGTCGGCAGGACAACGACCAGGAGGACAGAGATATGCGGTATGTGAAGACGTGGGCGGTGGCCGCCGCGGCGGCAACGGTCGTCGGCGGTCTCGGCGTCGGCGTCGGCGTCGCGCAGGCGGCCGGCAGCGCCTCGTCGCCGGCGGCGCAGGCGGTGCTGACCAGCTCCTCGCAGACCAGCCGCGAGGCCGAGGCCCGCGGGCGCGCCGCCGAGGGCGAGGCGGCCCGGCACGAGGCCGAGGCGGAGCGGCAGGCCGCCGCGAAGCGGGCGGCGGCGGCCAAGCTGGCCGCGAAGAAGGCCGCGGCGAAGAAGGCGGCGGCCGCCAAGGCCGCGACCGCGCGGCACGAGGCCGAGGCTCGCGGCCGGGTGGCCGAGGGCGAGGGCGCACGGCACGAGGCCGAGGCCCGCGGGCGGGTCGCCGAGGGCGAGGCGCAGCGGCACGAGCCGGAGGCCCGGGGTCGGGTCGCCGAGGGTGAGACGCACGCCCGGCACACCGGCGTCGACGACAGCGACCGCGCCAGCCGGGCGCCCGAGCCGGGCGACGACAACGGTGGCCGGCGTGGCGGCTCGGGTCGGGGCGGTGCGGACGACCGCGGCGGCGACGACCACGGCTCCGGCGGCCACGGCTCCGACGACTGAGCCGCGGACCAGCAGCAGGCAGAGCAGCGATCACGGAGGCGGGGGGCCGAGCCAGACCACCGCACGCAGCCCGGACGGCTGCGCGGCGGACAGGTCGAGCCGGCCCCCCGCCTCCTCCGCTGTCCGCCGGACGATGTCGAGGCCGAGCCCGGTGGACGACCCGCCGGACCGGCCGCGGTCGAGTAGCGCCGGATCCTCGATCCCGGCCCCGGAGTCCTCCACCACCACCGCCGGCACCGGCCCGGGCCGTACGGACACGGCGAAGCCCGTCCCGACCGGGGTGTGTGCGAAGACGTTGCCGAGCAGCGCGTCCACGGCGGCGGCCAGGTCGTCCGGGGACACCGGCACGGACACCGGATCGTCCGGCAGCTCCTGCCGCACCGGCCGCTCCTGCTCCTCGGCCAGCACCGACCAGAACTCGACCCGGTCCCGCACCACCGCGGCCGCGTCCGCCACCGCGCCGGTCTCCCGGCCCGGCCGGCGCGCCTGCGCGATCACGTGGCTGACCATCCGCTCGACGCCGGCCACCGAGGCGAGCATCCGCTCCGCCTCGTCCGGGTCGCGCAGGCCCTCGGCGTCCAACCGGAGCGCGGTCAGCGGCGTCCGCAGCCGGTGGGACAGGTCGGCGGCCGCCTCCCGCTCCTGCTGCAGCAGGTCCTTGATCCGGTCGGCCAGCCCGTTGAGCGCATCGGCGATCCGCCGGACCTCGGCCGGGTTCGCCGGCGTCGCCCGGGCGGACAGGTCGCCGGCCCGCAGCGTGTCGGCGGTGCCGGCCACCGACAGCAGCGGCCGCACCAGGCCCCGCCCGATCAGCCCGGCCACCAGCCCGGCCCCGGCCAGCAGCACCGCGCCCAGCACGATCAGCGCGAGCGACGCGCGCCCGACACCCTTGTGCAGCTCGGCGTCCGGCACGAACGTCCGCACCACCGCGGTGAGGCCCTGGCCGTCGATCACCGGCACCAGGACCGCCAGGCCGCCGGACACGTCGTAGGTGGCCGCCACCTGGTTCGCCGCCGTCGCGGCGACCGTCGCGTCGGGCTGCGCCGTCGGGGGCTGCACGCTCGTCACCCGACGCTGGGTGAAGTGGAACACGGCCGTGTTCGGCTGGGTCTGCAGCGTCGAGCTGAGCACTGCCTGATCCCCGGTGACCAGGGCGGCCGTGGACTGCGCCTGCACGGTGGCCTGGATCGTGGCCTGGCTCGCGGCCACGTTCCGCACCAGCGAGAGCAGCGGGACCAGGAACGCGATCACGACCAGCGAGGTGACCGCGAGCGTCAGCAGGACGATCCGCCGGCTCATGTGTCCGCGTCCGGGTCGATCAGCTTGACCCCGACCCCCCGTACGGTCAGCAGGAAGCGCGGCTCGGCGGCCGTCTCGCCGAGCTTCCGGCGCAGCCAGGACAGGTGCACGTCGACGGTCTTGTCCGCGCCCCCGTACGGCTGCTGCCAGACCTCGGCCATCAGCTGCCGCTTGCTCACCACCCGGCCGGCCCGGCCGGCCAGGTAGGCGAGCAGGTCGAACTCCATCCTGGTCAGGTCGAGCGGCCGCCCGTCGAGCGTGACCACCCTGGTGGACCGGTCGATGGACAGGCCGCCGACGGTCAGCGCAGGGTCAGGGTCGTCGGTCGTCCGGCCGCGCCGCAGCACCGCCCGCAGCCTGGCCTCGAGTTGCTCCGCCGAGAACGGCTTGACCACGTAGTCGTCCGCGCCGAGGTCGAGCACCCGCACCATCTCGCTCTCGTCGTCCCGGGCGGTGGCCACGATCACCGGCACCGCGCTGATGCCGCGGATCATCCCGAGCACCTGGGTGCCGTCGACGTCGGGCAGGCCGAGGTCGAGCACGACGACGTCGGGCGAGCGTGAGGTGACCAGTTCGAGCCCGGCCATCGCGGTGGGGGCGGCGTGGACGGCGTGCCCGCGGCGGGACAGCGCCCGCTCCAGGGCGGTCCGGATGGCAGGGTCGTCCTCGATCAACACCAGCACCGACACGCCGCCGACCCTACGGTCTTGACTGCGACACTGGGCCGGATACAGCACCCCTTTAGGGGCGATTTAGCGCAGGAGCCGGCGCGGGCGGCGACCATGGACAGGTGCGTATGGGGTTGCTCGCCATCGGTGGATGGCTCGTCGCGGCGGTGTTGGCCGTCGGTATCTCCTGGTCGGCCATCGACGTCGTCCGGGACTCCGTCGGTGCCAGCCAGCCGGTGGCGACCGCCCTGCCCGCCCCGAGCGAGGTGTCCACCCCGGCGAGCCCGAGCAGCACCCGGCCGACCCCCGCACCGACCGCGGGCGGCCCCGTGGTCAAGGCCGGTCAGGGCGGCACCGTGACCGCGCGGTGCGTGAACGGCCGGCCGCAGATCGTCAATGCCGCGCCGCGGCAGAACTTCCGGGTCGAGTCCGACGACAGCGGCAACGAGGTGCAGTTCCGGTCGTCGGACCACCGCACCGAGATGAAGGTGAGCTGCTCCGGGCTGACCGCGATCGTGCAGGTCGACGAGCACTCCAGCGGCGGTGGCGGCGGCGCCGACGACCACGGCGGTGACGACCACGGCGGCGGCTCCGGCTCCGGCCGCGGCGGCGGGCACGGCTGACCCGGCGGCCCCGGCCGGGACGACTCTGCCGCCGGCTCCGGCCGGGACCGTTCAGCCCCGGCTCACGCCCGGACCGCTCGGCCGCCGGCTCCGGCCGCGGCGGCGGGCGCGGCTGACCCGCCGGGGTGGCGGGGACGGCCGCGGCGCAGCTCAGCCGGGCGCGAACAGCGAGGCGCGGTCGGCCAGGTCGAGAACCGGCTGCGGCACGATGCCGAGGATGATCGTCGCGGCCACGCCGATCCACAGCGCGGTCATCGTCAGCGGGGACGGCAGCGCGATCGTCGGGCCGTCCTCCGCGGGCTCCGAGAAGTACATCAGCACGATGAGCCGCACGTAGTAGAAAGCCGCGACGGCCGAGGCGATCAGCGCGATGACGACCAGCGGCGCGGCCACCGGGTAGCCGGCCCGGAACACCACGAACTTGCCGGTGAAGCCGCTGGTCAACGGGATGCCGGCGAGGGCGAGCAGGAACAGCGTGAACACCGCCGCCAGCCAGGGTGAGCGCCGGGCCAGCCCGGACCACTGGGACAGGTGGGTTGCCTCGCCCTCGGCGTCCCGGACCAGCGTCACCACGGCGAACGCGCCGATCGTCGTGAACCCGTAGGTCAGCAGGTAGAACATGGTGGCCGACGCGCCCTGCCGGTCGAGCGCGATCAGGCCGACCAGGATGAAGCCGGCGTGCGCGATCGACGAATATGCCAGCAGGCGTTTCACGTCGGTCTGGGTCAGGCCCAGGATCGTGCCGACCGCCATCGTGATGACGGCGACGACCCAGATGACCGGCCGCCAGTCCCACCGGGTGGTGGTGAACGCGACGTAGAGCACCCGCATGATCGCGCCGAACGCGGCCACCTTCGTGCATGAGGCCATCAGTGCGGTCACCGGCGTCGGCGCGCCCTGGTAGACGTCCGGCTGCCAGACGTGGAACGGTGCGGCTCCGGCCTTGAACAGCAGGCCGATCAGCAGCAGCGCGAGGCCGCCGAACAGCAGGACGTCGCTGTTCTCCGAACCCCCCGTGGCCCGCAGGATCTGCTGCAGGTCGACCGAGTCGGCGTAGCCGTACAGCAGCGCCACCCCGTACAGGAAGAAGGCCGAGGCGAACGCGCCGAGCAGGAAGTATTTGACCGCCGCTTCCTGGGACAGCAGCCGGCGCCGCCGGGCCAGCCCGCACAGCAGGTAGAGCGGCAGCGACAGGACCTCGAGCGCGACGAACATGACCAGCAGGTTGTTCGCCGAGACGAAGACCATCATCCCGGCCAGCGCGAACGACGTCAGCGGGAACAGCTCGGTCTGGATCCGGGTCGAGGTGAGCATCCGCCGGTCCCGGGCGCTGCCGGCGACCACGGCGGCCTGGGCGACGAACGCGCCGCCGCCCACGTCGACCGAGCGCTCGGCCAGCAGCAGCGTCGACATCAGCCCGAGCACGAGCAGGGTGCCCTGCAGGAACAGCGCCACCCCGTCGATCGCGATCGCACCGTCGGCGGTCAGCTCGCTCCTGCCGGCCACCCGGGCCACCGCGACGAGCGCGGCGACGAGGCCGATCAGCGCGACCGCGACCTGCGCGCCCCACCGGCTCTCCTGCGGCACGAACGCCTCGATGAGCACACCGAGGCAGGCGGCGCCGATCACGATCAGCACCGGCAGCATCCCCGAGTACGACAGGGACGGCACGGTGATGGAGTCCGCCGCCAACAGCACCGGGGTCACCGGCCGCCTCCGTTCTGCGCGCCGACCGGGACGGTCGGGGCCGGGTCGGTCTGCCCGGCATCCTGCATGGTCCGGGTGACCGCCGGGTTGATCATGTCCAGCACCGGCTTCGGGTAGACGCCGAGGAACAGGATCAGCGCGATCAGCGGGGCGAGCGCCCACACCTCGCGGCCGCGCAGATCCCGGAACCCGCGGGTGGCCACCCCGCGCGGCGGCCCGTGCGAGACGCGCTGCACCAGCAGCAGGCTGTAGAGCGCGGCCAGGATGATGCCGGCGGTCGCGACGACCGCGTACGCCGGGTGCCGGGAGAAGGTGCCGAGCAGCACCATGAACTCGCTGATGAACGTCGACATGCCGGGCAGCGCCAGCATCGACAGCGCCGTCACCAGCAACAGCCCGGCCAGGATCGGCGCCACCCGCTGCACGCCGCCGTAGTCGGCGATCATCCGGCTGCCGCCCCGGGCGATCAGCATGCCGACGACGAGGAACAGCGCGCCCGTGGACAGCCCGTGGTTGACCATGTAGAAGGTCGCGCCGGACAGGCCCTGGGTGGTGAACGCGAAGATGCCGAGCGCGATGAAGCCGAAGTGGGCCACCGACGTGTACGCGACCAGCCGCTTCATGTCCTTCTGGCCCATCGCCAGCAGCGCCGCGTACAGGATGCCGATGACCGAGAGCACCAGGATCAGCGGCGCGTAGTAGCGCGACGCGTCCGGGAACAGCGGCAGGCAGTAGCGCAGGAAGCCGAACGTGCCGACCTTGTCGAGCACCCCGACCAGCAGCGCGGCCCCGCCGACCGGCGCCTCGGCACCGGCGTCCGGCAGCCAGGTGTGGAACGGCACCAGCGGCGCCTTGATCGCGAACCCGATGAAGAAGCCGAGGAACAGCCACTTCTGCAGGCCGGGGTCGATGTCGCCGGCGACCAGCTGGCTGAAGTCGAACGTGCGGGCGCTGGTGGCGAAGTAGAGCCCGATCACCGAGGCGAGCATGACCAGCCCGCCGAGCAGCGAGTAGAGGAAGAACTTGACCGCGGCGTACTGCCGGCGCGGGCCGCCGAACGACCCGATCAGGAAGTACATCGGGACCAGCATGGCCTCGAAGAACACGTAGAAGAGGAAGACGTCGGTGGCCGCGAAGACCCCGATCATCATCACCTCGAGCAGCAGCAGCAGGCCGAAGAACGTCTTCGGCTGACCGCGGCGGGTGCCGGGCACCCGGGTCGGGGCGGTGTCCGCGTCGGTGACCAGCACGGTGTCGGAGGCGGCGAGGATGTCCACGTCGTCGTCGTCCCGCGGCCGGTCCAGCACGGCGGTGGTCGTCCCGGCGCCGCCGGCGGGCCGGCTCACCACGGCCGCCGCGGCTCGGGCGGCCACCCCCGCGGTTGCCGGCGCCTCGGCATCGACCCGGCGGTCACGTTCGCTCCAGGACGCGATCACCACGGACGGCACCAGCACCGCGGTGAGGGCGATGAGCACCAGGGCGATCCCGTCCACGCCGAGCGAGAAGCTCACCCCGAGCGCCCGGATCCACTCGTACGACGTGACGAACTGGAACCGGTCCGGCGAGTCGTCGGTGAACGCGACGCAGAGGCCGATCGTGATTCCCAGCGTCGCCAGCGAGAACAGCAGCGTCACCTGCTTGGCCAGCAGGTCGCGACCGCGGGGCAGCGCGAACACCACGATCGAGCCGACCAGCGGCACCAGGCCGAGGACGAGCAACATCAGACGAACCTCACTGCCAGCAGGGACGCCACGACGAGCAACGAGCCGCCGAGCATCGACAGGGCGTACGAGCGGACGAAGCCGGTCTGCAGCCGGCGCAGCCGGCCCGAGCTGCCGCCGAACGCGGCCGCGACCCCGTTGACCGCGCCGTCCACGCCGCGGTTGTCCAGCCACACCAGGAACCGGTCGAGCCACATGCCGGGCCGCATGAACACGGTCTCGTTGAACGCGTTGCCGTACAGGTCGCGGCGGGCCGCAACCGTGATCGGGCTGACGTTCACCGGCCGCACGACCGGCACCGGCCGCAGGCCGAAGGCGAACCAGGCGCCGAGCGCGCCGCCGGCGATCACGAGCAGGGTGAGCAGCGTCAGCACGGTCGGGTTCACCGTGTGCAGGCCCACCTCCTCGGGCTCACCGGCCGACGGGATCAGCCAGTTCTGCAGGGCGCCGCCGGCCACGAGCAGGCCACCGCCGAACACCGAGCCCAACGCCAGGATGACCATCGGGATCGTCATGACCGGCGGCGACTCGTGCGGGTGCACGTCGTCGGTCCACCGCCGCTTCCCGTGGAAGGTCATGATGAACAGCCGGGTCATGTAGAACGCGGTGATCCCGGCGCCGACCAGCGCGCAGAGGCCGAGGATCCAGCCGGACGTGCCGCCCTTGTCGAACGCGGCCTCGATGATCTTGTCCTTGGTGAAGAACCCGGACAGGAACGGGAAGCCGATGATCGCCAGGTAGCCGAGGCCCATCGTGACCCAGGTGATCGGCATGACTTTCCAGAGCCCGCCGAACCGGCGCATGTCCACCTGGTCCTTCATGCCGTGCATCACCGAGCCGGCGCCGAGGAACAGGCCGGCCTTGAAGAAGCCGTGCGCGAGCAGGTGCAGGATGCCGATCGCGTAGACACCGGGGCCGAGGCCGACGGCGAGGAACATGTAGCCGATCTGGCTGACCGTCGAGTAGGCCAGCACCTTCTTGATGTCGTCGTACGCGCAGCCGACGATGCAGCCGAACAGCAGCGTGACCGCGCCGACCACGGTGACGACGGTGCGGCCGGCCTCGGTGGCGTCGTAGATCGGGTGCGCCCGGACGATGAGGTAGACGCCGGCGGTGACCATGGTTGCCGCGTGGATGAGCGCGGAGACCGGGGTCGGGCCCTCCATCGCGTCCGGCAGCCAGGCCTGCAGCGGCACCTGGCCGGACTTGCCGCACGCGCCGAGCAGCAGCAGCAGCGCCAGCGCGGTCGCGATGCCGACCGAGGCGTTGCCGATCGAGCCGAAGACGCCGGCGAACGAGACGGTCCCGAACGTCTTGAACATCAGGAAGATCGCGATGATCAGGCCGCAGTCGCCGACCCGGTTCATGATGAACGCCTTCTTCGCCGCGGTGGCCGCCGCCGGCCGGTCGCTGTACCAGGCGATCAGCAGGTACGAGGCGAGGCCGACGCCCTCCCAGCCGAAGTAGAGGACGACGAAGTTGTTGCCTAGCACCAGCAGCAGCATCGCGGCGATGAACAGGTTCATGTACGCGAAGAAGCGGCGCCGGTCCGGGTCGTGCTCCATGTAGCCGTTGGAGTAGACCAGGATCAGCGACCCGACGCCGGTGATCAGCAGCGCGAACGTGATCGACAGCGGGTCGAGCAGCAGCCCCATGTCGATGCGCAGGTCACCGGCGAAGATCCAGCTCCACAGGTTCAGGTTCCGGCTGCGCTCGCCCGGGTCGAGGCCCTGCAGCTGGAAGAACAGCAGGACCGTGTAGGCGAACAGCACGATGGGGACCAGCGTGCCGAGCACGTGGCCCCACCGGTCGGTACGCCGGCCGCCGAGCAGCAGCACGGCCGACGACAGCACCGGCAGCACGACCAGCAGCCACGCCGAGGACTGCAGGCCGCTGCTGGCGTCGACCAGCTGCGGCGCCTCACTCGCGAGAGACACGGACCGCCCCTAGTACTTGAGCAGGTTGGAGTCGTCGACCGAGGCCGAGCGACGGGTACGGAAGATCGACATGATGATCGCAAGCCCGACGACCACCTCGGCGGCGGCCACCACCATCACGAAGAAGGCGATGACCTGCCCGTCCAGGGAGCCGTTGATCCGGGAGAAGGTGACCAGGGTGAGGTTCACCGCGTTGAGCATCAGCTCGACGCACATGAAGACCACGATCGCGTTGCGCCGCACCAGCACGCCGACCGCCCCGATCGTGAACAGCGCCGCGGACAGCACCAGGTAGTAGGACGGGTTCACGGCTGCCCTCCCTCGATGCCGCGCCTGACCGGCTGCAGCCCCGGCCCGCCGTGCCGCTCCAGCTCGTCCGGGCTCAGCGGCTCGTCGACCAGCCGGGACACGCTCTCCGGCGCGACGCTGCCGTCCGGCAGCAGCGCCGGGGTGGCCACCGAGTCGTGGGTGGCGAACACGCCCGGACCCGGCAGCGGCTGCGGCCGCCCGGAGCGGACCCGCTCGTGCGAGAGCGTCCGCTGGCCGCGCCGCTCGCCGGGTTCGAGCTCGACGTGCGCCAGCACCATCGCGCCGACCGCGGCGGTGATGAGCAGCGCCGAGGTGAGCTCGAACGCGAACAGGTACTTGGTGAACAGCAGCTCGGCGACGTTGGTGACGTTGCCGCCGTTGGCGTTCTGGGTGGCGAGACCGGCCATCGGGGTGTTGCGGACCGCCCGGTAGACGCCGCCGGCGATCAGCAGCGCGAACCCGATCCCGCACAGGCTCGCCGCCCAGCGCTGGCCGCGCAGCGTCTCCACGATCGAGTCGCTGGAGTCGCGCCCGACCAGCATCAGCACGAACAGGAACAAGATCATGATGGCGCCGGTGTAGACGATGATCTGCACCACGCCCAGGAACGGCGCCTCCTGGATGAAGTAGAAGACGCCGAGGCTGCCCATCGTCATGACCAGGAACAGCGCCGCGTGGATGGCGTTGCGGGCGAGCACCGTGCCGAACGCGCCGGCGAGCGCGATCGGCCCGAGGATCCAGAACAGGACCGCCTCGCCGTTGGAGATCTCGGCCGCGGCCAGCGTGGTCGTCACCGGGAACCCCTTCCCTCGGTGTCAGAGCCCTCGAAGTCGGAGCCCGCGATGAAGCGGTCCGAGTCGGTGTTGAGCGCCGCCCCGGCCTGGGCGGTCTGCGCGGTCGGCACCGACGGCTCCGGGCCGTCCGGGGTCGCGTCCGCGGCCGTCCGCCCGGCCCGGGCCGGTACGTCGACGTAGTAGGCCTGCTCGGAGTCGCCGAGCCGCATCGGGTGCGGCGGTGCCTCCATGCCCGGCAGCAGCGGCGCCATCAGCTGGTCCTTGGTGTAGATCAGCCGCTGCCGGTCGTCGTCGGCCAGCTCGTACTCGTTGGACATGGTCAGCGAGCGGGTCGGGCAGGCCTCGATGCACAGGCCGCAGAAGATGCAGCGCAGGTAGTTGATCTGGTAAACGGCGCCGTAGCGCTCGCCCGGGGAGTAGCGCTCCTGCTCGGTGTTGTCGCCGCCCTCCACGTAGATGGCGTCGGCCGGGCAGGCCCAGGCGCACAGCTCGCACCCGACGCACTTCTCCAGGCCGTCGGGATGCCGGTTGAGCACGTGCCGCCCGTGGTACCGCGGCGCCGTGGGGCGGACGTCGAAGGGGTATTCCTGGGTGACCTTCTTCTTGAACATCTGCGAGAAGGTCAGCCCGAACCCCTTGACCGCGTCGAACATCAGCGGTCCTTCCCTGTGTTCGGGTCGTCGGAGTCGAGCACCTCGGCGTCGGTGGCCGGCACGGTGCTCACCGGCTCACGGGCCCGCAGCCGCGGGGACGGCGGGATCGACAGGTCCATCGGCGGCACCGGGAACGCCGGTCCGTCCGGCCCGCCGCGCCGGGCCGGCGGTTCCTCGTCCTCGTCCTCGTCGGCCCGACCCTGCGGCCAGAGCCAGGTGACCGCGAAGATGATCAGCGCGACCGGCAGCGCGACGGACAGCAGGAGCGTGCGGGTTCCGTGGCCCTCGCTGCGCAGCACGCTGAACGTGCCGATCAGCAGGATCCAGAGCAGGGCGAACGGCACCAGGAACTTCCAGCCGAACGCCATGAACTGGTCGTACCGGAGCCGGGGCAGCGTGCCGCGCAGCCAGACGAACACGAAGATGCCGAGCACGACCTTGGCGAGGAACCACAACAGCGGCCACCAGCCCGAGTTGGCCCCCGGCCAGAGGGTCGAGATCGGGAACGGCGCCCGCCAGCCGCCCAGGAACAGCGTGGTCGCCAGCGCCGAGACGGTGACCATGTTGATGTACTCGGCGAGGAAGAACAGCGCGAACTTCAGCGACGAGTATTCGGTGTGGAAGCCGCCGACCAGCTCGGACTCCGCCTCGGGCAGGTCGAAGGGGGCCCGGTTGGTCTCGCCGACGACCGCGATCGCGTAGATCGCGAACGACGGGAACAGCAGCAGGACATACCAGGTCTGCTGCTGCGCCGACACGACGCCCGAGGTGGACATCGTGTTCGCGTAGAGGAAGACCGCGACCAGCGACAGCCCCATCGCGACCTCGTACGAGATCATCTGCGCGGCCGAACGCAGCGCGCCCAGCAGCGGGTAGGTCGAGCCGGAGGACCAGCCGGCCAGCACGATCCCGTACACGCCGAGCGAGCTGCAGGCGAACACGATGAGCACGCCCACCGGCAGGTCGGTCAGCTGCAGCGGGGTCTGGTGCCCGAAGATCGACACCATCGGCCCGAACGGGATCACGCTGAAGGCGAGGAACGCCGGGACGGCCGAGAGCACCGGGGCCAGGAAGTAGACCGGCTTGTCCGCCAGCGCCGGGATGATCTCCTCCTTCAGCGCCAGCTTGAGGCCGTCGGCCAGGCTCTGCAGGTAGCCGCGCGGGCCGACCCGGTTGGGTCCCTTGCGGGCCTGCATGTAGGCGACGATCTTGCGCTCGAACACGATCGAGAACAGCGTCATGACGACCAGCAGCACGAACACCGCGACGACCTTGAGCAGCACCAGCCAGAACGGGTCGGTGCCGAAGTTCTCCAGCGTCGGGTCCTGGGCGAGGATCATGCAGTACCTCCGCTGATCTCCACGACCGCGCCGGCGCCGACCCCGAGCGTCGGGCGCACCGTCGACCCGGGCGAGTTCGCCGGCAGCCAGACCACGCCGTCCGGCATCGGGGCCAGCCGGGCCGGCAGCGTGATCGCGCCGCGGGCGGTGCGCACGGTGAGCTTCGCGCCGTCCACCACCCCGATCCCGGCCGCGGTCGCCGGCGAGAGCACCGCGACCGGCGTCTTCGCCGTGCCGGCCAGGTGCGGCTCACCGGCCTGCATCGAGCCGCGGTCGAGCAGCTGCCGCCAGGTGGCCAGCACCGCCCGGTGCGCGTCCCGGGACGGGACCGGCGCCGGGCGCACCGCCGGGTCGCCCGGGCGGGCGCGTCGGGTGGTGCCGATCCGGGCCAGCTCGGCCCTGGTCGCCTCGACGGACGGCAGGCCGAGGTCGACGTCCATCTCATCGGCCAGCGCGTGCAGCACCAGGCCGTCGGGCAGCAGGCCCTCGGCGCCGCGGATGGTCGTCTCGAACCGGCGCGCCCGGCCCTCCCAGTCGAGGAACGTGCCCTGCTTCTCCTGCACCGGGGCGACCGGCAGCACGACGTCGGCCAGGTCGGTCACCGAGGACTGCCGGATCTCCAGGCTCACCACGAACCCGACCCGGCCGAGCGCCCGGCGCGCCAGCTCCGGGTCGGGCAGGTCGTCGAGGTCGACGCCGCCGATCACGAGCGCGGACAGCTCGCCGTCGGCGGCCGCAGCCACGATCCCGGCCACGTCCCGGCCCGGCGTCGTCGGGGGCAGCCCGCGCCAGACCCGCTCGACCTCGTCGCGGGCGCCGGGGTCGGCCACCAGCCGGCCGCCGGGCAGCAGGGTCGGCACCGCGCCGACCTCGACCGCGCCCCGCTCGCCGGCCCGCCGCGGCACCCAGGCGATCCGGGCGCCGGTGGTCGAGGCCAGCCGGGCCGCCTCGGTGAGCAGCCCGGGCACCTCGGCCGCGCGCTCGCCGACCAGCACGATCGCGCCGGGCAGCCGCATCGCGTCGGCCGCGGCCCTGGCTACGTCGGTGCCGACCGGTCCGGCGACGCCGGCGGCCATCGAGCCGGCCACGGTCTGCTCCGGGGGCTGCGCCGGCAGCACCGCCACCGGGGCGTCCGCCGCCCGGTCGGGCGTGCCGAGCGCGGCCAGCACCCGCGGCTCGTCACCGGGCACGGTCGCCAGCAGCGTGCCGAACGCCTTGCGCACGCCGTTGGTCAGCCACGGCGCGACCGCGAACAGCTTCTGCCCGCGCTTGCGGGCGGCCTTGCGCAGCCGGAGGAAGACGATCGGCGACTCTTCCTCGGGCTCGAAGCCGACCAGCAGCACCGACGGCGCCGTCTCCAGCTCCCCGTACGTCACCGCGCCGGTTTCCGGGCCGAGCCCGACCACCCGGGAGGCGAGGAAGTCGAGCTCCTCGGCCGAGTGCGCTCTGGCCCGGGCGTCGATGTCGTTGGTGCCGAGCGCGACGCGGGCGAACTTGGCGTACGCGTAGGCGTCCTCGACGGTGAGGCGGCCGCCGGGCAGCACGCCGACGCCGCCGGTGTCGCGGGCCTCCCGCAGCCCCTCGGCCGCCCGCTCCAGCGCGTCGGTCCACGAGGTCGGCACCAGCTCGCCGGTGCTCTCGTCCCGGACCAGCGGCTCGGTCACCCGGTCGGACTGGGTGACGTAGGTGAAGGCGAACCGGCCCTTGTCGCAGTTCCACTCGTCGTTGACCGCCGAGTCGTCGCCGGCCAGCCGGCGCATGACCTTGCCCCGCCGCCAGTCGGTACGCAGCGCGCAGCCGGACGCACAGTGCTCGCAGACGCTCGGTGTGGACAGCAGGTCGAACGGCCGGGCGCGGAACCGGTACGCGGCGCTGGTCAGCGCGCCGACTGGGCAGATCTGGACCGTGTTGCCGGAGAAGTAGGACTCGAACGGCTCGTCCTCGTACACGGCGATCTGTTCCAGCGCACTGCGCTCGAACAACGCGATGAACGGGTCACCGGCGATCTGCTCGGAGAACCGGGTGCAGCGGGCACAGAGCACGCAGCGCTCCCGGTCGAGCAGGATCTGCGAGGAGATCGCGATCGGCTTCGGGTAGGTCCGCTTGACGTCGACGAACCGGGAGTCGGCCCGCCCGTTGGACATCGCCTGGTTCTGCAACGGGCACTCGCCGCCCTTGTCGCAGATGGGGCAGTCCAGCGGGTGGTTGATCAGCAGGAACTCCATGATGCCCTGCTGCGCCTTGTCCGCCACGGCGGAGGTCAGCTGGGTCTTCACGACCATGCCGTCGGCGACGGTGGTCGTGCACGACGCGGCCGGCTTGGGCAGGCCACGACCGTTGCCGGCGTCGGTCACCTCGACCAGGCACTGCCGGCAGGCCCCGATCGGGTCCAGCAGCGGGTGCTCGCAGAACCGGGGGATCTGGATGCCGAGCTGCTCGGCGGCCCGGATGATCAGCGTGCCCTTCGGCACCCTGATCTCGAAGCCGTCGATCGTGACGGTGACCAGGTCGAGCGCGGGCGGCTCGGCCGGGCGATCGGTCGCCAGCGTCATGTCAGTGCGCTCCCACGAGCTCGGTCTGCCGCAGCCGGGGCGGGATCCGACCGGAGATGTAGCCCTCGTACTCGTCCTTGAAATACTGCAACGAGCTGGTGATCGGGCTGGTCGCCCCGTCGCCCAGGGCGCAGAACGCGCGGCCGTTGATGTTGTCGCAGGTGTCCAGCAGGGTGTCGAGGTCCTCGGTGGTGCCGGCGCCGGACAGGATCCGGGCCAGGATCTGCACCAGCCAGTAGGTCCCCTCGCGGCACGGCGTGCACTTGCCGCAGGACTCGTGCGCGTAGAACGTCGTCCACTTGTAGACCGCGTAGACCACGCTGTCGGAGTCGTCGAAGATCTGCAGCGCGCTGGTGCCGTTCATAGAGCCGGCCTTGACCACCGAGTCGAAGTCGAGCGGCAGGTCGAGGTGCTCGGCGGTGAGCAGCGGGGTGGACGAGCCGCCCGGGGTCCAGAACTTCAGCTCGTGCCCGGCCCGGATGCCGCCGGCCATCTCCAGCAGCTCGCGCAGCGTGGTGCCCATCGGCGCCTCGTACTGGCCGGGCCGCGCGATCCGGCCGGACAGCGAGAAGATCGACGTCCCGGGCGAGCGCTCCGGCCCCATCGTCTTCCACCAGTCGGCGCCGCCCATGATGATCGCCGGGACGCTGGCCAGCGTGCCGACGTTGTTCACCACGGTCGGCGAGGCGTACAGGCCCGCGGTCGCCGGGAACGGCGGCTTCAGCCGGGGCTGGCCGCGGTAGCCCTCCAGCGAGTCGAGCAGCGCCGTCTCCTCACCGCAGATGTAGGCGCCGGCGCCGGAGTGCACCACCAGCTCCAGGTTGAAGCCGGTGCCCATGATGTCGGTGCCGAGGTAGCCGGCCTCGTACGCCTCCCGGATCGCGTACTGCAGCCGGCGCAGCGCGTGCACCAGCTCGCCGCGCAGGTAGATGAACGCGACGTTGCACCGCACCGCGTACGACGCGATCACGATGCCCTCGATCAGCGAGTGCGGATCGGCCATCATCAGCGGGGCGTCCCGGCAGGTGCCGGGCTCACCCTCGTCGGCGTTGACCACGACGTAGTGCGGCTTGCCGTCGTTCTGCGGGATGAACTGCCACTTCATCCCGGTCGGGAAGCCGGCGCCGCCGCGGCCGCGCAGGCTGGAGTCCTTGACCACGCTGATGACCTCGTCCGGGGTCATCGTGGTCAGCGCCTTGCGCAGCCCTTGGTAGCCCTCGAGCTGCTCGTACGTCTCCAGCGTCCAGGAGCGGGGCGACAGCCACCGCTTGGTCAGCACCGGGGTCAACGGCACGGTTCAGCTCTCCTTGCGCCTGATCTTGCGCCCGCGGTTGGTGGGCGTCGGCCTGTCGTCGCCGGCGGAGTCGTCGCCGCCGGCGGACGTGGCAGGTCCGGTGTCGGTGCCGACCCGCGCGTCGCCGCCGGTCGGCGCATCCACGGAGGCCGAGGAGGCCTGGGCCTGCTCGGGCTCCTTGTCGGGGCTTTGGTCGGCCGCGGGGTCGGAGGCCGCGGTCGGCAGGCCCTCGCCGGCGCCGCTGGACGGTTCGTCCGGTGGCCCGCCGTACTGGGAGGTGCCGGCGGCGGCGGACTGCTCGGCCGCGGTGCTGGCCCCGGTGCCGGCGGAAGCCCCCACCGGCGCCTCCGCCTTCGCCTCGCCGGCCGCCGGTGCGGACGCCGCCGTGCCGGCGGGTTCTGCCGGCTCGGCCGGCTTGTCCAGCGGGGTCGGCGCGTCGTACGCGGGCGCCGTCTCACCGCGCTGCACCGCCAGCCGGGTGCCGATCAGCGTCGGCTCGCCGGCGGACACGCCGTCGACCGCGCCCGGCCGCTCGTCGACGAACCCGGCCAGCTGCCGGCTGATCTCCTTGAAGGAGCACAGCGGCGCGCCCCGGGTCGGCAGCGGCCGCCGGCCCGCGCGCAGCTCGCCGACCAGCTCGGTGGCCGACTCGGGCGTCTGCTGGTCGTAGAACTCGTAGTTGACGGTCACGACCGGCGCGTAGTCGCAGGCGGCCAGGCACTCGGCGTGCTCGAGCGTGATCAGCCCGTCGGCCGTGGTCTGGTCGTGGCCGACGCCGAGCTGCTCCGAGAGCGTGTCGTAGATCTCCTGCCCGCCGAGCACGTCGCAGAGCGTGTTGGTGCAGACGGACACGAGGTAGTCGCCGGTCGGCCGGCGCTTGAACATCGTGTAGAAGGTCGCGACCGCGCCGACCTCGGCCTTGGTCAGCCCGAGCTCCTCGGCGCAGAACCGGACGCCCTCGGGGGTGACGTAGCCCTCCTCGGACTGCACGAGGTGCAGGATCGGCAGCAGCGCCGACCGCGGCCGCGGGTAGCGGGCCATGATCTCCCGCGCGGCGGCCCTGGTCTCCTCCGTCAGCGGCATGTTCCCGCGCTCCTGCTCACGAGTAGTTCCTCCGCTCGTCCGGTGGCGGGATGGTGGCGCCCTTGTATTCCACCGGTACGCCGCCGAGCGGGTAGTCCTTGCGCTGGGGGTGGCCGTCCCAGTCGTCCGGCATGAGGATCCGGGTCAGCGCGGGGTGCCCGTCGTAGACGATCCCGAACATGTCCCAGGTCTCCCGCTCCTGCCAGTCGGCGGTCGGGTAGACGCTGGTGATCGACGGGATGTGCGGGTCCTCCACCGGCACCGAGGTCTCCAGCCGGATCCGCCGGCGGAAGGTCATCGAGGTCAGCTGCACCACCGAGTGCAGCCGGTCCGGCGTGCCGAGGTAGTCCACGCCGGAGACCGACACGCACAGCTCGAACCGCAGCGCCGGGTCGTCCCGCAGCGTGCGGCACAGCTCGACCAGATGCTCGGGGAGCACGTGCAGCGTCATCTCGCCGCGGTCGATGACGACCCTGCTGACCGCGTCGTCGAAGGCCGGGAAGGCCGCCATGAGCGCGTCGGCGACCTCGTCGAAGCCCTCCCCGTACGGCCGCTCGGCCGGCGGCGCGGCCCACGGCCGGCGGACCAGCCCGCCGAACCCGGAGGTGTCGCCGGACCCCTGCACGCCGAACGAGCCGCGCTCGACCACGCCGGGCGCGGCCTCGCCGGGCAGCGGGCGACGCTGGTCGGGCAGCGAGCCGCTGCTGTCCGGGCCGGAACCTGGCTCCGTCATCGGCCGACTCCGGACCCTGTGTCGAGTGTCATCTCACTTCCCGTACTTCACCGAGGACGCCACCAGCTCGGTCCGCTGGCCGGCCAACGCCTTCGCGCGGCGCGGGCCGAGCGGCTCGTGCTGGATCTTGTCGTGCAGCTTGAGGATCGAGTCGATGAGCATCTCCGGCCGCGGCGGGCAGCCGGGCAGGTACATGTCCACCGGGACGACGTGGTCGACGCCCTGCAGGATCGCGTAGTTGTTGAACATGCCGCCGGACGACGCGCAGACGCCCATGGCCAGCACCCACTTCGGCTCGGCCATCTGGTCGTAGACCTGGCGCAGCACCGGGGCCATCTTCTGGCTCACCCGGCCGGCGACGATCATCAGGTCGGCCTGGCGCGGCGAGGCGCGGAACACCTCCATGCCGAACCGGGCCAGGTCGTGCTTCGGCCCGCCGGCCGACATCATCTCGATCGCGCAGCAGGCCAACCCGAACGTCGCCGGCCAGAGCGAGGACTTCCGGCTCCAGTTGACGATCTTCTCAACGCTGGTCAGCAGGATCCCGCTGGGGATCTTCTCTTCCAGTCCCATGCCGCTTACCTCTAGTTCCAGTCCAGCCCGCCGCGGCGCCACACGTAGAAGTACGCGATGAAGACCGTGACGATGAACAGCACGACCTCGACCAGCCCGAGGGTGCCGAGGTTCTTGCTCGCCACGGCCCACGGGTAGAGGAAGATCGTCTCGATGTCGAAGATGATGAACAGCATCGCCGTGAGGTAGAACTTCACCGGGAATCGGCTGCCGCCGACCGGCTGCGGGCTCGGCTCGATGCCGCTCTCGTAGAAGTCGACCTTGGCGCGGTTGTAGCGGCGGGGCCCGACGTACGGGGCGGCGGTCACCGAGAACAGCGCGAACGCCGCCGCCAGGACGAACAGCGTCACGATCGGTACGTAGGGCGAGAGCATCCGGGTGCCTCCCTCCTTTGACGGGCGGTTGCAGCGTACGGAGTAGGTGAGTCGGTTCAGACAGCGGGGGCGAGCCTGGTCAGCGCGGTGATGATGCGGTCGGAGGCGTCCCCGCCGCGGGGGTCGGTGAGGTTGGCCATGAGCTTGAGGACGAACTTCATCAGCAGCGGCCGGGGCAGCCCGTACTGGGTCGCTATCCGCATGACGTGCGGGTTTCCGATGAGCTTCACGAACACGCCGCCGAGCCGGTAGTAGCCGCCGTAGGTGGCCCGCAACGCGTCCGGGTACGCGGCCAACGCCCGTTCCCTTGCGGCTCCGGCCGGTCGGGCCAGCGCTTGCGCGACGTGCTCGGCGGCCAACCGCCCGGTCTCCATCGCGTACGCGATGCCCTCGCCGTTGAACGGGTTGACCGCGCCGGCCGAGTCACCGGCCAGCAGCAGCCCCCGGGAGTAGTGCGGGGTGCGGTTGAAGCCCATCGGCAGGCCGCCGCCGCGGACCGGGCCGGTCGCGTTCGCCTCGACGTACCCCCACTCCTCCGGCAGGCCGCCGAGCCAGGACGCGAGCAGGCTGCGGTAGTCCGTCGACCCGTACGCCGAGGAGGAGTTGAGGATCCCGAGCCCGACGTTGGAGGTGCCGTCGCCGACGCCGAAGATCCAGCCGTACCCGGGCATGAGGACCCGGCTGCCGTCCGGGCGGGTGTGCCACAGCTCCAGCCACGACTCGAGGTGGTCGTCGTCGGTGCGCGGGCTGGTGTAGTAGCGCCTAACCGCGACGCCCATCGGCCGGTCGTCCCGCTTGGCGATTCCGAGCGAGAGCGCCAGCCGGCCGGACACCCCGTCCGCGGCGAGCACCAGCGGCGCCGAGAACGTGGCCGGCCCGTCGGCGGTGCGGGCCTCCACCCCGACCACCCGGCCGGTCCGGTCGAGCACCGGGCCGGTGACCGTGACCTGCTCGCGCAACCGGGCGCCGGCCTTCTCGGCATGCCGGACCAGCGTCTCGTCGAAGTCGAGCCGCGGCCGGACCAGCCCGTAGTCCGGCCAGGACGCGAGCTCCGGCCAGGGCAGCTCCAACCGGAGCCCGCCGCCGATCACCCGCAGACCCTTGTTGCGGATCCAGCCGTCCTTCTCGTCGGTGGGCACGCCCATCGCGATCAGGCTGTGCACGGCGCGCGGGGTGAGCCCGTCGCCGCACACCTTCTCCCTGGGGAAGCTCGTCTTCTCCAGCATGAGCACGTCGAGCCCGGCCTGGGCAAGGTGGTACGCCGCCGTGGAACCGGCTGGGCCGGCGCCGACGACGACGACGTCAGCGGCCTGTTCGGCAACCATGGGCAATCCCAACCACGGACTTGTGAACGCGTTCACGAACTCAATGGCGCCAGTGTAGGACCGGCCGGCGGGGCCCGCGCGCGCAGGCGGCCGGCAACCTGCGGCAAGATCCGAAGCCTGGCAGACTGCAGGGCCGTGGCGGACACCACAGCCGCTCCGCCCGCCCGGCGCCCCATACGCCAGGCGGTTGATCGGGTGCGGCGTACGGTGGTTCTGATCGCGACGGCCGAGGCGCCGACCGGCTCAGGGGCGAGCCCGCGGTTGGAGCCGGCGGCTGACCGGAGGGTGCCGGGTTCGACCGGCCGAGGAGGAGCGAATGAGCCTGCTGGAGTCGATCCGGGAACCCACGGACCTGCGCCGGCTGTCCCGCACGGAGCTCGACGGGCTGGCCCGCGAGATCCGGGACTTCCTGGTCACCGAGGTGACCAGGACCGGCGGGCACCTCGGGCCCAACCTCGGTGTGGTCGAGCTGACGCTCGCGCTGCACCGGGTCTTCGACTCCCCGCGGGACCGGATCGTCTGGGACACCGGCCACCAGGCGTACGTGCACAAGATCGTCACCGGCCGCGCCGCCGGGTTCGCCCAGCTCCGGCAGGCCGGCGGGCTGTCCGGCTACCCGTCCCGGTCCGAGTCCGAGCACGACGTGCTCGAGAGCTCGCACGCGTCCGCGGCGCTGAGCTGGGCCGACGGCATCGCCAAGGCCTACCAGCTGACCGGCGCCGACCGCGCCGTGGTCGCGGTGGTCGGTGACGGCGCGCTGACCGGCGGCATGTGCTGGGAGGCGCTGAACAACATCTCGGTGGCCAAGGACCGCCCGCTGGTCATCGTCGTCAACGACAACACCCGCTCGTACGCGCCCACCACCGGCGGTCTGGCCGACCACCTGGCGACGCTGCGCACCAGCAAGGGCTACGAGCGGTTCTTGGAGTGGGGCAAGCAGGCGCTCAAGTCCACCCCGGTGGTCGGCGACACCGTCTACGGCGCGGTGCACGGGGCGAAGAAGGGGCTGAAGGACTTCATCGCCCCGCAGGGCATGTTCGAGGACCTCGGGCTGAAGTACGTCGGTCCGGTCGACGGCCACGACGTCGAGGCGGTCGAGCAGGCGCTGACCGCGGCCCGCAACTTCGGCGGCCCGGTGATCGTGCACTGCATGACCGAGAAGGGCCGCGGCTACGCCGCCGCCGAGAACCACGAGCTGGACAAGCTGCACCAGGTCCGCCCGGGCGGCCCTGCCCGCGGCCGGTCCTGGACCTCGATCTTCAGCGAGGAGCTGTGCGCGGTCGCGGCCCGGCGGGACGACATCGTCGCGATCACCGCGTCGATGCTGGAGCCGACCGGGCTGGCGCCGTTCGCCGCGGCCTACCCGCGCCGGGTCTTCGACGTGGGCATCGCCGAGCAGCACGCGGTCACCTCGGCCGCCGGGCTGTCCTTCGGCGGGCTGCACCCGGTGGTGGCGATCTACGCGACGTTCGCCAACCGCGCCTTCGACCAGACCGTGATGGACGTGGCGCTGCACCGGCAGGCGGTCACGTTCGTGCTCGACCGGGCCGGCGTGACCGGCGACGACGGCGCGTCCCACAACGGCATGTGGGACCTGACGATCATGTCGCTGGTGCCCGGGCTCCGGCTGGCGGCGCCCCGGGACGGGCAGCGGCTGCGGGAGCTGTTCGGCGAGGCGGTCGCGATCGAGGACGGTCCGACCGCGGTCCGCTTCCCCAAGGGCAACGTGCCCGCCGACATCCCCGCCATCAGCCGGGCCGGCGGCATGGACGTGCTGCACCGCGCCGGGCCGGAGGACGTGCTGATCGTCTCGTTCGGCGCGACCGCCCAGATCTGCCTGGGCGCGGCCGCGCTGCTGGCCGACCAGGAGGTCGGCGTCACGGTCGTCGACCCGCGCTGGGTCAGCCCGGTCGACCCGGCGCTGCCGCCGCTGGCCGCCCGGCACAAGCTGGTCATCACCGTCGAGGACTCCAGCCGGGCGGGCGGCGCCGGCAGCGGCGTGGCCCGCGCGCTCGAGGACGCCGACGTCGACGTGCCGCTGCGCACCATCGGGCTGCCCAAGCAGTTCCTCGACCACGGCAAGCCGGCCGACGTCCGCGCCGCGGCCGGCCTCAACCCCGCGGCGATCGCCGAGCGGGCACTGATCGGACTGAAGAGGAAGACCTCCGCCCCGGACCCGGCGGCGGAACCTGCGATGGTCGAACGGAGCGCATGAGAATGACCGGCATCGCGCTGGGCATGCCCGCCCTTCCCCCTCCGGTGTTGGCGCCGCGGCGCAGGTCCCGGCAGATCAAGGTCGGGTCGGTCATGGTGGGTGGCGACGCGCCGATCTCCGTCCAGTCGATGACGACCACGCTCACCGCGGACGTCAACTCGACGCTGCAGCAGATCGCCGAGCTCACCGCCGCGGGCTGCGACATCGTGCGGGTCGCGGTGCCGTCCCAGGACGACGCCGACGCGCTGCCCGCGATCGCCCGCAAGTCCCAGATCCCGGTCATCGCCGACATCCACTTCCAGCCCAAGTACGTCTTCGCGGCCATCGACGCCGGCTGCGCGGCGGTGCGGGTCAACCCGGGCAACATCAAGGCGTTCGATGACCGGGTCGGCGAGATCGCCCGGGCCGCGGCCGACGCCGGCGTCTCGCTGCGGATCGGGGTCAACGCCGGCTCGCTGGACAAGCGGCTGCTGGCCAAGCACGGCAAGGCGACGCCGGAGGCGCTGGTGGAGTCGGCGCTGTGGGAAGCCTCGCTGTTCGAGGAGCACGGCTTCCGCGACTTCAAGATCTCGGTCAAGCACAACGACCCGGTCGTCATGGTCCGCGCGTACGAGCTGCTGGCCGAGTCCTGCGACTACCCGCTGCACCTCGGCGTGACCGAAGCCGGGCCGGCGTTCCAGGGCACGATCAAGTCGGCCACCGCGTTCGGCGCGCTGCTGTCCAAGGGCATCGGTGACACGATCAGAGTCTCGCTGTCGGCGCCGCCGGTCGAGGAGGTCAAGGTCGGCATCCAGATCCTGCAGTCGCTGAACCTGCGGCCGCGCAAGCTGGAGATCGTCTCCTGCCCGTCCTGCGGGCGGGCCCAGGTCGACGTGTACACGCTGGCCGACAAGGTGACCGCCGGGCTGGACGGGATGACCGTCCCGCTGCGGGTCGCGGTCATGGGCTGCGTGGTGAACGGCCCGGGCGAGGCGCGCGAGGCCGACCTCGGCGTCGCCTCCGGCAACGGCAAGGGACAGATCTTCGTCAAGGGCAAGGTCATCAAGACCGTGCCGGAGGCGCAGATCGTGGAGACGCTGATCGAGGAGGCGATGCGCCTCGCCGAGGACATGGAGGACATGGAGGACGGCGACGCCCCGGTCGTCACCGTCTCCTAACCCGGCCGCACCGCCCGGTGCAGCGCGACGATGCCGCCGGTCAGGTCGCGCCACTGAACCCGCCGCCAGCCGGCGGCCTCGATCCGCCGGGCCAGCGTGAGCTGGTCCGGCCAGGCCCGGATCGACTCGGCGAGGTAGCCGTACGCGTCCGGGTTGCTGGACACCCGGCGGGCCACGGCCGGCAGCGCCCGCATCAGGTACTCGGTGTAGACGGTCCGCCACGGTGCCCACGTCGGCCGGCTGAACTCGCAGACCACCAACCGGCCGCCCGGGCGGGTGACCCGCCCCAGCTCGCGCAGCGCCGCGTCCACGTCGGCCACGTTGCGCAGCCCGAACGCGATCGTCGCCGCGTCGAACGACTCGTCCGCGAACGGAAGCGCGAGCGCGTCCCCGGCCACCATCGGTACGTGCCTTCCGCGAGCTTTGCCGGCCTTGAGCATCCCTAGGGAGAAGTCGCACGCGATGGCGGTGGCAGCACAAGATCCGAGCTGTACCGTGGAGACCGCGGTGCCGGCCGCGAGGTCGAGCACCGTGTCCCGCGGTCCGAGTGCGAGCGCGGCCACGGTTGCCCTGCGCCAGCCGCGATCCATGCCTCCGGACAGCACCGTGTTGGTGAGGTCGTACCGCCGGGCGACGCCGTCGAACATCTCGGCGACGTCGCGCGGTCGCTTGTCCAGGAAGGCTCTGGTCACGGATTCATCCTGACCGATGCCTAACGCACAGCACGGCCGGGTAGGTTTGGGTGGGCCGCCGGCCCTGGGGAAGGTGGGAGTCGCACAGATGCACGCGCATCCATCGAGCAGGTCGGCCGGTCGTCCCCCGGTCCGCTCGATGGCCCTCACCTGGGCGTCGGCCGTCGTCCCCGGGCTCGCGCACTGGGTCGCCGGTCGCCGCCGGTCGGCCGTGGTGATCTTCTCCCTCGCGCTCGCCCTGCTGATCGGCATCGTCGTGCTCGCGCTGACCACGTCGCGCACCGAGCTGCTGCGGATGGCCGTACGACCGGGCTGGCTGACCATCGTCATCGTGGTCGCGTTGGCGGTCGCGCTCGCCTGGGTGGTGCTCGTCACCGGGTCCTACCGGGTGCTCGGCCCGGTCCGGCAGACCGGCGTCGCGCAGGTCGGCGTGATCCTCGCGCTGACCGTGCTCAGCCTGCTCGTCGCGGCGCCGCCGGTCGCCGTCGCCCGGTACGCGTACCTCCAGCGCGACCTGGTCACCAACCTCTTCCCGGACGAGGACCCGAACTCGGGCCTGGCCGCCGGCAAGGACGGCGGCGGCAGCGACCAGCCGTTCGCCGGTCGCAGCCGGGTGACGATCCTGCTGCTGGCCAGCGACGCCGGACCTGACCGCACCGGCACGCGGACCGACAGCATGGTCGCGGCCAGCATCGACACGCACACCGGCGACGTGATCCTGTTCAGCCTGCCGCGCAACCTGCAAGAAGTGCCGATGCCGCCCGGCCCGCTGCGCGACCAGTGGCCGCACGGGTTCCCGGACCTGCTCAACGGGGTCTACCAGTTCGTCACCAACCAGCCGCACCTGCTGGACGGCGCGCGCGACCGCGGGGCGGCCGGAATCAAGTCGGTGGTGTCCTACATCCTCGGGATCCCGATCGACTACTACGCGATGGTCAACCTCGAGGGCTTCAACGAGTTCGTCGACGCGATCGGCGGCGTGACGGTCGACGTCACGCAACGGCTGCCGATCGGCGGCCTGCTCGCGGACGGCACCCGGGTGCCCCCGGTCGGCTACATCCAGCCGGGCGTGCAGCACCTGAACGGCAGCCTGGCCCAGTGGTACGCGCGGTCCCGCCGGGACGGCACCGACTACGACCGGATGCTCCGGCAGCGCTGCCTGATCGGGGCCATGGTGCAGCAGGCGACGCCGGTCAACGTGCTCAAGCACTTCCAGGAGCTGTCCTCCGCGACCAAGAGGCTGGCCGAGACCGACATCCCGCGCTCGGTGCTGCCCGACCTGATCACCCTCGGCGACAAGATGCACAGCGGCTCGTCGATCCGCAGCGTGGCGTTCGTGCCGCCGGTCATCCACACCGGCAACCCCGACTACGAGAAGATCCGCCGGCTGGTGAAGGAGGCGCTGGAGCCGCCCAAGCCGGCCGCGGCGGGCGCGGCGGCCACCCCGGCCGCGCCGCCGCCGACGTCCGCGGCCCCGAAGCCGTCCGCCTCCGCCGGCGGAGCAGGGGCCGCGCCGGCCGCGGGCTACGGCAGCCCGGTCGACGTCAAGTCCGCCTGCGCGCTCGGCTGATCAGGGCGCGATCGGGTCCGGCCGGCCCGCCGCGAGCGTGCGGGTGCGGGCAGTCGCGAGCAGCAGGTCCCGGGCGCCGGCGACCACCGGGTTGACGGCGTCCCGGCCGGCCAGGTCCAGCAGCGCGTAGAGGTCCAGCGCGCGGGCGACCTCCAGCCAGTCCGGCGGCACGTCCGGCGCGCGCTCCGTGTACGTGCCGGCGGCGGCCGCGGCGAACACCGGGTCCGTCTCGAACCGCAGCAGGTTGCCGAGGTCGCCCAGCGGCGCACCGGCGTACGCGAACTCCCAGTCGAGCACGCCGGTGACACCGCCGGTGGCCGGGTCGACGAGCAGGTTCTTCGGATTGAAGTCCGCGTGCACGAGCGCGATGCGGGTCGGCGTCGCGGTCACCGCGCTGGCCCGGCGGGCGACCGCGCGCAGCCCGTCCCGCTCGGCCGCGCCCAGCCCGGCGTACCAGCCGGAGCCGAGCCTCGCCTCCAGGAACGCGCGCTGGTCGCCACCGTCCGGCGGGAACGGCGCCGGGTCGAGGCTCGCGTCCACGAACATGCCCGGCCGCGGCATCCGCTCGGTCGCGAGCAGGGTGAGCACGCCGGCCACCGCCTCGCCCAGCCGGCGCCGCAGCGGCTCGTCGGCGGCCGGCAGCACGAGGTCGAGCCGGTCCCCCGGCAGCGCCTCCAGCAGCAGGAACGGCGGCCGGTCGGCGCCGGCCGGCACGGTCACCGCCTCCAGCACCCGCGGCACCGGCAGCAGCCCGCGCAGCCGGTCGAGCAGCGCCCGGTCGACCGCGGCCCGCTCGGGACGGCGCGCGTACAGCCGGAGGACGGCCTGCTCACCGGCGCCGGTGACCAGGAACGTCTCCCCCGAGTACCCGCCGGACAGCGGCACCACCTCGGCGCCACCCACCAGCTCGGACAGCTGCACACCCATCGTCACGAGCGTAGTTCAGGCGCTGCGTCCGGGCGGCGCGGCGCCTACCTGACTCGTACCGTCACTCCGCCCGACGCGATGCCGTCGTGGAGTTCGAGCGCGGTGGCGCTGACGTTCTTCGGGATGTCGAAGACCATCGTGCCGCGAACCTGCTCGCCGGGCTGGATCTTGTCCCAGATCGTCTGGTCCCGGAACACCACCCGCATCGTGATGTCGGCGCTGTGCTTGCGACCGGCCGAGTCGACCAGCTTCTGGAACGGCTCGTAGAGCGTCCGGGCGTCCCGCTTGACGTTGGTCGCGCGCACGTCGGCCAGGCAGAACTGCCCGCTGGCGGTGCGCTTCACCAGCCCGCTGCCGACCTCAGGCACGCCGCAGCGGACGCTGGAGACGACGAACTGGATGTTGCCGTCCCGGACCGGCAGGCCGAGCTGGGAGCCGGGCGCCGGCGGCCGGGTGGTGTCGTCGCGGTTGGCCAGCAGGACGACCGCGACGAGCAGGCCGAGCGGGACGAGGACCCGCTTGCGGGTCCACCAGCGACGGCGGCGCTTGCGCGGGCGCTCCTCCGCGGGCTTCGCGGTCGGCGCGGGGGTTGGCGGCTCGGTCTTGGGCGGGGTCGGGGACGGGGGCATGACCCGCGTCGCCGGCGGCCGCTGCACCGGCAACGCCCGCGTCGGCCCGGCCGCCGGCGGTCGTTCCGTGGCCGACGGACGTGCGCCGGCCGTCGCCCACGGGGGGCCGGCCGTGGCCCACGGCCGGGCCGTCGGTGGCCGCGCTGCACCCTGGCCGCGCCGGTCCCCGCTCGGCCGGGTCGGCGCCGCCCAGGTCTGCTGGAGCGCGGTCGCCGCGGCCCGGGTGGGATCCGCACCGCCCGGACCGCCGAGCAGCGCGTCGACCAGCTGGCGCGTGGTCGGCCGCCGGGCCGGGTCCTTGGCCAGCGCGGACTCCACCAGCCGGCGCAGCGGTCCGGTCAGCGTGCCCAGCTCCGGCCTGCCGTACAGGATCCGGTGCGCCTGCTCGGTCGGCGACAGCGACGGGCCGGACTGCGCATGCGACCACGGGTTATGCCCGGTCGCCGCGTACGCCACGAGGCTGCCCCAGCTGAACACGTCGGCCGCCGGCCCGACCGTCCCGTCACGGAACTGCTCCGGCGCCATCCACCCCGGCGTGCCGACCAGCATCCCGGCCTGGGTGTGCCGCCTGGCCACGTCGAGCGCGCGGGCGATGCCGAAGTCGATCACTCGCGGCCCCGACAGCGAGAGCAGCACGTTGGCCGGCTTCAGGTCACGGTGCACAACGCCGGCCGCGTGCACGGCCGACAGAGCCGCCGCGACGCCGAGAGCCACCCCGTGCAGGGTGGACTCGTCCAGCGGTCCACCGTCGGACACTGCGACGTTCAGCGGCACACCGTCGACGAACTCGGTCACCAGGTAGGGCGCACGCGCGGCCGGATCCGCATCGACCACCCGCGCGGTGCAGAACGGCGCGACCCGCCGCGCCGCCGCCACCTCGTCCGCGAACCGGGCCCGGAACTCCGGGTCGCCGGCGAGCTCGGCGTGCACGACCTTCACCGCGACCGGAGGCCCGCCGCCGAGCGCCCGGCCCAGGTAGACCGTGCCCATCCCGCCGGTGCCGAGCCGACCGGTCAGCCCGTACCGGCCGATCGTGCGGGGATCGCCCGGCTCCAGCGGCGTGACCGCGCCGAGCCGCGGACTGCCGTCGATGCCGGTTCCCACCTGACCTCCCGCCGGTTGCCTGCCCCAGTGTCCCCCGACTGCGGAGACGAACCGGACCCGCACCCCGTTGCTCCGGAAGGCCCGGACCTGCCCGACGGACGGGCGCCCGCGCACACCGGCCGAGCTGAGCCGAACGCCCGGGGCCACCGCAGACCCGGGCGTTCGGCGAGCTGTCAGCGGCCGAGCAGGAAGCCGAGCACGAAGGCGATCCCGCCGACCAGAGCCGGGTTGCGCCTGGTCTGGTCCTGCAGCATCACCCAGCTGTCGCCGGCGAGCGTGGTCGCGACCTGCTTGGTGTCCGCGGTCTGCGGGTCGAGCCCGGCCCGGACCGCGGCCTTCTCCTTGACCTGCTGCGCGACCGGCGCCGCCTTGTCCATCAGCGGCTGCGCCTTCTCCCGGGCGGTGCCGACCAGCGGTCCGGCCTTCTCCTTCACCGTGTCGGCGAGGCCCTTCTGGTCGCCGGTCCCGGCGGATCCGCCGTTCTGCATCTTCTGCTTGGCCTCAGTGGCCTTGCCGGCGACCTTGTCCCTGACCTCGGCGACCTTCTCCTTGGCCGACGCGACCGAGCGGTTGGCCACCTTCTTCGGGTTGATCTTCTCCTCGAGGGCGTCGATGTCCTGGCCGAGCTTGGCCCGGGTGGCTTCGATCTCGCGCTCTAGCTGTTCCGGGTCTTCGCCCACTGGACGTCCTCCTTCACCGTCTCGATCGTGCGCTCCGGCTTCGGGTTGAACGCCTTGAGCTTGCGGCGGCCGAGCAGTGCCAGCACGGCGGCGACCACAGCCCAGACCCCCGCGACGATCAGCGCGGCCCAGCCGAGCGCCATCTTCGACCCGAGCGCCCACATCATCGCGAGCGACAGGAAGACCAGCACGAAGTAGCCGGCGAACCCGGCGCCGCCGAGGGCTCCGAACGCGGTGCCGGCGGTCTTCGCCTCCTGCTGCAGCTCGGTCCTGGCCAGCGCGACCTCCTGCCGCACCAGCGTGGACATGTCCTTCGCGACCTCGGCGGCGAGCTCACCCGGCGACGACGTCGCCGCCTTCATCTTCGCTGCCGAGTCTCCCGGCTGCGTTGTCACGTCCTCCACCCCGTCTCAGTCCTCAACGCTCGCGGAGCGGCGCTTCCCGCGCGATGTGATCTTGCCCAGCAGCCAGCCGACGGCCAGGGCGACGCCGAGGAACGCCGCTGGCTTCTCGGCGGCGAACGTCTTGACCTGAGCGAGCGGGCCGGCGTCGGTCGGGGCCGGGGCGAGCGGGTAGTCCGCCTCCGGGGCGAGGGTCGACGCGCCGCCGCCGATCGGCTCGGCCAGCGGCACCTCCGCCGCGAGCGCATCGAACGCCGGAGTCGGCTCGAACCGCTCCGTCGTCTCGCGCGCGGGCGGCGGCCGCTCGTCCCCGCCCGATGAGGCTGGGTTGGTCATGGCTGTCCTCCCCGAGGTGCATCGACTGCCCGGATAACTACCCGATGCGCCCGACCGAAACCCCTGGTCGGGCGACCCAACCCTGCCGCCGGCCCGCACCCCGCACAACCCCGGCCGCGGCTCGATCCGGCGCGCTCAGCCCTGGCCGGTGGCCTGGTCGTCGTCGCCGCGCAGTTGGGAGCGCAGGTTCTCGCGCCTGGCGCGACGCTGGTTGACCCGCCGCTCGACGTCCGCGGCGAACGCGTCCCGCTGCCGGGCCAGGAAGTAGTACGACAGCGGCACGCTGACGAGCAGCGCGACGAACACGAGCAGGAACCCGCGCAGTCCCGCCAGCCAGCCCAGACCCGCGAGCACGAGGAAGATCAGCACCCGGGCGGCGGTGTAGACGGCGGCCGACTTCACGGCTCTACGGTACGGCGTCGGCTCAACACGGCATGCGCGGTCCCGGCGATGCCGCAGGCGATCCCGTACGCGATCTCCGTCCGCCACCACCCCTCCGGCCGCAGCGTCGCGATCCCGAACCAGAGCACCGCGACCGCGCCGAGCACCGCCACGAGCTCGGCAAGCCGGGTGGTGACCCGCGCCGGCAGCCCGTCCCAGAACGGCAACGCGAGGACGACGAGCAGGAACAGCGCCGGCCGCCCGTCCAACCCGCCGACCACGCGGTCGACCACCGTCGCCACCGTCGTTCCGAGGGCCACGGCCGCCCACGCCCACCCGACCCGCCGCGTCCAGCGGTCCGGCGCCGCGCGAACGATCACCCAGCGCTCGGAGCCCTCACTCGCCGCAGTCCGGTCCGCCGGCCGTACGCTCTTGCGTTCGACCGCCGCCGGCACCGGCTGTGCTCGAACCCCGGGACCGCCGTCGCGCGGACTCCCCGGGTTCCCCGGCCGCGGCACCGGCGGCGCGGCTCCATGCGCGCGCGGCGCCGGCAGACCAGTCGTCGTCCTGCACACCTCCGGCTGATGAGGCGGGCCAGACCGCGGCGGCCCCACCGGCTCCCCGCCCCCTCGCAGCGCCCATCCCCCGGCAGCCCCCGCACCGCCATCCGAGCCGACGCCGACCTCCGGCAACCGCGCACGATCCCCGGCCGGCCCACCATCGCCGCCGTCAGCAACGGCACCGTCCGGCAACAGCCGACGATCCCCGGCCGCACGGCCACCGGCGTCAGCGGCGCCATCCGACCAGGCACCGCCGTCCATTCCTGTGCTGCGAACCGGGTCCGGTCGGCGCTCTCCCGCCGGCGCACGGCCGCCGGACGCACCATCGCCACCGCGCCTCGGCCGGCCCGGTCCAGCCGGACCGGCGTCAGCGTGCGACGTCGGTCGCGGGCCGGGCGAAGGTTCGGCTAACGATCCGTAGCCAGCGGGACGCAGAGTGTCCGATGTGGACCGTGGTGGCATTCGGGAGCCGGCGGCCGTGGGTCCGCCGTGTGCGAGGCCGCTGTCCGGGAGTGGGGCCGTCGGGGTTCGGCGCGGCGTGGGCGTGGTCGGATCAGGCGGCGCCCAACCGCCGTAGTTCGATCCGCCGGGCGGAGTCCGGCTGAACACCGAGGGAAGTGCAGGCCTGCGCCGTTCCTCGGGAGGATCGCCGTCCGAGGCGGCCGGTGCGGACTCCGACTCCCCGTCACGGACGATGTGCAACCAGCGCTCCCGATGTGGAGTCGCCGGCGGCTCAACCATCCGCCTATCGTGCCCTATCGCGACAATCCGGGCATCATTGGCCGGCAGGTGACATCACACCGTGATCGGCCGCGACCCGCGCAGCGCATCAGGCTTGCCGCCGATTGCCCTTTCGGGCAACCGGTCTGCCCCGTCCGCTCTGTCGCCGCCCGCCGACAGGCGCCTAGCGTCGTCTCCGTGCGGTGTACGTCGGCGACGCTCGTTGGGGCACACTGGGCCCGAACCACAGCCGCCGAGGGACCGATGACCGAGACGTTCAGCGCGACTGCGACCCTGCTCGCCCGGGCGGCGCAGGGAGATCAGCATGCCTGGAACGCACTGGTCGACGAGCACAGCCGGCTGCTGTGGTCGGTGGCGCGGTCCTTCCGGCTCGACGCCGCGGACGCCAATGACGTCGTGCAGACGACCTGGCTGCGCCTGCTCGAACACCTTGACCGGATTGAGGACCCGACGCGACTGGTCGGCTGGCTCGTCACCACCGCACGGCGGGAGGCGATGCGCGTCCTGCGCCGGTCCGGCCGGGAACGACCCGTCGTCGAGGACACCGTTCTCGACCGGCCGGACGACGCACCGCCGGTGGACACCGCGCTGCTGCAAGACGAGCGCAACCGTGCACTGTGGGAGGCGTTCTCGCGACTGGGCGAGAAGTGCCGCCAATTGCTGCGGGTCGCCGTCACCCACCCGCAGGCGTACGACGAGATCTCCGAGGCGCTCGGCATGCCGATCGGCAGCATCGGGCCCACCCGGCGGCGCTGCCTCACCCAGCTGCGGGCGCTGCTCGACGGCACCGTGGTGGTGGAGGGGGATGGCCCGTGATGAGCGCACCCCGGGAGAACGACGAGGCCCTGCTGGCCCGGCTCGGCACCGTGCTCGACGAGCTCGACCCGATGCCGGCCGAGGTGGTCACCGAAGGTCGGGCGCTGTTCGGGCTGCGCCGCCTGGACGAGGAACTGGCCGAGCTGGTCCGGGACAGCGCTGAGGACCGCAGCGGGCTGCTGGCGGTGCGGGGCGAGGGCGACGTGCGGCTGATCTCGTTCGAGACCGGGCCGGTGACCGTCGAGCTGCAGGTGACCGAGCGCGGGATGGTGCGCGACCTGGTCGCGCAGGTGACGGGTACGGCGCTGGTCGGTGCGGAGGTGGAGACCTCGGCCGGCCGTCAGGACATCCCGATCGAGGACTCCTTGTTCACCGTCGAGGACGTCCCTGCCGGCTTCCTCCGCCTCCGCCTGCACACCGTCGCCGGCCGCCACCTCGTCACCAGCTGGGTCCGCGCCTGACTCACAACGCAGCGAAGCCCGGCGACGCACAGCGGAGCGGGCCGGATCCCCGTGGATCCGGCCCGCGGCTTCGCTGCCTCGAGGGCGTGTCTCCCCACTGCCTGGCGGCGCCGGACGACGTCCAGACGACGACCGGCCGCGTTGGCCTTGCCGGAGCCCGCCTGGACGCCGGCGGCATCCACCGCCAATGGGGAGACGCGCGGCTACCCCTTCGGGTCGTCCGCAGGCATCGGCTTCCCGCCGTCCGGCCGCGGGTCGGCCGGCATCGGCTTCCCGCCCGTGGGCTGCGGGTCGCTGGCGGGAGAGGTCGGGGCCGGCGTCGGACTGCTCATACGAACTCCTCACTTCTTGTCGGGGTGTATCAGGCCTAGATCAGGCCCTGCCGTACGGCGAACGCAACCGCCTGAGTGCGATTGCGCAGGTGGAACCGGGACACAAGGTCATGAATCGAGTTCTTGATCGTACGCTCTGAGTAGGCCATTCGGGTGGCGATCTCGCTCGTGCTGTAGCCCTCCGCGATCAGGCGCAGGACGGTCAGCTCGCGCTGGGTCAGCCCGCCGAAGGTCAGCCCGGTCGGCGCCGCCGCCTTCCGCTGCGCGTCGCCGACCTGCTGCAGCAGCCGACCGAGCAGGTCGGGCGGCAGGTGGCCGTCTCCGGTCGCCGCGGCCCGGATTGCCGTGCTGAGCCGGTCGCGGGTCGCCTCGCAGCGGCGCACGATCGCCGCCACCCCGGCCTCGACCGCCGCTAGGACCCCGACACCGTCGACCGAGCCGACAACGAGGACGACACGCGGACCGCCGGAGTCACGGGTTGCCCTGATTCCTGCCGCCGTACGCTCATCGACGCGGTCGGCCACCAGAACGACGACGTCCGGCCGCGCGGGCGAGTCGGACGAGAGGATCTCCAGGTCGTGCTGGACGCGCAGCTGACTGGCGACGCCCGCTTCGGAGACCGGGTCGGTGGCTCGGACACGAACGCGAGTCGGGTCGGGCACGGCTTCCCCCTTAGTGCGGCTCTCGGCGTCAAGAGCACGCACCACGGGGCAGTGATACATCCCCGTCCGGGCAACCTCATCGGACCTTCCGCCCGGTGAACCGCGGCACCCAGCGGACCGAGCAACTGGCCGAGCGCGCCGCCCGACTGGTCGGGACCGATGCGGGGCTGGCCCGGCGGACGGCGCAGCAGGCGACCGCCGCCGCACGAGCCGCGGGTGACGGTCGGTCGGCGGCGCTGGCCCTGCGCGCGCACGGCCGCGCCGCGCTGGAGCTCGGCCAGCTGGCGGAGGCCACTCAGGCGCTGCGCGAGGCGGTCCGGGAGGCCGAGCGTGCCGGCGAACCGCGGGCCGCGGCCGAGGCTCGGATCACCCTGGCGTACGCGCTGTCCGAGCGGGGCCGCACCGCCGACGCGCTGCGGCAGCTCGACCGCGCCGCCGAGGTGCTGCGCGGGCGAGCCGCCGCCCCCATGCTCATGCAGCGCGGCCTCGTGCTCTGGCGCTGCGGCCGCACCGACGAGGCGCTGCTGGCCTACCGCCGGGCGCTGCCGATGCTGCGCCGGGGGCCCGACCGGCTGATGGAGGCGAGGCTCTACAACAACCGCAGCCTCCTCTACATCGACCGCGGCGAGCTGGTGGCGGCCGAGGCGGACCTCCGGAGGGTCGCCGCGCTGGCCCGGGCGGAGGGCCAGGCCGGGATGGCCGCCGACGCCGAGACCAACCTCGGCTATCTCAACCTGCGCCGCGGCGACGTGCCGGCCGCGCTCGGCTTCCTCGACTCGGCCGAGGCCACCTACCGGGCCCAGGACGTGCGTCCCCGCGAGCTGCTGCTGACCCGCGGCGAGCTGTTGCTGACGGTCGGCGCGTTCGACGAGGCGCGGGAGACCGCGGAGCGGGCGATCGCCCTGTTGACCGCGGCCGGCTGGCGGTCGCTGCTGGCCGAGGCGCAGCTGCTGCTGTCCCAGGCGCAGCTGGCCGCCAACGACGTACCCGCCGCGCAGCAGGCCGCCCGCGCCGCGGCCACGCTGTTCGGCCGGCAACGCCGGCCCGGGTGGGCGACGGTCGCCCGCTACACGTCGCTGCGGGCGGACGAGCGTGCCGGCGAGCTGACCCCGCAGCTGCGCCGGCGCGCGCTGCGGGAGGCCGGCCGGCTGGCGGGGATGGGCTGGCGCGCCCAGGAGCTGGACGCCCGGCTGGTCGCCGCCCGGGTCGCGTTGGAGCTCGGCGACGTCCGCACCGTACGCCGCGAGCTGCGCCAGGCGGCGGCGGCACGTACCCGGGGCAGCACCGAGCTGCGAATCCGGGCTTGGTACGCCGAGGCGCTGGTCCGCCTGGCGACCGGTCGCGAGGCGGCGGCGGAACGGGCGCTGCGAGCAGGGTTCCGGGTGATGGAACAGCAGCGGGCGACGCTCGGCGCGACGGAGCTTCGGGTGCACGTCGCCAGCCACGCGCACGATGTCGCGACTCTCGGCATTCAGATCGCCGTACGGAGCGGATCTCCACGCAAGGTGTTGGACTGGGCGGAGCGGTGGCGAGCCGGCGCGCTCGGGCTGCGGCCGGTGCGCCCACCGGCCGACGAGGAGCTGGCGGCGGCGCTGGCCGAGCTGCGCCAGGTGTCGGCCGAGGCCGAGACCGCGCTGCTGAACTCGAGACCGGCCGACCGGCTGCTCGCGCGGCGCAGCGCCCTGGAGGAGCGGGTCCGCCGGCTGGCCCGGCAGGCCGCCGGACCGCTGTTCGCGCCGCCGGCCGAGCCGCCGACCGTCGACCAGCTGTCGGCCGGGCTCGGCGACGCCGTGCTGATCGAGCTGATCGGCACCGTCGAGGACGACGTACTGACCGCGGTGACCGTGCGGGACGGCGAACCGCGGTTGCATGCCCTCGGCAGCCGGCAGGCCGCCCGCCGGGAGCTGGGCGCGCTGCTGTTCGCCCTGCGCCGGCTCGCGTTCGGGCACGGCGCGCCGGAGCCGGCGCTGGAGCAGGTGATGGTGCGGACGAGCCGGCTGGAGGCCGCGGTGCTCGGCCCGCTCCGGGACGTGCTGGGCGACCGGCCGATCGTCGTGGTGCCGACCGGCTCGCTGCGGTCGGTGCCGTGGGCACTCCTGCCTTCCTGTGTCGGCCGTCCGGTCACGGTGGCGCCGTCGGCGTCGGTCTGGCTTCGGGCGGCGGCCGGCCGGCGGCGCCGCCGGGCCGCCAACCGTAGGGTCGTGCTGGTCTGCGGTCCGGGCTTGGAGGGAGCGAAGGCGGAGATCGCCGACCTTGCCGCGACGTACCCGGACGCCGTGCGCCTGGAAGGCTCCGCCGCCACGGTGGAGCGCGTGCAGGCAGCGCTGGACGGGGCTGGCATCGCGCACCTTGCTGCGCATGGCGTCCTGCGTGGCGACAATCCGCTGTTCTCCGCGCTGACCATGTCCGACGGCCCGCTCACGGCGTACGACCTCGAACGGCTGTCCCGGGCGCCGCAGCTGGTGCTGTTGCCGGCCTGCCAGTCGGGAGCGGGAGCCGTGCTGGCCGGGGACGAGGTGATGGGGCTGACGTCGGCGCTGTTCGCCCTCGGTGCTCGTACCGCCGTGGCGACCGTGATTCCGGTGTCGGACCAGGCGACCCGGCCGCTGATGCTCGGCCTGCACGAACGGATCAGGCGCGGTCTGCCAGTCGCACGGGCACTGGCCGAGGCGCAAGCAGCGACGGACCGTGACGACCCGGCCACGTTGGCGACAGCAGGCGGGTTCGTCTGCTACGGCGGCGGCTGAGAACCGGACTTCTCCGCTGAGATATCGCTGAGATGTGGATCTGAGACCTGGGACACATTTCCGGTGCGTGATGAGGCCGGGCAGGCCACCCCCGTACACCTGTCCGGCCTCATCCGCGCTCGGGGTGGTTCGGCGGTGGCGGTGTTCGCCCGAACGCCACCGTCAGACCCCCGTCGCCACTCCCGCAACCGGCCAGCGCCCCCTCCTGGCGAGGCTCCCCGCAACCACGCACCGCAGGCCGGTCACCCGTACTGAGCCGAAGCCCTGGCGGACTGATACACGGCGGGCAGGATTTCTGCGGGAACTTCTAGGCCGGCTCCGGCGACCGACCGGGCCGCCCCTCGAACCGGGTCGACAGCACGACGGTCGTCCGCGTCCGGGCAACGCCCCGAATCCGGTTCAACGCCCCGATGACCTGCTCCAACGACGGCATGTCCGCAACTCGGACCTTGATCACGAAAGTCTCCTCTCCCGCCACGAACCAGCAGTCTTCGATCTCCGGCATCTCCCGCAGGGCGGCGAAGATCTGGTCGGAGTCGCCGCTGTCGCCCTGCAGGATGCCGACGAGGGCGCTGACGCCGAGGCCCACCGCGGCCGGTTCGACGGCGGCGTGGTAGCCGGTGATGACGCCGGCGGACTCCAACTTGCCCACCCGCTCGTGGACCGCCGGCGCGGACAGGCCGACCAGTCGGGCGAGTTCGGCGTAGGTCGCCCGGGCGTTGGTCCGCAGGGCCGCAATGAGCCGTCGATCGACCCCGTCGACCTGTCGCACATAGTTCACGCTCCGCCTCCAGAGGCGTTTTCACATTCCGACATAGGAGTGTTCAGAGGACAGCGGGGCCGGGAAGTGGTTCACTGTGTGTCAGCACGCGCGGAGCCCTGACCCTGTACCGCGTGGCTGTCAAGTACCAGGGGGAGTGAATGGACCCACGGGAGCGACTGCTCACGCCGGGTGAGGTGGCTGCACTGTTCCGTGTCGACCCTAAGACGGTCACGCGCTGGGCTGCCGCCGGCCGGATCCACAGCATCCGGACGCCGGGCGGACATCGACGGTTCCTCGAGTCCGAGGTTCGGGCGCTGCTCCAGCAGCTGTCCAGCGAGAGCGTCGGACCGCGAGCGAACGCCTAGAGCGACTCGACCGGTCGTCAGCGGACGCTCCGCCCTCGACGACCGGTCGGGCCGCCGCGGCACCACCTGACCTGACCCAGCAGGATCGACATGGCCCGCCGCCTCGCCACTGGAGATCGGTGCGGTCATCAGGCTCCTTCGAGTGGAATCGATGGCGGCTGGCCCCGGATCGCTGATCCGCGCCGTCACGACGCGGCATCCTCTCAAGCACGGCGGTGGCCGTGCCGGAAAGCGCCGTGAGCCGCGCACGGCGCAATGCAGGGCGACATCGTCGGCGTCGACGACGCTGACTCGGCCTGTTCGCCCGACCCACCGGCTTCGCGGCCGGCGTACGAAGCCCGGAACGCTGCAGTCCACGAGGCGAGTGGCTCCAT
>Ga0207678_10000104_pt1 | contig 69027 bp, 62 predicted proteins | sample KBSC63metaG_FD_184319 | JGI IMG/M metagenome (GOLD analysis project Ga0207678, IMG submission 184319) | Corn rhizosphere microbial communities from Kellogg Biological Station, Michigan, USA - KBS C6-3 metaG (SPAdes) (version 2) | ecosystem: Host-associated > Plants > Roots > Rhizosphere > Soil ... | reverse complement strand
TACTTTGTATAGCGTAAGATGTGTCTGCTTATCACTCGAAAGCAGACATTCAGGAGTTGCGCCGAGTTAGTCAGCTTTGGGTCATTAGCAGACGTCGAACACGCCGCCACCCTGCTCGTTGAGGTCGTCCACCTAGCACTTGCCCTCGCGCCTACCGCGTGGCGCAACGGCTCACGGCGAGCCCGCCGAGGTGAAGCTCGGTTGCTTCAGTGCGCCCACGCAGGACGTGTCGGGAGCGGCGGGATCGGCGAGGAACGATACTACGACCGCCTGGGCGCAGGGTGACACGGGAGAGACAGCATGTCCGACGCCCGGAATGCGGATGATGGTCGCGTTGGACAGCTTTACCGCCGCGGCCTTCGCCCCAGCAAGCGACGTCAGCGTATCGAAGCTGCCAGAGATGAGGAGCGTCGGGATGCTGCTGACGACCGGCTGGTGCATGGTCTTCGGGGCAGCGGGGACCTTCCAGACTTCGCCGCAGTCCTCGTTGAAATATGCCCAACCGCCGACGCCCTCGCGTTGTATCGAGGCTGGATAGTTCGGAAACGCCTTCCGGCCAGCCGCGGCGAGGTCCTCCGGTGTCGCGAACGGATAGCTTTCGCGACAGCTGACGCCATAGGACAGTCCGTAGCCTAGAGCAGGGACATCCGGACCGGGTGGCGGCGCCCGACTAGCCCGATCCAGTGCAATCGCCTTGATGGCGTCGAGGCGGCCGGCGGCGAGTCCATCGATGCGATTCGGTGCAGCTTGAAGCGTGGGCACGGCATAGTTTTGGTTGCGCAGCCAGTCGACCAGTGCTCCGCCGTCGATGACGACTTTGATGCCTTCTCCAGTAGCCGGGTCCCTGACGGTTGCCTTCAGTGGCTGGGCCTCGAGCTTGTTGACTAGTCCCGTAAAGGTCTGTTCGAGTTGAGGATGGGCGTCGTTGCAGGTCGGTTCCGCCGCGCAAGCCTGGAAGATGTTGTCAAAGCCGTCGCGTGCGTTCTGCCAGTTTTCGGCGACGTTGTATGTGGTGGGCAAGACCGAGTCGAGGACGACGCTCCGGATGCCCTCGGGGTGATCGCGCATAAGCGTCTGCACCAGGTAGCTGCCATACGAAGTCCCGTAGACATTCCACATAATGAAGCCGAGCACCTTGCGGAGGTCGGTGAAATCGGCGGCACTCTCGGTTGAATTGTAAGCGCTAAGTTTGGCGCCAGTGACGGCGAGTTCGCGGTGACAGGTTTCTGTCGCGGACAAGTGGGCGCGTTTCGTCGCCTCTGAATAGAAGCGGAGGCCGAGAAGCTCTCTGGCAAAGTTGTCGGCTGCCGCGCACGTCAGCGCCGGCTCCGAGAACATAGTGCCCCGTTGGCTCACCACATAGATGTCTCGGTTGCGGATGAAATCGGCAGCAATGAACCCGTTGATCTCCAGGGGAGCGATGTCGCCCGGGCCGCCGGCGAGATAGACAACGGGATCGGGCCGCTTCTCCGGTGAGCGGGCAGGGTATTTCGCGACCATGAGCCTGATAGTGCGGCCATTCGGCTGGCTGCGATCCTCAGGCACGACGAGATAGCCACAGCTCGCTCTGGCTAGCTCTTTGGCTTCCGGCAGTTTCGGGCACGGCGTTGTCTCGAAGCGCGGCGCGGTTGCAGTTCCCTCGGCGGCCTGTGCGGCTCGCGCCACGATGGGTGAAGCGAGGAGAAGGGCGAGCAGGAGCTGGTGGGTGACAGCCATGGCGCGGAGCCTTCCGTCTAAGCTAACTGAGACCAGGGGCTAGCACTGGCTTCGGTCTCGTAACCGCCCTGCTTCCTCTTTGGAAGCGCATGATCGACAGTGAATACGCCAGACGGCTTTGATGGCTCGTACGGATAGCAGCGAATTGGGAGCCGCTTACCAGAGGTCATCGTCGCGCGCGCTCGCGTATCGCAGCTTGTTTCGCTCGATTTCCGCATACCGCCATGCTGCACCACCGCCGTGCACGTGAGTGGGTATGATCTGCGAAGATAAGCGTACAAGCGTGGCCCTCGCAGGCTTTGATGTGAGTGAAGTCCTCCGTACAAATTACTTCCGCCATGGCGTGCGCGATTGGGAGCAACAGCGCATCGGGCGACCGCCATCGGCGTTGCGATAGCCACACGAGTCCCGAAGCTGACTGTTCTCGTTGCTTTCGCTTTTTCCCAAGCTCGTGATCGCGGCCGCGAGCCACGATTTGGCCGAAGGCCTCTTCGCGCGCAAGAACGCGATTCAATGAATCCAATTGTTGTAGGGCACCCGTCTTTAACGGCTTACCTTTGTGCTTATAGACAAAGCTTCTGAACCACTCGCGGAGTGCCCGTGCCTGGGCTGCGACAGCATCCAACTCCCCGGGCCCTGCCGTTTCATTGAAGTTTTTCAAGACCTCATTTGGAACAAGACCGGCTTCCTTGAGCCAGGCGAAGAGGTCGGCTCCGGAACCAAGCCACTCTATTGGGGTATCCACTGGTGTCGCGAGCGAATTCAAAAAATCGAGTCCCTTCGCATCGGCGATGAAAATCGGAGAAGGGCGGATGTTGCTCATATTCTGGATGACATCTTGGCGTTGGCGGGATCGAAAAAGCGAAATCAGGCATAACCTATCAAAGTCAGATTGACAAGTTATCCGGTTTGGACGTAACCCCTCAAACATTCCTTAGCAGGTTTTATTTCTAGGCTGTACCCGTGCAGAAGTGAGGAGGAGTATGAATGTCTTCACAAGAGGCAAAGACGGATCGGCTGGTGATTTTCTCGGACGGTGTCTTTGCCGTTCTCATCACGATTCTGGTGCTTGATTTGAAGCCTCCGGAGTCGGCGACATTCGCGGCGTTCCATGCGCTCTGGCCCGCCGCCATCAGTTATGCGATCAGCTACCTGTTCATTGCGATCGTCTGGGTCAACCATCATCACCTGCTGCGCTTTGCAAACAACGCAACGCCGCGTCTGATCTGGGGAAACTTCGCGCACCTCTTCTCGGCATCGCTCATTCCGTTCTCGACGGCCTGGATTGCGGACACGCAGATGGCCGCTATTCCCGTTTCCCTCTATGCCGGCATCTTTCTTCTGGTGAACGTCACTTACCTTCTTCTCTGTTGGGAAGTGGTCGACCGGCCCGATACCCAGGCAGTCTCCCCTCATGCTCGCCGCATGATGCGTACCCGTTCGCTGCTTACCATCGGCATCTTCGCTGCAGCGGTGCTAGCCGCGCTCGTCTATCCGGCTGCCGGGATGGCGCTCATTTGCGTTTGCCTTCTTCTTTACCTTCGACCGGATCCTCCGGGAGAAAACTCCAAGGCATCAGCAGAAGAGTCAACGCTATGAGCAATCAAATCGGGATTGTATCGGCACATTACGCACTCGATCTTGTTCTCGAGGCAATCGTTCAAGCGCGCGCCTAGTCACTCCAGCCCAGGCACGACGAGTCGCGTCTTGTAGTAACCACTAAAGTGGCAAAATAACAGTTACTTACCGGAGATTTTTTCACATGAATAAGGTGAGCTATAACAAAGCCAACGTCGATGGTTTCAACGTTTTTTATCGCGAGGCCGGGCCCAAGGACGGACCAACGCTGTTGCTGCTCCACGGCTTCCCCACTTCGAGTCACATGTTTCGAGATCTGATCCCGTTGCTAGCGGACCGATATCATCTTATCGCGCCGGATCTGCCGGGTTTCGGACAGTCCGATATGCCCTCTCGCTCGAATTTCAAGTATACGTTCGACAATATTGCCTCCGTCATCGGCCGCTTCACCGAAGTCATCGGTCTCAAGCGCTTCGCCGTCTACGTTTTTGATTACGGCGCGCCGACGGGTTTCCGCATCGCGGCGAAACACCCTGAGCGCATCACGGCGATTATCTCGCAGAATGGCAACGCCTATGAAGAAGGGCTGAGCGAGGGCTGGAACCCGATCCAAGCCTATTGGAAAGACCCATCGGAGGCCAATCGCTCTGCACTCCGCATGATGCTCAAACCGGAAACGACACTTTGGCAGTACACATATGGTGTCGCCGATATTTCATCGGTTTCGCCCGATGGCCATACGCTTGACGACCATTATTTGAGCCGAGCCGGCGCTGATGAAATTCAGCTAGATCTCTTGGGCGACTACAAGAGCAACGTCGCGCTTTATCCCGCCTTCCAGCAGTATTTCCGCACGCACAAGCCGCCGCTGCTCGCGGTTTGGGGAAAGAACGATCCCTTCTTCCTGCCGCCAGGAGCCGAAGCATTCAAGCGCGACAACCCGAACGCAACTGTACAGTTCTTCGACACGGGGCACTTCGCGTTGGAGACGCATGCCCCCGACATCGCAACGGCGATCCGCAATTTTCTGTCCTGATCAAAAATAGCTGGCGCGCGGGTCCACGTTGCTCCCGCGTGAACGTCGAATTTTCTTTGGAGAAATAGAATGCGCGCGATCGTTATCGAGAAATTCGGCGGCGTCGATGGGCTCGTCTACAAAGACATTCCGGAGCCCGAGCCGAAGTCTGGGCATGTCGTGATTCATAGCCTTTTGCGGCTCTTAAAGAACTCGGCGTCGAGCGCTGCGAGCTTGAAGGACTAATTCACGTCAAGCCGTCGATCACAATCCAACAGCTCGTGGACCGGCGCATACGGACAGCTTCGACTAGATTATCAGTTCAATGCAAATTTGGCCGGGGCAATCGAGGCCGTTCATTACAATGTGGGGGATACGATGGAAAATGCTGGCGGTCACAATAGCGACTATATCAGTGTCGAACTCGACTTCGGATGGTAAAGAATTGCGAGCAATCATCGGAACCAGCTTAATCGGTTCAGCGGCGCTCGCAGGAGTCCTGGACCCGTTGTGGGCCAGCGAAGATCGGTGATGTGAGGTTTCTAACTAAGCCTTCACCCCGCTGCTCGCGTTCCGCAGCCGGCAGTCGGAATTTGATAAGACAAAAGGTTCAATCACATTGGTTTGGCCATCGATCGTGTCGTGGCAAGATTCAGCGTTTGCACGAAGCTCGATGGCGTGAAGTTTTTCGTCGACGTCACTAATATGTGGAGGAGTATCGTGATGAGTGATCTCAAGGGTAAGGTAGCGATCGTGACGGGCGCGAGCGCGGGGATCGGGCGGGCTACAGCAAAGGTGTTTGCGCGCGCGGGCGCCAAGGTTGTCGTCGCCGCCAGGCGCAAAGCGGAACTCGATTCTCTTGTGCGAGAAATCGTTGATCAAGAAGGCGACGCTCTCGCCGTCGCAGGTGACGTCAGCGAAGAGACGTTCGCCAAAGAGCTGGTGTTGCGTGCAGAAGAATCCTACGGCCGCCTTGATGTCGCGTTCAACAATGCGGGCGTACTTGGCGAGAAGGGTCCGACCACAGGCATTTCACTTGACGGCTGGAACGAGACGCTAAGAGTCAATCTGACGAGTGCCTTTCTTGCCGCCAAGTATCAGATTCCGGCCATGCTGAAGCAGGGAAAGGGCTCGCTCATATTCACGAGCACGTTTGTCGGTCACACAGTCGGATTCCCCGGCGTAGCAGCCTATGCCGCCAGCAAGTCAGGATTAATCGGCCTGACGCAGGTGCTCGCGGCGGAATATGGGCCGCAGAACATCCGCGTTAATGCCATCCTGCCCGGCGCAGTCGAGACGGCCATGTACTCGGAAGCGAATGAGACCGACGAGCAGAAATCCTACCTCACCAACTTGCACGCGTTAAAGCGCGTTGCATCACCCGATGAACTGGCTCAGACGGCTCTCTTTCTCGCTTCGGATGCGTCAAGTTTCCAATCGGGCACGGCTATGTTGGTGGATGGCGGTCTTTCTATCACGCGCACGTAAGACTTCCTCGCGGAAGCTTCTGCGTTGGGTCAATTTCTGCCACGGCTCGGAAGTAAGTGACCACTGGAAAGCGTCGAACAGCGGATGTAAGGGCGACGTTCGCTTCTGTTGCTGGCGCCGCACTCGACAATGTCCGCATTTGTATACGAGCATTCTTCCGGGCAAGCAGTCTTCAGGTGCAAGTTAGTTTCCGGAAGTGGCTTCGCGTCATTTCGCTGTGCTGCGGAATTTGGTCGCTATCGGGGCATAGCGGCCTCGGGCAAGCCGGCCGCCCGGCGCAGACGATGGCTTTTTTGCCCCTCTTCGAAGACTTCGGCTGGTGCTTGCGGGAGTGCCTGCGGATCGCTATAACGCCGGTTCCCTGGCGCCCTCTATCCCGTGCGCCCGGGCGGTATAAGCCTAAATTCAGGCTGTTTGGTCGGGCGGAGCGTAGCGCAGCCTGGTAGCGCACTTGCTTCGGGAGCAAGGGGTCGGAGGTTCGAATCCTCTCGCTCCGACCATTCTTTCAAATGCATATCAAAAGATGTGCTTTGGCACGCCCCGGAAATTGCCCGAGAAAGGCACTTTCCCGAAGGGTGCATCATGATCACTTCCAGCCAATCTGAAGGCATCAGACCGAACCCGTTCAGCTCGGCAGGGCGATGTTTTGACGGTGGCCGGACCCGCAGCAAAAAGTACGTCATATGCCGGATGGCCGATGCGGCGCTCAACTCAAAGGCCGACGGGCCTAGGCCATGCGGCAACAGCGCCTCGCAGCCCGCGGCGTGCAATTATTGCCTCCGGCTTCACTCATCGACGCCTAGAGCCGCTCGTAGGAAAACGCCATGACGATCGTTCCCCTTACGCTGAAGTTTCGCACCCAGTCCCCGGAGATCGAGGCCGTGCGATTCGATGGTTCGAATGCCGAAGACGTCATCGAATGGGTCGGCAGCGACCTTTGCGAGCCCTGTGATGCTGGGAGTGGAGATTTTATTCTTTCGCTCTTGGTGACCACACCCGAGGGTGCGAGGCGCGCCGACACGGGCGATTGGATTATCAAGGAGGGACTTGGCGTCTTCTATCCGCTCAAGGCGGACCTGTTCGAAACGAGGTTTCAACCCGCCGAAGAACGTGAGAGCGAACGGTTGCCATACGAACGGCAGCAGCAGGCGGTGAGTGACAACTTGAACTCTATACGAGTAGAAGTGCGCGGAGCGCGGTACTAGACCTCGGGTGATTTCCACGGAAAATCGTGCCGAGTTCTCACCGAGCGTCTGCTCATAGCTAGTATTCCCAGCGCAACTTGGCTAAAGGCGACCTGAACCGCACATTTGGGCGGTATAGCACTCTTGTGCTAGCTCGAAGTCGAGCTGCCGATTTGCGGATCGATGGTTCGGCCACAGCACATTCGATTTACGGGACGTCGATGAAAACTCCGAAGCCTGATCTGCGTGAGCCGCCCGTGTACGTCGTGCTCATCGACAATCGTGGCGTCATCACGGACGTCAACACGCAAGGCAAGCCATCGGCGCGCACCGACAACGCCGTGGTCAGCCAATACACGACCGGTCAGTCCTATCTCGATCATTGCCGCGACGATGAGCATCGTGCGGAAGTTCAAGCGCTACTGAAACGCAAGCGGACACTCATTTCATTTGTGGTTTCCACTCGTCTGCAACGGCAGCAGCGTTGGTTCGTTGTGGTCGGCGTTCCGGTCGGCGATATTGGCGGCGGCGCGATATTGATGCACATCGAGATCACCGCTTGGATTCCGGCCGGCAAGGATGGGGGTGATGCCTCCCGCAGTTGGCAGCCGGAGGCACTTAATCCCGCGTTGATTCAAGACACGATTGCGAAAGCGTTGGCCAAGCAGTTCAGCCCCGCGACGAGCGACACGGCGAGGACATCGCACGCGCACGCCGACGTCGACAGCCTGAGCCCCCGGCAACGGGAAGTGCTGCTGCTCGTTGCGGCCGGCAAAAGCAATCTGGAAATCGCCGAAGATCTCTCCTGCTCCTTGAACACTGTCAAACGGCATGTGACCGCGGTACTGCAGAAATTGCATCTGCCGAACCGCACGCGCGCCGCAATGCTGGCAAACCAGCTGAAACTCGGTCCGAGATTCAAATAGCGGCACAGCCGGCCAGATCCATTTCTCAGATATGCATCGAAATTTTTGATCGCGCGTGAGCGTGCTTGACGTGCCGCTGCGGCACCACAGCGGGGCGGCGAAGCACTGTTTCCGTAACGTCGGGGGACCGCTGTTCCTTCATGAGATGCAAAATCGTTCTTGCCAGTGACCCGTCTACCTGGGTCTCGCCATCGAAGGGCGACACCGTCGACATGCGCAGCCTTGGCGTCGCTTGCTGGTCCATCGTTGCCAATTTCGCACCCAAGAATGCCGTCGCCACGGGAATGGCGAAACGTCCGGCCGCAGGGGCGATGTTGATGATGTGGAGGTCACCTTCGATGTATGGCAGAGCCGCGTCGAGGCAGTGCAACAGCCGGCGCAAACTCAATTCAATTATCTTTTCGACACTGGCGTTGCGGGTCGACGATTTGATCGTTTCGATCATGATCACGTCGAGGTGCCCGAACTGGCCGATTGCGATTTTGAAGAATTCCGAAATGGACTTCGGACGGTCCAGATCAACGTGCTGAGTGTAAACGCCATGCCGTCGATCGATCGATGCATCGACCGCCTTGACCTGCGCTGCAAGTGGAGCCCCCAACGCCAGCCCGCCCTGTTCAGCCACGACGAGCTTGGCGACGGCGGACCCGATCGGGGTAATGGCCAGAGGTATGGCCACGACCTTCTTGCGCAAGGAATGAGTCATTTCAGCTCCGGTGATCGCGGGCGGCATTGCAATTCGGCCGATTGCAGACGGTTGGCCTTCGCCCTTGGAAAAAGCGGCGTGCGGATTGCGAAGCGGCGGCTTTAGGCGTTGACTGGTCGTCGGGTTGGTAAGTGACGTCGCCGGGCGAGAGGCAAGAAACCTCCCATTATCGTTGCTCTCGCGCATGATCGGCCTCTTTACCTAAGGTAGCGTTGTAATCGCAATTACTACCAGTACTTGCAGAGGTCAATGAATGCCGTTGGGTGGGCAAATCAATCCTGTGGACGATGTTCACTGGGTTTCGCCCCCTATTTGCTTTCGGCGACGTAAGCGGCGTAAGCGTCCGAAAATCCGCGCGTCGAGAAATTGAGATTGAGCGCCTGTTTCGAAACGCTTTGCGCAACGACAGTGATTTTCGTCGACTTTCGGATCTGGCCCAGCAACGGCTCCGTCACATCGAATGGAGCAAAGCACCCGATCCTGTGGCAGGCGGTATAGGGAATGGTGAACGGGTCCTTGTTTGCGATACCGACGACGACGCCGGCTGGAAGCGAAACGCCGATCGGCATCCTGAGAGATCCCGTTAGTTTGCCCGCCCGGTCGCGACCTATCGAAAGAACGCTGATCGTCTTTTTCAGTTTTTGACTCGCGAGCGTTTGCGACATCACGCAGGCGTTGTGCCCGTTGGCCGCCGGTGCGCATGAAAGCACCCAATCGCCTATGACTTGCTTTGTTGATTTTGCTGCCGCGGTCGTCTCTGTGCGCGTTGGAATTTCGGCGGCTCCCGCAAGGCTGATCCCGATGACGAGCGCGACGCCCGCCGCGGCGATCGAGAGGATGTTTTTCATCGCAATGCTCTCCCCACAATTCATAAAGCGACGCAGATCTGGTTCGATGCGCGCGGTCCGAGAGACAGGAAGGAGGTTACCTGTCTCCCGGCCGCGGCTACGCTCACCACCCGAAACGCACGCCGAACGTGCCGCCATATCCGACGAAATCGTCCTTGCCGAATTCGACGTTGCCCTTGACGAAGCCGCTGAAGTTATCGCCCGCGAGACTGAAGATGTTGACGCCGCCCGACACTTCACCGATCGCACCGGAGACGTCGTCGCTCGCGTTCAAGACATAAGATCCGCTCGTCACGCCAGCGTTGTTGTCCCCCAGGAACTCGTACCAGGCGCTTACCCCGACGAAGGGCTCGTACTTCGCCTTCTCGTTTTGGATTGTCGTGCCGAGGCGGAGGCCAAGACGGCCACGCAAGCTTTCGCCGCTCGAGAAGTTCACCGATGTTCCGTAAATCGACAGGTCATCGATATCGGTGTTGACGTAGGCGAGTGTCGCACCCGGCTCGATGAACGTCGTGCCGTAGTTCCTGCGATAACCGGTATCGAGCACGCCGCCGATCGACGTGACGTTGGCGTTGTCCTTGACGGCGTGGCCGCCGCTGTAATCGACGTCGCCGAGGTTGGCGACGACCTTGCCGTCGACGAACCGGCCGCCGCGCAAATAGGTCAGATAACCGCCGACCATGCCGCTCTCGAAATCCGCGCCGGTCGCGGAATTCTTGAAGTCGACATTCGAAGTCAGATAGCCACCCATGACGCCGGCCATCCAGACGGCTTTGCCATCATCCGCCGGTCGCGCGAAATCATAGCCACCCATGAAGCCAGTTCCACTCTGCCGGTAATCGACGGTGTAATTCTGCGCCGTATTGAAGAGTGAGGACGAATGCTCGGTCGAGCGAGATTCCGTCGTGCCGAGAACCTTTGCCCAGGCCCCCGATTTCGGTGGCGCACCGCAGACCGTATCGGAGCCCTCTACCCGATCGGCGACGCATCCATATCCGGCGGACGCACGAAGATCAGCCGTACGATCGAGCCAAATGCCCGCAGCGTTGTGCCACATCGATTGTGCGGCCGAGGTCAGGCTCGGCAGTTCGAAGAACGTCTGGTTCGGCGAACTAGCGAGAACCCATTCGTTGGCGCCGTTGAGATAGAGATTGTAGTTGAAGAGGCCGGTGTCGATCGGCCCGCCCGCGAGGTAGAAGTTCTCAGGCGACAGGCTGCCGGTGGCATTTACGACATCGATGCCGGTTGGATTGTAGCCGCCAAATCCCGCATTGACGTTGTTGACTTGAATGCCGGTCGAACCCGCCACGTTGCCGTTGATCACCAGCGTGTCGGAACTAGAATCCGACGGGGTGCCGAGGAAACTATCGACTTTCAGGAAGCTATTGCCGGTTTCGCCATTGAACGCCAGCGTTCCGCCGTCCGTCGGGCTTAGCGTGAAGACGTCTCCCGTAAAGCCATCCTGCAGATTGATCGTACCCGACTTGACGGAGCTGCCGTTGTTGAACGTCTCGACGCCTGCAAGCTCGGTGATGTCGTTGTTGGAGGGATCATTCGGGTCTGTCGTGTAGATCGTGCCTGTGTTGTTGTGAACATCAGCGAGACCGTTACCGAGTTGGCTGGTTCCGGTAAAATGCCAGCTGTGATTGCTGGTGTTGTTGAAGACGTTTCCGCTTGAGGCTCCGGCGTCCGACAAATCGATCTGACCCATCATCGTGCCGGCGTTGTTGATCGTGACGGCGCCGCCATGTGCTTCGACGATGACGTCCGTCGTCGCAAAATCGTCGCCGCGGATTGTGCCGCCTCTCTTGTTGTTGATCGTCGCACCGTCCGTGGTCGTGACGCGGATCGTCGGATCGTCTGAACCAGATCCACGGATCTCCCCGCGCGAGTTGATCTCCGCCGATTGCGCGCCAACCGATATGGCTGCATCGTCGCCGCGGATGTTTCCACGGCGTCCATTATTGACCGTGACGGCGCCGTCGGCGTTGGCGGTGATGCCATCGCCCCGCCGCCCCCTGATCTCACCACTTCCATTTTCAATTGTGACGTCGCCGTCAACGGAATGGATGCCGATGCCGTTATCGTGGCCGACTATGGAGCCGCCGTGCCGATTGTCGACAGTAACGTCGCCGTCGACGTGCTCGACATCGATGCCATTGTTGTCCCGGCCCCGAATGTCGCCGCCGAAGCTGTTATTGATGCTGACATCACCGTCGGCGTGATGAACCTTAACGCCATCATCGTCACCGATGATGTTGCCGCCAAATCGGTTATCTATGCTGACGTCATCATCGACGTCCTGAATGTCGATGCCGTCATCATGCCGGCCCCGGATGTTGCCGCCGAAGCGATTATCGATTGTAACGTGGTCATCGACGTCGCTGATGTGGATGCCGTCGTCATGCCCAGTGATGTCGCCAAACACGCCGTTCTTGATGGTGACATCATCGCCTGCGTTATCGATGTCGATGCCGTTTCCGTCGTGTCCGGTTATGTTTCCACCGAAACGGTTGTCGATCCGCACGTCGTCATCGACGTCGGAGATTCTAACGCCGCGATTGTCGCCGTCGATGTTGCCTGCGATATTGTAGACGGTGGCATTATCGCCGATGTCCTCGATATCAACGCCATCGTCGTTGTTACCGATGATTGAGCCGCCGAAGCTGTTGTGCACGGTAACGCTGTCGTGGACGTCGCGAAGGTGGACGCCGTCGTCGCCGCCCGTGATTTCGCCGTTCCAGTTGTGAATACCCGCGTCGCCGCGAACGTCGCTCACGCGGACGCCATCATCACCGCCGCCGATCGTGCCGCCGTCACTGTCGACACTCACGTCGCCGCGAACGTCTGAGACGTCGACACCGCTACCGTGACGTCCCGCAATCTCGCCCCTCGTATTGTCGATCGTGACTTCGCCGCGAACGTCCGAAACCCGCGCGCCCGCGTCGCGCCCATGAACTTCGCCGCCGTTCTGGTTATCAATTGTTACGTCGTGTCTGATGTCGCTTATGTCGATGCCATCGTCGTCGTGGCCCGTAATTTGGCCGCCAAAACTATTGTTGACGGTGACGTCGCCCCTGGCGTCGCGGACCTTCAGGCCGTCGTCTCCTGCAATATTGCCACCCAGAACGTTGTAGATGCGAACGTCATCGCGGACGTCTTGAATGTCGACGCCGTCGCCGCGCCAGCCGACGATTGTTCCACCGAGGCTGTTATTGATCGTCACGTCATCATCGGCGTCGCCGACGTGAACGCCGTCGTCATGACCTCTGATGTCGCCGAACAAAGCGTTGCTGACGGTAACGGAGCCATCCGCATCATGGACGTAGACCCCGTCGCCGCGATAGCCAGTTATGTTGCCGCCAAAATTGTTGTCGATGCGAACATCGTCGCCGGCGTCGCTGATGTGAACGCCATCGTCATGGCCCCTGATGTCGCCGAATAAGGCGTTATTGACGGTAACAGTACCGTCCGCATCGTAAACGTGGACGCCGTCGCCGCCGTAGCCCTTGATCGTTCCGCCGAAGCGATTGTCGACGCTGACGCTGCCGCCGACATTGCTTGCATGGACGCCGTCGTCCGTGCCGGTGATCGTCGCATTATCAGTGTCGGATTCCCCAAAGCGATTTTTGACCGTCACGTTTCCAGAGATGTTGTCGATTAGGACGCCTTCGCCGTCGTGGCCGATGATGTGGCCGTGGTCGTTATCGACGTTGGCTTCGGTAACGTCATGAACGTAGACACCGTTCGTCGCTCCCTCGATGGTATCAGGGCTCGTGTTCGTGATGTTGACGGTGGTGCCGGCGACGACTTCTACGCCCGAGCCCGAATAACCCTGAATGTGTCCGTCGTTGGTGATCGTCACGATGCCAGCGGCGTCAACGCGGACGCCTTGCGCGATACCGGTGATGACGCCGGTGTTGACGCCGTCTCCACTATTCGTGATCGTCGTATCGCCGAGGCTGTAAGTCTTGATGCCTTGGCCGTTCACGATCCCAAGGTCGCCCTTGCCGGTTATTGTCCCATAATTGTTGATGACAATGCCGCCGGCGGCGATGCGGGTGTCGTTGTTGCCAACGTTGATACCTTCATCGCCCGTCGCCAATTGGCCGGTACCGCCCACCAGCTTGCCGTAATTGTTCAGCAACACGCTTTGGGCGCCTGTGATTTGGACGGAATCGTCGCCAGTGCCGCCGCCAAGCTGTGCGTCGGCATTGTTCTTGCCGATGGTAATATCGAAGACCGAGAAGCTGTTGCCCTGCAGACGCAAAGCGTCGCCAGTTGCCGACGCCGGTATGATGCTGCCATCGATATCTATGGTGTAGGTCTTATTCGTCGTTGCAGCGGCGCTGCTATCGACGAACAAACCGTGCCGGCCGTCTCCACCGGCGTCCGTCGTTATCGTCGCTCCGGTTTCCATAGTGATGGTACCGTTGAAATTGCCGGTATTGATCTGAAGCCCGGGGACATTTCCCGTCGTTCTGGTGATTTCGGCAGCGTTGGAATCACCCAGGATGTCGACGGTAAAGTCGTTCGTTGCCGTAAACGCGTCGGGGTTTGGGCTGTCCTTGGCGCACGTGAGGACTTGGCCCGCCGTGACCGGCGTACAGACGGCCTCGGCCGTACCGCTGCCGATTATTAGACTCATTGCAAAAACCGAAACGAAGAATGCAGGCGGCGCAAACGCGGCTGAAAGGCCATATCTTTCCGATGAGCCGGCACGGCTCTGCAGCCTCGGCGCGATGGTCTTGTGGTTAGCGCAATTGAGCGTCGAAACGCGGCTCCGGCTCATGCATCAGTTCCCCCGTTGAACGCAGCACACACAGTTCGGCGATCGGAAAAGCGGATGCTCTTCCGTTGAAAATCCAGTCACGGCAGGTGATCCACCGCGAATCGTAAGTTGTAGTCATTAGGTACTATAAGAGTAGTACCTTGAGAAGCTGCTATTGGCGTGTGCCGGAGCCGGTACACAAGAACTGATCGAGAAATCACGGGAAAAGGTGCGACTGTGGCCAATGTCCACGACCTCGCATGGCGACGTCACGATAGTTCTAACGGATCATTAATAAGGGCGGCTATCCGGAGAGCCACACTCCGGTCTTCCGTCGCTTGGGAAATCGCTGCGCTGCGGTTTGCGTGGCGATCAGCCGGTGTTCGCCGCTATCGATAAAGACGTGCCGCGCGCGTGCTCGGCAGACGGGGAGCTTTTTTCAAGTAACCGCACCGCCTTGGTCAGAGCGTCCCCGACGAGGGCAGGCTGAGCGGCGGCGTGGCGCTGCTGACGAGGTGGTGACGTTTCGAGGCCGCCGTCATCGATCTCGCGTTGCCGAGTTAAGCCGGGGTCAAGCTCACGATGAAACGCCAATTGATTCATGTGACAGCGCAGAGCTTCGAGCTCCCATCTGAATCGACCAATGTCGAGGCTATGAAACGGCGCATCAGCTGGATCGGAAAAATGCACCGATGGCGGCGGAGCCTCCGTGGCGCGGCGCAGAGCAGGACGACGTTGGGATACGTAACTTGAGGGCGGCGCCTCTCTCGACTCGCCGTTTCCGGCAGGCGGCATCACGAGCTGACTGGCCGCAGTCCACGCTGTTTGCGCCGTAACACTGACGAGAGCCGTTAGCTCGGCCCGCAATTGACGGAAATGGAAAGCTGCGGTCGACACCGTTGCCGCCTCCGTTGCCTGGCGTGAACACGCAACGCGCGATTCAACTCACCCACTTAGAAGGAACTCGCTCAGTTGAGCGCAAATACTAAGACCGCCGCTCCAAGCGTATTACTCAGGACAATGCGCACGCTCAGCGCACGGCGTTGGCCGTCGAAGCGGCCGCGAGATCGCTCTCGGACCTTCTACATTTGCCGCAATGGCTGATGAAAATCGTAACGAGATAGCTCGTCCGCTCCTTGACGAAACTCCCGATCTTCCGCGGACTTCAGTGTGTGTCGGTTGACGACTTGAGAGATCTCCTGGATCGTCCGCTTGCGCGCGGCGCCAGTGACGGCCAGTACGGTCAGAATTTCCTGGACCAGCTGTTCTTCCGAAGCAGCATCTTGCCGGTAGGCTTCCAGCACGGCCTCAAGTTCAGATCGCATAGAGTATCCTCCGAATCGCGAGTGTTAACACTAAATTACTAATAACGACCGCAACTGCAAGAGTTGTTAGCGTCTGCGAATGTCTTTTTGTCGTGACTCATCGGCCGGATCGAAAAGCAGAAATTCCCGCTTTCCGGCGTCAAAAGATGTCTCTCGCAGGTAATTCGAGATTAGCGTTGCACAATTCGGAACGCTGATGTCTTTAACGGATTACTAGCACTTTAGTGCTAGTAATCAGACAATCAAAATCCAAAGGTCATGACCCGCCATGGCGAACCTCTCCCTTTCACGGCAATTCCTGCGCAGACGAGACGCACGACGGCGCCTAAAGTGTAGTGCAGTCGTCGAATGTCGGGGGATTTCACGGAAAATCGAGATCGTCGATTTTTCGACCGCTGGATTGCGCCTGGATGGCGTAACCGGATTGGCGGCAGGAGATCACGTGCAGATCGTGCTGGTGCCGGATCTGCACGTCGAAGGGGTCATCGCCTGGTCGGTTTGGCATAAGGCCGGCGTCACGCTTTCACAGCCGTTAGCCGAGCGCGACGCTGTTTATATGTACCTCGCCGATCAAGCCGCCATGATTGAACAGGCGCGGACGCGCGCGGTTATAGCGCTGGCCCAGCAATATGCGACCAGAGCACAGCAGCCCGATACGGATTGATTTTTCCGGGATTGCCCGTTAGGCGGCTAGATTGGACGCGAGGACTGAAGACGCGAAGCCACCTGCTTCGGCGAATTCCTTCCACAGTGTCGACAGGGCGGTGATCATTAGTTCCGCTCCTGGACCACGGAAAGCCGCAGCTTGGATACCCTCGACTTCAAGACTGATATGGCGTTCACCTACGGCGAGCCGTCGCCGATGGGGCCTGGCATCGCGCGCCTCGTCGCGAAAAATCCCGGTCCCTTCACCTTCAAGGGTACGAACACATATATCGTCGGCTCGACGTCGCTTGCGATCATCGATCCGGGTCCCGACAACGCCGCGCACCGCCAAGCCATTTTGAAGGCGGCGGGGTCGCGTCCAATCACGCACATCATCTCGACGCATGCGCATCGCGATCACGTCGACGGCATTGCCGCGCTGAAGGTCGAAACCGGCGCCGTCACGGTGGCCTTTCCTCGCGATCCGGCGGCCGGACGCATCGCGCTCAAAGCAAGCCCGTCAGGCAGCTACTTCGTCGACTACGATTTCAAGCCCGACATCGCGGCGAAAGGCGGCGACACGATCACCGGCGCCGACTGGGCGCTGACCGCGATCCATACGCCAGGGCACGCCCCCGATCACCTGTGCCTGGCGCTCGCCGGCCGCAACGTCGTGTTCTCGGGCGATCACGTAATGGCGTGGAATACGACAGTCGTGGCCCCACCCGAAGGCCGCATGGCGGATTATGTCAGCTCACTCGAGATCCTGCTCGATCGCGAGGACGAAGTGTTTTTGCCCGGACACGGCGGCCGGCTGCTCGAGCCTCAGCGCACCGTCAAGGCCTACCTGCTGCACCGGCGCTGGCGCGAAAAATCCGTGCTCGATGCACTCTTACGGGGCGCATCGACTATTCGTCGAATTGTGCCCGAGATCTATCAGGGCCTCGCGCCCCAGATGATCCCTGCCGCGAGCCTTTCCGTTCAAGCCCATGTCGAATACCTGATCGAGAAGGGTCAGGTCGCCTGCGATTTGCCGCTGACCCCTGACCGCGTGCTTTCGGCCGTTTGAGCTTGCTTTTGTCGTCCTTCTTGTCGATGTCGGGCGTCAAGGACTCCGGCACCGAGGCCTCGAACCGCCCGGCGACTTCCTTCAGGATCGTCCGCACGTGCTCGGCGTTGCGGCCGAAGTCGTTGCTGCCGTAGCGCGAGGCCGAGCGCACGTCGATGCGAGACGCTTTGTCGTCGGCGAGCACGCGAATGACGATGTCGTCAGCAAGACCCAGAACCAGCGAGCGATCGGAGAGCTCTATGAATCCGGGCGTATCCTCGTTCTCCTCCGGCGGCAGCTCGAGTGATGTTTTCATTTTGAGTCTCGCCAGCGCCTGCAGCACGAGTTCGTATGATTCCTCGGGCGGGCGCGGGAGGGTAAGACTCTTGAGGTCGGGATAGTTGTGGCGCTGAATCTCGGCGGAGCGCTCTCCCGGATAGTCGATCGCATTGGCGCCGGCTCCGCGCTCTTCCTTGGCTTCGGTAAATTCGGGGGGCTCGACGAGGTCGGTCGAAACGTCACTGATCGCGGGAAAGCTGAAACTCAGCACCCAGACGGCGGCGGGTATCGCGAGAAGCCCAAGCGCCATAACCGCACCGCAAAGAACCCGCGCCGCGCCTTTCCGCCCCGTCACCCAGATATCGAGTCCGGCGATCGCGGCCATGACCAGCGCCAGCGCGGCCCCCGCAAACACAGCAACCGCGATCGTCATGGCCACTTCCATCGGAAGCAGCAGCATGCGGTGCAGAACCAGCGTCACGATGAGCGCTACGGCCGCGAAAACCGCGAGGCGGCTCGTCCAGGTCGCGAGAAACGACGGCGGCTGGTCTGCGGCGTAATAGATGCGCGACGACCGCAAGCGGCCGCGTGGCCGCTTCGTAACCCGGTTTTCCTCGATCGTTTCCGTCACCATGTTCGGCCCTGACACCCGACGATGAGCCTGCGCATCCTGTTCATCACAACTGGTGCCTTTTTGAGATGCCCGGAGAAGGCTCAGGGATAAAGGCGGGTTTTGTGCCAGGAATCGCGCGGCGCGTCGCGGCGAAAGACGATCCTGTCGTGCAGCCGGAAGGGCCGGCTCATCCAAAATTCGATTTCGACGGGGACGACGCGGAAGCCGGACCAATAGGCCGGCCGCGGTATCGGGGCGTCAAAAAACTTCGCCTCGTAATGCTGGATTTTCGCCTCGAGCACATCGCGCGAGGCAAGCGGCCGTGACTGATGCGAGGCCCAGGCACCAATGCGGCTCAGCGGCGGGCGCGAGGCAAAGTAGGCGTCCGCCTCCTCATGCGATGCAAGCGACACGTGACCGCGCACGCGCACCTGCCGTTCCAGGCTTTTCCAGTGAAACAGCAGCGCCGCCTGCGGATTGGCGAGAAGCTCGTGGCCCTTGGCGCTCTCGAAGTTCGTATAGAAGACGAAGCCGCGGTTCGGGCTTTCGACTGTATCGACGCCCTTCAGCAGCACCATGCGCAGGTTCGGCAGTCCGCCGGCATCGGTCGTCGCGAGCGCCATCGCATTCGGATCGTTGATCTCGGATTTTTCGGCCTCCGCAAACCACGCATGAAACAGCGCGAACGGATCGCCGGCAGCCGTGAAATCCTGCTCGCTATCAGTTATCGCCGCATCGCTCATGTTGCAGGCCCAACGCTTGATTTTAACTGCCGCCACAGTATCGCCGCGGCACACTCAAGGCACCTCTTCAGTACCTTTTAACCATACGGCGCCACATTGAAAGCCGTCGCTTGTATTGCGGCACCTGTGGTCTCTGTTGCGTAGAAAGTAGCGTCATGTCCCCCAATGCGTCTTTATTTTCCGTTGCCGCGGCCGGTTTGACGGCGTTCGTCTTGGCCGCGGTAATCCTCGTCTCGGCCGATTTTGCGCATGCCGCAGAGTCGGCCTCGGGAGCGACATGCATGTGCCCCAAGGCAGCGGGTGCAAACGCCACGAAGTTCAAATTCGCCGAAACCAAGATCCTGCTCGACCAGAACGACGAATACGCAGCGCTCGAAAGCGTGCAGCTGGCGCTGACCGAGGTCGCAGACGGTTCGAGCTACGTTTGGCACCGCAGTCACGGACGGCTCTCCGGCCTCGTCAAACCGCTGTCGTCGTTCAAGGATACGCGCGGCGCCGTCTGCCGTCACGCCGTCGTCGTCTTAAGCGGCGTCGAAGCGACGAAGCGCACCGAGATCGTGGCCTGCCGTCTCCCGACCGGCATCTGGCAGCTTGAGAGCTGATTGGCGATTGCACCGGATTTTATGCGGGCTCAGACGAGAAAGCCGGCCAATCGGCTGACTTTTTCGTTGGGGATGAGTCGCAAATCAGCGGCGCGCTATCGGTGCGCCGGACCTGAGAAATGTACGCCGGACATGAAGTGGCGGCCGCCTGGGCCGCGCACGATGGAGTTGGCGATGACCGTGCCGACGACGGTCACGATGATGCCGATGACAATTTGCGAAAACCAACCCTGCATGTGCTGACGATGCCCCGAGCCGGCGGCTGAAATATGGATCGCGCCGACGCTGCGAGAAACTGCTCGACCTTCGGAATTCCGTCGAGTGTTATGCGGTCTTCCCCAACGCAATTCGATTGACCCTTGCGGAACGAGACAGGAACGTGTAGCGTACATACACGATTTGTACCGGCATCCAGCAAGGCAGATCACCGTCGTTAGGCAGCGTCAGCGCCATGCGTGATCTCCGCAAGCCATGAAAGGCTCGGACCAGAGCGATGCTCACCGAAAAACAGAAAGAACTTCTACTCTTCATCCACGGGCGCATGCAGGAACGCGGCGTGCCGCCGTCGTTCGACGAAATGAAAGACGCGCTTGATCTCAGATCGAAGTCCGGCATTCACAGGCTGATTACGGCGCTCGTCGAGCGCGGCTTTATCCGCCGCCTGCCGCACCGAGCCCGCGCCATCGAAGTGATCAAACTACCGGAAAACCAAGGTCTTATGCAGAGCGGGGGGCAAAGTTCGAATTCCGCCGACGCATTGGCCTCGCCGCAACGCGGTTTCCAGCCGAGCGTCATCGAGGGCTCCGGGCCTCCGCGCGTGAACGTGTCGCCACCGCCGTCGCACATCATCGATGCGCGCACTGTCTCGATCCCCGTCATGGGCCGTATCGCTGCCGGCACACCGATCAGCGCCATTCAGAACCACACTCACGATATCGCCGTGCCACCGGATATTCTGACCAACGGCGAGCACTTCGCGCTCGAGGTCAAAGGCGACTCGATGATCGAGGCCGGCATCCACGATGGCGACACCGTCATCGTTCGGCGCTGCAATACGGCTGAGAACGGCGATATCATCGTCGCACTCGTGGAGGGTGAGGAAGCGACGTTGAAGCGGTTGCGCAAGAAGGGGTCGACCATTGCGCTCGAAGCCGCAAATCCGGAATTCAAGACGCGTATCTTCGGTCCCGATCAAATCGAGATTCAGGGCCGACTTGTCGGTCTGATGCGTCGCTATTGAGCGTCGCTCGCATCGCTCGCCGCGGCCTGGGGGTCTTCACCCGGGTCGTCGTCTGGCGTTGGCCGTAGCGTTGATGGTTCGTTGCCGGCCGCGGCCGTGTTGGCGGGTTTTGCGACGGCTAGTTGTCCGCCCGGCGACGATTGGCCAGACATGTCGGAACTTGGCGCATCGAGAATTCGCGGTATTGGCAGGGCGGCTCGTCCAGTCGGAGTTCGCGGCACGTGTGGCGGCGGCGTTCTGCTCCACGGCCGGTCGCCGCGATGCGCCGCAACGGTTTCAACTCGGATGTGCGGTTGCGGGCTGGCTTCGTTTTGATCGAGATAAAGGGCGTAGGCTCCGTTTCGCCACCTATCGAACACGTCGATGACAGTTACGGGGACGGCGCAGTCCGCCGGCTTCGGTATATCGAGCATCAGCACGTCGGCGTTGCCGCAATCGTCGGTGACGGCTGCCGGATGACGCGCGATCGCAATGACCGCGCCTTTGACGTGCGCAATGCAGCCGACCGCATCGCATGAGAATGCCGCCGAATGCTGCGCCTCTGAAGCGCTCCGGTCGTCGCCGTCGTATTCTAGCCAGCGGTCGAGATCGTATTTCGAGCCCTTCGCGGGCAGCGCCGCGAGCTTGCCGGATGGTTCGCGTACCGCAACAAGCTCGCCCTTTTGGCCGACCAGAATGTCGGGGCGCGGCATCCACGGCGCCACGATCAGTCCGACGAGAACAAGGGCGGCTCCAAGCAGGCGCACTCGCGTTTGCCAGAGCGCCAGCCAGACGCCGCCGGCGAGCATCAGCGCAAAAGCGATCGTCGGGATTTCGCGGATATGACCGACCGCGCCCGGCAGCGAGCCGACCGCGTTGGCGCACCACGTCATGCCGTCAATTCCCCACCCCATCGGCTTTAGGCCGAGGACTTCCAGTCCGAACGGCATCAGCACGAAGGCCACCAGCGCCGCCGGCATGACGATGATGTTGCAGATCGGAATAGCGATCATGTTCGCCAGCACGGCGTACTGCTGGCTCTGATGAAAATTGTAAGCTGCGAACGGCGCGACCGCGACGCTGGCGATGAGCGTCGACGAGACGATTTCGCCGAAGAACTTTACGACGCGCAGCGCCGGATGCGGCCGCGAGCCGCGACCCAACAGGCGGCTCACGAATTCATGCGAGGCGATCAGGGCCGTTACCGCCGCGAACGACATCTGGAATCCGGCGTCGAGCAGGCTTTCGGGAAAGACCGCAAGGATCAAAAATGCGGCCAACGCCACGTTTCGCAAAGCCAAGGCTGGCCGGTCGATCAGGACCGCGCCGAAGATAATTACGATCATCAGCGCTGAACGTACCGTCGCGAAGGCGCCGCCCGAGATCGCAAGATATCCGAGTGCGCTCAAGATTCCGGCTGCCGCGGCCATCTTCTTGATCGGCAGAGTCAGCGCGAAGAGCGGAATGGCCGCCAGCAACAGTCGCACCGAAAAGAACACGGCACCCGCCATGATGACCATGTGCAGGCCCGAAATCGAAAGGATGTGAAAGAGGCCTGAGTTCTTGAAGGCGTTGTTCGTTGCGGCGCTGATGCCGCCGCGTTCGCCGGTGATCAGCGCCAACGCAATTTCGCCCGTTTCGCCGGGCAACGCCGCTCTGACGCGCACGGCGATGGCCTGGCGAACGGTTTCGATGCCGCGCCTGTAGATCTGCGACAGCGTTCCTCCATCGGCGCGGCCTTCGATCACCGGCGCGGCAAAAGCGTAGCCGACCCCGCCGACCTGATCGAACCATGCGGTTCTTGCGTAGTCGAATCCCCCCGGCAACGCCGGCTTCGCCGGTGGGGCGAGCGTTGCCTTGAGGCGAATGCGATCGCCGGGCTCAGCTACGGAACGCGCGGACATCGTGCGCACACGCACTAAAGCCGGCGTTTTGTCGGCGGCCAGACCGGCAATTTTAAGCTCCCCGATCGTGAGCCTCTGGCCTTTGGAGTATTTGGTTTCAACGAGCGTCACGACGCCGGCGATCTCGGCGTTGTGCAACGACTTTGCCAGTACGGGCGCGCGCACCGCTTCGACACGCAGCTTGGCATCGGCAAAGCCCAATCCGGCAAGGATCAACGCCGCCAGGACAGTCGACGATAGCGTTCCCCCTGAACTGACTGCGCGCAAAATCAGGACAAGAGCCAACGGGGCAAACGCCACACCGACCTGCGGCTCGATCGGCATAGCGAAATAGGCCGCAATACCAAGACCGAGACAGACCGGCGACCAAAGAAAAAATCGCTCGCGCTCACCCTCCAACAGCCCGACTGCAGCGTGCAGGCGGCGCTGCGGCGATGTGGCGAGACCGGCTTCCAGGTCTATCGTGTCTGCTGCCATACCCCTCGGCCAAGGCGCGTCGCGTAACGCCTGCCCGACCCCTTAACTTGTCCCGTTCCCCATGCTACGAGCGGGACGACATTCCCTCAACAACGCAATGAGCAAAAGGTCCGATGACTGAGACCGCGAAGTCGACTGCGCCGGTTGTCCGATTTGCACCCTCGCCGACCGGATACTTGCATATCGGCGGCGCCCGCACGGCTCTTTTCAACTGGCTCTATGCGCGAGGCCGCAACGGCAAATTCCTTTTGCGCATCGAGGACACCGATCGCGAGCGCAATAACGAGGCGGCCGTCGCCGCGATCCTCGACGGCTTGACGTGGCTTGGCCTCGACTGGGACGGCGACGCCGTTTCGCAATTTGCACGCGCGGACCGGCATCGCGAGGTTGCGGCCGAGCTTCTGAAGCGCGGCGCGGCCTACTACTGCTATGCGTCGCCTGCCGAAATTGCCGCCGCCCGCGAAAATGCCAAGGCCGAGGGCCGGCCGCAGATCTTTTTATCGCCGTGGCGGGATCGCGATCCCAACGATGCCCCGAAGGACGTAAAGCCGACGGTTCGCCTCAAGGCGCCACGCGAAGGAGAGACGATCGTCAATGACCATGTGCAGGGACTCGTCACCTTTCCGAACAAGGATCTCGACGATCTGATCATCCTGAGATCGGACGGCAACCCGACGTACAATCTGGCGGTCGTGGTTGATGACCATGACATGGGCGTCACGCACGTCGTTCGTGGCGCCGATCATTTGACCAACGCCGCCCGGCAGACCCAGATCTACACTGGGCTCGGCTGGACGGTGCCCGAATTCGCCCACGTCCCGCTGATTCACGGGTCGGACGGCGCCAAGCTTTCGAAACGTCATGGGGCCCAAGGCGTCGAAGAATATCGCGCTATGGGCTATCTGCCTGCGGCCTTGTGCAACTATCTCGTGCGCCTCGGCTGGAGCCATGGCGACGATGAGATCATGACGACGCAAGACGTCATTCGATGGTTCGACATCGACGGCATCAACAAAAGCCCGGCGCGGCTCGACTTCAAGAAGCTCGATGATTTGAATGGGCACTATATCCGTCAGACGGCCGACCAAGAGCTTGCCGAGCACGTGCGCCGGATGCTGCCGCATCTCGATTTCAAGGGCCTCGCGGCAGCGCCCGCCGATCCGAAAGCCGCGCCACGCTCCGACGTCGCACTGGCGCTCGAAGTTCAACGACAGCTTCCGGGCGTCGCGACCGGCAACGACCTCGCCGACCGCTTTAGCGCCAAAGGATGGGAAAAATTCGCGCGAGCCATTCCGGCGCTCAAGGAGCGTTCGAAGACACTTGCCGACCTCATCGGCGGCGCGCTCTTCATTGTCGCCGAGCGGCCGATCAAGCCCGACGATAAAGCTTTGAAGCTCCTCAACACCGAGGGCCGCGCATCGAACGCCGAAGTGCTGAAAATTCTGTCGGGTATTTCCAGCCGCGACTGGACCTCTGCGGCGATCGAGACAGAAATCAAATCGCTTGCCGAAGCTAAGGGTCTGAAACTCGGCAGCATTGCGCAACCCCTGCGTGCGGCTCTGACAGGACGCGCGGTTTCTCCGCCGGTGTTCGACGTCCTGGACGTGCTGGGCCGCGACGAGTCGTTGGCGCGATTGGCGGACGCCTCGGCGTGAACCGCGTTGGATCGTTAACGTCCGCCTTGCCGCACTGCAAACAATCCATTAAACCCTTCTGCAGGCGTCTGCTTTGGCACAAGCCCGCGCATATCTGCCCTGCATCGCAATAGAGCAAGATGCTGCCGTGCGGAGAATGGGATAGTCTCACGTAACATTGTCGGCATCGGCCCCGGATCGAGGTGGCAACCATGAACGTCCATGAAACCAAACCGGGAAAAGCCGGGGGCGCGGCGAAGCAGAGCGCAACGCTGACGGTCGACAATAAGCAGGTCCAACTCGAAGTCCGTTCAGGATCGATCGGACCGGATGTCATCGACGTCGGTAATCTTTACCGGCAGACGGGCTGCTTCACGTACGATCCGGGCTTTACGTCGACGGCCAACTGCAGAAGTGCGATCACATTCATTGACGGCGATAAGGGCGAGCTTCTGTATCGCGGCTACCCCATCGATCAGCTAGCGGAAAACACCAATTTTCTGGCTGTTTGCTATCTGCTACTTTACGGCGAGTTGCCGACCAACGCGGAGTTCATCGCCTTTCGGCGCACCATCACGAACCACACGATGGTGCACGAACAGATGACGCGGTTCTTCACCGGCTACCGGCGCGATGCGCACCCCATGGCCGTAATGGTCGGCAACGTCGGTGCGCTGTCTTCATTCTATCACGACTCGACCGACATCAACGACCAGGCGCAGCGCGAGGTCGCGAGCCATCGCATGATCGCCAAGATGCCGACCATTGCGGCAATGGCTTACAAGTACTCACTTGGCCAGCCCTTCATCTATCCGCGCAACGATCTCGACTATACGTCTAACTTCCTGCAGATGTGCTTTGCGGTTCCGAGCGAGCCCTATCTCGTCAATCCGGTCATTTCTCGCGCCCTCGATCGCATCTTCATTTTGCACGCCGATCACGAGCAGAACGCCTCGACCTCCACGGTGCGCCTCGCCGGCTCCTCGGGGGCCAATCCATTCGCGTGCATCTCGGCCGGCATCGCGTGTCTCTGGGGTCCGGCGCACGGCGGCGCCAACGAAGCCGCACTCAACATGCTGCGGGAAATCGGCACCGTCGAACGGATTCCCGAGTTCGTCAAAAAAGCCAAGGACAAGTCGTCGGGCTTTCGGTTGATGGGCTTCGGCCATCGCGTCTACAAGAACTACGATCCCCGCGCCAAAGTCATGCAGAAGACGTGTCACGAGGTTCTCGACGCTCTCGGCCACAGAGACGATCCGTTGCTCAAAGTCGCGCTGGAACTCGAACGCATCGCGCTGCAGGACGAATATTTCATTGAAAAGAAATTGTATCCCAACATCGATTTCTATTCGGGGATTACGCTGCGCGCGATGGGCTTCCCGATCGAGCTGTTTACCGTTCTATTTGCGGTGGCGCGCACCGTCGGCTGGATCGCGCAGTGGAAAGAAATGATCGAGGATCCCGAGCAGCGCATCGGCCGGCCGCGCCAGCTTTACATCGGTCCGAAGCGCCGCGACTTCCCGGCGGCGTGAGCTTCGATAACGGAAAGCACCGTTTCTGCAGCCGCTGCGCTCGGACTTGATGATGTGAGGCGTAGCTTTTCGGGCGTGCGGGCGAGTTCGTCCAGCTGCGCCTTGCGTGCTTCCGTGTCGGCAAGAAGCGGCAGCAGCGCGGCTGCAAGATTTTCCGCCGTGCACGCCTCTTGAAGAAACTCTGGGTAGACGTTCCTGCCAAGAACGAGGTTTGCGAGCACGACGCTCGGCACGCGTACGAGGAACCGCAGCGACGCGATCAGTTTGTCGACCTTATAGGCAACGACACTCGGTGTTCCGGCGAGCGCCAATTCGAGCGTGATGGTTCCTGATGCCGCGAGCGCAACGCGGGCGAGCCGCATCGCGGCGTATTTGTCGGCGCCCCCATCGACGATATGCGGACGAGGTTTCCACGTTGCCGTTCTGGCGGCGATCAGATCGCGGACGTGGCGCACCGCGGGAATGACGATTTCGACCGGCTGTACCGACGCGGGGACCGTAGCGACCGCTTCGCCGAATACGTCGATCAGGCGTTCAACCTCCGAGGTGCGGCTACCGGGGAGAACGAGAACGACCGGGGCATCCGGCACCAGACCCAGACGCAGAGCCAGCGCTGCAGCGTCTGCGTTTTGAATCTCATCGAGTTTTTCGATCAGGGGATGCCCGACGTACGTGCAGGGCGGGCCGCCGAGGCGCGCGTGCGCATCCGGCTCGAAGGGTAGCAACGCCAGCACGTGGTCGATGTAACGGCGCATGCGCTTGGCGCGTCCGGGACGCCAGGCCCACACACTCGGGCTGACATAATCGATGATCGGGATGTGCGGCGCGCGCTTTCGAATACGTTTCGCGATCGGGTGCGTGAATTCCGGACTGTCGATGATAACGACGGCATCCGGAGCGGCGGCGAGCGCCGCGTCCACGGTTTGATAGACGCGCCGGACGATGCGCGGCAGGCGCGGCAGGATCGACATCGGGCCCATCACCGCGACGTCTTCGATTGGAAATAGTGAAACGAATCCTTCGTGCGCCATCTCTTCGCCGCCGACGCCCGAGAATTGGATCGGACCGGCGTGAGCCGCCTTGAGCGCCGCGATCAGCTTGGCGCCGAGCGCATCGCCGGAATGTTCACCCGCCACGACAAATATCTTCAAGGTGTGCGGATCGCTCGATGCTGTCATCGTCTGCCACCGCCTTCAGCGACTTCCGTCGCGGCGATGAATAATCCAAGCTTGTCCGCCAATCGGACAACACCCCGCTTATTTTCCAGATCGAACGAAGCGCCGACCGCGACGACGCCGCCGAGTTTGGCGTCGTTTGCGGCGACGAGAATGGCTTCGTCGATCTCGTGCGCCGCTCCGATCACGGCGACGCCTTCACGGCGCGCACGCTTTCGGCGAAGTCCGGCGGCTCGTTCGATGACGTCGCGCGGGAGTTCCCCGGCCCCGATGGCGATGACGCGACCGTCGCCGATCACGAGCGCCGATCCGCTATCGAAAGCCGCCAGCTCCGACAGGATACCGATGGCGCGGCCAATCTCTGCGCCGGCGCGATCTCCGATGCGGATCGAGCCGATGCCAACCGGTTTGGCGGAGCCCGGCGCGGCGCGCGATGGCGGGGGTCGTTGGGCCGTTTCGATGCCGGCAATGAACAGCCCGCACTGATCGGCAATCTCGATCATCTCCGATCGCTCGGCTGCCAGCACGTGACCGGCCATGACGGCGATCCCTGCAAGTCCGGCGGCGTCGGCATTTCTGACGGTGTTTGGACCAATCGCCGGTAAATCGACGCGTAGATCCTGGCCCGGCTTTGGCCGCTTGACGAGCACCCCCTGGCGTTGGCGCCGATTTGAAATGCCCCGGGCCTCTGCGACTCGCTTCAGCATTCGGTCGGTTCCTTCGGCGCCCTCGATGGCTTCGATACGGCCATCCGTCACGATCGTCCCCTGCCCGATATCGTAACGCCCGAGCGCCGCAATCAAGGCGAATCCCTTTTCGATACTGGCGGCGTCTTCGGGCGATGGTTCGTGCCTCGTCAACGCGCCTTCGGCAACGAGCAACTCACGGGCGACATCGCCGACGCCGACGACGGTCAGACCGTGCGTCTCTAACACTCCCAAAAATCCGCGCAAAACGGCGTCGTCACCGCCGGCATTCAACAGCCGCAAAACGGCAGGCAGCGCTCGAAAGAATGCAAAGTCCGGCCGGGCGTTGCGAAACGATGGCCGCGCACCCGCACCGAGCACCAGGATATTGCTGACGCCGGCACGCTTCAGCGCCGCCGTGGCGCGCCCGAGCTGAGCCCAATTAACATACGTATGCGGGAAGATTTCGAGCGCCGGATCGGCACCGTCGAGCATGATGACGTGGACGCTACCGCCGCGGTTCACGACGCTGCGGGCGACTTCGCCTGGAAGCGCGCCGGCACTCGCAATGATCCCGATCCGATCGGCCGGCCCGTTCATGGCCCCGCCTCAGCTCTCCGCGCCGTTCTTCGGCGTGCATAGCGAGCGCTTGCCGCCCTCGCGAATGAAAGCAAGGATTTCCTGCACCGTCGCGTGACCGGCGAATTCCTGAGCGACATCCTCCGTGCGTTCGCTAAGCGTGCCTTCGGCGGCAAACAGCAGCCGATAGGCGCGTCGCAAATCGTGGATGTCGGCGCGCGAAAAGCCACGGCGCTGCAAGCCGATGATGTTGAGGCCCGACAGGTAGGCGCGATTGCCGAGCGCCATGCCGTAGGGAATGAGATCGTTCTCGAGTCCCGACATGCCGCCGACGAAAGCGTGCGGCCCGACGCGCGCGAATTGAATGACCGCCGCGCCGCCGCCGATGATGGCATAGTCGCCGACGGTGCAATGTCCGGCGAGCATGACGTTATTTGAAAACACGACGCCGTCGCCAACTCTGCAGTCATGCCCGACGTGGCTGTTCGCAAGGAAGGCGCAACCGTTGCCGATCGTCGTGACCGATCCGCCGCCGGCCGTGCCGGGATTCAATGTGACGCCTTCGCGGATGATGCAGTCGGCGCCGACCGTCAGCGAACACGGCTCGCCCTTGTATTTCAAATCCTGCGGTTGATGGCCGATGGAGGCGAATGGAAAAATGCGCGTGCCGGCACCGATCTCCGTCGTTCCGGCGACGGCGACGTGGCTAAGAAGTTCGACGCGCTCGCCGAGGCTGACCTCTGGTCCGACCACGCAAAACGGCCCGATCTTCACCCCTGCGGCTAGCCGCGCGCCGTCCTCGACAATCGCTGTCGGGTGGACTTGGACTTCAGCCATTTTTACTCGCAAAGGCGCGTGCGTCGGCGGAATCGGCAAGCATCGCGCTGATTTCGGCTTCGGCCACGACCTGACCGTTCACCTTCGCTTCGCCTTTGAAGCGCCAGACGCGGCCGCGGTTGCGGATCTTCTTGACGTGATAGTGCAGCTGATCGCCGGGTAGCACGGGCTTGCGAAACTTGGCGTTGTCGATGCCCATGAAATAGACGAGCTCGGCGTGATAATCTTCTCCGACGTTCGAAACGCAAAGCGCACCGGCCGTTTGCGCCAGCCCCTCGATGATCAGCACACCGGGCATCACCGGAAACTGCGGGAAATGGCCTTGAAAGAATGGCTCGTTGATCGTGACGTTCTTGACGCCGACGCAGCTTTCGTCAGCATTCATGTCGTACATGCGATCGACGAGCAGGAACGGATAGCGGTGCGGCAACAGCTTCATCACTGTCACTATATCCGCCGTGCCAAGCTTTTTGCCGGCCTTTGCCTTGTCGTCCATAACCGTCAAACTCCAAAAAGTCGCTCGCCTAAACGCAACCGCCAACCTCGATCAATCAGCTCTCGCCCGGCCCTTGTTCTTCGTCATAGCTGACCTTGTCGCGCGCCACGAGCCGCTTGATCAAGGCCTGCTCGCGTGCGGCCTCGCGTAGCGTCTTCGCCGGAGTGCCGAAGTATCTGGCGCCCGCCGGCACATCGTGCGTCGGATGCGACGCGCCACCAACTTGAGCGCCGTTGCCGATTTTGATGTGGCCGACGGTTCCGGATTGACCGCCCATGACGACGTAGTCGCCGAGTTCCGTCGAACCTGAGATGCCGCACATTGAAACGATGATGCAATGCCGGCCGACAATGACGTTGTGCCCAATCTGCACGAGATTATCAATTTTCGTGCCTTCGCCGATCATCGTATCCTTAAGAGCGCCGCGGTCGATGGTTGTATTGGCGCCAATTTCGACATCATCCTGGATGATGACCCGCCCAATTTGCGGCACCTTCAGGTGGCCGCCAGGGCCCATCGCGAAGCCGAAGCCATCCTGGCCGATCCGAACGCCTGAATGGATGAGGACGCGGTCACCGACCAGCGCGTGGGTGATTGTTGCGAGCGCCCCGATGTAGCAATGGCGGCCGATCGTGACGCGCGCGCCGATGACGGCTCCAGCCGCGATCCGGGTTCCGGCGCCGATCTGGGCTTCGCGTCCGATGACGGCCCCCGGCTCGACCAGAACGCCGTCCTCGAGACGGGCCGTCGGGTCGATCGGAGGCGCTCCGGGCGTCGCAGCCATAGGCTGCAGCGCGGAGGGATAGAACAGCGTCAGAGCGCGAGCGAAGCCGTGATAGGGCTGCTTCGTGACGAGTGCCGCCGTTGTGGGCGGAACGCGGGCCGCGAGCGCCGGCACGACGAGGCAGGCGCCGGCCGCGGTGGTCGCGAGTTGCGGCAGATATTTGATGTTGTCGACGAAGGCGACGCTGCTACGGCCGGCCTCGGAAAGAGGGAGCACGTCGTCGATCATCGCGCTCGGGTCGGCGCCCTCGGCGAGTTCGGCACAGGTGGCCGCCGCGACTTCGGCTAGCGGATAGGGACCGGCACGGTCGAAAAATCCGGGATGCTCCATCAGTTGCCTCCGGCACGCCGATGCTTCAGCTATTTTATGTACGGTTGATGACGTTGAATGGACGACCGCGAGGGCGTTTGCAAGCCCTGGCTCAAACAGGCGGCAATGGGCCACCTCGGCTGAGGCCGGCGTCGGTGACGCCGGCCTTCGTGCCGTTAAGCTTTTAGAACCTTGTTGAGGCGCCGAAGCGGAAGAACTGAGTCTGGTCGTAGCTTTCTTTCGTCAAGACCTTGGCGAAGTCCATGCGGATCGGGCCAACCGGCGAGTTCCACATCAAGCTGGCGCCGACCGACGACCGGATCGAAGAGCTGTCTTGGAGGCAGGCCTGCCCTTTCACTGGCGGGCAATTGGCCAGTGCTGACTGCGCACCACCTGTCGCATCGAAGAGCGAGCCGGCATCGGCGAAGATGGCGCCGCTCAGGCCGAGATCGTCGGGCACGTAAGGCAGCGGGAAGCGAATCTCGCCCGTTACGGCCCAGTACGTCTGGCCACCCAGCGCGTCTTGGTTATTTGAACTCAAGTCGCGCGGACCATAACCGGCACGGTCGAAGCCGCGGATCGTCTCGCCACCTTTGAAGAAGGCGTCGAGAAGGCGGACGTCGTCGCCGCCCCAGCCCTCGATATGGCCGCCGATGGCACGGCCAACCAACGTGATCTTTTCGGTGACCGGATAGTAGCCGCGCGCTTCGGCGTTGACGCGCCAGTACTGGGCGTCGCCGCCGACGCCGGCGAAGTCGTCATCCAACTGCAGGTAGAAGCCGCGGGTTGGCGTCTTCGCATTGTTTCGCTTGTCGTACGTGATCGTCGTACCGACAAGCGACGTCCAATAAGAGTCGTCCTTGCAGTTCGCCTCAAAATTATTTTTCAGGTTTGTGTCACCGCATGCTTCTTTGATCGCCAACGATGCATCATTCGCGACGTTAAAGATCTGATCGCGCGAAATCGAGTAGTGCGTCTGCATCCACAGGGCTTCCGTGATCGGGAATGCCAAGCGAAGCTGGCCGCCGACTTTCTGCTGATCGAAGCCGGACTCTTGCTGAAAATCGAGTTGTTTGTAGTAGAGGTCGAAACCTGCAGCGAGATTGCGATCGAGGAAGCGCGGCTCGGTGAACGACAGGTCGACCTGCATACGCTCGAACGAACCGGCGAGAGCCAGACGCAGGTACTGGCCGTTGCCGAACAAGTTGCGTTCGGTGATCGACACGTCGCCGATCACGCCTTCACTCGTCGAGTAGCCGGCACCGAACGAAAGCTCGCCCGTCGACTGTTCTTCCACCACCACGTCGAGCACGACGCGGTCAGGCGCTGAGCCCGGGCGTCGCTTGACATCGACATTCTTGAAGATGCCCAGACCCTGGAGGCGCTTCTTGGCGCGATCGACAAGCATGCCGTTGAAGGCATCGCCTTCCGCAAGCCGGAACTCGCGGCGGATCACGTAATCCTTCGTGCGATCGTTGCCGATGACGTTGATGCGCTCGATGTAAATTCTCGGTCCTTCGTCGACGACATAGGTGATGCCGATCGTGCGGGCCGTCGTATCGGGAATAGCGCGCGGACGGACGCGAGCGAAGGCGTAACCCTTTTCGGCGATGGCGAGCGTCAACGCTTCCGTCGTCTTGTCGATTTCGGACGCGTCGTATGTTTCGCCGGCGTGGGTGAGAATTTCGCCCTGATAGTCCTGCGGCAGCACGTCGGGCAGAGAACTTTCCATCTGCACGGCGCCGAAGTTGTAGAGCTGGCCTTCCTCGACGGCGAAGGTGATGAGGAAGCCGGTGCCGTCCGGATCGATCTCGGCGTTGGCTGCCGTGACGCTGGCGTCGGCGTAGCCGTTCTTCAGGTAGTACTGGCGGATCAATTCGCGATCGAGATTCATCCGGTCCGGATCGTAGACGGACGTGCCCTTGAGGAAATCAAACCAGCCTTGCTGCGTCGTCGAGATGATGTCGCGCAACTGGCTATCGGAAAAGGCGTGATTGCCGACGAAGTTGATGCCTTTGACCTTCGTCGCCTTGCCTTCGGTAATTTCGAATACGAGATTGACGCGATCCTGCTCGAGCTGAATTAGCTTCGGCTCGACGCTTGCGGCAAAAAGCCCCTGGCGGCGGTAGACGTCGAGAATGCGCTGCACATCGGCCTGAGCCTTGGCGCGCGTGAACACCGATCGCGGCTTGAGCCGGACTTCGCCGGTCAGCGTCGCGGTATCGACCTCGCTGTTGCCTTCGAATGCCACCTGATTGATGACCGGATTTTCGGTGACCCTGACGACGACGGTCGGACCCTTGTTGTCGATCGCAACGTCAGCGAAGAGCCCGGTGGCGAACAGCGCCTTGATCGAGGCGTCGACCTTGCCGGCGTTGTAGGCATCGCCGGGCGCGAATTGTAGATAGGATCGGACGGTTTCCGGCTCGACGCGACGATTGCCGACGACCTCGATGTTCTTGATCACGCCTTGAGCAAACGCAGCACCTGACGTCCAGGTGGCATCCCCCATCGCGATCATCGGCGAGGCAACTGCAAGCGCCAGCATCAGGCGCATAAAGCCCGCCAGGATGATCTCAATTCTCTGCATACGCGGAATAGCCCCCGTGTGCCGCCGACCCCCATCACACATGCGCGCTGTCGGCGGCAGCGTCACACTCATGCGTCGTGTTTTTATCGTTCACTTAGGTCGTCACGTATCGTCGTCCTGCGCAGCCAGCCTTTTGCACTTCTTCACGGCCCCCGCCGATTCGAAGTTTAACCTGCTGCGCAACATATCGCTTTTAACGATTCAGCAAGGCCTCGCAAAGTGGCAAGTTTACGCCACTCGCGGATGATTCCGCACGTCTCTAGCCGGTACCGGTCAGCCGCCGCCAAACGTTCATAATGTCGTTGAAATTCACGAAAACCATCAACATCATCAGCAGCGCCAAGCCAACCTGAAAGCCCATTTGCTGTAGGCGTTCGCCTGCCGGCTTTCCCCGAACCGCTTCGTAGGCGTAGAACATAAGGTGTCCGCCGTCCAAAATCGGTATCGGAAGCAGGTTCAAGAAGCCGATATTGGCTGAAATGAACGCGATCCAGCGCAGCATCGGGTCGATGCCGAGTTCGGCGACCTTGGCGGTCACCTCGGCCATCATGATCGGGCCGCCCATCTGCTCGGCCGACTGCTTGCGGGTGATGATATCGCCGATGCCGCCGAGGGCCTGGGTGATATTGGTGTAGGTTTCCTGCACTCCGAGCACAATCGCCTCGGGGATGCTGACGGCTTTGGTGCTGATTTTGTCCGGCGAAACCGACCGCTGAATGCCGATTAGACCGCGCCTGAACGTGCGGCCCAGCGCATCTTTCTGCTCATCGGCATTCGGTGTCGCGTTGAGCTTCAGCGTCTCGCCGCCGCGCTCGACCGTGAAGGTCAGTTCCTGTCCCGCATTCGAGCCGACAATGCGTTGAAGATCATCAAATCTTTCGATTTTATCGTCGCCTATCGCAACGATCTTGTCGCCGGGCATGAAGCCGGCGCGGGCGGCCGGCGAGTTGGCGACCACCGCATCGACGTAGGCGGGCAGGACGCGAACGCCGACGACGGCGTTGAGCCCAGCGTAGAGCGCAATCGCGAGAAGAAAGTTGGCGACGGGACCGGCGACGACAACGGCGGCTCTTACGCCTACCGACTTGGAATGGAACGCCCCGCTGCGCTCCTCGGCGGACATCGGCCTTTGGGCGGAAGCGCGTGCCGACGCCGGATTATCGTCGTCGATGAATTTCACGTAACCGCCGAGCGGGATCCAGGCGAACCGCCAGCGCGTGCCGTGCTTGTCGTAGAAACCGTAGATTTCCGGTCCGAAGCCGATCGAAAACGCCTTGACCGCCACGCCGCACCAGCGCGCAACGAGAAAATGTCCGAGTTCATGGATGAAGACGACGAGCGTCAGCACCAGCAGGAACATGATCCCGTACTGCCAAATGCTGGTGGCCAGCGTCGACAAATAGTCCATTTAATATCAATCCCTTAGCGACAGGCTGCAGTAACAGCCGAGAGCATTCAATTTAAGGACGCCGCGCCTCAATAGCCATTCAGTTTTTCTACGGCCAGCCGGCGCGCGAGGCCATCAATATGCAATATGTCGTCGAGGCCGTGCGCCTGGCATATGGCACCCTGACGCTCTGCCTCTTCAATCGTTGCTTCGACAAGCGCGGCGATGTCCAGAAATTTGAGCCGTCTATCGAGGAAAGCTTTGACCGCGACTTCGTTGGCGGCGTTGAGCACCGCAGGCGCTGTATCGCCCCGCCGCAACGCCGCTCGCGCGACGCCCAAGGCCGGGAAGCGGACCTCATCAGGTGCTTCGAAAGTCAGCGATCCGAGGCGTGCCAGATCAAGCTTTTCCGTCGGCGCCGCCATGCGCTTTGGCCATGCGAGCGCCACTGCGATCGGCGTGCGCATGTCGGGCGACGCCATCTGCGCAAGTACCGAGCCGTCGACGTAGCTGACGAGGCAATGGACGATCGACTGCGGATGGATGACGCAATCGAGGGCCTCGGCAGGCACCGGAAAAAGGTGGAAGGCTTCGATGAGCTCAAGGCCCTTGTTCATCAGCGTCGCGCTGTCGATGGTGACCTTGGCGCCCATCGACCAGTTCGGATGTTTGAGAGCCTGCTCGGGTGTCGCCGCCTCCAGTGCCTCGCGCGCCCAGGTGCGAAACGGTCCGCCGGAAGCGGTGAGAACGATCTTTTCGATCGCCTTCGGATCGGCGCCGGAAAGTGCCTGGAAGGCGGCTGAATGTTCGCTGTCGACGGGCAGAAGCTCAGCGCCGGAACGCGCGATTTCGGCCGTAAACACATGCCCCGCCGAGACCAGACACTCCTTGTTGGCGAGCGCAATGCGAGCCCCGCAGGATGCGGCTGCGAACGTCGGACGCAAGCCCGCCGCGCCGACGATTGCCGCCATGACGCAATCGGCAGGCATGAGGGCGGCTTCGATGAGCGCTTCCAATCCTGCGGCGGCGCGAATTCCGGTTCCGGCGAGTCCATCGCGAAGTTCGGCGAGCTGAGCGTCGTCACCGATGACCGCAAGCCGGGCGCGATGCCGCCGGGCGAGGACTGCAAGCTCGCGGGCGTTCGACTGCGCCGTCAGCGCCACGATTTCAAAACGATCCGGCGCGCGACCGACGAGATCGAGCGTGCTTTTTCCGATCGAGCCCGTGGCGCCGAGAACGGAAAGCCGCATCGGCGCGGATGCGTCCGGCGCGCCAAACTCAACGACCGGCACGCGGACAACTGGCCTATTCGGAACGCTCGCCGTTACCGCCATAACATCAAGATCCGTAGAGAAGAGCGCGAGCGGGCGCATAGGCGTCGATCGCGAAGGCGATCAAAGCCGCAGCGATGCTCGCCGTGACGATGCCATCCATTCGATCCATGAAGCCACCGTGACCCGGGATCAGATCGCTTGCGTCCTTCAAATTGAAATGCCGCTTCAAGGCCGACTCCGCCAAATCTCCGCCCTGTGCCACTAGTCCCATAATGAACCCGAGGCTTGCAAGCCAGTGCGCCGCGCCGGTCCCCGAGATTGTGGCGAAAAGCGCGCCAACGATTGCGGCGGCGACCACTGCGCCGATGAGCCCCGACCAGGTTTTATTCGGCGAAACCTGCGGCCAGAGCTTCGGACCGCCGATCGACCGGCCGGAGAGATAAGCCGCGATATCGGTCACGGCCACCGTCAGCAGCACAAAGAGGACGGCGTCAAATCCCAAAGGTTCATCGCCTCGGAGCCAACCAAGCGCGATGACGGGCAATGCCGTGTAAAGCACGCCCGCGCCCGAGAGTTGCGACCGGCCACTCCCGAAGACGAGCGCTGATACGGCGATGGCGCCAACGATGGCGGCGGCAACGCCGAGCCCGGCCATTCCAGAGGCGGTGAGGACAGCCGCGATAAGGACGGCAAGGATGTGGACAAGGGTGCCGATATCGGGCGTCGGTCCCCTGACGATCCTTCCCCATTCCCAGCTCATCGCGGCAGCGACCAGAAACGTCAGCACCGCAAAGGCCTTCGGGCTCCAATAGACCATGACCAGCGCCAGAAGCGCTATCACAAGACCCGAGACGGCGCGTTCCCTTAGTTCGCCGGACGAAATTCCGAAACGTTTCGAAAAAGTCTCCGGCTGATCGTCTGGCTCGTCTGCAGGCATCGGCGTCCTCACGCGGTTGACCGCTTCGTCAAACCGCCGAAGCGGCGCTCACGGGCGCGGAACTCGCGGATTGCTCCTTCGAAAGCCGCCTTGTCGAAATCGGGCCAATAGCAATCGAGAAAAACGAATTCCGAGTAAGCGGTCTGCCACAGCATAAAATTCGACAACCGCATTTCGCCGGATGTCCGGATCAGCAGATCGGGATCGGGAATTCCGGAGGTATCAAGCGCATTCGCCATCCGCTCGACGGTGATCTCCGAGGGATCGATTTGACCGGCAGCAACCTGCTCGGCAAGCCGGCGCGCCGCTCTCGCGAGTTCACCGCGCGAGCCATAGTTGAACGCAATGACGAGCGTCAGCTTGTCGTTGCCGCGCGTCAGTTCGACGGCCTCGTCGATGAGCGTCATCAGTTCGCTATCGACCTGCTGTCGCTCGCCGATGATGCGGATGCACACCCCCGCTTCGTGCAGTTCGGCGAGGTCGCGTCGAATGAAGCGCTTCATCAGGCCCATAAGATCGTCGACTTCTTCGGCAGGCCGCTTCCAGTTTTCGGAAGAAAAGCTGAAGATCGTCAAATACGTGATCTTCAATTCCATCGCGGCGCGAACGGCCCTGCGCACGGCTTCGACGCCTTGCCGATGACCGAGGGTCCGCGGCAGCCCTCGCTCCTTGGCCCAGCGCCCGTTGCCGTCCATGATGATCGCGACGTGGCGCGGTGGTGTCAGGTTTTCGAATCCGTTGTCGGAATGCTTCATTCCTGCGGCACCGTCGAATAGCCCTCTATGGCGAAATGCTCGAAAGGCGCTTCAAAGATCGTACGGCGCCCGGAACGCCCACGCGAAACACGTCATACCTTCTGAATTTCAGCCTCTTTCGTGATGAGAGTCGCGTCAACCTCCTTGATGAGCCGATCCGTCAATTCCTGAACCTTCTCGGAATTGCCGCGATGATCATCCTGGCTCATCTTCCCATCTTTCTCGAGCTTCTTCAGAAGGTCCATGCCGTCGCGCCGGACGTTGCGAATGGCGATCCTCGCCTGCTCTGCATACTTATGCGCGAGTTTCACGAGTTCCTGCCTCCGATCCGCCGTGAGGCTAGGAATAGGGAGACGCAGTATCTGCCCGTCCATGATGGGATTAAGGCCGAGGTTGGCTTCCCGAATTGCCTTATCAACCGCCTGGACGTTTGATCGATCCCAAACCTGGACCGAAATCATGCGCGGCTCGGGGACCGAGACGGTCGCGACCTGATTGAGCGGCATTCGCGCGCCGTAGACCATCACATGCACCGGATCGAGCAAATTGGCGCTTGCGCGCCCGGTCCGCAGTCCTGAAAATTCACGCTTCAAAGCATCGATCGACGCGCGCATCCGCTTTTCGATCTCACTGATGTCGTGGTTCGGCAAAGACATGTCTGATCCTCCCAGCGCACGCGATGCGCTGATCCGCCCCAGCCGCAGTTCGCGACGCGGCGGCTCGAACGCTACGGCGGTTTGTCAGCCGGTTCCCTCGATGATGGTTTGACGCGCTTGTCCAAGCACGACCTTCAAGAGATTTCCCGGCTCTTCGATGGAAACCACAATTAGCGGAAGTCCGTTGTCGCGGGCAAGTGCGATGGCCGCGCCGTCCATTACTTTGAGATCGTTCGCTAAAACCTGCGAATAACTGAGCCGGTCAAAACGTTTCGCTTTGGAATCCTTTTTCGGGTCCGCCGAATACACCCCATCAACCTGCGTTGCCTTCACGACCGCGTCACAATTCATCTCGATGCCGCGCAGCACTGCCGCCGTATCGGTCGTGAAGAAGGGATTGCCGGTACCTGCGGCAAAGATCACGACGTGGCCCTTGCCGATGTAGCTCAGGGCTTTCGGGCGCACGTAACTTTCGCAAATGGTCTGCATCGGAATCGCCGACAGCACGCGGGCGGGCACGCCCCGGTGGTCGAGTGCGTTTTGAAAGGCCAATGCATTCATCACGGTGGCGAGCATGCCCATGTAGTCGGCGGTTGCCCGATCCATGCCCTTCGCCGCGCCGGTCAGGCCACGGAAGATGTTGCCGCCGCCAACAACGATGGCAATCTCGGCGCCCGCAGCGGCCGTCTCGGCGATGTCATTCGCCAATCGATCGGCGACCGACATGTCGATGCCGTAGGACTGCTTGCCCATCAGCGCTTCGCCCGAAAGCTTCAGCAGCAGCCGCTTGTATTTGAGTTCTGGCCGGGGGGCTGTCATTTGCCTGCCGCTCCTACCGAGACCGCACGAAAAACCGGCCGATCGACGAGACCGGCCGGCCGATACCTAGCGCGACAAAGCGATTCCGGCCAGCGGCGCGATTTCGACTAGCGCCCGCCGCTCGCCAGTTTGCGGACTTCTTCACCGAAGTCCTCTTCCTTCTTGTCGATTCCTTCACCCAACGCATACCGCGCAAAGCCCGTAACCTTGATGGCCGCGCCCGCCCGGCTCTCGGCTTCCTTGACGGCCTGAGCGACTGTCTTCGTCGAGTCGTGGATGTACTGCTGCTCCAGCAAGCAGTTTTCCTTGGCGAACGTCTTGAGGCCACCGGAAATGATCTTTTCAAGAACCTCCGGCTTCTTGCCCTGGTTCTTTTCGGTAAGAATGGCCTTCTCGCGATCGAGCACTTCGGCCGGAACGGCAGAAATATCGAGGGCAAGCGGACTTGCCGCCGCGACGTGCATCGCGAGCATGCGGCCGACCTCGAACAAGGTCGGCTCGTCACCGGCACTCTCGAGCGCCACGAGCACGCCGATTTTGCCGAGACCGTCGGCGACGCGGTTGTGCACGTAATCGGCGACGACGCCTTCCTTGACGGCGAGTGCCGAGGTACGACGCAACGTCATATTTTCGCCGATCGTCGCGACCATTTCCTGGACATGCGTTTCGACAGTGTTCGTGGTACCGGGATAGGTCGCCGCGAGGAGCTTTTTCAGATCGCCCTTGGCTGCCGGAGCGAGCCCGGCGATATCGCGCACAAGCGTCTGGAACTGCTCATTACGCGCAACGAAGTCCGTTTCCGAGTTCACCTCGACGACGGCGCCTTCCCTGCCCTTTGCGACGATGCCGATGAGGCCATCAGCGGCAATGCGGCCCGATTTCTTCGCAGCTTTCGAAAGGCCCTTTTTGCGCAGCCAATCGACGGCCGCTTCGATATCGCCGCCCGTTTCGGTCAGCGCCGTCTTGCAGTCCATCATGCCTGCGCCGGTCATGTCGCGCAGCTTCTTCACATCTGCGGCGGTGATCGTCGTCATCTGTCACCTATGCGGTTCGAGGCGCCGCACGGGCGCCTCATTGTAAGATTGCGTCGCGCTTCGAGCACGTCGCGCGGGCTCAAACTTAAACTGCGGCGGCCTCAACGAGTTTCTTGGCCTGGCCGACCCAATCTTCCTTGGCGATCTGGCCCTTCAGCTTCAGCTGACGATCGAGTGCTGCAACATACTCGGCGTCGAGATCGGCGATCTGCCAGAAATGATAGACGCCGGCATCGTTGAGCCGCTGCTCGAGCTTCGGTGCGATACCGATGATGCGCTTGAGATCGTCGGCTTCGCCGCGTGGTGCCTCGATGCCCTTGAAAGTGACCTTCGGCAGATCCTCAGCCGGCGGCGATTCAGACGCCCCAACATCGACACCGGACGACCCCTGCGCTCTTTCGATGCCATCGAGAGCGGCGCGCGCCATCAGGTCGCAATAAAGCGTGATTGCGCGACCGGCGTCATCGTTGCCGGGAACCGGATAATCGATGCCGTCGGGATCGCAGTTGGTATCGACGATCGCCACGATCGGGATGCCGAGTTTGCGTGCTTCCTGGATGGCGATCGCTTCCTTGTTCGTGTCGATGACGACGAGAAGGTCCGGCGTACCGCCCATGTCCTTGATGCCGCCGAGCGACTGATTGAGCTTGTCGCGCTCGCGCTGCAGGGTCAGGACTTCCTTTTTCGTGCGGCCCTGCGGGTCGGCGAGGATGTCGTCGAGTTGGCGCAGACGGCGGATCGATTGCGAAACCGTCTTCCAGTTCGTCAGCGTGCCGCCGAGCCAGCGATGATTGATGAAGTACTGAGCGCTGCGCTTTGCAGCTTCGGCGATGCCATCGGAGGCCTGCCGCTTCGTCGCGACGAAGAGCACGCGCCCGCCGCCAGCGACCGTTTCGGAAACCTTGAGCAGCGCCTGGTGCAGCATCGGCACGGTCTGCGTCAGATCGAGAATGTGGATTTTGTTCCGCGACCCATAGATGAACGGTGCCATCTTGGGGTTCCAGCGGTGAGATTGGTGGCCGAAGTGAACGCCAGCTTCCAATAGCTGACGCATGTTGAAGGCGGGAAGTGCCATCGCAATAGTCCTTTTTCCGGTTAGACCTCCGCGAGACGGAGAAGAGATCAGCAAGACTTTTCAAAGGCTTGCGTTTCTCCACCGGAGCGCTATGCGGGGCTTTTTATCCGCAAAGCGCAAAGTCTCGCGTGTGAGATGGGGGGTGTATAGGGGCGATCACGCCCGGGCGCAAGCGGTCGATCGACCGCAGTCTGGCCTTCATTCCGAAACAAAACGCACCGCGAACCGGAATACTGAATCCGGTGCGCAGTGCGCCAAGAGCCTTAGGGATTTTGTAGTCGCCGCTCGGTGACTAGGTCAGAAGCCGACCTTCGTCACTTGCACTTCGCGTCGAGCGCGGTCATCGCCTCGTCCATTGCGTTTGCTTCCGGCGAACCGTCGGCAGCATCCTGCCCGGCATCCCAGGCGTCTTGGAAGCCATCGCCAAGCGTTTTGAAATACCCATCAATTTCGTCGCCGGCCGCTTCGGCCTTTTTCTGGTCGTCGCCGACTTCGTCCATCTTTTTCGACATGGCGCAGTAAGCCGTGACCTTGGCAGGATCGGACGCCGCCGCGTCCAGATTTTTCTTGATGTCAGCCGCGTTCATCGGCGCTGCATACGCGGCAGGCGCGAACAGCAAGCCGCTCAACAAGATCATATAGAATTTCGACATGATTCAACCTCGTTTATCGTCCAGCTCTTACGTGAGGAGCTATGCACCCGAACTGTGTCAGAAGAAGGCAGTGCCGCAGCACTGCCTCCGTCCCAACTAGGGCGCGAGGTTAGCGCCACCAGCAGTGCTTGCGGTGATGACGCCACGAGCAAACCCAATGTTTGCGGTGATGCCGGTTCCGCCAATGCCGATAACGGTACCCGACCTGATCCGTGATCTGAGTGTCGGCATGAGTACTAATGCCAGCAAGGCTGGTTCCGGCAACGCCGGCGGAAGCCACATTCGCGGCTCCGAAGGTCATAGCAGCGAGTGCCGCTGCTACAATCAAGCTCTTCTTCATTGAGGGCTCCTATCTGATAAGGACGCAACAAGCGTCTGACCCTTAACGCTTACCCGATAACAAAGCCGTCGTTCGCTGCTCGAATTTTTAGGGAGAGAGACTGTTACATAAATACCCGCAACCGATGGTGTTAGACCTCGATGACTTCCGCCACGAATGCGAGTGCCGCTAACTTCCCGGCCTCTTGTGGCGAGACGTCGTAGCGCCCCGGCAGGACAAATTCCATTTCGCAACGGCGATCGTCGAGCGGAAGAACGATCCGCACCTCGCCGCCGCGCGGCCGCGACTGCAACCGTCCGCTGATTTCCGAAAGCCCCGCCGCATTCGACGCAATGTTTTTGCAATCCAGAACCAATTTCAAATTGCGCGGCACGTTGGCGGCGGCCTTATCGAGCGCCTCGACCGATTGGACGCGCATCTTCAACGTTTCTCCGTCGCGCTCTGCCTCGACGCTGACGATGACAGGCGTGCCGGGCTCCAGAAGTTCACGGGAAGCGGCAAGCGTGTCGGAAAAAATGACGGCCTCGAATTGACCGCTGGCATCCGAGAACGTCGCGAACGCGAATTTGTTGCCTTTCTGCGAGCGCCGTTCTCGCGCAGCGATGACGATGCCGGCCAGGCGACCTCCGGTCGCGCCACGTTGCGCCAGGATTTCGAATTCGCTGAAGCGCCGAACGCCGAGTTTCGTCAGTATGCCCTCGTATTGGTCGAGGGGATGACCCGAAAGATAGAAGCCGACGGCCTCGAACTCGGCTGAGAGACGCTCCATCGGTGTCCAGGCGTCCGCCGACCGTAACGCCATGTCGGCGGCCTTGCCGCCGCCGCCGAAAAGATCGGTCGTGCCCTGCGCTTCGTTGGACGTCCGCCGTTGTGCCATCGCGAGAATCGTATCGGGGTTGGCGGCGACCAGTGCGCGGTTTGGTTCGAATTCATCGAAGGCGCCACCTTTGGCAAGGGTTTCGATGGCGCGCTTGTTCAGTGCCTTTGCATCGACGCGGCTCGCAAAATCGGCAAGCGAGGCAAATGGGCCGTTGGCTTCGCGCTCGCTGACGATCGTTTCGACCGCACCGGAACCGATGTTCCTCAGCGCGGCCAATGAATAGCGAATGGCGCCGGATTTGGCGTCGCCCACCGGCGGCTCGGCGCCGAAGTCGACGCCCGAGACGTTGACGCTCGGCGGCCGCATCGCGATGCCTGACTTGCGCGCTTCGGAAGCAAACATCGAGAGCTTATCGGTATTGCCCATGTCGAGCGACATCGACGCGGCAAAGAATTCCTCGCGGAAGTGCGCTTTCAGGTAACCGGTCTGATAGCTGACGAGCGCATAGGCGGCGGCGTGCGATTTATTGAATCCATAGCCTGCAAATTTATCGACGAGATTGAAAATGTTGATCGCGTCGTCGCGCTTGACGCCGTTGGCGAGCGCGCCCTGGACGAAACGCTGCTGCTGCGCGGCCATCTCGGCCTTGTCTTTCTTGCCCATCGCGCGTCGCAACAGGTCGGCTTGGCCGAGCGTGTATCCGCCCATAACCTGCGCAATCTGGATCACCTGCTCCTGATAGATGATAACGCCGTAGGTCTCTTTCAAAATCCCTTCGAGCATCGGATGGAGATATTCGACGGGCTCTTCACCGTGCTTGCGATTGATGTAGGTCGGGATGTTGTCCATGGGGCCCGGGCGATAGAGGGCCACCATCGCGATGATGTCCTCGAAGCGGTCGGGCTTCAGCCGCTTCAAGCTTTCGCGCATGCCCGAACCTTCGAGCTGGAACACGCCGGCGGTGTCTGCCTTCGCGAGCATGTCGTACGTGGGCTTGTCGTCGAGCGGCAGCGCCGCAAGGTTGACGGCGATGCCACGTCCGCGACGAACCAGTTCGACGGCCTTTTCGAGTACGGTCAGCGTCTTCAGGCCGAGGAAGTCGAATTTGACGAGGCCGGCCGCCTCGACCATTTTCCAGTTGTATTGCGTAATCGGCAGCGGCGACTTCGCATCGCGATAAAGCGGCACAAGCTCCTCGAGCGGCCGATCGGAGATGACGATGCCTGCGGCGTGCGTCGAGTTGTGACGGTAAAGTCCCTCGAGCTTTTCGGCGATCTCCAGGAGGCGTGCCACGATCGGTTCGCGATCGCGCTCTTCCTGAAGTTTCGGCTCGCCGTCGATGGCTTGCCTTAGCGTGACGGGATTGGCGGGATTGTTCGGCACCAGCTTGCACAACCGGTCGACTTGCCCGTAGGGCATTTGCAGCACGCGGCCGACGTCGCGCAGAACGGCACGCGCCTGTAATTTGCCGTGCGTGATGATTTGCGCGACGCGGTTCTCGCCGTACTTGCGCTGAACGTAAGCGATAACGCGGTCACGCTTCTCCTGACAGAAATCGACGTCGAAATCCGGCATCGAAATGCGTTCGGGGTTCAAAAAGCGTTCGAAGAGAAGCCCGAAGCGCAACGGGTCGAGATCGGTAATCGTCAGCGCGTATGCGACGAGAGAGCCGGCACCCGATCCGCGTCCCGGCCCGACGGCGACGCCGTTCGCCTTCGACCACTTGATGAAATCGGCGACGATAAGGAAGTAGCCGGGAAACTTCATCTGCGTGATGACGTCGATTTCGTAGGCGAGGCGCTTGTCGTAATCCTCCTGCGTGAAGCCCGCGGCCAATCCCGCCGTCTCAAGGCGATGTATCAATCCCTCCTTGGCCTGGCGCTTCAGCTCGGCAGCTTCGAGGCGGAAATTTTCGATTTCGCTCAGGCTGTCGTCGCCCTCCACGAAGCGCGGCAGAATCGGCTTCTTCCCCAGCGGACGAAACGCGCATCTGATCGCGATTTCGACCGAGTTTGCCAACGCCTCCGGAAGATCTGCAAAGAGCGCCGCCATTTCGGCTTCGCTTTTGAGATAATGTTCTGGGCTGGCCCGGCGGCGATTGTCCTCGACGACGTAACGCCCATCGGCAATGCACAGCAGCACATCGTGCGCTTCGTAGTCAGCCCGCACCGCAAAATAGCACTCGTTTGTCGCGACGATCGGCAAGCGCCGGCTGTAGGCGAACTCCAGAAGCTCGGGTTCGACGTCGGCTTCTTCTGCGAGCCCGTGCCGCTGCAGCTCAACGTAAAGACGATCGCCAAAAATCTTCTCGAGCGTCTTCAGCCGCTCAATTGCCTGGTCGCGTTGCCCGCCTCGGAGCGCTGCATTGATCGGTCCCTGCGGACCACCCGTCAGCGCTATGAGCCCACGAGAAGCTTCCTCGAGCCGCGCGATTTTGACGTGCGGCGCTTCGTCGAGCGCAGGCTCAAAATAAAGAACCTTCGAAAGCCGCATCAGATTGGCGAAGCCTTCGGCATTCATCGCGAACAGCGCGATTTTTCCGGCGGGCTTGACGCGCGCCTCATTGCTTAGAACGCGAAGCGCCGAAGGCTGCGTGTCGCGATTATCGCCGAAGTCGACATCGAGTGTACAGCCGACGATCGGTTGCACGCCGGCGCTCCAAAGCTTTTCGGAAAATTCGAGAGCCCCGAAGAGATTGTTGGTATCGGTAAGACCGAGCGCCGGGAACTGATTTGCTGCCGCCAGCTTGGCGAGCTTTGCGATCGGCAGCGCGCCTTCAAGCAGCGAATAGGCTGAATGCACCTTGAGGTGCACGAACTGAGGGCTCGATGGGGGAATCGAATGGTCCATGTCGATTATGTATAGACATGATGCACCTCATGCGCGAAAGGCGGCTTTTTTATCCACGGCCCAGTCGAGACAGACCTCAGAACGCAGAAGCCGCTGAAATCTCAACAAGCCTTCCATCCTGGACCTGCAGCACCCGGTCCATGCGCCGTGCAAGTTCCATGTTGTGGGTGGCAATGAGCGCGGCAACGCCCTGACGGCGAATGAGCTCGATCAATTCGCGGAAAACGTGCGCGGACGTGTGCGGATCGAGATTTCCCGTCGGCTCGTCGGCAAGCAACAGCTTCGGCGCGTTGGCAAGGCCGCGGCAGATGGCGGTACGCTGCTGTTCCCCACCTGAAAGTTCCGCGGGGCGATGTTCGATCCTGTCGCCGAGCCCGAGGTTGGTAAGAAGTGCCCGGGCCCGCGCTTCCGCAGTTTTTCTGCGACGGCCGAGGATCAGCTGCGGGATCACGACGTTCTCGAGCGCCGAGAACTCGGGAAGCAGCTGATGAAATTGGTAGACGAAGCCGATCTCCGTGCGTCGCAGCCGCGTTCGCTCGGATTCAGAAAGCGTCGCGCAGTCCCGGCCGTTGACGATGACGCGGCCACTCGTCGGCGATTCCAAAAGGCCCGTGATGTGCAGCAGCGTCGACTTTCCGGCGCCGGAAGGCCCAACCAACGCGACCGCCTGGCCGGGCCATAGCGCGACGTCGACGCCTTGAAGAACGACGATCTCGCGTGGACCCTGACGGAAGGATCGCGTCACGCCCTGGAGCTGCAAAATCGGAGCAAGCGTTCTGCCGGCGACGGTCTGTTCCATTTGCATCACTCGTAACGCAGCGCTTCAACAGGATCGAGCCGCGACGCTTTCCATGACGGATAGATCGTTGCCAGGACCGACAGCGCCAATGCCATCAAGACGATGCCGCCCGTCTCATGAGGATTGATCTCGGCGGGAAGCTTCGTCAGATAATAGACGCTTGGGTCGAACACGGTCGTGCCGGAAATCCAAGAAACCGCGTTCTTGATTGCGTCGATATTCCAGCAAAACACGACGCCGATCACCAAGCCGGCCAGCGTGCCGACGATGCCGATCGATGCGCCAGTGATTAAAAATATCCGCATCACCGCGCCCTTCGTCGCGCCCATCGTACGCAGGATAGCAATATCGCGTCCCTTGTCTTTGACGAGCATCATCAAGCCGGAAATAATGTTGAGAGCAGCGACGAGAACGATCAGAGACAGAATAATGAACATGACGTTGCGCTCAACCGAGAGCACGTTGAAAAACGTTTCGTTGCGCTGCCGCCAGTCGGAAACCGAAATGGTCGGCCCGCCGGCATTCTTGATGACGTCGCGGTACTGGCCGACATTTTCCGGCTGGTTGACGACGACCTCGATCACGTCAACCTCTTTCCCTTTCGCGAAGTATTTCTGCGCCTCCGCGAGCGGCATGAACATCATCATCCGATCATATTCGGACATGCCGAGCTCGAAAATCGAAGTGATCTGATAGGCCTTCGAACGCGGCGCCGTACCAAACGGCGTCGGTGCGCCGCGCGGTGTTATCAGCGTCACCATATCGCCAAGCCCGACGTGCAGCGAGTTTGCGAGCCCGACGCCCATGGCAATGCCCGTCTGCGTATCGAAGCCATCGAGCGTGCCGGCGCGCACATTGCCCGAGACGAGCTTCAATGATTTCAGATCGCCTTCGCGGACGCCGCGCACGAGCCCACCGAGCGCCTGCGTGCTCGACGAAACCATGACCTGTCCCTCGATGACCGGCATGGCGGTTTCAACGCCCGGAACCTTGGCGATCCTATCCGCCATCGCTGCATAATCATCGAAAGGCTCGGCGATTTTCTGCACGATCACGTGGCCATTGAGGCCCATGATTTTGGCAAACAGGTCGTGGCGGAAGCCGTTCATCACGGCCATGACGATAATCAGCGTCGCAACGCCGAGCATGATGCCGAGAAAGGAAAAGCCTGCGATGACGGAGATGAAGCCTTCCTTGCGCCGCGCCCGCAAATACCGCCCGGCGATCATCCACTCGAATGGCGAGAACGGTTTCGTATCCCGGACGGCTTCCGTCATTTCCCAAGTCTCCCGCCTGTCCCTGCGAACGCGCCGCTTCACGCGACGGCCGCGCCCCGTCACACCAGAACGCGTTCCGACTTGACGGCGCCGACGACTTTCGCCAGCGCCGTGTCGAACGACAACGTCTCGCGTGCTCCCGTCTTGCGATTTTTCAGTTCGGCCTCGCCCGCCTTCACGCCTTTCGGACCAACGATGACCTGATAAGGTACGCCGATCAAATCCATCGTTGCGAATTTCCCGCCGGCGCGCTCGTCGGTGTCGTCGTAGATCACGTCGATCCCGGCCGCCTGAAGCTTGCCGTAAAAATCGGCGCTAACGCCATCGGTATCCTTGTCGCCCACCTTCAAATTGATGAGGGCCACCTCGAACGGTGCCGCCGGAACCGGCCAGATGATGCCGTTCGCATCGTGGCTCGCCTCGATGATGGCGCCGACCAGCCGCGACACGCCCACGCCATATGATCCCATCTGCAGCGTGATCATCGCCCCATCTGGCCCTTGTACCCGTGCACCCATCGCCTCGGAGTACTTGGTGCCGAAGTAGAAAATGTGGCCAACTTCGATACCACGCGCCGAAACCCGGCTATCCACCGGTACCTCCGCTTCGAAGCGTGCGGCATCGTGCATTTCTTCGGTCGCCGCATATTTCGACGTCCAGGCCGAGATAATCGGCGTCAGATCGCCGTCGAAATCCGTATCGGCTCCGGGAACGGCTCCTTCGATCAGGTCTTTATGACAGAAAACCTGGCTTTCGCCGGTCTCCGCCAGGATGATGAATTCGTGGCTGAGGTCGCCGCCGATCGGTCCGGTATCGGCCTTCATCGGAATCGATTTCAGGCCCAAGCGCGCAAACGTGCGGAGATAACAGACGAACATACGCTGGTAAGCCTTGCGCGCGTCCTCCGCCGTCATGTCGAAAGAATAAGCATCCTTCATCAGGAACTCGCGGCCACGCATGACGCCGAAACGCGGGCGGATCTCGTCGCGAAATTTCCACTGAATGTTGTAGAGATTTTTCGGCAGATCCTTATAGCTCTTGATGCTGTCGCGAACGATCGCGGTGATGACTTCTTCCGCCGTCGGTCCGAACAGCATGTCGCGCTCGTGCCGGTCGACGATGCGCAGCATTTCCTTGCCGTAGGCTTCGTAGCGACCGCTCTCGCGCCATAAGTCGGCCGATTGGATCGTCGGCATCAGCAGCTCGATGGCGCCGGCGCGGTTTTGCTCCTCACGCACGATGTTCTCTATCTTCGAAAGCACCCTGAGCCCGAGCGGCAACCACGAATAAATGCCGGCAGCCGTCTGCTTGATCATGCCGGCGCGAAGCATCAGCTGATGTGAAACGATCTCCGCCTCTTTGGGCGTGTCGCGAAGAACCGGCAGGAAGTAGCGGGTGAGGCGCATGGCATGGCTCGGATTATTGAGTGCGGAATCGCGGCATGCCGCGACGCGATGAAGACAGCGCGGAATAGCCGGTAACGCGGGGGCTGGCAATGGCAGGCAACACGGCCGCGGTGAGATCGCCACCGACGGCGACAGCCGCTACGAAATGCGGCGATCAGATATTGGCGATCACGGTATAAACGCCAGCGAAGCTGACGACCGCGACAATGGTGTTCACAAAAAACACCTTGAGCAGATTGATCTTATGCGGGGCGCTTTCCGGCGTGCCGGGAACCACTTCGCCCGCTTCGTCCTGAGTGTGCGCGAAGAACGGCAGGACTGCGAACAGCGTGATGAACCACAGGCAAAAGAATGTAGCGATCGCAACGGACGTTCGCATCGCGCTACCCTTCAATTTCGTGAGCCAGGTGGCGGCTCGATTTCAAACCTGTTCCAGCTCGACGAGGGTGCCGCAGAAATCCTTCGGATGCAGGAACAGCACGGGCTTGCCGTGTGCGCCGATCTTCGGATTGCCGTCGCCGAGCACGCGCGCGCCCTGGGCCTTCAACTGGTCGCGCGCAGCGATGATGTCGTCGACTTCATAGCACACATGATGGATACCGCCATCAGGTGACTTCTCAAGAAATTTGGCGATTGGCGAGGCGGGCCCCAGCGGCTCGAGCAGCTCGATTTTCGTGTTCGGCAGCTCGATGAAAACCACCGTTACGCCGTGTTCGGGCTGGGTGAGCGCCGGACCAACCTTGGCGCCGAGCGCGTTTTTATAGACGGCTGACGCCTTTTCGAGGTCTTTTACCGCGATCGCCACGTGGTTCAGGCGGCCGATCATACTCCACTCCGTCAATCAGAACGATTCCAAACCGTTCGCGAAATTGCCCGCAGGCCTCAGCCCCTAGTTTCGACCACGGAGAGCAGCACTTTGACAACGGGCTTCTTGCCCCAGGCCTCGTTGATGGCGGATCGCACCGCCCGCTGGACGGCTTCCTGCACCATTGCAAGATCGCCGCGCCGCTTCCCCGGTATCGATCGAAGTGTGCCGTCGATCGCATCGAGCACGATGTCGTACATTGACTCGCCGTCGCGGTCTGCGGCTGGGATGCCTTCGAGGGCCACACCCGGCTCTCCCAGGATCTCTCCGCGCCGCGACAAAGCCAGCGAAACGACTGCGATGCCCGCAAACGACAGCTTGCGGCGGGCTTTGACCGGACCTTCGGCATCCGGGACGATGAGGTTGCCATCGCGATAGAGCCGGCCGACGGGCGCTTCGTCGATGATGGCTGCGGGACCGGGCCAGAGCTTCAGAATTTCTCCGTCGATGATCGTGAAGGTTTCGTCGACGCCGCAGCTGCGCGCTAGTTTTGCGTGTTCCTTCAAGTGGCGTGCCTCGCCGTGCATCGGAACGGCAATCTTCGGCCTCAGCCACGCATACATGTCCTTGAGCTCATCGCGCCGCGGATGCCCCGTGACATGCACCAGCGCTTCGGCGTCCGTGATGAGATCGACACCTAGCCGGGCGAGCCCATTCTGGACGCGGGCGACGGGCTTCTCGTTGCCGGGGATCGTACGCGATGAGAAGATTACGAGATCGCCTTTGTCGAGCGAAATGTCGGGATGTTCGTCGGCGGCAATGCGGGCGACGGCCGCGCGAACCTCGCCTTGGCTGCCGGTGCACATGACCACGACCTTGTCGCGCGGTAGGTCGGAAAACCGCTGCTGGTCGAGATACGTAAAGTTCTTCGGCAGGTATCCGGTTTCGGTCGCCACTTCGATGATGCGATGTAGCGCACGTCCGGCGACGACGAGCGTACGGCCGGCGGCGCGGGTCGCCTCAGCGATCGATGCAAGGCGCGCGACATTCGAGGCAAAGCCCGTCACGGCCACGCAGCGCGGCGCGCCGGCGATGATTTTGGTCAGCGATTTTCCGACATCGGCCTCGGACGGAGAGCGCCCTTCGCGCATCGCGTTCGTCGAATCGCCGACCATCGCGAGCACGCCTTCGTCGCCCAGCGCTTTGAGGCGTGCCTCGTCAGGCGGGCGGCCGACGACTGGTGCCGAATCGAGCTTCCAATCGCCGGTATGGAAGACGAGACCTGCGGGCGTGCGGATCGCGAGCCCGCTTGGCTCCGGAATAGAATGGGTCAAGCTGACGAACTCGACGTCGAACGGGGCCACTTGGAAGCGTCCGCCGAGCGGCACTTCCCTGATCGGCAGCGATTGCGTCCGGCCGTACTCGCCGAGCTTTGTCTTCACCATGCCGGCGGTGAACGGCGTCGCGAAAATCGGACATTCGAGCGACGGCCACAAGTCGATCACCGCGCCGATGTGGTCTTCGTGCGCGTGCGTCAAAACCAAGCCGACGAGATTCTTCCGGTCGGCGATGATGAACCGGAGATCCGGCAGTACGACATCGGCACCGGGTTCGGAATCGTTCGGGAACGTAACGCCCAAGTCGACCATCAGCCAGGACCGGGCGTTCGCCGGACCGTAACCGTAGAGATAGACGTTCATGCCGATCTCGCCGAGACCGCCGAGCGCCATGAATACGAGTTCGTCGGATTTACTGTTTCCCACCCTGCGGGGTGGCCTAGCGCGCTCGCTCATGCAGCCCCGTCGTGCGTCGGGGCCTCGCCCAGCGCCACGTCGCCGTGGCTGAATTCGCGCATGTTACCGTTGACTTCGGCGCGCAGCGCTCCTGTCTCGGAGAGCCCCTGATAGGTACCCGAAACCGGCCCCTGCACCGTATTGATCGTGATCGGTTCCCCGAGCGGGCCGGCGCGATCGATCCAGGCGCGGCGAATGGCGCCGAAATCCGATCCCGCATTCCAGCGGTCGAGCCAAAGCGAAACCTGCTCGGCGAGCGAATGGAGCATCGCGAGAGGCTCCGGCGCCTTGCCGTGCCGCGCAACAGCTGTCGCGGCGCGCCCGAGATCATCCGGCGCGGCCGCAATATTCAACCCAAAACCCACTATCGCCAGAAAGCCAGGGCTTCCGCGCGCCATCGTGCTCTCGACCAAAATTCCCCCCGCCTTGGAAAGGCCGATCAAAACGTCATTTGGCCATTTGAGCCGGAGTCCGGTATCGGGCGCAAGCTCCGTATTCGACCGAATGGCGTCGATCAGCGAAATTCCCGCTATTAACGACAGTTGGCCGGCCTTTTCGATGGGTGCCGAACAGCAAAATGCCAAGCTGGCGTAGAGGTTACCCGGAGGCGAGGTCCATGTCCGCCCGGCGCGGCCGCGGCCCGCGGTCTGCCGGCCTGCGATAACCCACAGTGGCAGATCCTCGCCTTTGAGAGCGAGACGCATCGCATCGGCATTCGTTGAACCGGTCTCGTGGAGATGAAGTATCCGAGCCGGCTCTTTCATCACCAGGCTACAACGCCACGCCGGGCGCCAGTACGGCGGCGGCGGCAGTGGCGGCATCGACTAGCGCGCCACCGATGAAAGGCAGCACGAATGCAAGCACGAACGCCGCCGAGAGCGCCATCACGGCAAACGCCTTGTCCTCGTTCGGCTCGAAGGCTTCTGCCGCCTCGTCGAAGAACATGATCTTGACGATCCTCAGATAGTAGAAGGCGCCGATGACGCTCGTGACGACGCCGATAACGGAGAGCGGATAGAGCCCCGCCTTGATCGCCGGCAGGAAGACGTACCACTTCGCCCAGAACCCGGCGAGAGGCGGAATTCCCGCCAGCGAAAACATCAACAGCCCCAGGATGAACGCGAACGGCAGATTGGTTTTGGCGAGGCCGGAAAGCTCTGAAATATCTTCGACGTTGCCGCCCTTGCGGCGCATCGACAGAACGCAGGCGAAGGCGCCGAGCGTCATCGGGACATAGATCGCGAGATATATCAGAACGCCGGCCGTTCCCTCGGCGTTATTCGCGGCAAGCCCGATCAGCACGAAGCCGATATGGCCGATCGACGAATAGGCGAGCAGCCGCTTGATGTTCCTCTGCCCGATCGCAGCGAAGGCTCCGAGCACCATCGACGCGATCGAGATGAAGATGATGATTTGCTGCCATTGCGAGGCGGCGCCCGGCAGAGCCGATTGCGTAAAGCGCAGCAGCATCGCCATCGCCGCGACTTTCGCTGCGCTCGAGAAGAACGCCGTCACCGGCGTCGGGGCGCCCTGGTAGACATCCGGCGTCCACATATGGAACGGCACGGCCGCAATCTTGAAGGCGATGCCGACGAGCACGAACACGAGGCCGACCGTCAGCCCGATATTCGCAGCCATATCGGGCGCCTTGGCCGCGGCGGCGATCGCCGCATAGGCGGTCGATCCGGTAACGCCATAGAGAAGCGACGCGCCGTAGAGCAGCAAGCCGGACGACAGCGCGCTCAGAACAAAATATTTGAGGCCCGCTTCGCTCGACTTGATGTCATCGCGTTTGAAGGCCGCGATGACATAGAGAGCCAGATTTTGCAGCTCAAGGCCGAGGTAGAGAGCGATGAGGTCGTTTGCGGAGACCATCATCAGCATGCCGAGGGCCGCGAGCAGCACCAGCACGGGATATTCGAACAGCAGCAGGCGGGCGCGGCCGAAATCGTCGAATGTCATCAGCAGCGTCAGCGCCGCGGCGACGAGAATGAGGATTTTGAGGAACCGCGTCAGGCCGTCGGAGACGAAAGCACCCTCGAATACGCTCGCCGTTCCCGTGCCCGCGAAGACCGCTACCGTCGCGGCGACGAGAACGCCGATTGCCAGCCACGAGACGGCCCGGCCCGCCTTCTCCGCTCCCGGCGTGAAGACACCGATCATCAACAACGCCATCGCGCCGACCGCAAGGATCAGTTCCGGCAATACGACGTGCACAACCGCGCTATCCATCAATCAAATCCTCATGGCGCCAGCGACGCGGCCGACGTTTGCTGCGCAGCCTGATAATTCTGCACGAGGTTTTTCACAGACGCCGCCGTGACGTCGAGTACGGGCGCAGGATAGAACCCGTAGAAGATCGTCAGCAGAACGAGCGGCGCCATAATGGCAATTTCGCGTGGCGAGAGATCGAGAATTCCGCGAAGATTTGTCTTCTGAAGCGCGCCGAAGATGATGCGGCGATAGAGATAAAGCGCATAGGCGGCCGATAAAATGATGCCCGTCGTCGCCAGAATCGCGACCCAGGTATTGGCCTTGAACGCGGCGAGCAGCGTCAGAAATTCGCCGATGAAGCCGCTCGTTCCCGGCAGCCCGACGTTGGCCATCGTGAAAACCATGAAAGCCGCGGCATACTTCGGCATTCGGTCGGCCAAACCGCCGTAGGCCGCGATTTCGCGCGTGTGCATGCGATCGTAAATGACGCCGACGCACAGGAACAGCGCCGACGAAACCAGCCCATGCGACAGCATCTGGAAGATCGCGCCGTCGACACCCTGCTGCGAAGCCGCGAAAATTCCGATCGTCACGAAGCCCATGTGCGCGACGGACGAATAAGCGATCAGCTTCTTCATGTCATCCTGCACGAGCGCAACCAGCGACGTGTAGATGATCGCGATGATCGACAGGCTGAATATGAACGGGGCAAAGTCGGCCGAGGCATTCGGAAACATCGGCAGCGAAAAACGCAAGAACCCGTAGCCGCCCATCTTCAGCAGAATGCCGGCAAGGATGACCGACCCCGCGGTCGGCGCTTCGACGTGCGCATCGGGAAGCCATGTATGCACCGGCCACATCGGCATCTTGACCGCGAAGGATGCGAAGAACGCGATCCACAGCCACCATTGCATTTCGACCGGGAACTTGGTCGTCAGCAGCGTCGGGATGTCGGTCGTGCCGGCGTGCCAGTACATCGCCATCATCGCGAGCAGCATCAGCACAGAGCCGAGCAGCGTGTAGAGGAAGAACTTGAAGCTGGCGTAGACGCGCCTTTTACCGCCCCAGACGCCGATGATGAGGAACATCGGGATGAGGCCGCCCTCGAAGAACAGATAGAAGAGCGCCAGGTCGAGCGCACAGAAGACGCCAAGCATCAGCGTTTCGAGCACGAGAAAGGCGATCATGTATTCCTTGACGCGGTCCTGGATCGCCTCCCAGCTCGCCAGGATGCAAAGAGGCATCAGGAACGTCGTCAGGATGACGAACAGCATCGAGATGCCGTCGACGCCCATCTTGTATTTCAGAGGCCCGAGCCAGTCATATTCTTCGACGAACTGAAAACCGGCGGTCGTCGTATCGAAATTCCACCAGATGAGCAGCGACACGAAAAACGTGATCAGTGTCGTCCACAGCGCGATCCAGCGTGCGTTACGGACGGCCTCCGCATTGAGCGTCGCAATCAGCAATGCACCGACAAGAGGCAGAAACGTCGTGACCGACAGGATGTTGCTCATCGGATCACCCCGCCGAAAATTCCGTTGTAGGTGAGCCAGGTCAGCAGCGCCGCAACGCCGATCAGCATCGCGAAGGCGTAGTTGTAGACGTAACCGGTCTGAAGTTTGACGACGCGCCCGGTAATGCGTCCGACGGTCGCCGCCGTTCCGTCGATGGCTCCGTCAATCACGGCGCCATCGCCGCCCTTCCATAAAAAGCGCCCTATCGCAAATGCAGGGCGCACGAAGATCAGGTCGTAAAGTTCGTCGAAGTACCACTTGTTCAGCAGGAACAGGTACAGCGGCTTGAACGCCCGTGCTGTGGCGGCCGGCAGCCACGGGGCCCGGATATAGTAGAGCCAGGCGATCGCAAAGCCGATCAGCATCGCAACGAACGAGGAGTAGCTGACCCATTCGGGCACGTCATGCATCGCGTGCAGAACGTGGTTGTGTTCGCCGCGAAATAGCGAGGCACCCCAGAATGCGCTTTCGTCATGGCCGATGAAGTAGCCTGAGAAAACCAGTCCGGCGATGGTCGCGCCCAACGCCAGAACGGCCAGCGGCACCAGCATCGTCGGTGGGCTTTCGTGCGCGTGCTCGTAGGTTTTGTGATCGGCGTGCGTTTCCCCACAGAAGGTCATGAAGATCAGGCGCCAGGAGTAGAACGCCGTCATCAAGGCGCCGACGACAAGTAGCCAGAACGCATAATTATTCAGCGTACCGGCGGCGTAGGCGGCTTCGATGATCGCGTCCTTCGAATAAAAGCCGGAAAAACCGGTGAGATGCGGAATTCCGACGCCAGTAATCGACAGCGTGCCGATCAGCATTGCCGCGAACGTCAACGGTATCTTGTTCCGCAGGCCGCCCATAAGCCGCATGTCCTGCTCGTGATGCATCGCATGGATGACGGAGCCGGAACCGAGGAACAGCAGGGCCTTGAAGAAGGCATGCGTGAAGAGGTGGAATATTCCCGCGCCGTACGCTCCGATACCGCAGGCGACGAACATGTAGCCAAGCTGCGAACATGTCGAATAGGCGATGACGCGCTTGATGTCGTTCTGCACGAGCGCGACGGTCGCGGCGAAGAATGCCGTAACCGCCCCGATCAGCGTCACGAACGCCAAGGCGTCCGGCGCTAGTTCAAAGATCGGCGACAGGCGCGCCACCATGAACACACCCGCCGTCACCATCGTGGCAGCGTGGATCAGCGCCGAAACCGGCGTCGGGCCTTCCATTGCATCCGGCAGCCATGTGTGCAGCAGGAACTGCGCCGACTTGCCCATCGCGCCCATGAAAAGGAGCAGCGACAGCGTCGTCAGGATGTCGACGTCATGGCCGGCAAACATGAACGTCTTGCCGGCGACGCCGGGCGCGGCCGCGAATATCGCATCGAAATTGACGGTGCGGAATACGAAGAACAGCCCGAAGATGCCGAGCGCGAAACCGAAGTCGCCGACGCGATTGACGACGAACGCCTTGATCGCCGCCGCGTTGGCCGCGGGTCTTTTGTACCAAAAGCCGATGAGCAGATAGGAGGCGAGCCCGACGCCCTCCCAGCCGAAGAACATCTGCAGGAGATTGTCGCTCGTCACCAGCGTCAGCATCGCGAAAGTGAAGAGTGAGAGATAGGCGAAAAAGCGCGGCCGGCTATCGTCATCGTGCATGTAGCCGATGGAATAGAGATGGACGAGTGCCGAGACCGTCGTCACGACGACCAGCATGACGGCCGTCAGTGTATCGATCTTGAGCGACCACGATGCGTCGAGCTCGCCCGACGTGATCCAGCGCATCAGAGTGACATTCTGCGTCTCGTGCCCGAAGGCGATTTGCACGAAAACGATCCACGACAGCACGGCCGCAGCCATCAGCAACGATGTCGTGATGACTTCGCTCGGCCGGTCGCCGATGATGCGGCCGAACAGGCCCGCGATCAGCGCACCCGCAAGCGGCAGGAGAACAATGGCGGCGTAGATCATGCCCCGATCAGCCCTTCATCATGTTGATGTCTTCGACCGCGATCGATCCGCGATTGCGATAGTAGACGACGATGATCGCAAGCCCGATTGCCGCCTCGGCTGCCGCAACCGTCAGAATGAAGAGCGCGAATACCTGCCCGACGAGGTCGTTGTTGAAATGCGAAAACGCGACGAGGTTGATATTGACGGCCAGCAAAATCAGCTCGATCGACATCAAAATGACGATGACGTTCTTGCGATTGATGAAAATACCGAAGATGCCGAGCGTGAAGAGGCACGCGGCCACCGTCAGATAGTGCCCGAGTCCGATGGTCATTCCGCTGCCTCCGTCCGTTTTGACCGCTTGGCGGCCACGGGGATGACCGAGCCGCCACTCGGGACCTTGATCACCTCAAGCGTCGTCTTCGGAGTGCGCGCAACTTGTTCCGCAACAGACTGCCGTTTGACGTTTTCGCGATGCTTGAGGGTCAGCACGATCGCGCCGATCATCGCGACGAGCAGGATCATACCAGCGCCCTGGAAGAAGTAGATGTACTTCGTATAGAGGATCAGTCCGAGAGCCTCGGTGTTGGTCACTGCGGACCCGGCGGCGGGCATCGGAGAAGCGGCGTTCGACATCGGCGCGACCGTCAGCCCGCGGTACGTGAACAATAGAACGAGTTCCGCAAGCACGATGCCACCGACCAGTGCTCCGACCTTGGCATTCTTGATGAAACCGGCTTTCAGCGCCGCGAAATCAACGTCGAGCATCATCACGACAAACAGGAAGAGGACAGATACGGCGCCGACGTAGACGACGACGAGCACCATTGCCAGGAACTCGGCGCCGAGCAGAACAAAGAGGCCGGCCGAATTGAAGAACGCCAGGATCAGAAACAGCACGGCATGCACGGGATTTTTCGCGAGCACGACCATCGCGCCCGCAGCGACTGCGAGCACCGCAAAAAGATAAAAGAAACCCGCCGACGCCATTGTCCTTCGTTCTTTCTTGCTATCCCCCGCCCCGTCCTTCGCGCGGAGTGCGAATTATCGATATTTCGCGTCGAGCTCAATATTCTTGGCGATCTCGCGCTCCCACCGGTCGCCGTTGGCGAGCAACCGATCCTTGTCGTAAAACAGCTCTTCCCGCGTTTCGGTCGCGAATTCGAAATTCGGTCCTTCAACGATGGCATCCACCGGGCATGCCTCCTGGCAGAGCCCGCAGTAAATGCATTTGGTCATGTCGATGTCGTAGCGCGTCGTGCGCCGCGTGCCGTCGTTACGACGGGGCCCGGCCTCGATGGTGATTGCCAGCGCCGGACATATGGCTTCGCAGAGCTTGCAGGCGATGCAGCGCTCTTCGCCGTTCGGGTAGCGGCGTAGCGCATGCTCACCACGGAACCGGGGCGACAGCGGACCTTTTTCATAGGGATAATTCAGTGTTTTCTTCGGCGAAAAGAAATAGCGGAACGACAGGAGAAATGCCGCCACGATTTCCGTCAGAAGTAGAGATTTACCGGCAGTTGCGAGGCTCATTTATACGAAACCTCCGAATTGAAGAACGGCGGCCGTCAGCACCACCATTGCAAGCGACAGCGGCAGGAAAACTTTCCACCCAAGTCGCATCAACTGGTCGTAGCGATATCGCGGTAATACGGCCTTAGCCATCGCGAACATCAAGAAAACGAAAACGACTTTGAGCAGGAACCAGACGACGCCCGGGATCGCATTCAGCGGCCAGACATCGAGCGGCGGCAGCCAGCCGCCGAGAAACAGGATCGTCGTCAGCGCGCACATCGTAGTGATCGAGACGTACTCACCGAGCATATAGAGAAGATACGGGGTCGACGAGTACTCGACCATGAAACCGGCAACGAGTTCCGATTCGGCTTCGATAAGGTCGAAGGGCGTGCGATTGGTTTCGGCCAGCGCCGAAATAAAGAACACGATGAACATCGGAAAGAGCGCCAGCCAATGCCAGTCGAGCAACGAGTTCGTCAGCCCTAGCCGCGTACCGATGCCCGATTTCTGCGCATTCACGATATCGGTGATGTTGAGCGACCCGACGCAAAGCAGCACACTAATGATGACGAAGCCGATTGAAACCTCATACGACACCATCTGCGCCGCCGACCTGAGGCTGCCCATGAACGGGTACTTCGAGTTGGAGGCCCAACCTCCCATGATGATGCCGTAGACGGCGAGCGAGGAAATCGCGAGCAGGTAAAGGATTCCGACGTTCATGTCGGAAACGACCCACCTACCCCAGCTGTTTTCATTGATCGGAATCACCGCCCACGCGGCCAGAGCGCACGTTGCCGTCGCCAGCGGCGCCAGCAGGAACACAACCTTGTCGGAGCCCGCAGGGATCAGCGGTTCCTTGAACACGAACTTCAAAAGATCGGCGAACGACTGCAACAGGCCAAAGGGTCCGACGACGTTCGGCCCACGGCGGAGTTGCACCGCCGCCCAGACTTTGCGGTCCATCAGCAGAAGATAGGCGACGACGATGAGCAGGCCGACAATCACGAGCAGCGACCAGCCGACGAGCGCCAGCAGGTTCCAGCCGTATGTGGACATGAAGATTTGCAGCGTCTCGACCATTTGCCTCTATTCCGCTGCGCTGAGTTTCTGTTCGTGTGAGCTTCTGAGCGCGCTCATACCGGCCATTACAGCGGAGGCGCGAGCGATCGGGTTCGTCAGATAGAAGTCGGCGATGACCGACGCAAAAGGTTCCGGTCCCGGCCGGCCCGACAGTTTGGCGAGCGTCTCCAATCCGGACGCCGCGCGCGCCTCGACGGTATTGAGGGCGGCGAGTTGCGGGGCGGAGCGATACATCGCCGCCCGAAGCTCGGCAATTGTATCATAGGGTAATGTATTGCCGGCGCGCTGCGACAATTCTCTGAGGATTTTCCAGTCTTCCTTGGCGCTGCCGGGCGGATAGACGGCCCTCACCGTCTGCTGCGCGCGCCCTTCGGTGTTGACGTACGTGGCGCTCTTTTCCGTATAGGCGGCAGCCGGAAAGACGACGTCGGCGCGCTCCGCGCCCCGGTCGCCGTTACTTCCCTGATAGACGACGAAAGCAGAACCGAGCCGCGAGAGATCGCACTCGTCGGCGCCGAGCAGATACACGAAATCCATGCCGGAGCCCAGAATGCCGGCGACGTCCTTGCCGCCCTTACCCGGCACGAACCCGAGATCAAGTCCTGCGACCCGTGCGGCCGCGGTGTGGAGAATGTTGAAGCCGTTCCACGACGCTTCCTTGCCCGCAGAAGCCGCGAGCAGAAGACGCGCGGCGAGCGACAGTATGGCGAGACCGTCGGAGCGCGCGTGTGCGCCTTGTCCCACGATCACCATCGGATGGGCAACGCCCTTCAATACATTCGCGAACGCGTGCTTGCCGTTTGCGATCTGTTCAAGGGTATCCGGCCCGGCACCCAAATATTCGTAGGGGTAGGCAAGATCGACCTTGGCGCCGATGAGGGCGATTTTTATGTCTGCAGCGCGCCAACGCTTGCGGATGCGAGCATTGAGAACCGGCGCTTCAAGTTTAGGATTGGAGCCGACGATCAAAATCGCGTCGGCCTGCTCGATGCCTTCGATCGATGAATTGAAAAGATAGCCGGCGCGCCCGAGCTTCGGATCGAGCTTTTCACCGGCCTGCCGGCAGTCGAACGATGTGGCGCCGAAGCGGCCGAGCAAATCCTTGACCGCGAACATTTCCTCGGCACCAGCAAGATCGCCTGCAATGGCACCGATCTTTTCGGGCTTGGCGGCTTTGAGCCTCCCGGCGACAAGGGTCAGCGCCTGATCCCAGCTTGCCGGCTCCAGCCGGCCGCCGTTGCGCACGTACGGCTGATCGAGCCTTTGGATCTTGAGGCCGTCAGCAACGTGGCGCGTCTTGTCGGAAATCCATTCCTCGTTCACCGCATCGTTGTTGCGCGGCAGGATGCGCATGACGGCGCTGCCGCGCGTGTCGACGCGGATGGCAGAGCCGAGCGCGTCCATAACGTCGATGGTTTCAGTCGAGTCCATTTCCCAAGGGCGCGCAGCAAAGGCCCATGGCCGATGCGTCAACGCCCCGACGGGACAGAGATCGACGACGTTGGCGCTCATTTCCGAGAAAATGCCGCGATCAAGATAGGTCGTGATCTCGGCATCTTCGCCGCGCCCGATGAGGCCAAGCTCTTCGACGCCTGCGACTTCCGTCATGTAGCGAACGCAGCGCGTGCAATGGATGCAGCGTGTCATGATCGTCTTGATCAGCGGACCGATGTACTTTTCTTCGACGGCGCGCTTGTTCTCGCGGTAGCGCGAGCCTCCCATGCCGAAGGCAATGGCCTGATCCTGCAGATCGCACTCACCGCCCTGATCGCAAATAGGGCAATCGAGCGGGTGATTGATGAGCAGAAACTCCATCACCCCTTCGCGCGCTTTTTTGACGAGCGGCGTCGTGGTGTTGACGATTTTCGGGCTGCCGTCCCTGTTCGGTGGCAGATCGTTGACGAGCATCGCGCAGCTCGCAATCGGCTTCGGCGATCCCTGGACCTCGACGAGGCACATGCGGCAGTTGCCGGCGATCGACAGGCGCTCGTGATAGCAGAAACGCGGAATGACCGCGCCCGCCATCTCGCACGCATGCATCAATGTCGTGCCATCCTCGACCTCGATGGTCTTGCCGTCGACGATGAGTTGCTTTGGCATATCTACTCTGCCGCCTCGCGCGTGTGCTTTGCTTGATACTGATCGATGCGCGCTTCGATGACCGGACGGAAGTTCTTGATCAAGCCCTGCACCGGCCACGCCGCCGCGTCGCCGAGAGCGCAGATCGTGTGACCTTCGACTTGTTTCGTCACGTCGAGCAACAAATCGATCTCGCGTTTTTCGGCCTCGCCACGTTCCATCCGTTCGAGCACGCGCCACATCCAGCCGGTGCCTTCACGGCACGGCGTGCACTGGCCGCAGCTCTCGTGCTTGTAGAAATAGGCGATGCGGCGGATCGCGCCGATGATGTCGGTCGATTTATCCATGACTATAACGGCCGCAGTACCGAGACCCGAGCCGAGCTTGCCCAGCGCGTCGAAATCCATCGTGACGTCCATCGCCTGTTCCGCCGTGATGCAACGAACAGACGAGCCGCCGGGAATGACGGCGAGCAGGTTGTCCCAGCCGCCGCGAATACCGCCGCAGTGCTTGTCGATCAGGTCCTTCAGAGGAATACCCATTTCCTCTTCGACGACGCACGGACGCTCGACGTGGCCGGAAATCTGAAACAGCTTCGTGCCGGTGTTGTTCGGAAGACCGAGAGCCGCGAACCAGCTCGAGCCGCGGCGCAGAATATCACCGGCCACCGCAATGCTTTCGACGTTATTGACCGTCGTCGGTGCACCGTAGAGACCGACGTTCGCCGGAAACGGCGGCTTCAGACGCGGCTGGCCCTTCTTGCCTTCAAGGCTTTCGAGCATCGCGGTTTCTTCGCCGCAGATGTAGGCGCCGGCGCCGTGATGCACGACGAGATCAAAATCCCAGCCGTGGATGTTGTCCTTGCCGATGAGCTTTGCATCATACGCTTCGTCGATGGCGCGTTGCAGCGCCTGGCGCTCGCGGATGTATTCGCCGCGCACGTAGACATAGCTTGTATGCGCCCGCATCGCGAAGGACGCGAGCAGCGCTCCTTCGATGAGCAGATGCGGATCGTGGCGTAGAATTTCTCGATCCTTGCAGGAACCGGGCTCCGATTCATCGGCATTGATGACGACATAGCTCGGCCGAGAATCGGCCTTCGGCATGAACGACCACTTGAGGCCCGTTGGAAACCCGGCGCCGCCTCGGCCGCGCAATCCCGATTTCTTGACCTCGTCGATGATGTAGTCGTGGCCCATGTCGATGAAAAACTTCGTGCCATCCCATGCGCCGCGCTGTCGCGCGCCCTTGAGGCTCACGTCATGGAATCCGTAGATATTACGGAAGATGCGATCGCGATCGTGCAGCATGCGCCCTAACCCTTCGGCCTTTCACCGGCTTTGCTGTCCGGACGCCAGCCCGAGGCCAGCTTCTGTGCCTGCTCGATCCATTTGTCGCGGGCGACGCGGCCCTTGAAGCCATCGTTTTGGCTTTCGAACCACGCGATCTCCTCGGGCGTCCACTTCGCGATCTGCTCGAAGTGCCAGATGCCCATGGCATTGAGCTTTTCGGCCAACTTGCCGGCGACGCCCCAGATCAACGACAGATCGTCGGCCTTGCCGCCGCGCGGCTGTTTCAACAGCTCGGGCTGACGAGGCGTGCCGGGCGCAGTCACGACCTTGCCGCGGCGCATGTCGGCTTTGATCTTGTCGAGTTCGCCGGCCGAGAGCGGCTTGCCCGTGCCTCTTGCCTCGAGGTCTTTGATGAGGCCGGCGTTGGCCATTGCTGTAAGAGCCGCGGGATGAGGCTGCGGCTTGGCGGCTTGACCAGGCGACGACGGCGATACGCCTTCCGCGATGGCGGCCTTGTGCGCCGGAGATGCAAGCGCCGAGGGCGGCGTCGTTTCGGCGGCACCGTCGCCGCCTCCCGACGTTTCTTCGAAGCGCTTTTTCCAGGCGCCGATCGTCGATCCGTCATAGAGCGTTTCGTCAGTCAATGTCGTCGGACCTGTCTCGGGGCACGATGCCTTGCGCCCGATCTGAGACCCTGGCTTCGGCGGCTTGCCCGATACGAAGCCGTTCAGCACGACCTCGAGCTGTTTCGGCGTCAAATCCTCAAACGTGTCGCTGCCGATCTGAACGACCGGCGCATTGGCGCAGACGCCGATGCACTCGACCTCTTCCCAAGAGAGCGTGCCGTCGGCGCTCGGAACGTGCTGATGCTCCCCGATGCGCCGTTTGCAGACAGCGACCAGATCGCGCGAACCACGCAACATGCACGGCGTGGTGCCACACACCTGCACGTGGGCCTTGCTGCCGACCGGCGCAAGTTGAAACATCGTATAGAACGTCGCGATTTCGATGCCGCGAATATAGGCCATGTCGAGCAGATCGCAGACGGCACGGATTGCGGGCTCGGGAAGCCAGCCGCCGCACTGCTCTTGAGCGCGCCACATCAGCGGAAGAACGGCGGACGCTTCTTTGCCGGGCGGATACTTGGCAATCGTCGCATGCGCCCACGCAAGATTTTCCGCCGTGAAAGCGAACTGCGGAGGCTGATCGGGATGCAATCGGCGAACGGCCATCTATGGCTCCTCGAACGTCAGTCGTGTCGCAGCGAATCATAACGCGGCCACGTCAGTCCGTTACGCCCACATCGACTCTGCGGCAGGACATTAACCCTCCGGCATCAACACGGTCCAGTACGTGGAACATGACAGCTGAGCAAGGTTTTAGTGATCCGGAGAAAGCCGCAAGCCACGGCGGAAATCAATGGTCACGTGCGACGAAAAGCGCGACCTTCGTGCACTCGGCTCACATTGCACTCATGGTGTGGTTCCAGCCGTAGCACCAGTCGACGGGAGAGTTGGTTCGGGGTTCATAATCCCGCGACGCTGCGGCGTTTCCGACGCGCGCTCGGTCGCCCACTGGCGTTCGGAGAAACCAAGGGGGCCCGCAAGCCACCCGAGCAGCAACAGGAACGTCGCGATGGGGGCCAGGAACAGTGCGAGTTGCGAGCCGACGCGCAGAAACCCTGTCCAGACAGCGGCGAAGACGAGACCCAGCGCGATAATCATCCAGCCGCCATCGCCGGCGCCCCGTGCCGTCGCAAAAAGCAATCCGGAGAAGAGGCCGGCAAGTCCGATCAGAACCGGGACGAAGGGCAAGTCGGTCTGAAGCGCACCCATCGGCCAGCCTTTCGACCGCGCAAACAGGCGGTACGTGGCGAGGCTCAGGCCCCAGCCGAGCGCCGCAACGGCCAGCAGGAACAAATTGTCGACCATCGGGGCAGCACCGGGCACCATGCGTTGCCTCTCCAAAGCCAGCGAACCGGAGGACCAGGGCACACTTCTGCCAGGACTTCGTGGCGGGCGCTAGACACGGTTGAAGATAGCTTTGGCCTCCCGCGCGGCGCCCCTACCGGTCGATTTCGCCAAAAACGATGTCGAGGGAGCCAAGAATGGCCGAGACGTCGGCCAGCATGTGGCCGCGATTGATGAAGTCCATTGCGGCGAGGTGTGGAAATCCGGGCGCGCGGATTTTGCAGCGATAGGGCTTGTTTGACCCATCAGCGACGAGATAGACGCCGAATTCCCCCTTCGGTGCTTCGACTGCGGCGTAGACCTCTCCTGCCGGAACGTGGAAGCCTTCGGTATAGAGCTTGAAGTGGTGGATCAGCGCTTCCATCGAGCGCTTCATCTCGGCCCGCTTCGGCGGAACGATCTTCTTGTTTTCCGTGACATGCGGGCCCTGACCCTCGGCGGATCTCAATCGTTCGCAGCACTGCTTCATGATCTTCGTGGATTCGCGCATTTCCTGCATGCGGATCAGGTAGCGATCATAGCAATCGCCGTTCTTGCCGATCGGAATGTCGAAGTCGAGATCGGCATAGCACTCATAGGGCTGCGCCTTGCGCAGATCCCATGCCGCACCGGAGCCGCGCACCATCACGCCGGAAAAGCCCAGCGCGAACGCGTCATCGAGCGACACGACGCCGATGTCGACATTGCGCTGCTTAAAAATGCGGTTCTCCGTCAGAAGGATGTCAATGTCCTCGACGACCTTCAGAAACGGATCGCACCACGCGTAAATGTCGTCGATGAGCTTCGGCGGCAAATCCTGGTGCACGCCGCCCATGCGGAAATATTTCGCGTGCATTCGCGAGCCCGACGCGCGCTCGTAAAATACCATCAGCTTCTCGCGCTCTTCAAAGCCCCAAAGCGGCGGGGTCAGAGCACCGACGTCCATCGCCTGCGTCGTAACGTTCAAAAGATGCGACAGGATGCGTCCGATTTCCGAATAGAGCACGCGGATGAGCTGGGCACGGCGCGGAACGTCGAGTTCCAACAGCTTTTCAGCCGCCAGGCAGAACGCGTGTTCCTGGTTCATCGGCGCGACGTAGTCGAGCCGGTCGAAATACCCGATCGCCTGCAGATAGGTCTTGTGCTCGATCAGCTTTTCGGTGCCGCGATGCAACAGGCCAATATGCGGATCGACGCGCTCGACAACTTCGCCATCGAGCTCGAGCACGAGACGCAACACGCCATGCGCCGCCGGATGCTGCGGCCCAAAGTTGATGTTGAAATTACGAATTTCGGTTTCGGCCATTTAAACTGTTCCGCGTGTGATTGGAGCGAGCCGCGCCTTCTTGGCCTTTTCATTGACGCGCTGTTCGTACTTGTCCCACTCGACGACCATGCGCTGATGCTCGCCTTCGCCGATGAGGTCTATGCCATCGTGCGCTTTAACATGGAAGTAGAGCCGGCGGCCTTCGACCTTGGTACATTCGGCATCGACCGTCACGGTCTGGCCCGGAACGGTCGCGGCAATATGCGACACGTTGATGTGGACGCCGAGAGATCCCTCGCCCTCGTCGAGATGCGGCGCCACGAGATTGAGGCACGTCCATTCCATCAGTCCCACCATGAAGCCGGTCGCGAAGACGGTCGGCATCAGCTGGAACTCGCGCGCCTCGGGAAAGAGATGCGGCACCGTCTTCGTCGCGGGAACGCGAAACGAAAACTGCGTGCTGGCACCTGCACGGAGCGTAGGTTTCACCGGCGAGGCCCTCACAGCCTGTCCTTAAAGTTGCGTATCGTTATATAGATATTTGAAGCCGTCGCGGCGACCGAAAAGAGCCCAATCGCGAACGAGGAGAGGCTTGGGTGCGCGGTGCGCCCGATCTCCGGGTAAATGAATTCTCCTGCCGCCGCCAGGACGATCACGCCCGTCGGAACGACGATCGTCCCATAGGGCAAGTAACGGCTGATTGCGCCGAATGCCAAACCCGCGAGCGCTCGCGGCCAATCGACCACGAATGCGGCGATCATCAGCACGAACGAGACCACCAGCCCGGCTTCGAATTCCATTCCTGCCCCGGATTTAAGATTCAATTTTAGCTTTCGACAGGTCGCGCACGAAAAGATCGTCGATCAGCAGCGCCGCGCGGCTGGCATTACGCGCGACCAGCTTTCTCGTCCCCCGGAAGCACGTAGTTCGGACCTTCCCACGGGCTTTCGAAATCAAATTCGCGAAATTCCTGGGTCAGCTTGACCGGCTCGTAGACGACGCGTTTCTTCTCGTCGTCATATCGCACCTCGACGTAGCCGGTCAGCGGAAAGTCCTTTCGCATCGGATAGCCCTGAAAGCCGTAATCGGTCAGGATGCGGCGAAGGTCGGGGTGTCCGGTGAAGCGGATTCCGTAGAGGTCGTAGGCCTCGCGCTCATACCAGTTCGCCGCCGGAAACACGTTGTTGACGCTCGCAACGGGAGTCGCCTCGTCAGTCGTGATTTTGACTCGCACCCGCTGATTGAGGCGCGGCGACAGGAGGTGGTAGACGACGTCGAAGCGCTCTTTGCGTTCGGGATAGTCGACGCCGCAGATATCGATCAGCACTTCGAATTTGCAGCCGGGATCGTCGCGCAGCAGGGTCAGCACTTCGACGATACTGTCGCGCGCAACCGTCAGTGTCAGCTGATCATACGCACACGACGTCGATGTGACGCTCGACCCGAGGCGATCTGAAATGTGTGCAGCAAGATCGTTCAGCGCAGCCGGCATGTTGTCGTATCCGATGTTTCGAGACCGCTTACCCTCGCCTAACGCTCGATCGTACCCGTCCTGCGGATTTTCCGCTGCAACAGCAGCACGCCATAAACCAGCGCCTCTGCGGTCGGCGGGCAACCCGGCACGTAGACATCGACCGGCACGATACGGTCGCATCCGCGTACGACGGCGTAGGAATAATGATAGTAGCCGCCGCCGTTGGCGCAGCTCCCCATCGAAATGACGTAGCGGGGCTCAGGCATCTGATCATAGACCTTCCGCAAGGCCGGGGCCATCTTGTTGGT
>Ga0207678_10000103_pt1 | contig 69649 bp, 64 predicted proteins | sample KBSC63metaG_FD_184319 | JGI IMG/M metagenome (GOLD analysis project Ga0207678, IMG submission 184319) | Corn rhizosphere microbial communities from Kellogg Biological Station, Michigan, USA - KBS C6-3 metaG (SPAdes) (version 2) | ecosystem: Host-associated > Plants > Roots > Rhizosphere > Soil ... | reverse complement strand
AATGTTGAGCGGGCGGCCGTAGAGGTTGTAGCTCAATACCGCAATGTTGATGCTGAACAGGGCGCCCAGTACCACGTACAACATGGCCAGCAGGGACCAGGCGAGGAGATCGGGCTTGCGCACCCGGATGAGCGCCCAGGTCAGCGCCGCCAGGAGCAGCGTGGTCACAACCATGGCGAAAATGAGCGAAGTCTCCCGCGTCATCCAGCCATTGGGCTGGCCTGCAGCCCCGAAATGAGTGGCCATTCTGCCGGGCAACTGGTCCCACACCGACCAGTACTGCAACGCGGTCAACGGCAGTGCCAGCCACAGCATCGCTGTCAGTGCGCGATAAAGTTTGCTGTCCATCTGGCCTCTCCTGGCGCTTACCGCACCGCAAACCAGTACTCCGACGTTCTTGCCGACCGGGCACGAGCGGGACGCTCGCGCCTACACTTACTCTTCCTCACCTGATACTTCCGACCAGGGGCGTACGTAAGCAATTCCCTTCTCGTAGCGTGTGACCATCACTTCAGTTCCCTTCGCTACGGCCGCTCCATCGACTCCGCGGGCGCCGCAAGTCCGCCGCGTGCCCGCCTGCGAGTAGATGATTTCGCCCGTGCCACTCTCCCGGATCGAGACCGAGACTCGGCCGAGCACGCCGGTCATTTCGTAATCAGCCGGATCCATGCTTTCTTCCTGCGATATCAAGACGCGGCTGAGAAAGAGAAACACAATCGTTCCGCCCACCAGGCCGCTGACCACGGCCAGGCCAAGCCCGGTGACGAACCAGACGCCGGAGAAGCGCGTCAGCAGGTAACCGGTCCCGCCGAACCAGGCCAGGAAGGCTGTCGCGGTAATGAAATTGAACGGCGAAATGTGGGCGGCGTGACCGTGGCTCACAGCCTCTCCCGCACTCCCCGCAGCAGCCGCTGAGTGCCCTGCCGGAGCGCCATGGCCGGCGACAACCGGAGGTGTTGCCCCATGCACATGCGAAAAATGTGGCAGGTGCAGATGCCAGCGCATGCCTCCCGCAAGAAACGACAGCAGGCTGAAGAAAAATCCCCCCGCGAAGCAAATCAGATAGAAATCCGCCCAGGTCATACGCGTCGCCTCCCTGCTCTGCCGTCGGTCCGATGGCCGCCATGCTCAGGCTGAAGGGCCTGGAGCAGCCGTTCTGCCAGTCCCGGCGTATCCAGGATCGCGCCCAGCAGCAGAAAGCAGCGTCGCGTGTCCTTCTCCCGCGCCGCCTTGATCAGCACTTCGCTTACCTCGGGATCGCTGGCAAATCGTTCCGATCCCTGCAAGAGCCAGACGTCGAGCTTGCCTTCGGTGGTGCGCAAGTCGGACACCAGTTCGGTGTGGTAGCCCTCGGGGTCATCCACCAGAAACCCGGGATGTACCTTGAAGAACCTGGCCAGCAGCGTGCGCGTCGATTGCGTCATGTGCGGTCGCGCGCCGCTCTCGATTTGCGACACGTAAGACTGGCTGATGCTCTGGCCCTGCTCCTTGCGGATGGCGCGCACCAGTTCCTGCTGGGTCATGGGACGGGCCAGGCCGCGCAGCGAGCCCTCCACTTCGCGCAGGTAACGTAATTTTTCGGCCAGCTTCATATCTTCAAATCGCAATATTAATATTACAATTTGCAATATCTGTCAAGAACCAGATTTACCCTCTCCTCAAGCACTTGCGCCTCTAGTGGAGGCTCACCCCAGCGGAGAGCTCAAGACTTCGTAATGCCGGACTTCGGGGTCCAAATGCAGCAGAAAGCGTTTGTCTTCGGGATAGTAAACCGCCCTTTCATGGTCCGGGCCGGCGAAGGCCTTGATCGCATCCCAGGATTCCCAGAGCGAGATCAAGGTGAACTCGGCCTCGCCGCCGCTTACGCGTCTCAAGACCCACACCCCTTGATTGCCGGGAACGGCGGCATATTCCTTCAAGCCGGTAGCTTGCAGATACTCGAAATAAGTGTCTTTGTCGGATTCGCTGGTGACCCCTCGCCAGATGCGCGCAATCATGGTTTAGCTCCTCAGCCTGATCTGGAACGAACACAAAAGGAATTCTGGCAGGAAGGTGGGATGACCGCCACCCTGGAAAACCTTTCATATTGACCGGGCGGGTCGTCTGCGGAAACCGCACGAGCGGGGCGCTCGCGCCCACATAAAAAAACGCCTCCGTTTCCGGAGGCGTCTCACTGCGCTGAACCAAACTTACTGTACCCGCGCATTGTGCTTCTTGCGATAGATGGCGCGCGAAGTGCGGTTCTGCTGGCGGTTGACCTGCCGCCGTTCGGCCGCGGTCAGTTTGCCGCCGTTGGCCACGCGCTCATTGTGCACTTCCTTATTGATCTTGGCTTCGCGTGCTTCCAGGTGGGCGGTTTCACGCGCGGTCAACTGGCCGCTCTTGACCCCCTGAGCGATGCGGTCCTGCTGGTTTTCCTTGCGCTGGTGGATGGTACCCGGCGGAGGCGCGACGGTCTGCGCCGCTGCGGGCAGCATCAAACCCGCAACTACGGCGGTCAACATAACGGCTCTGGCGTGCATCTTCATAATGGTTTCCCCTTGCTCCCTTGGTGTTCGGCTGGCCATTCATCCGGGCCACTTCTTTGAACACGGGGTACTCGAGAATGTTGCGGAAAAGGGCGGCAATCACAGCCCTGCGCGGGGCTGCCGATGGTTACTAAAGTCAGTGCACCGCGGCGTACCACTTACAGGTAGAGCTCAAGATGGCAACTAACGTGAACGGATATTTTACAGTCCGACTTCGATACGCGAGCGCGGATCGAGGAAATCGCGCAGCGCGTCGCCGATGAAATTGAACGAGAGCACCGCCAGCATGACGGCGAGCGCGGGAAAGAGCACGAGGTGGGGAGCGTCGAACAGGTGGGCGCGGCCGTCGTTCAGCATCGCTCCCCAACTGGCGGTGGGCGGCGCCACCCCCAAGCCCAGGAAGCTCATGGTGGCTTCGGCGAGGATGGCGCCCGCCATGCCGATCGCAGCCTGCACCACCACCGGCTGAATAATGTTGGGAAGAATGTGGCGGACGATCACGCGCAAATCGCTCGCGCCCAGGGCGCGCGCAGCTTCCACAAATTCGCGTTCGCGCGCCGCCAGCACCTGTCCACGGACCAGGCGGGCGTAGCCCACCCATCCGCCCAGAGAGAGCGCCAGCACCAGATTGAAAATTCCCGGACCGCGGAAGGCCACAAAAGCAATCGCCAGCAGAATTCCGGGAAAAGAAAGAAACGCGTTCATCACCACGACGTTGAAGAAGCGATCGATGTTGCCGCCGTAATAGCCGGCGATCGATCCCACGATCAGCCCGAGAGCCAGCGACAGTGCCACCACCGAACTGCCCACCAGCATTGAAATACGGGAGCCATAGATGAGGCGGGAAAAGATGTCGCGTCCCAGTTCATCGGTTCCACACCAGTGCGCGGACGACGGAGACGAGAGGCGTGTCGGCAGATCGATGTAAGCGGGATCCTGGGGCGCAATCCACGGCGCGAACAGGGCGAAGATCACGAACATGACGACCAGCACTGCCCCGGTGGCCGCCAGCGGGTTGCGGCGGACAGCGCGCGGCAGCGAGATGGAGAGCGTGGACATGATCAAATGCCTTCTACCGCTACGAGCGCAAAAAAAACAGCCGCAAACGACAAGTCACTCACAATGACCTGAGAACGAGAGCTTCCCTGCATTCTCGCCCATCAGGCATTTGAATCGCTTCTGGGCGAATGGTCAGCGAACCAAGTAGCGCCGGCATCTTGCCGGCTGGCTCGGGGGCGTCCTGCCCCCGGCGCAGGCGAGACGCCCAGCCGGACAGCCGGCGAAGACGCCGGCGCTACCTTGGGATCATTGCCGTATCCGCGGGTTCGCCACCGAATAAAGCAAATCCGTCAGAAAATTCGCCGCTACATATGTCAACCCAATCGCCAGAATGCAGCCCTGCACCAGGTAGTAGTCACGATTGGAAATGGCCTGGATCGTCAGGCGTCCGATCCCCGGCCAGGAAAAAATTGTTTCGGTCACGATCGCGCCGGCGAGCAGCGCGCCAAACTGCAGGCCCAGAACCGTGATCACGGGGATCATGGCATTGCGCAGCGCGTGACCATAGACCACCTTGCGTTCCGACAGCCCTTTGGCCCGGGCAGTGCGGATATAGTCCTGGCCCAATTCTTCCAGCATGGAGGTGCGCACCATGCGGGTCAGGATCGCAGCCAGCGCCCCACCCATGGTGATCGCGGGCAGCACCATGTGTGCGAAGCCGCCCGATCCCGAAACCGGCAGCCAGCCCAGCTTGATGGCAAAGAAGAGGATGAGAATGGGGCCCAGGGCGAAGTTGGGGAAGGACAGGCCAAACAGGCTGACCACGCTGAGAGCGCGATCGTCCCACTGGTTGCGCCGTTGCGCCGATCGCACGCCTGCCGGGACCGAAAGCAGAATGGCCACCAGGAGCGCCGCCAGGGTCAACTCCAGAGTGTAAGGATAACGCTGGGCAATCAACCGGGTGACGCTCTGGTTGAACCGCAATGATGGTCCCAGATCGCCGCGCAGCACGCCTCCCCAATAGTTCAGGTATTGCCGGCCCAGGGGAAGATCGAGACCATAGGCATGGCGGGCGGCCTGCACATCAGTTACGGGAGCGCCTTCTCCCAGCATTTGAAGTATCGGGTCGCCGGGCACGAGGTGAATCAGAAGAAAGACGAGCGAGACTACCAGCCAGATCACGGGCAGCGTGTACAGCACGCGGAGAAGGAAGTATCGGGGCATCTGTCAGTCGGTGACGGCTAGATTTTTTGGTTCAACGGATTGTTTTTCAAACCCAGTTGCTGGTTTTGGGTTCCCGGTTCTCAGTCTCCCGCCTGGGTCGCGGGTCGAGCCTCCAGTTTTTCAATCTTCACTTTGGCGATGCGGTGGCCTTCGATCTCCTGCACCGTGTAGCGGTGGCCTTCGTACTCGAAGCTCTCACCTTGTCGTGGAATCCGCTGCAGGCGGGCCAGGATGAAACCGGCCAGGGTCTCGAAGCCGGAGTCGCGGGGAAGCGAAAGCTGATATTGCGATTCCAGGTCGCGGATGCTTACCGATCCTTCGAGCGAGACTGCAATCTCGCCTTCCACCAGGGCCTGTTGCGCCGGGGCAACATCAAATTCATCTTCGATTTCGCCCACGATCTGCTCCAGGACGTCTTCGACCGTGATCACTCCCGCGGTTGAACCGAACTCGTCCACCACCACCGCCAGGTGGCGTTTACGTTCCTTGAATTCTTCCAGCAATTCGGTGAGGACCTTGGTCTCAGGCACGACCAGCACATCGTGCATGATCTGGCTGATCTTCATGGCCGAGACTCGCCCGGCCGCCGGTTGATCGGGAACGGTACTCAGTCGAAGACGGGTCCAGCGCATCAGGTCTTTGGCGTAGAGCACGCCGACGATGTGCTCCGGGCCGCGCTGCGGATCGTAAACCGGGACCCGCGAGTGTTGCTCCTCGACCACACGGGCCAGGGCGTCGGAGATCGTAAGGTCGCCGGGCAGCGAAAAAATGGCGGGGCGAGGCACCATCACCTCTCGCACTGTGACGTTGTCCAGCTCCAGCGCGTGGTGAATCATTTCTTCCTGGAAGGGTGGTATTTCGCCAAACTGGCGGCTGGCGGTCACGATGAGTTTCAGTTCGTCGGGCGAATGCACCGGTCCCTCCCGGATGCGCCTCGATCCCAACGCGCGCAACACCCACCCCGCCGCCCGGCTCATGACATAAAGCAAAGGCCGGGTCAGGGTGAGGAAGACATCCATGGGCCCGGCGACCGCAAGCGCGACCTGCTCCGAACGCTGCAGCGCCAGGGATTTGGGCACCAGTTCGCCCAGAATGACGTGCAGGCAGGTGATCAGCGCAAAAGCGATGAATATCGCAATCCCGTGAGCGTAAACCGAGGCGTGGGGAAGGTCCTGCACAGGGCCGAGCATCATCTGCGCCAGCAGCGGTTCGCCTACCCAGCCCAGGGTCAGGCTGACGATCGTGACTCCCAGCTGGACGCCGTTGACCACTTCGTCCAGATTGCGGTGCAGCTTCTGCACAATCCGGGCACCGATGCGCCGGGCCGCGACTAATTGCTGAATACGGGTATCACGCACGCTGACCAGGGAGAATTCCGCCGCAGCGAAGAATGCGTTGGCCGCCACCAGCAGCAGGATGAGGAACACCCGCAGCAGCACGTAGGCAATCATGAAGGGCTAATTCTAACATTCCAAAGAGGAAATGGTATGGCTTGGAGCACTAAGGCCTTGTAGAATGAGAGTTATTCCTCGCCGCGGTCGTCCAACTCCCTGGAGGTTGTCTGCTTCCATTTCGAGGTTTCGCGTGTCTAATCTGTAAGATCGTGTCTTGTTGATCCAGCGTTGACCCGGCTTTGTGTTGACCCAGATGATGAGCTGCGACGATCCAGGGAACAAACTGCATATCTCGTTCGTAATCATTAAAGACGCAGGCAATATCAATTCAGGAGGCAGACGTGAACGGCAACGGCAGCAGCAAGAAGCGGCGAAAGCGGCTGATTTATGGCGGCATTGGACTGGTGCTTGTCCTCCTGATCGCCGGCGGGCTGATTGCGGCCACGCGAGGCGGCAACAAGATCGACCCTTCGAAATTGCAGAAGGTGGAAAAGGGTGACCTGGCCAAGAGCGTGGTCGCCACCGGCAAAGTCACGCCCATCACCAAGGTCGAGGTCAAATCCAAGGCCAGCGGAATCGTCAAAAAGCTGCTGGTGGACGCCGGCGATAAAGTCAAAAAAGGCCAACTCCTGGCCCAATTGGACAAAGTAGAAATCGAGGCGCAGGTAGAACAGTCGCGCGCCGCCGTCGAGTCCGCCGAAGCCAGCCTGACCAGTTCCCAAGCCGACTACGAGCGGGCGAAAGTGGACGCCGAAGGACCCGACGTGCCCCTGCTCAAACGCGCCTACGATCGTGCCGTCGGAATGGCTAAGGAAGGCGTGGTTTCCACCTCTGCCCTGGAGGATGCCCAAAAGAACTACGAACTGGCCTTAAACAAGCAGAACGTGTCGAAAGCGCAAGCCACTGTCCTCAAAGCAAAGATTGCCCAGGCTCGGGGACAACTGGGACAAGACCGTGCCAACCTTAAGCAACTTGAAGAACAACTGAGCTACACCGACATCGTCTCTCCCATCGATGGGGTTGTGCTGTCGCGTGACGTGGAAATGGGCGACGCGGTGAGCTCGATCCTGGTGCTGGGCTCCTCCGCCACCCTGGTCATGACCCTGGGAGACACCAGCTCGGTTTATGTGAAAGGGAAAGTGGACGAGAGCGACATCGGCAAGGTGTATCTGGGCCAGCCCGCGCGCATCAAGGTCGAGTCTTTCAAGGACAAGACCTTCAACGGTGTAGTCACCAAAATCTCACCCATGGGCGTGGAGAAAGATAACGTCACTACCTTTGAGGTACGCGTCTCCATCAACAACCCTGGCGGTGAGTTGAAGGCTGAGATGACCGCCAACGCGGAAATCATTCTGGAAGAACACAAGAACGTTCTTCAGATTCCCGAAGGCGCGATTATTTACGACAAAGACAAGAAGGCGTCGGTTGAAATTCCCGACCCCAGCGCCAAGGACGGCAAGAAGAAGATCGCGGTCAATATCGGCATCTCCAACGGCGCCAAGACCGAATTGCTCAGCGGGCTGAAGGAAGGCGACCAGGTCGTGTTGCAGTAAAGGCAGGATTCGCGAAAATGATTGCGGACGGGCAGGACGCCCGGCCTCTATCGCGTAGTAAGATTCCCGGCTCGAAACGACTCAGCTTTCGGGAGAAACCATGAAACGCAGAAACGTTGTTCCCTCCCCGCTCTCTGCCGGTTCCATCCCCAACTGGTTCATCGCCAGCGCCACGGTCTTGATTCTGATTTGTCTCCCGGCGCTGCCGGCGGCGGCCGCGGCTGAAGGCTCGTTCCAGCGCTCTTTGCAGGTCACCGGACCGGTACACATGGAACTGAGCACGGGCTCGGGCAGCGTCGAGGTGCGCACCGGCTCACCGGGACAGGTGCAGGTCACCGGACGCATCCGGGCCGGCGAATGGTTTAGCGGAAATGCCGGGGAAAAGATCAAGCGAATCGAGGCCAACCCGCCCATCCAGCAAAATGGCAATGATATTCGGATCGGCCGCATCGATGATCCGGACTTGCGGCACAACATTTCCATCAGCTACGAGGTGGTGGTGCCGGCGGAAACCGATTTGCGGGTCCAGAGCGGTTCCGGGGACCAGCGGGTAGATGGTATTCGCGGCCCGCTCGAGGTCAGCGCCGGCTCCGGAGGTCTGAAGATTTCCGCCATCGGCGACCGGGTCCAGGCCGAAACCGGCTCCGGCGATATCGATATCAACCGGGTCAAGGGCAACGTGCACGCCAAGACCGGCAGCGGATCGATTGACGCCAGTGATATCGCCGGCGCTTTTGAGGCCGACACCGGCAGCGGACGCATCACTCTGCGACAGACCGCACCCGGCTCGGTACGGGTGGACACAGGCTCCGGAGGCATGGAACTGCACGGAGTTCAGGGCTCACTTGAGGCCAAGGCGGGCAGCGGAGACATTCATGCCGAAGGCAGCCCCACCGGGGCCTGGAATGTGCACACCGGTTCCGGCGGAGTGCAACTCAAGCTGCCCTCCGACGCGGCTTTCGATCTCGACGCCCATACCAGTTCCGGTTCCATTTCGGTCGATCACCCGCTCACCGTGCAAGGCTCCATCGGACGCAAAGAGGTCCGCGGCCGAGTGGGTCGCGGAGGCGTGCCCGTGGAAGTGGAAACCGGATCGGGCGACATTCAGATCCAGTAGCTGACCTCGGGCATCGGACGTCAGGCGTCAGGCGTCAGCCAATCCCAGGGGTTCAACTGGCCTGCTTAAATGATGGATTTCGAGGCCTGAGGTCCGACGTCCAGCGTCCGCTTTCCCGTTACCTCGGTTCCTTGACTCAGCTCTCCTGACGGGTTACTTTCGGCATTTCCGGGGAAAACTCTGTCTGCAAGCGAGGGGAAATTGGAGCATCGTCCGATCATCACGCTGACTACCGATTTTGGGCTTAACGATCATTTTGTGGGGACGATCAAAGGCGTCATTCTCTCCATTGCGCCCGAGGCTGAAATCGTGGATATCAGCCATTCCGTCCAGGCCTTCGATGTGTTGGATGGCGCGCTGATGATTGCGCAATCGTATAACTACTTCCCTTCGGGCACGGTGCATCTGGTGGTGGTTGATCCGGGCGTGGGGACGGCTCGGCGCCCCATCCTGGTGACCAGCGATCGGCACCATTTTGTTGCGCCCGATAATGGCGTGCTGTCCATGGTCTATGCCCGGGAAGAGCGCCTGCACATCCGCCACGTCACCGCCGAACACTATTCCCTGCAACCGGTGAGCAACACCTTCCACGGTCGCGATATCTTTGCGCCCATCGCAGCCTGGCTGGCCAAGGGGGTTGATTCAGCAAAATTCGGTGAAGAGATTACCGATTTCGTCCGCTTCAATCCGCCCAAACCCAAATCGGTAAACGGCAACACCTTGCGCGGCGTGATCCTGAAAGTGGACCGCTTTGGCAACCTCGTAACCAACATCACCCCTCAGGACGCTCCCATGCTTTTTGCCTCCGAGCCAGCCCCCTTCAAGCTGGTGGTAGGCCAGCAAGAGATTACGGAGATTCTCCCGAATTATTCCGAGGGCTCGCCTGGCCAGGTTTTCGGCATCCTGGGCAGCATGGGCTACCTGGAAATCGCTTCCAATCGCGGCTCCGCGGCTAAAATCGTCGGTTCCGGCAAAGGCAGCGAAGTGATGATTTCACTGGAAGGCGCAGCCGCCGCCGGCAACGGAAACTAGCTGAAGATGTGGCGCGGGCGCCCCCGCCCGCGGCGTTTGACTTTCAGCTCGAATCTCGCGGGCGGGGGCCGCGCCACAACTACACTACGCGCGCTTTGCCTTGGGATGCACGTAGCGCTCGATTTCCCCTGTCCATTTCAGAAAGCGCCAGAGATTGCTGCGCTCCCTCCACATGAACTCCCAGAATTCGAGGAAGCCGATCTGCTGCATCTTGACTCCACAATAAGTCTCGACTCGCCACAGCAGATAGGGACTCCGCCACGGAGTAAGGCGATGTCCTCGGGTCGCGTTCCACAGAAATCGAAGCATGTAGCGCATGGCTGCATCCGAGTATAACGCTGGCGAGGTCAGTCTTCAGTCGTCAGCAGAGGCTGGTTTTTCTGAGAACTGACAACCAATGACTGACCACTAGAACAAACAGCTCATAGAATCACTCGCCCGCCAGCCGTCAGCAGGCTCTGGTTTCTCTGAAGACTGACGACCTGTTTTTCAGACCTGCTAAAATTTATGCTGCATGGCCGACGACGCCCGCCAGAAGGCCGAAGACCACTACTACGCCGCCCTCGATCTGGTCGCCGAAGGTGAGCAGGAGCGTGCCCTGGCCGAGTACCAGCATTCCCTGGCCGCCGATCCGGTTTTCACCGAGGCCATGCACGGCATGGCCCGCACCCTCCAGGACCTCAACCGCCTGGACGAGGCCATCGCGGTGGCCAAACGAATTGCCGAGCTCGATCCCGATGATGTGCTGGCCTACACCAGTTTGTCTGTCCTATATCAGAAAAAGGGCATGATTCCAGAGGCCGAAGCCGAAGCCAACAAAGCCAGGATTCTGGGATGGAAACAGCAGTTGAAGAAAAGCGGCTCCTAGCTTCTACTTTTGGCTTCTGGCTACTAGCTCTTAGCTTTTGGCGGGAAGCCAGGAGCTAGCAGCCAGCAGCTCACAGTTCATATTTCTTGGCTAAATGCCGGAACGAACGATAAGAAATCTTCAGTACTTCAGCCGCCCGGGTCTGCACACCGTTCGATTGCGCCAGTGCTGCCAGCAATAGTGAGCGTTCGATGCCGGCCACGTATTTCTCCATGTCCACGCCCTCAGGCAGGACCGAGCCTGGCGCGATGGAAACTGGTCCACCGACTCCGGCTGCCGCCGCCCTGGCCTTTGAACGTTCGGCGGGGAGCTCGACGTTGAGTTCTTCTCCGGTTTCGAGCGCTACCGCCCGTTCGATGGTGTTTTCCAGCTGACGCACGTTGCCCGGCCAGTCATATCCGGACAGCGCGCTCAGCGAATGAGCATTCACCCGCAAAATACTCTTGCCGGCTGCCGGAGCATATTTCTTCAGGAAATGATTGACCAGCACCGGAATGTCCTCGCGGCGCTCGCGCAACGGCGGCACTGAGACTGGAATCACGCTCAAGCGGTAGTACAAGTCTTCACGAAAAGTATTTTCGGCCACTTGCCGGTCCAGATCGCGGTTGGTGGCCGCGATCACCCGCACATCGATGGGTATCTCGGTGGTGCCGCCTACTGGGCGCACGCTGCGCTCTTGCAGTACCCGCAGCAGTTTCACCTGCATGGTCAGCGTCATTTCGCTGATTTCGTCGAGAAAGATCGTGCCTTGGTCAGCCACCTCAAACAAACCACGCTTGTTCTGGTTGGCTCCGGTAAAGGCCCCTTTCACGTAGCCGAACAATTCGCTCTCCAGCAAAGTTTCGGGGAATGCCCCGCAATTGATGGAAACGAAGGGTTCGCCGGCCCGCGGAGAACAAACGTGCACGGCGCGGGCCACAAGCTCTTTACCCGTGCCACTCTCGCCGTAGATCAGAATCGTACTTTGCGTGGAGGCCACGGTCCGAATGGTCTGTTTGAGCTTTTCCATGGCGGGGCTGGCGCCCACGATGTTCTCCAGCGAGTTGCGGGTGGCGGCATCCCGTTTAAAGGCAAAGTTCTGCCGGCTCAGCGCCATCTTCTCCAGAGCGCGGTTGATGGCAAGCTTGATTTCGTTGACCAGGCCGGGAGACTTGCGGATGTAATCGGCGGCCCCGCCCGCTTTTACCGCTTCCACCGCGTCTTCATAGTCGTCCACCGCGGTGATCAGAATGACGGCGGAATCGGGCGAGACCTGGTGAGCATAGCGCAGCACTTCGATGCCATCGGTATTCGGCATCTTGATATCGGTGACGACAACGTCATAGAGCGCGCTGTCGAGCTTCCGCTTGGCGTCTTCTCCCGACTTTACGGTTTCGACCTTGTGGCCCTCGCGGCGCAGGGCAATATCCAGCATCTCGCAGATCGAGCGCTCGTCGTCGCACACCAGAATGTTACCCATGCGCCCGGCCTCCCGTGCCCGCGGCGGCGGCTACGGCTTCCCCGGCCTGGGGCAGGAGCTGTGGTTTCGCGACCGGCAGTCTGGCGGAGATATTTTCCGCCGCCGCCACCCGGCGCAAGCGCAGAACGAAGACGCTGCCCTCTCCGATCTTGGAACGCGCCCACACCTTGCCTTCGTGCGCCTGCACGATCTGATACACGATGGCCAGACCCAACCCGGTGCCGCCTTCGAACTGCGACTGGAAGGGCTCAAAGATTTTCTCCACCAGCTGCCGGCTCATGCCGGGACCGGTATCGGCAAAGTTGATTTGCCAGTCTTCGCCAAACTGCTCCACCGAAACCCGGAGCACTCCTCCGGAACTCATGGCACGGACAGCGTTCTCGCAAAAATTCCAGAACACTTGCTTGATTTTGTCGCCATCGGCAATGGTGAAAGCCTGGTTGACGTTATAGAGCCGCTCGATCCGAATCCCGGTATTCCCGGTCACCAGGCGGTGCTCCAGCAGAGTGAGCGTGTCTTCCAGCAGGGGCAGCAGATCGACAGATGCGAATTGATACTGCTTGCCCCGGGAATAAACCAGAAAGTCTGTGATGATGCCGTTCAGCCGTTCCGACTCCCGAGTCACGATCTGCAGCAGCTGGCGGTGCTCTTCGCTGAGGTCAACGATTCCGGAGAGCATGCTGACGGAGCCGGCAATCGACGTCAGCGGGTTGCGGATTTCATGCGCGATCGCAGCCGCCAACCTTCCCACCGCCGCCAGCCGGTCCTGAATGCGCAGGTCCCGCTCCAGGCGGCGGATCTCGGTCAGATCATCGAAGGTGTAAACGTAGCCAATCTTATTTCTCCCGGGAACGGCAAGAACCGTCGCCATCACCCGCAGGGTCTTGCAGAAGCCGTTTGCCGCCACAAAGCGCACTTCTCCATGGGCGCGTTCTGAATCAGCGATGGGCAACGGGTCAAGAAAGAGCTGCTCCACCGCCTGTCCCAGAAACTCGCTTTCCGAGCGCTCGAACAACTTCTGTGCGGCGGGGTTTGCCAGCGTGATGTAGCCATCGAGCCCGGTCGTGATGAGGCCTCCGCTGATGGACTGAATGATATTTTCGTGCAACGCCTGCAGGTCTTCCAGCGCCCCGCTGGTGTACTTCAGCTTGACATCGACCTGATGCAGCTTCGCGGCCAGCAATCCCGCCAGATAGGCCACTGCCAGGTAGCCGAACAGATTAACGAAAATGATGGCCTGGAGAGCTCCCATCCCGGGATGGGTGCTGGAGTACGAAGGAATCACTTCGAAATACGTCAGTTCCAGGACCGCGACATACAGGATGAACGCCAGCGCCCCGGTCAGGTAGGCCCAGATCCGAGGCAACAGGATACAGGCCACGGTGATCACCAGGGGATAGAAGAAGTTCAGAGAGCTGTCCACGCCGCCGGTGGCATAGACCACGAGCGTGACCATGATCAGGTCGGTGATGACTTGCAGGACAGACTGGATGCGGCGTTCTTCCCAGAAGGAAAGCAGGAGCAGGTAGAAGATCGAGACCGCATACCACAGCAAAATGACATCGATGAACAGGCGCAGGGGAAAGGGATTCGGCGTGAGCCGGGCGATGGCCAGCTCGATTCCCAACAGAAGGGTCAGAACAAGGATGCGAACCTTGACCAGCCAGGCCAGCCAGAGGCGCTCATCGAAAATGGATTGCATGCGAGATCCGAGTCCTGAACCCCAGTCGTCAGTCGTCGGTCATCAGTCGTCAGAAAGTGCTGAAGACCGACGACCGACGACTGACGACTGCTCTTGTACCTAGCCCGCCAGTTTGGCGATCATCGAGAACAACGGCATGTAGAGCGAAATGACGATGCCGCCGATCATGATGCCCAACAGGCCGATGATGACCGGTTCCAGCATGGCCAGCATGTCCTTGGTGGCGGAATCGACTTCGTCTTCGTAGAAGTCGGCGATTTTTTGCAGCATGGCATCCATGGCGCCCGTGGCCTCGCCGACGCCGATCATCTGGGTCACCATGTTGGGAAACACGCCTGATTCCCGCAGGGGGTCCACGATGGTTCGGCCTTCTTCGATGGCCTTGCGCACCTTCATCAACGCCTCTTCCAGCACCGCATTGCCTGAGGTGCGGGCGGTAATGCTCAAGCCTTCCAGGATGGGCACGCCCGAGGTGATCAGGGTACCCAGGGTCCGGGTAAAGCGCGCCACTGCAATCTTGCGCAGCAGTGTGCCCAGAATGGGCAGTTTGAGCAGGGCATAGTCGAAGTAGTAGCGGCCCTTGGGATTCTTGCGAATCTGTTTCAGGCCGACCACCAGGCCGACAACCCCGACGATAAAGAACCACCAGAACTGGCCGACAAAGGCGCTCAGGCCCATCACGATCCGCGTGGGCAACGGCAAGGCGACGCCCAGGCCGATAAACAGGTTGGAGAAAATCGGGACCACCCACTTCAGCAGCGCGCCCACGATCAGGAACGCCAGGCTGACCACCGACACCGGGTAGATCAAAGCTGACTTGACCGCCGCCCGCAACTTGACCGCTTTCTCGATGTAAATGGCCAGGCGCTGCAGGATGATGTCGAGAATACCGCCGGTTTCGCCGGCTTCAATCATGTTGGTGGTCAGATCGTCGAAGATCTTGGGATAGCCCTTCATGGCATTGGCCAGAGTAGCGCCGCCTTCGACCGTGGTACGTACTCCGGTCAAAGTCTTCTGGAACGCCGGGTTCTCCTGGTTGGCCGCCAGAATTTCCAGACACTGCACCAGCGGCAGGCCGGCGTCGATCATGACCGAGAACTGGCGGAAGAAAATAGCAATGTCCTTGGTCTTGACCTTGTTCATGCCCAGGCTCGGCATGGCAAATTCCTTGCCCTTTTCCCGGATGGGTCCTGGCGTGATACGTTCGCGCCGCAACTGGCTGGTCAGCGCTTGTTTGTTGACGGCAGTCCGCTCGCCACTGATCTTCTGACCGGACTCATTCTTTCCCGAAAATGTGAAAACTGGCATGGTAAACCTCTCCTCGCTGCAATTCGTTCTTACCCCGCCGCTGTTCCGGCGTTCAAAACCGCTTTCCCTCCGCACTCGTTTCTACCGCTGGAGGCGGCAGCTACACCCACTCCCATTCCTGCCAATACCGCTTAACGCTTGCCGGGTGCGGCGCCCTTCGCCAGGGCCGGCGGCTGATTACGATTCAGACCCGCGCCCCGGTTGATCATTTCCGTCAACTCATCCGTATTGCTGGAACGCGCCATGGCCACTTCCAGAGTGATCTTTTTCTGGAAGTACGCGGTCGCCAGCGCCTGGTTAAACGTCTGCATCCCGAACTTGTCCTGGCCGGACTGCATGGAAGAGTAGATCTGGTGGATCTTGTCCTCGCGGATCAGGTTGCGGATGGCGGCATTCGGGACCATGATCTCCATGCACATGGCCCGCCCCTTGCCGTCCGCGGTCGGCAGCAGGCTTTGGCACATGATGCCTTCCAGCACCAGCGACAGCTGCGCCCGGATCTGGGGCTGCTGGTGGGCCGGAAACACGTCGATGATGCGGTTGATGGTCGAAGACGCCGAGTTGGTGTGCAGCGTGCCGAACGTAAGGTGGCCGGTTTCTGCGATACGCAACGCCGACTCGATGGTTTCGAGATCGCGCATTTCGCCGATCAGCACCACGTCCGGGTCTTCACGGAGGGCGGCGCGCAAAGCGTCGGCAAAACTCTTGGTGTCAGCATGCAACTCGCGCTGGTTCACCACGCAGTTCTTATTCATGTGCACGAATTCGATCGGGTCCTCAATGGTGAGGATGTGGTCGTGCCGCTCGCTGTTGATCTTGTCGATCATGGCCGCCAGGGTGGTCGATTTGCCCGAGCCGGTCGGACCCGTCACCAGCACCAGGCCGCGCGGCTTGTCGCACAGCTTGCTCACAATAGCGGGAAGTCCCAGCTGGTTGAACGACTTGATCTCAAACGGAATCAGACGGAAGACGGCCGATGTGGCTCCGCGCTGGTTGAAGGTGTTGGCGCGGAAGCGGGCCAGGCCTTTCAGGCCGAAGGAGAAGTCCAGCTCGAGGTTTTCTTCGAAGCGGTGCTTCTGCGAGTCGGTCATGACGCTGTAGGCCAACTGCTTGGTTTCCGCCGGCGTCATCTGCGGCAGATCGAGCGGCACCAGGTGTCCGTGCACTCGAATCTGCGGCGGTGAATTGGTGGTGATGTGGAGGTCGCTTCCTCCCATCTCCAGTAGCCGTTTCAGCAGATCACTTAACGAAAGCGACATAGTCTCCCCTTTTCTTTCTGAACTCGTTCTTGCCAAACTCAGTGAATGGTCTCGCGTGCCACTTCTTCCAGCGTGGTCAAGCCGGCGGCAACCTTGATCAACCCGCTGCGGCGCAGCGTGATCATGCCGCGCTCAATCGCCTTTTTCTTCAACTCCAGGGCCGAAGCGCCCACCAGGACCAGTTCCTTGATCTCGTCATCCACTTCCATTACTTCGTACAGGCCGGTGCGGCCCTTGTAGCCGGTGTTGTTGCAGGTGCCGCAACCTTTGCCTTTTTTGATCTTTACGGTCTTGGCTTCTTCCGGGGTGTAGCCTTCTTCGATCAGCGCCTGCACAGGCATATCAATCACTTCAGCGCACTCGCCACATATGCGGCGCACCAGCCTCTGGGCGCAGATCAGGTGAACGGAAGTCGCGACCAGAAAAGGCTCAATACCCATGTTCATCAGCCGTGTAATCGTCTCCGGAGCGCCGTTGGTATGCAGCGTGGACAGCACCAGGTGGCCCGTGAGAGCGGCCTTAATGGCAATTTCAGCGGTTTCAAAGTCGCGGATTTCGCCCACCAGGATGATGTTCGGGTCCTGCCGCAGGAAGGCGCGCAGCGCGGCCGCGAAGTTCAACCCGATCTGTTCCTTCATCTGCACCTGGTTGACTCCCGCCAGCTGAAACTCGACGGGATCCTCGGCCGTCATGATGTTGGTGTCAGGTGTATTCAGGCGCGCAATGGATGAATACAGAGTGTTGGTCTTGCCCGATCCCGTGGGGCCGGTGACCAGTACCATGCCGTAGGGCTTGAGAATGGCCTTCTCGAACTTGGTCAGCGATTCCTGCTCGAATCCGAGCTTGGTCATGTCGAGGCGCAGGTTTTCTTTATCCAGCAACCGCATGACGATCTTTTCGCCCCACAGCGTAGGCAGCGTGCTGACGCGGAAATCCAGCTGCTTCTTGCGTCCGCCGAGGCTCATCTTCAGCATAATGCGGCCGTCCTGCGGCAGCCGCTTTTCGCTGATGTCCAGCTTGGCCATGATCTTCACGCGCGAAGTGATGGCGTCCTTCAATTTCAGCGGCGGCGACATGATGCTCTGCAGCACGCCGTCAATACGGAAGCGCACCCGGAACTCTTTCTCGTAAGGCTCCATGTGAATGTCGCTGGCCCCCCGCTTCACCGCGTCGGTCAGCACCAGGTTGACCAGCTTTACGATGGGAGCTTCATCGGCCGCCTTCTCCAGATCGGCCAGTTCCATCTCGGCTTCTTCCGACTGCAGTTCGACGTCAGCTTCGCCGATCTCGGTCATGGATTGCATGACCTGCTCGAGATCTTCCTGCTGCGTTGTGCCGTAAGCCTTCTCGATGCCTTCGAGAATGGAGCTTTCGGACGCAACCACCGGCTCGATGTTGAAGCCGGTCATGAACTTGATATCGTCCATGGCGAAGACGTTGGTCGGGTCCACCATGGCGATGGTCAGCGAGGCGCCCACCCGGCTCAGGGGCAGAATCTGGTAGCGCTTCGCGGTCTCGAAAGGGATCAGCTTTACGACTGAGGGATCAATTTCAAAGTAGGAGAGGTTGATGGCCGGCACGCCGTACTGGCGCGAGAGAAAGTTGGTGACGTCCTCATCGGTAAGGAAGCCCAGCTTCACCAAAGCCGAGCCCAGGCGAACGTTGGTCTCTTTCTGGACCTTGGTCGCCTGCTCCAACTGCTCCCTGGTGATGACCTTCTCTTTGACCAGAAGATCACCCAGCCGTTGAGACATACTTCGATCTCCTATCTGTGCGTCAGATAAATTCGGTGTACGAATGCGGCGCGACTTCTGCTGCTTTTCGAGGGGAGAAGTTGCAGCCTATCGCGTTGACACAAATTGTCAACGTAACCGGGTTACGGCACCAGTAACTTTAGTGCGTAGGACTTCTGGGTAAAGTCTGCAAGCGGGAGATTCAACTCCCGCAGAAACCGCGCGATTACAGGGGAAAGACCGCGATGCAAGGGAAAAATCAGACGAAACGGGGCGGCAGGTTTGAATGACTTCGGTAATGGGGTGAGGTTCGAAAAAGCCGGGGGCGAGCGGTGGGCCATTGGTTAAGTTTCTCGCCCGGGATGATTTTGGGCACCCCACCTTGTCTCTCCGCTTTTTGGAGAGACAGGGTAGGGTTTTCATGTTCAACGTTCGGTCGGGTCAAAGACTGACGCGCATCTCTTTTTTCGTATCGCCCACCGGAAGCACGACGTGGCCGTTGCCGCACGTCTTCGACTTCCCCGCCCGGTCTCTCCAGAAAACGGAGAGACGAGGACGGGCACCGGTCAGCGAAAATTGCTGGTCAGGATCGGGTCGCTGGTTTCATCTCCACCCGGCAACCAACCTGGGAATGTTATAATTCGCCCGTCACACCAGGAACCTATCGCATAGGCCCCTCACTCGGTTCCAAGTTCCTTAATCCGAAAATTTGGAGGATACATTGAAAAGCACTTGTGCCTTGTTGCTTGCTCTGCTCATCTTCGGTTCTGTTTCGCGGGCTCAGAATGTTCCGGCTCGCACAGATCTGTATCACGTCCACTTCGCAAAGGCCGCGCTGGGCAAAGGCGCTGAGCTAGGCGAGTTTCTGAAGACGGCCGATCCTAATGTGCCCATGTCCGCGCATCATATTGTGCTGCGCCATCAGGACGGCGAGGACTGGGATTACGCCGTCATCCAGCATCTTGGAACCAAGACGACGGTCGAGGCGGCTGGTACAGCGGTGACGCCGGCGGTGCGAGACCTGTACGCCTGGCACACCGACACTTTTGTGAATGGGCCGTCCTGGGCTGAGTTCACCAAGGCGCTGGGTATCGACGAGGGCTCGGCTGGAAAAACCGCAGGTTCGGTCTATGTGGTTTCGGTCTATCGCGCCGCTCCCGGACATCGCGAGCAGTTGGAAAAGGCACTAGCGCAGAATGGTCCCGGCGACACCGCTTCGGGAAACGTGCTGATGCAGCATGTGGAAGGCGGCCCTTGGACCTACCTGACGCTGGTCCGCTACAACTCATGGCAGGACTTCGCCACCAGCGAAAAGACGGCCGTGGCGGATACGTTTAAGGCCGGTGGGGGATGGCTGCAGCTGCGCGAGCACTCCACCTATCACAATGACACCATCACTGACCGCATGGCTCCGTAGTTTTGCAGCGCCGCTGTCGAGCGGGCGTCTCGCCCATCGCGGTGAGGGCAAGATGCCCTCGCGACAGCCGGCAAGATGCCGGCGCTGCAACTCTGCGGCAGATTTCTCGAGCCGTTATTTCCAGACTAGCCCGGCTCCGGCCGGGTTTGCTTTGTGCGGGAGAATTCGAACCTAAATGGTCGGGCTAGGGTAGAGCGTTCAAGTAGCAACGTCCGCCGGTGCTCTGGACCGGGGGCGTGGGCGGAGCCAGCCAGGGCGGATTGTTGAAGTCGAAGAACTCCGTCATGTCCATCTGGTGTGCATCCCGGGCGGTCAGACTGGGGACGCCAAATCGGAGTTCGATCAGCTTGAGAATGGCGGTAAGGTCGGCCGGAGTGTGCGAGACATAGTTTTTCTTCGCAAAGGGAGAGACCACGATCAACGGGACGCGATAGCCCGTGTACACAAAATCGCAGGTTGGTCCCGTGGCGGTACTGCAGAAATCCCCCGGCATCAGATCTTTGGGCTTGATCCCATCCGGGCTCACTGTTGCAAAAGGCGAAACGTGATCGTAGAGGCCCCCGCTTTCGTCGAAGGTCAGAATGAAAGCGGAGTCAGACCATGACGAACTGGTCATCAGCGCGTTGATCAGGGTCGATACGTAGCGGGCCCCGAGCTGAAGGTTGATGGGAAATTTGTCGGAATCGGAAGGATGTTCGTCCAGGCCGGCGTTGCTGGCGGGTTCAATGAAAGCGACTTGTGGCAGTGTGCCATTTTTCAGGTCGGTGAAATATTGCGAAATGGGGGCAATCTTGTACGGCCAATTTTTTGGAACGGTTTGTCCCCAGGCAAAAAATTGAATGTAACTGAGCCTCATCAGGCACGCGCGGTCATAAGGCGGTCCGGTGCATGGGCTATGGGCTGGGTTAACGTAGATTCTCCAGCTGATGCCTTTGCTCTGCAACTCCTGGAAGATGGTCGTGGCGGTGAGGTGCTGGCTGTCCCCGCTGTTACTACCGACTTTGTACACATCTCCCTGCGAGGTTGCAGCATAGAGGTATTCACGGTTGGGATGGGTTCGCGTCATGACCGGGTGAAACCAGCGGTCCGACGTGGCAAAGTTCGATGCCATGAAGTAGTAGTAGTTCAGATCTTTACCCGTGTAGTAACCCATGGCGCGCTTGCCGTCAGTGTCAAAGTAGGGCGGCGCAAGAAACCTGGCATCATGGGCAGCGGTGCGGACGAATCCGTTCATCTTGGCCGGACGCAGTCCGAGAGGATCGTTGACGTCCCAGTCGCGATGGGCTTCGTTCCACGAGGGGCTGGTGTTCTCGGTGCACTCAGTGAGTAGTTCGAAAGAAGCTACGGCCGGACTGTTGGCGTTTATCTTGCAATCGCTCGGAGGCGGAAACGCGGGGTCGCAACCGGGTACGGCTGGCGGCGGCCCGTAGAGCGGCGCAATACCCGCCGTGGGATTGAATTGCGGCAAGCCATCGAAGGACTGATCGGGATAGCCGTTTTGTGCCCAGTACTCGCGCAACTCGCCGAAGTACTGATCGAAGGAGCGGTTCTCCTGGGCCAGAACGATGATGTGACGGAGACGGCTGAGGCCGGGTACGGCGGTGGATTGCGTCCTCGGCGCCGACGATTGCGCCCAGGCAGTTGCCGCCAGAAGTGCAGCGATCCCAACGATGAGCAGCGACTTGCGATACCACATTACGGACATGAGATCAGACTCCCTTGATTACTTGCCAACCAAGGGTAACGCATATCGGCCGCATGGTTGTCAGTTGCATGGTTGTACAGTTGTCAGTTGAACGATGCGTTGGATGTTCAGATTGGGGGCCTGGTTGTCCGCAGGACGTAAGTGTTGAAAGCGCCCCCAGGCCGAATTTCCCTCAGTTCTCCCTCTTGCCCTTGGCCGAAGCTGAGAGCAGCGGCGCACCCCAGGTGCTGATCGCCAGCAGGGAGCCGAACAGGATGATGGCATCGAAGCTAGAGCGTCCCTCGCGGGCGAAATAAACGTCTTTCAAGTTCAGCCACAAGGCGAATTCATCGAGGGTCAGCGCGGCGCCCAGCCCGTAGAGCAGCGACATGACGCTGCTGGCGAGGATGGACGAGGAATCGCTGCCATTGCCTACCTCGCAGAGCCAGCCGTAGCCCACGAATAAGAGGATCAATATCCCGAACACCAGGTGGTGGATGTGGCGTCCTTCCATAATTATGTAGTGGAAGGGAGGAATGTGGTGCACGATGCAGAACACCATGCCCCGAACCGTGGCAAAGGTCAAAAAGAAACTGACCGATGCGATGAACAGGCGGCGCCGCGGACGATCGGCAATGCGCTCCCGCAAAAAAGGGCCCAGACGGGTGCGGCGCAGGAGGTAGAGCAGTGCCGCCATCGTCGCCAGGAGAACGGGCAGGAGGACCCAGTCGATGTGTACGTGCATGGGGAATTAGACCTCGCCGGAGGTGTGGACGGCAAACCCTGCCGCAAGCTCTTCCGGCTGAGCTCGAACCCTGGTCCACACGGCTTGAGGCTGAACTCTGTGATTGGTTGGTTTCATCATGGTACGTTGCGCTGTGGATCCAAGGGAGTCTGGCGAGGCAGTGAGATTTGAGTAGGAACAGCTGTCAGTTTTCAGTTCTCAGTTCTCAGCCGTCAGCGCCGGATGCCCCTGGGGAAAATCTTCTTCATTGCTGGATCGGGATGAGCCGCACCGCATATCCTCCGCCGGAAGCGAGCTGGGCTTTGAGGTGGGTCGATCGACTCACCTTCTGCTTCACAATGGAAACATGCGTCGGCGCCTGGTTCGCATCTTCAGCATCCTGGTAAATTTCCGCGGTGTAGGAACCGTTGCCCAGGAACGTAAGCGGGAGATCGAGGCTGCGAACATCCCAATTAGTCATGCTGCCCAGGTACCACTCCTGGCCGTGACGGCGAGCTATGGTGACGTACTGGCCAGGAACGCCGTTGAGCACCCGAGTTTCATCCCAGGTGGAAGGAACTGCTTTGATGAAGTCAAACGACGGCTGATTTTTGTAGGCCGCGGGAGTATCGGAAACCATCTGTATGGGCGCTTCGTAGATGGCATACATGGCCAGTTGATGGGCGCGCGTTCCCATCACCATGGGTGCCGGCATGCGCGCCTCGAAAGCCGCCTTGGTGACGTTCGTGAAGGCGCCAGGGGTGTAATCCATCGGTCCCGCGAGCATGCGCGTGAAAGGAATGGTTACGTGGTGGTCGGGATTATCGCGGCTGCCGGCTTTCGACTGCTCCATGCCGGCGACGGCTTCATAGCCGAGGACGTTCGGATAAGTGCGCTCCATGCCGGAAGGTTTGGTCGATCCGTGGAAGTCAACCATCAGATGATGGCGGGCCGCCAGATCAGCGACGCGGTAATACCAGTCGATGCCGCCCTGATCGTCGCGCTCGATGAAGTCAATCTTGAGGCCGGCGACGCCCCATTTTTCAAATAGCGGAAACGCCTGCTCCATCTGGCTCGCGGTTTCGCGGTAGCCGAGCCAGATCCACACTTTCACCTTTTTCGCGGCGGCGTAGCGCACGACTTCAGGAATATCGACGCGGCCATTCATCTTCGTGATGTCTCCCGGCGCCGACCAGCCGGCATCTATCAGCATGTACTCAAAGCCGGATTCCGCGGCAAAGTTCACGTAGTACTTCATGTTCTCGGTGGTGTATGCCGTCTTGCCGTCCGGGCCCAGGCTGCCGCTCCACCAATCCCATGAGGCTTTGCCGGGTCGAATCCACGAGGTGTCCTGGATGGCTGAATCCGGGTTCAGGCTGGTAATGACGTTGGATTCAATCAGTCGCCCGGGCTCGCTGCCCACCATGAGGACGCGCCATGCGGAGTGGTGCGGAAGAGTGCCGACCACGGATGTGTCGGGATCGTCCAGATGGGGCGCGAGGCGCGACTCGAACTTGTGGCTCAGCCAGCCGCCGGAGGGATTGGTGAGATACATGGCGGCATAGTCGCGCAGGTCGGCGTCGGTGATCCCCATCCAGGCGACGCCCGGGACTTCCATCAAAAGGGGAAGCCCCAGCAGAACATGGCTCTCCACGCCGCCCTGGTTGGAGAGGCTGCTGGCCGAAAGCCTGATGAATTCACTCTCGTACATGCTGCGGAAATTGGGCAGAACAAGCGCATAAATGAAGGGGTCCTTGCTGATGCGGAACTCTGTTCCCTCGCGGGCCAGGCGGAATTTTTTCAGCGCCGGCTGCTCGGGAACGACGTAGCGAAACGCAATTGCGTCGTCGTAAGCGCGAGCCTCCATCACCAGCTTGCGCCCGGGGGCCGCCGGCTCTTCGAGTTCGACACGGAGGGCGTTGAAGTGATTGCGCACCGAACTGGCTTTGCCGGCTACGAGGTGATAAGTCTCGTCGGTCGCGCTGGTGGTGGCATTCACAATGCGAAGGTTCGGTCCCAGGGGCGCCTGATCCTTGAGGTCGAGACGAAGGGCCGATGCTTCGATCAGCGCCTTACCTTGGAAAGCTACGTCATAGATCAGCTGACCGCCGTTGGGAGCGGGCTGCGGATTCGCGGTGAGTGCGCCTTCCGTGGCCGCTTGGGGATACGAAACCGTGCGGAAGGTGAGGGTCAGGCGTCCGTCGGGTGAGGACACCGCAGCGGGGGGTTGCGCGAATACCAAACCATTCAGGATGAGTATCAGTGTGGCTGCCAGGCGAAGTGCCATGAGTCTCGTTCCTCCTTAACTCGTAGCGATCTAGCAATAGTACTCGTGGGGGCTTGCCAACTTTCTTCGCCCTGGGCCGGTTGCCGTCTCCAGATTGATTTACAATTGGAACGGAATTTCATGCACTTGTCGGAGGAATTTATGAAACTTACCCCAGGAAAGCTGGCCGGTCTCAAGAACGTTTCGAACGATCGCGGGGTTATCGCGGCGGCGGCCATGGACCAGCGCGGCTCGCTGCAGAAATCGCTGGCCAAGGAAAAGGGCGGCGATGTGAGCGACGCCATGATGGAGGAGTTCAAAACGCTGGTCACCGAGGTGCTCACACCGCACGCCAGCGCCATCCTGCTCGATCCGGAGTGGGGACTGCCGGCGTCCAAGCGGCGCGCGAAGAATGCCGGGTTGTTGCTGGCCTACGAGAAGACGGGATACGACAAGACCGGCCCCGGCCGCCTGGGCGACCTGCTGGATCTGTGGTCGGTGCGCCGCCTGAAAGAAGCGGGCGCGGATTGCCTGAAGATCCTGCTTTACTACACTCCGTTCGATCCCAAGGACGTCAACGACAAGAAGCACGCCTGGGTGGAACGGATCGGCGACGAATGCCGCGCCAACGATATTCCATTCTTCCTCGAATTCGTGGGTTACGAAGAAGGCGCAGACGAAAAAGGCCTGGACTACGCCAGGAAAAAGCCCAAGATTGTTGCCGCCAGCATGAAGGAGTTCAGCAAGGACCGCTACGGCGTGGACGTGCTGAAAGTCGAAGTGCCGATCAATATGAAGTACGTGGACGGCACCAAGGCGTACGGTGGACAGAAAGCCTACAGCAAGATAGAAGCCATGGGGATGTTTCTCGAGGCCGCGACGGCCACCACCAAGCCGTTTATCTATCTTTCGGCCGGCGTGAGCAACGCGGAGTTTACCGAAGCGCTGGAGCTGGCGGCCGAATCCGGAGTGAAGTTCAACGGCGTGCTGTGCGGCCGTGCTACCTGGAAGGAAGGCATACCGGTTTATGCCAAGCAGGGCGCCGGGGCTTTCCGCGAATGGCTGGAGTCAGAAGGCGTGAAGAACATCAACAACGTGAACGACCGGTTGAAGGCGGCGACGCCTTGGTATTCCATCTACGGGGTGGAGCCGGCGATGGCGGGCGTGTAGTTCTCAAGTCAGAGTCAAAAGGCGCGCCCATTGCGGCGCGCCTTTTTTTCTGAATCTACCCCCGCCTTTCCTGCACCTACAGCATGGTGCTTCATGGTCTGAAGGGTATTCAGTATGAGAGGCCTTTGGGGGACTTCTTGACCAAGAGCGCGCCCACCGCATTGATCACCGGCGCTTCCAGCGGCATCGGATACGAACTGGCCAAGCTGTTCGCCAAAGACCATCACAATCTGGTTCTGGTGGCGCGCAATGGAACCAGGCTGGAGCAGGTTGGCGATGAACTTCAGCGCCAGTTTGGCATCACGGTCAGGACTCTGGCCCTGGATCTCGCGGCCCCGACGGCCGCGCAGTCGCTGTTCGAGGAACTGCGGCGCCAGGAGGTGGACGTGGATATCCTGGTCAACAACGCCGGCTACGGCAAGTTCGGAGAATTCGCCGACGTGCCGCCAGAGGAAAGTCTGGGCCAGATCCAGCTCAACATCGCCGCGCTTACTTATCTCACCAGGCTCTTTCTGGGGCCGATGCTGCAACGGGGCTCGGGCAAGATCATGAATGTGGCATCGACCGCGGGGTTTCAGCCCGGTCCGCTGATGGCCGTGTACTACGCTACCAAGGCATACGTGATTTCGTTTTCGGAGGCGCTGGCCAATGAGTTGGCCGGCAAGGGAATTACGGTGACTTGTCTTTGTCCGGGAGCGACCGAGACGGCGTTCGCCGGCCGCGCCGGCAACGACCAGTCGCGCCTGTTCAAGAAGCTTCGCCCCATGGAGGCGAAGACCGTCGCACGCGCCGGCTACCAGGGATTGCTCAAAGGCAAGACCATGGTGATTCCGGGATTGCGCAACTGGCTGATTGCCGAATCGGTGCGTTTCTCCCCCCGAAAATTGGCGACCGCAGTCTCACGCTGGGTATCGGAAAAGGCGGAGTGACGACGGGCGATCGGGTGTGCCCGGTGGCATAGGAAGAGTTTCCTGCATAGAAGCTCTTACGCCCAACCTCTCGACCGTATAAAATCCTTTGTCGCACAATCCTCGAAAACCATGAATATTTTCAGGTCTTCCCTCTTCCTGCTGCTGTCCGCATCCCTGGCCGCACAAACCGTTACTCCCCGGGCGCGCGCCATTCACAACTCCGCCATCGTCGTTGATACGCACGCCGACACGCCGCAGCGCTTTCTTTACGAGAACTTCGATATCGGCAACACCGACCCCAAGGACATCGGCCACATCAGCCTGGACAAAGCCCGCGCCGGCAACCTGGGCGCGGAATTCTTTTCCATCTGGGCCGATCCTGAAACTACCAGCGGACATTTCGCCAAGTCCACGTTCGACATGATCGATTCGGTTTACGAGCAGGCGGCACGCCATCCCGACCGCATGATGATGGCCTTCTCGGTGGCCGACATTGAGCGCGCCCACAAACAGAAAAAGCTGGCCGCGCTGATGGGAATCGAAGGCGGGCACTCCATCGAAAACGACATTCACCTGCTGCGCGACTATTACCGCCTGGGCGTGCGCTACATGACTTTGAGCTGGTCGAACACCAACGAGTGGGCCGACTCCTCTGGCGATATCGACGACCCCAAAATCCAGCACCACAACGGTCTGACGGACTTCGGCAAACAAGTGGTTCTCGAGATGAACCGGATGGGCATGATGGTGGACATTTCACACGTGGCGGACAAGACATTCTTCGACGCCATTGCGACCAGCCGGGCGCCCGTCATCGCATCCCACTCCTCGGCGCGCGCCTTAACCGATCATCCCCGCAACATGACCGATGACATGCTTCGTGCGGTGGCCAAGAACGGCGGCGTGGTACAGACCAACTTCTATTCCGCCTTCATCGACGAGAATTACCGCAAGGCCGCCGAGGCTCAGCAGAAGGAGGCTGAAGCCGCGGTTGACGCCCGGGTCGCGGAATTAAAGGCGGCCGGCAAACCCGTCACTTATCTGGACAAGGACCAGATCGAGCGCGAATGGGCAGCCAGGATCCCGCGTCCACCGCTCAAGAGCCTGATCGATCACATCGACCACATCGCCAAAGTTGCCGGCGTTGATCACGTCGGCCTGGGCTCGGACTTCGACGGCGTAAGCGGCGCCATGCCCGAGGGCATGGACTCTGCCGCCGATTTGCCGAAGATCACCCAGGCCCTGCTGGACCGGGGCTACAGTGAAAAGGACATCCACAAGATTCTCGGCGGAAACCTGCTGCGAGTCTTCGGAGAAGTAGAACGAGTGAGCCGTGAAATGCAGGCCGAAGCCGCGCGGACATCGCCCAGTAAATAGCATTTTGGAAACTCTAGGATAGAATCATATTTCGCAGTCACCACAAACCATGTAGGGGCAGGTGTCATCACCTGCCCGGCCGGGCAAAGCCCGGCGACCAGGAGCGTCCATGAGAAAGTGTTTTTCAATTTGTTTGCTGCTTGCGGCAACGTGTTCCGCAGGATGGTCCCAGACCGCGCCCGCGGCGCATACCACGCCGAAGGCCGCGCCCGCGAAGAAGCCAGCCGCTGTTGCGGCCGCCAAACCGGCAACCACCACGCCCGCACGTCCCACGGCCATCATCGAGACCACCGCAGGCAAGCTGACCTGCACGCTGTTTCCCGACGTAGCTCCCATCGGAGTCGCCAATTTCATCGGCCTGGCCCAGGGCACGAAAGACTGGACCAATCCCATCTCGCACGCCAAGAAGCACGGCGTCCCGCTCTACGACGGCACCATCTTCCACCGCGTGATTCCTGACTTCATGATTCAGGGTGGAGATCCCGCCGGCAGCGGGAGCGGCGACGTTGGGTTTGAGTTCAAGAACGAAACCTCTCCTACCGTGAAGTTCGACCGCCCCGGACGCCTGGCCTATGCCAACGCCGGTCCCGGCACCAACGGCTCCCAGTTCTTCATTACCGAGGTTCCGTATCCCAGCCTGAACGGCGGATACACCCTCTTCGGTCAATGCGATGAACCCAGCATCGCCCTGGTGAAGCAGATTGCGCGCATGGGTCGTGATGCCAATGACCGTCCTTACCGCCCGGTCAAGATCACTCACATCGTCATCACCAAGGGCGGCGCTGCGCCGGCAGCTAAACCACATGCGGCAACAACGGCCAAGCCGGCAGTCAAGAAGCCAGCCGCGCCGGCTCCAAAGTAGCGCCGGCGTCTCGCCGGCTGTCGCGAGGGTATCTTGCCCTCGCAGTTCTGAATTGAAAGGATTCTATGCCCCGTCAACCCGGTACCTACGCCATCATCGATACTTCCGAAGGCACCATCGTCTGCCGCCTCTTCGAAAAAGAAGCGCCCAAAACCGTAGCCAACTTCGTCGAACTCGCCGAAGGCAAACGCGAGTGGACCCACCCCGTCAGCCGCAAGAAGAGCAAAGACCGCCTCTACGACGGCACGATTTTTCACCGCGTCATTCCCGACTTCATGATCCAGGGCGGAGACCCCGCGGGCACGGGATTCGGTGGCCCCGGCTACCAGTTCGAGGATGAAACCAAGGGCTCACCCCACAGCTTCGACAAGCCGGGCAAGCTGGCCATGGCCAACTCCGGCCCCAACACCAACGGCTCGCAGTTCTTCATCACCATTGCACCTACGCAATGGCTTACCGGCAAACACACAATTTTTGGAGAAGTCGTGGAAGGCTACGAGGTGGCAGAAAAAATCGTGGCCACCCCGCGCAACCGTCAGGACAAACCGCTCAAAGATGCGGTGGTGAAGTCAGTAGTGATCGAGAAGGTGTAGTTTCAGTGATTGGCCAAAACGTCAATTTCCCGCAGGCGTATAAGGCGATCGTCGGCAGTGATCAGGGTCAGGTTAAACACTTTCGCGGTAGCTGCAAGGAAGTGATCAGCGGGATCGCCGTGGGGAAAGTTTATCGATGATATGGCAAGCGCCACTTCCACTGTGAGGGGCGCTTCTGTGAGTTGCAAATCTTCCATCGTCTTCGCGACCCATGCTGCAACGTCGCCCGGGAGTGTAAGACGTCCTTTGCGGAGCAAGACTAGCAATTCACTTACGCTAACTGGAGAAAGCCACAATTCATTCGCGGGATCTGCCAGCGCTTTGCCTACACGGCGGGCAAGGCGTTGCGGTTCAAGCGTGCTCCAGAGCCAGATGTGAGTATCCAGGAGCAGCTTCACCGAGAGGCTTCCCAGTCGTCCCAACTTCCGGTGGGGCCAACGATATCTCCTACAATTTTAGCGGTTCCGACCATGGATCCGAGCTTCCGTCCGGTTCGCTCCCCTGGAGATGGAGGAATCACCTCAGCCACGGGCTTCCCGAAGCGTGTGATCCGGATCGGTTTGCGGGTCTTGCGCACTTGTTCCAGCATGCCCAGGCACTTGGCCTTGAACTCGGAGATGGCGACCTCTTTCATCGCCCCATCGTACCATGGTCAACGACCATGGTCAATCTGGCAGGTAAATAATCAGGAGGGTGCGTCGTTCCGTTTTTTTTGGAACGACAGGGCGGGGACTTGGAGTTGACAGAAGGATAAGTTCTTAGCGCAACCCACCCTGTCTCTCCAAAGAACGGAGAGACGAGGGTGGGGCACCCGGCGCCTAAACTCCGATTACCGCCACCAACTCTTTTACCGCGGCTGCACTCTTGTCGAGGGCGGCTTTTTCTTCGGGAGTGAGCTTGATTTCGATAATCTGTTCCAGACCTTTGGCTCCCAGCTTGCAGGGCACGCCAACGTACAGGCCGTTGATCCCGTATTCGCCTTGCAGGTAGGCGGCGCACGGCAAAATCTTCTTCTTGTCTTTGAGGATCGCCTCCACCATCTCAGTCGCCGCCGCGGAAGGCGCGTAGTACGCCGACCCGGTTTTCAGATACTTCACAATTTCCGCCCCGCCGTCGCGGGTGCGTTGCACTAACCGCTCCACCGTGGCCGCATCCATCAACTCGGTAATTGGAATTCCGGCGACAGTGGAATATCGCGGCAGCGGGACCATGGTGTCGCCATGCCCGCCCAGCACAAACGCGGTAACGTTCTCTACGCTTACTTTTAATTCCTGCGCGATAAACGTGCGGAAGCGCGCCGAGTCCAGCACGCCGGCCATGCCGATCACTCGCTCTCGCGGAAAGCCGGCCATCTTGTAAGCCGCCTGGGCCATGGCGTCCAGCGGGTTCGAGACAATAATCAGAATGCAGTTGGGGGAGAACTGCACCACCTTGCCCACAACTTCTTTCATGATCTTGTGGTTGGTGTTGAGCAGATCGTCACGGCTCATGCCGGGCTTGCGCGGGATGCCGGCGGTGATCACGACAACATCGGAGTTCGCGGTGTCGGCGTAATCCTGCGTGCCCAGCACGTAGGAATCGCGCTTCTCGATCGGCATGGCTTCGAGCAAGTCCAGGCCTTTACCCTGGGGAACGCCTTCGATGATGTCGATCAACACTACGTCTGCCAATTCCTTGGACGCAATCCAGTGAGCGGCGGTCGCGCCTACATTGCCCGAACCTACAATTGTCACTTTCTTTCGCATGAATGCCCTTTCTAAACCTGGTTAACCACGGAGGACACGGAGGATACAGAGGCAAAGCCAACACTCAAGCTTCCTCGGTGTCCTCTGCGTCCTCCGTGGTTATGTATCAATCGGCTGCGGTCAGCACACCCGCGCCCATATTCTCGATGATGTAATTGGCGAACTCGCTGGTCTTGACCTTGGTCGCGCCTTCCATCAACCTTTCAAAGTCGTAGGTAACTTTCTTCTGCTCGATGGTGCGCTCCAGTCCCTGTTCAACCAGGTCCGCGGCTTCGTTCCAGCCCAGGAAGCGCAACATCATAACGCCGGAGAGGATCACAGATCCCGGATTGATAACATCTTTGTCGGCGTACTTCGGCGCTGTGCCGTGGGTTGCCTCAAAGCACGCGTAACCATCGCCGATATTGGCGCCGGGCGCGATGCCCAGCCCGCCTACCTGCGCGGCGCAGGCGTCGGAAATATAATCGCCGTTCAGGTTGGGACAGGCCAGCACGGAATACTCGTCCGCCCGGGTCACCACCTGCTGGAAGATGGAATCAGCAATCCGGTCGTTGATCATCAACTTCTTCTTCCACGCGCCTTTGCCGTGACTGGCGTAGATCGAATCTAGAACTTTCTTCACTTCCGCGTAAACCGACTGTCGGAAGTCTTCCGTGGCAAACTCCATGCCGGGCTCGACCAGGGCAGCATTCTGCTCGATCGTCATGTTGGGATCTTTGTCCTTGTTGCCCAGGATCCAGCTCTCGCGCTCGGTCACAACTCTGTCGCGGAACTCTTCGGTGGCCAGTTCATAACCCCATTTGCGGAACGCCCCTTCGGTAAACTTCTGGATGTTGCCCTTGTGCACCAGGGTGACGCTCTTGCGTCCGCTCTGCAGCGCGAACTTGATCGCCATGCGCACCAGGCGCTTGGTGCCGGTAATTGAAATCGGCTTGATCCCCACGCCCGAGTCCAGACGGACCTGCTTCTTGCCGCCTTTCAGCATGTCCTGGTTCAGGAACTCGATCAACCGCGCCGCCTCCGGCGTTCCCTCCTCCCACTCGATGCCGGCATAAACGTCTTCGGTATTTTCGCGATAGATCACCACATCCATGCGCTCGGGATGCTTCACCGGCGAGGGCACGCCTTTGTAATATTTCACCGGGCGCACGCAGCAATACAGATCGAGAATCTGCCGCAGGGCCACGTTCAGCGAGCGAATTCCGCCACCCACCGGCGTGGTGAGAGGCCCCTTGATGGCCACGCGAAATTCGCGGATTGCGGCCACGCTGTCGTCCGGCAGCCAGGTCTTGAAATTCGCCATCGCCTTCTCCCCGGCGAATATCTCAAACCAGGCGATGCGCCGTTTGCCTTTGTAGGCCTTCTCCACCGCGGCGTCGAACACCCGCACTGAAGCCTTCCAGATGTCGCGTCCGGTGCCGTCGCCTTCAATAAAGGGCACGATCGGATTATCGGGGACCTGATATGTGCCGTTGCTGTAGGAAATCCGGGCGCCATTGGCCGGGACCGGCACACCGTTATAGGAAGCCGCCATTAAACCCTCCGCCTTGGTGGTTAAAGATTCTGGGTCAAAACAGATAATTATAAAGCACCACCGCGTAGGGGGGTGTCCTCACCCGAGGGACGAGCGAAGCTCGGCCTGGTGTCGTCGGAAGCGAGATTCAAGGTTGAAAGCTCGGCGAGCTGCGCTCGCCCGCCCGGACTAGGACGTCCGGGCCTACGTGGGTGGCGGGTTGCCCATCCGAGCGATGGCGGGCCTGGCACTCCCGCTACAATGCGAGCATGCGCCTCGGCTCGCTCCGCCTGCTGGCATTGCTCGTGACCTGGGTCCTGATTCCATTTCCCGCGCCGGCGCAGCAATCGACCGCAACGTCATCCTCATCGTCCGCCCCGATCCCCGATACTCCATCCACGAACCCGCCGCACGCCTTCTGGGACCGCACGAACATTCTTCTGTTCTCCGGAGTCGCTGTTTTCCGCGGCCTGGATTATGCTTCGACCCGCAATTTTCTCGCGCGCGGCCGGGACGAAATTCTGATCCCGGACGACATCGTCAACAACTCCGCGGCATTTGCCAGCCTGGAGGCGGCCGGGACGCTCACTTCCGTCGGCCTCTCCTACTGGATGCATCGCGCCCATCACCACAAGATCGAACGCTGGATCTCGATTGTCCACATCGGTGTCACCGGCTTCGGGGTGGTGAGGAACTATTCGCTGAAAACGAAGCACTAGGTCCGAAGAGCGTGGGTCGGACACTCTTGTCCGACGCTTTTGACCTTGATTTTGGGTTCATAAACTCTCACCCGAGTCTTCAAGAAACAGGCAATACCAGAACTTCAAGAGCGTCGGACAAGAGTGTCCGACCCACACAACACCAGGCGCCAGTCCCCGCCTACACCTGCGCCGGAACTGATTGGCACATGTGGTCGCGGGCGACTCGCCCGCGAGTGTCAGTGGCATCGGCAATCTTCGGTTGCAGAGTGCTGAGCCCGCCGAGGGCGGGACGCCCTCGGGACAGCCGGCAGGATGCCGGCGCTACTCGAATACTTGCTCGTAAATCGCGCGGACCTGGGCGAAGGTGTGGTCCAACTCGCTCTCCAGCCCGTCCGGAAACTCGCGTTCCAGAATTTGCCCGGCGAGCTTCTCGGTGACCTTGCGGCCGTGCTCGGTTGCAGGCAGCCACTTTCCTGCGCGTCCGACCACCAGTCTCGCCACATGCTCCACCGTGCGCACCAGTTCCGCGGCATGGTCAAGCAGGCCAGCATGGCTCTTGTCCAGAATGCCCGAATCCGCACAGCGCCATAGCCGGTCACGCAGGCTTCCCCGCTTGTCCGCCACACCGTGCTTCACCAGCAGGAAGCTGGTGATGAAGTCGATGTCATAGATTCCCCCGGGCGATGACTTGAAACTCTTTCCCGGAGCCTCCGCGGATTCGAGCTTCGTCCTCATTTCTCGAACAGCGTGGGCGAAGCCGGGATCGGCTGCAAATCTTCCAAATAATATCTTTAGCATCGTCAGTGCGCGTTCACCGTGGGCGTGAGAGCCCGCCAGAAAGCGCAGCTTGGTGTACATCAGCGCTTCCCAGGCCTGGGCCTCGTGCTCAAAGTACGCCGCCAACTGGGCCGGAGTCGAAAGCAGTTCGCCTTCGCCGCCTCGCGGCCGCAAGCGCGCGTCCACCGGAAACACGGTTCCGTCCCGGGTGTAAGCCGCGAGCGCATGCATCATCTGCTCCGCAGACCTGGTCAGGGCAATACGGTCACCGCTTTCTCCGCACACAAACAGAACATCGGCATCCGACAACAAATCGAATTCCCCGCTTCCCAGTCGGCCGACGGCCATGACGGCCAGGTCCTCAGCGCCGGCCAGGCGCACGGCGGTCGCCATCACGTCCTCGGCGGCGGCCGTGGTGGCTTCGAACGATTCGTACACATCGCGAGACTCGATGACATCCCGCGCCCCGGCCACGAATGCCCGGTGCCTGAAGTGTTGCCGCAGCATCGTCAGCTTCTCCGCGTAAGGAACCGGCGAGTCAGCCAGATAAGCAAACACAGGATCGCGGGCTGCTTCGGTCAACCCCAGTGATTTCTCGAACAAATATCTGCCGCCGGCCTGGGGTAGGACCTCCTCCAATTCCGCTAGAGTGACAATTTCTTCGGGATGGCGGATGAGGATCTCGGTCAGGTAGTCGCTGGTTTCAAACAGGACGAGGGCGCGACGCAATCCCTCCTGATGTTGCAGCACGGTCGCATAGCGCTGTGAACTGCCGAACGCCGAACCCAGGAACCGGTAAAGGTTCTTGCGTGCCTGTGGGTTCAGGTCACTCCGGCCGACGACGTCATAGAGGGCAGGCGCGTCGGTCGCCAGGCGCTCGAGAATCTGCTGGCTGGACGGGTCCGCGGTTACCGGTTCGAGTGCATTCAGCAATTTGAATTCCGCGCCGGGCAAATGTTGCCGGCCGCGGCTCTGCTGCTGATAGATGATGCGCTGATAAATTTCGGCCACCGCCGCCATGCGCCGTCGCACCACCGAGGTCAAATCGCCCGACCTGTTTTCCGCCGGGGCATAACCTTCCATGGCGCGCTGCAGCATACGGCAATCGGCCTCGGACGACGGCAAGCGGTGGGTCTGCTGTCCCTGACGCAGTTGCAGCCGATGCTCGAGATGCCGGAGGAATTCGTAGGCGCTGGTGAGGTCGTGAAATTCCTTGCCGCTGATGTGGCCCTTGTCGTGGAGTTTGTGCAGCGAGAACAGAGTTCCGCCCGAGCGCAGCCAGGGTTCCGCGCCGCCATATACCCGCTGCAGGCACTGCACCAGAAATTCAATGTCACGGATGCCACCGCGATCGACCTTTACATCAATGGTCTGGTCAGGCTGACCCAGGGTTTTTCCCAACTGGCGCCGTTGCTGCATCTTCTCGCGCGCCACCAGCGCGGTCTTGATGGCGGCAAAATTCACCTGCTCGGTATAAACGTACGGCTGTACCGCGCGAATAAAGTCGCGGGCCAGATTAATGTCTCCAGCCGCCTGCCGGACTTTGATCAGCGCCTGGCGCTCCCAGTCGTGCGCGGCCTCGGCGTAGTAAGTCAGCGCCTGCGACAGGCGGATGGCCAGCTCGCCTTCCCCGCCCTGCGGCCGCAGGCGCAAGTCGATACGGAATACCGGCCCCTCGCCGGTGATCCGCGAAAGGATGTCGGTGGTCTGCTGGGCCAGCCGGATGAAATATTCGCGATTGGAAACCGGCGTCCGCGGCGGCTCTTCGCCGTCGCCGTAGATGTACATCAGGTCCACGTCGGAGCTGTAGTTCAGCTCGTTGCCGCCCAGTTTGCCCAGGGCGAGGATGGCAAACGGGGTGTCCACCCGCCGGCCCAGGACGTCGAGATGCTGCGGCGTTCCGTGGCGCCGCTGCAGTTTACTGTCCGCCTCGCGCAGGGCCTCTTCGATCAGTACATCGGCCAGGGCCGAGATTTCCGCGGTCGTCTCGGCCAGGGGCGCGATCTTCAGCACATCGCGCAGCATAATGCGGACATACTCGCGGCGCTTGAATCGCGCCAGGGTGAGCGCCACATCATTGTCCAGGGAGCGCGTCCGGAAGCGCGCCAGGCTCTCGTGAAATTCTTCCTGGGAAAAGCTGCGGTCAAGATTTTTTTCCCGCAGAAAGGAGGCGAGCAGGTCGGCATTCTGGACCAGCGTCTCGCCCAGGAACCGGCTGTGCCCGAAAACCACCAGGGCGTAGTGCGCCAGGAAATTATGCTGCTCCAGCAAGCGCACAGTTTCGGCCGACTCGCACAAGCGCTCCAACAAGAGCAGAGCGCCATCCGGATCAGGGGCCTCTCCCAGCAAGCCCGGCAGGGCCGCCGCCAGTCCAGGCGAAAGCCGCCCGCACACTCGCTCCAGATTTAGTCTGGCAAGGTCAGGATTGCGGAAGCCAGGGCCCGTGTGGGGGCGGGTCTCTGACCCGCCCAGGCCGGGCAAAGCCCGGCTATTTTCCCCAGATTCGGCACTCATCCCGCTCAGCTCATTCGGCAGTTTCGATGGAGGCAAGACGCTCGGCTCGGATTTTCAGCATACCCTCAATACCGCCTGGTCCCGAAATATTTCCGCACTCCGATGGTGTTGTAGCGGCCCCAGGGCCCATTGGGCCCAAGGTCCGCCCCACCCAGGTGCTGGTCGCGCGCCCCAAAGCGGGTAAACAGGAAGTGCTGGGTGACGCGCATTTCGAAACCCTTGCCCAGGTAGAGTCCGCCGCCCCAGGAGTTCTCCAGCCCGATCGCCGCCATCGACCAGGTGTAGAGCGTTTGCGGAAGATTTTTGCCGAAAAGAAAGCGCGGCTCTCCGAAAAGGAAGAACCTGCGGAACTGTCCGCGGCCAAAGGGATGCGCTTCTATGTATCCCGAGATCATGTAGCGCGCGAAGGCGTTGCAGGGATCGTTGACGCCGCCTGAAATTCCCGCGTCCGCCCGGCAGATGTTGGGATCAATTTCGTTATGCGGAGGCGCCAGGTCAAACTGCCCGTAACCCCAGAATGTGTCGCTGGGAAAGAACATGCGCTCCGTACTGTCGTGGGTGACGGTACGTTGCGCGGGTTCAGCCTGTGCCGACGACACCCCGGACAGGGTGAGACAAACAAACATCCACAACAGCGCCTGCTTCATGAGGCCTCCGCAAGAAATTGTGCTGCATTACTCTGAAGAGAGTACGGGCCGGACTCACAACGTGACTGGTAGTCGGTGGCTCGTGTGGGCGCGGGCGACTCGCCCGCGGGGTTCCTCCCGCGTGCCCAAGCGGGCGCCACATTGTACTCCCGCAGACAAACTTACAGGATTCCATGATGTGTCTGTGGAGGACGGGCGTCCTCGCCCGTCGCTTTGTGGAGGTCAATACCCCGTCCGTTTTTGTGGTTCAAATATTTAAAGACGGGCGGGACGCCCGTCCTCCAACCCGTTGCGCTTGAGAGTCCCCTCCGGTATTCTCGTCTTAATCCTCATTCGGACGTTCAGCAGCGCTAAGGAGACGGTAATGAAGGCTGTACGCAACCGAAGCGTCCACGCATCTCTTGTCCTGGGACTGGTGATGATTATGGCTGGATCCGCTGCCGCCGCAAATATCTACGACTTTACCCTGCCTTCGATCGACGGCAAACCAATGCCGCTGGCGGATTTTAGGGGCAAGGTCGTTCTGGTGGTCAACGTGGCCAGCCGCTGCGGCTTCACCCCGCAATACAGTGCATTGGAGTCTTTGTATGAGAAGTACAAGGACCAGGGCTTCGTCATCGTGGGCTTCCCGGCCAACAACTTCGGCAGTCAAGAACCCGGCACTAATGAAGAGATCAAGACCTTCTGCTCCCGCAAGTACAACGTGACCTTTCCCATGTACGGCAAAGTATCGGTTAAGGGTGACGACCAGACTCCGCTTTACCAATACCTCACTAAGCAGACCGGCCCGTCGATTGCCGGCGACATCAAGTGGAACTTCACGAAATTTCTGGTTGACCGCAACGGCAACGTGGTGCAGCGTTTCGAATCCGCGGTAACTCCGGATTCGGCGGAAGTGGTCTCCGCAGTCGAAAAGCAGTTGAGCCAGAAATAGGCGGAGCCTCGAGGCGGACCGTTAACTGAGTTCCTGGCTCCGCGTCAAGCTGGTTCTACGTAAATTCATATCAAATTTTTCTATTCCTCCAACAACTAGAATCAATCGTTGGACTAAGTCCCAATAAAGCTTAGGGATACGTTTGGCCCGCGTATTGCTATGACAACAGCACCGGGGGTGGACAATGCCACAGGAGGTTTCTATCTCCTACCAAGCGGTGAAGAGCAAGGTCTACAAGCTCGTGGATGCCATGGTTGAAGGGGACAAGAACTCGCTGGAAGTTCAAGAGTCCATTCGACGGTGGTGGAAGCTCATTCATCCTTCCGATCGTGCCGTAGCCCAGAAATATCTGCTCATGGTGCTGGAGAAGTCGAACTCCACGCTGGGAGCCATCGTCCTCGGCCTGCCCGAGGTCAAGGAAGTAAAGCCGGCTCGCGACCTGGGGATGGAAAGATTTCCCTCGCGCTCCGATCGAACTGCGGTCAGCAGCCCGGTTTAAACCTCTCTTTTAGCTCGAAAGGCCCGGCATGGTGCCGGGCCTTTTTTGTGCTGCTGTGGGTCGGAGACTCCTGTCCGACACTATTGACCTTGATGTTGATTTGAGGAAAGTCAAGGGCGTCGGACAGGAGTGTCCGACCCACACAATCACCAGACCCAGACATCGCTAGATGTCGTAGTACAGGGCAAACTCATAGGGATGCGGGCGCAGCCTGACCGCATCCACTTCCTTCGTTCGCTTGTATTCCACGTAGGTACTCAGCAGTTCTTCGGTGAACACATCGCCCTTGAGCAGGAACGCGTGGTCGCGCTCCAGCGAATCCAACGCATCTTCCAGCGAACCCGGCATGGACGGCACCTTGGCCAACTCTTCCGGCCCCAGGTCATAAATGTCTTTGTCCAGCGGCTGGCCCGGGTCCATCTTGTTCTCGATTCCATCGAGGCCCGCCATCATCATGGCCGCAAATGCCATGTACGGATTGCAGCTCGGGTCCGGCGGCCGGAACTCAACCCGCTTGGCCTTCGGCGAAGCGGAGTACATCGGGATGCGGCATGCCGCCGAGCGATTTCGCCGCGAGTAGGCCAGGTTCACCGGCGCCTCGAATCCCGGCACCAGGCGTTTGTAGGAATTCGTGGTCGGAGCGATGATGGCCGCCAGCGCCGGCCCGTGCTTGATCAGGCCGCCGATATACCACAGCGCCATCTGCGATATGCCGGCATAGCCGTCGCCGGCGAACAGCGGCTTGCCGCCCTTCCACAGTGACTGATGGGTGTGCATGCCGCTGCCATTGTCTCCGTAGATCGGCTTGGGCATGAAAGTCACCGTCTTGCCATACTGGTTGGCCACATTCTTCACGATGTACTTGTAGAGCATCATGTGGTCGGCGGAGCGCACCAGTGAATCGAACTTCAGGTCGATCTCGGTCTGTCCTCCGGTCGCGACCTCGTGGTGATGGCACTCCACTTCCAGATCGCAGTTCTGCATGGTCATCACCATTTCGCTGCGCAGGTCCTGGTAATGATCGGTGGGGGGCACCGGGAAATAACCCTCTTTGTAGCGCGGGCGGTACCCCTGGTTGTTCTCCACCCGGCCGGAATTCCATCGGCCTTCTTCCGCGTCGATGAAATAGAAGCCGTGCTGCTCGCGCTGATCGAAGCGCACGTTGTCGAAGATGAAGAATTCGGCCTCGGCCCCGAAATAGGCGGTGTCCGCGAGGCCGGTCGAGCCCAGATACATTTCCGCTTTCTTCGCGATGTAGCGCGGGTCGCGGTCGTAGCGCTGCTTGGTGACCGGGTCCACTACGTCGCACACCATCACCAGGGTCGCAATCTCGGTGAAGGGATCGAGGATGAAAGAGTTCGGGTCGGGCATCAGCAGCATGTCGCTTTCGTGGATCGCCGCCCAGCCCCGGATCGACGAGCCGTCCATGCCGAAACCTTCGTCGAATGAGGCCTCACTCAACTGGTCGATGGGATAGGAAACGTGGTGCTGCAGTCCGGGCAGATCGGTAAAACGCAGATCGAACATCTTGACCCCGTTCTTCTTCACAAACTCCAGAACGGTTTTCGGGTCAGCCATGAACAGTTCCTTTCAGGTTCGTTCCTGATCGCGAGGGTGCACTCGCACGGCAGTGCCCCTCGCTAAGTGTCGCATTTCAAGCGAAGTTTACCCGCCTGCTACAATCTCGCATTGTGCAATGCCGGACGTAACTGTAAAGGGGCGCAGCCTGTGCGGGGAAATATATTGTTTTTATGGCTGGGATAACCAAGCCTTATGCCCGGACGGGTCTAGTTTCAAGCAATTGCGGTGCCCCATTCAATTCGCGTTCTTTGCGAAATGAGTGGGGGGCAAAATTTGGCGCGTGGAGTCTGGCCCGTCCCCCGAAACGGGGCACCCATGCCAATTTTCAACCGGCCAGATGCCAGTCGTGTGCACCTGACCACCGTCCTTATGGATTTTGAACAGCTAGAAACGTTTCTTGAGGTCGCGCGCTACAGCTCCTTCTCGCGTGCCGCCGAGAAGCGCTTTCGCACGCAGCCGGCCATCTCGTCTCAGATCCGCGCCCTGGAGGAAGAAGTCGGCGCCAAGCTGCTCGACCGTTCCGGGGGGAAGGTTTCCATCACTGCATCCGGCAAGCTCTTCCAGAAATATGCTGAAGAGATTCTTGAAGCCCGCAAGGCGGTATTGATCGCGATTGCCGAAACCGAGCGCGTGCCCCGGGGAGAGATCATCGTGGGCGCCAATGAAGGTACCTGCCTGCACATCCTTCCCGAAGTCTTTGCCGAGTTCAAGAAGCAGTACCCGGACGTGGCCGTCAATATCACCCGCGCCGATTACGGCAAGATTCTGGAATCGGTCATCGACAATTCGGTGGACTTTGGCTTCATGTCCATGCCGGTCACCGACCCTCGCCTGACGGTTGTTCTCATTCATCGCGACGAACTGGTGGTTATCGCGCCTCCCCAGCATCCGCTGGCGAAATTGAAATCTGCACCCATCTGCGAAGTTGCGAAGTTTCCCCTGGTCATGCCCAAGGCCGGGCACACCCGCGACGCGCTTGAAGATCTGTTCCACGAAAATAAGCTGAAACCGCAGTACGCCATGGAACTTGACTCCAGCGAACTGCTGAAACGCTTTGTAGCCGCCGACGTAGGCGTAGGCTTCATTGCGCGTTCCAATGTGCAGGAAGACGTACAGGCCAAAGTGCTGGTCGCGATCCCCATGGCGGAGGCCCCGATTCGCCGCGACCTGGCCCTGGTGTTCCGCAAAGACAAGGCGCTCAGCCGGGCCGCGTTGGCCTTCATCGACACGACGGTAAAGATCAAGACAGTGGACCCGATGGTTGCCGCGAAACGCTGACCGCAACCGGACTTCAGACGTCGGACTTCAAGCTTCAGCTCTTCAATCACGCCTTCAGAGAGAATTAGGAGTTGCGAACCCCAACCCTGAGGTCTGACGCCCGACGTCTGAGGCCCGAGGGTTGACGACACGGGTCTGGGGTCTGGGGTCTGGGGTCTGGGGTCCAACGTCCGACGCCTGACGTCCGCTGGAGCTACGCTCCGCCGGGCGGGTGAGGACACCCGCCCCTACGTGTTCGAGGTGGAACTTGGGTTAGAATCGCGGTGGTGAACCGGACCCTTCCAGTCCTTGTGCTGGCCTGCGCTTCCCTGCTCTCGGCCCAGGCCCGCAAGCCTTCCCAGCCCGCTTCATCCTCAAAGCTCATCTCCATTAACGTCACGGGCTCGACTCGCTACACGCAGGAGCAGGTCATTGCTGCGACCGGCCTGCGACCTGGCCAGAACGTCAGCGAAGAAGATTTCAAGAGCGTGACCCGCCACCTGGGAGAAACCGGCGCTTTCAGCGACGTCGCCTACACTTTCCAGTTCGGTCCCGAGGGGATGAAACTGGCTTTGCAGGTCACGGACAGCAGTCCTTTTGTACCCGTCCGCTTTGAAAATTTTGTCTGGCTTTCCGATCAGGAATTGTTCGAGAAACTGCGCACCCGCGTACCTCTTTTTCAGGGCCAGCTGCCGGTTACCGGCGACCTCGCCGACGAGGTTTCCGAAGCGTTGCAGGTGCTCGCCATCGAGCTCAAGTTGCGGGGGCGGGTCGATTATCTGCGCGCCGGCCCCGAGGATGGCCCCATGGAAGCCTTCGAGTTCAGCCTTACCGGCCAGCCCATCATCGTGCGCAGGATCGATTTCAGCGGCGCCAGCCGGTCTGAGCTGCCGGAGCTCGAGGCGGCCGCCCGGAAACTCGCCGGTGAGAATTACACGCGCAGCCGGCTCATGCTCCAGGCGGAGAAGATTTTCCTTCCCGTTTTCCTGGCACGCGGCTACCTCAAAGCTAGCGTCGCCGCGCCCCAGCCCAAGGTGGTTGAAGAGACGACCGAGGAAACGCTGGTTGACGTTACCTTTCCCATTACCCCCGGCAGCCTGTACAAAGTCAGCGGGGTCCAGCTTTCCGGCAACAAGGATGTGTTTCCGGTGGAAAAGCTGCGTGAGCTTCTCCACCTGCAGCCCGGTCAACCGGCAAACGCCGTGCAGGCCGATCAGGACGTGGAAGCCCTGAAAAAGCTCTACGGGACGCGCGGCTACATGGGCGTGAAAATCCGCGTGATGCCTGAAATGAACGACCTCGACTCTACAGTCCGTTACGCTTTGCAGTTTCAGGAGGGCAGCATCTACAAGATGGGAGACCTCGAGGTTCGTGGCCTGGACAGCAAAGCCACTGACCGCATGCTGGCGGCATGGAGGCTGCTGGCGGGCGAGACCTACAATTCGGATTACCCCCGGCAGTTCCTGGACTCCATCAGCGGCCAGTACCCCGCCGACCAGTGGAAAATCACGGTCCACGAGACTCCTGAAGACCAGGACAAGACGGTGGACGTTTCGCTGCACTTCGATCCCCGAAGGTAGGGCCTGTGACCGGCTGCAAAGGGGGAAGTACCGACGTCCGCGTTTTCGGTATTATTTTGGATATGAGAAGAAAGTGAGTTGGCCATCATGGCATCTAACAGAAAGCCCTCAAGGAGAAATGTTCGAATGAGATCCGTTTGCTTGAGATTCGCCATCGCCCTCGCAACTGCCTTCCTGGGCTCAACCCTGTCTCTGTCAACCGCCCTGGCAGCCAATAAGCCCCAGGCCTTCACCGGCCGGGTGAGCGATGCCATGTGCGGCGCCAATCACATGATGGCCGGAGATGCCGCTGAATGCACCCGGGCCTGTATCCGCAAGGGTTCAAAGTACGCGCTGGTCGTAGGAGACAAGGTGTACACGCTGGACACCAGTGACAAAACTGTCCTCGATCAGCTCGACAAACTGGCCGACAAGCAAGCCAAAGTCACCGGCGAGGCCAATGGCGATACCATCGCCGTGCTCTCCGTGGCCGCAGCCAAGTAGGACCGCCCGTGCCGCCGGAAGTATCCACTTCGACACACCGGAGCTTTTTTTTTCAAATTCCCTGAATTTTCATATGTCGCCGCAACTCGCTATGTTATGTTTTAGCGAATTTACCCAAAGTGCCAGCGGAGGAAACTCGAATTGTCTAAAGACATGGTCCCCAAAAAGATTTTCTTTACCAAGGGGGTCGGGAAACATCGCGAACGTCTAACCTCGTTTGAGCTGGCGTTACGGGACGCCGGCATAGCCGCCCAGAATCTGGTTCGAGTCTCCTCGATTTTTCCGCCACAATGCAAGCTCGTGCCGCGCTCCACGGGACTGAAGTACCTGAGCCCGGGCGAAGTCGTCTTCGCGGTGGTGGCCGAGAACTCCACTCACGAACCGCACCGCCTGCTGGCTTCGAGCATCGGCGTGGCCATTCCCGCTGACCGCAATACCTACGGCTACCTCAGCGAGCACCACTCCTTCGGCGAGACCGAAGATGCGGCCGGCGATTACGCCGAAGAGCTGGCCGCTGAGATGCTGGCCACCACTCTGAACGTGGAGTTCGACCCTGACCGTTCCTGGGACGAGAAGAAAGAGATTTATCGCATCTCCAACAAGATCGTCCGCACCGCCAACGTCACTCAGTCCGCGGTCGGCGACAAGCGCGGACTGTGGACCACGGTCATCGCCTCCGCCGTCCTGATCTTCGATTAGACAGCAGGGACCAGACAGCAAAACGGCCCATCGCGAGTAGCGAACGGGCCGTTGTCTTTGGTAGCGCCGGCGTTCCTTCAACTTCGCTCAGGACAGGCTCCGCCGGCTGTCGCGGGAGCGTCCCGCCCGCGCGCTTTTTACTTCCGCGCCAGTATCTTCTCCTTCTTAGCCTTGTGGTTCTGACCATTCTTTCCTAGCCGTTCCAGCACGGCGGCCACAATCAAAGGCAGACCCACGGTGGCATCCACAAACACTTCGCCAAATTTTCCGCCTTCGGCCGGCGGCACAAACTTCCCCCACGAAATAGCCTCGCTGTACGGGCTCCCCGACAAGCCGCCCCAATAAACCGGCTCGGGACAAATTCGCAACCCATAGTGGTAGCGCTTCAGGGGAACGTTTTCCCCCATGCGCCGGTGCCGCAGCTCAATGAACGGCCCGAACTGCTGCGACCAGTTGCGAGGTACGCCCCCGCCGATAGTAAAGATGCCCAGCCGCTTCTGCCGTAGCAGAGTGGAAGCGAAGTGTTCCAGGTCCTCGAAGGGATCGAAGCGCAGTTTGTGCCGGCCCGCGGCTTCCCGCATGCGATTGGAGAGGGCGACATCCAGACCCAATTCCGAGTCGGTAAAGGCGGGCACGAAAACCGGCACGCCCTTCTCGAAAGCTGACTTCAGGATCCCCCGCTGCCCCTTGGCGTGTTCTCCCAGGTACTGGCCAATGGCGTGATTGAGTTTGTACGAACAAAGCATTTCGCTGGGATCCCATTGCTCCAGCACTTCAAACATCACCTTTTCCACGTCGTCCAGATTCTGTTCGGGCTCGAGCGTGTCGTAAACCCGGTTGTAGCCCTGCTCGTAGAGCCGCTCATCAGAGACTTCGGGGTTGTAGCGGAAGTGGGCGCGTCCGGTGGCTTCCACCAGTCCGTGCGCCATCAGAGCGCCGGTTGAGACGATGGCATTCACGATGCCGCGATCGATCAATTCCGTGATCACCAGCCCCTGCTTGGCCACAGTCATCGCCCCCGCCAGGGTCATCACTACAAAACAGTCCCTGTCGCGGGCCATGGCTTCCAGCACGTCGGCGGCTTCACCCAGTTGCCGGCCGGTGAACGCGGTCTTGGACATCGCCCGCACCAGGTCGTCAATCGAGCGCACCTGGCTGAGGTCGAGGGGCTCCAGTGGAACCAGATGGTCTTCAATCGGATCGTGTAGGTGGCGCTCCATACCCGCGCCGTCATGGTTGCCTGGTTTCAAAATTACACCCCCAAGTTGTGCTGCACTACTCTACTAGAAGCGCACAAACGATTGCCACTGACAAACAGAAACTGAAATCCGGGAACTGCAAACTGGGAACTGATATTCTATTTGTCTTTCCGGAGGACTTAGCTTTGGCGCAGCAGAAGTTCAATGTCGGATTGATACAAATGTCCACCACGCCCGACCCCGACAAGAATTTGCAACGTGCCATCGACAAGATCCACCAGGCCTCGGCGCGCGGCGCCCACATCGTCTGCCTGCCCGAACTTTTCCAGACCCAGTATTTCTGCCAGCGTCAGGACGCGAATCTCTTCGACCTGGCCGAGCCCATTCCCAGTCCGGTCACGAACCGGCTGGCAACCCTGGCGAAACAACTGAGGATTGTGCTTATCGCGTCACTATTCGAGAAGCGCGCTCCCGGGGTTTACCACAATACGGCCGTCATTTTTGACGCGGACGGCTCGCTGCGCGGGCTTTATCGCAAGATGCACATCCCCGACGATCCCCTGTACTACGAAAAGTATTACTTCACTCCCGGCGACCTGGGCTATCGCGCTTTCGACACCGCCGTGGGCCGCGTGGGCACGCTGGTGTGCTGGGACCAGTGGTATCCCGAAGGCGCCCGCCTGACCGCGCTGCAGGGCGCGCAGATACTCTTCTATCCCACCGCCATCGGATGGCATCCCTCGGAGAAAGCGGAGTTCGGACAGGCGCAGCACGATGCCTGGCGAACGATCCAGCGCGCCCATGCTATCGCCAATGGCGTTTACGTGGCAGTTGTAAATCGCGTGGGACATGAAACCGGGGACATCCGCGGCAATGCCGTCGCTGGCGATGGCCTGGAATTCTGGGGCGCATCATTTCTCTGCGATCCGTTCGGCCGCGTCATCGCCGAGGCGTCGCATGACAAAGAAGAAGTCCTGATCGGCGAAGTTGACTTCCGTGTGGTAGAGGATGTCCGCCGCAACTGGCCCTTCCTGCGCGACCGCCGCATCGACAGCTACGGCGCGATTACGAACAGGTTAAGCGATTGATGGGTAAGAACGTGTGGGGACGGGTCTCCGACCCGTCCAAGGCGAGCAAAGCTCGCCAAGCCTTTGCTTTTGTGCTGTTCTAGCCATGCCAACAATACCTGCCAGATGAAGCCTTCTCCGCCGAGACTTCGCTATCGCATGCCCGCCGAATGGGAGCCCCACGCCTCGACTTGGCTGGCCTGGCCGCACTACCGTGGCGACTGGCCTGGAAAATTCGAGCCCATCCCGTGGGTGTACGCTGAAATCATCCGCCACCTGAGCCGGCACGAGCGCATCGACCTGATCGTCAACAGCACAGCCTCGGAAAAGCAAGCCCGCAAGGTCCTGAGCAAGGCAAACGCTCTAAGTAAGAATGTTCATTTTCACCGCTGGCCGACGAACCGCGTCTGGACCCGCGACTCCGGCTGCACCTTCGTTGTCGATACCCTTGTGGACGCGGACGACTCGCCCGCGCCGTCCGGACTCGGCGCGAGCCTCACCGCCATCACATGGCGCTTCAATGCCTGGGCCAAATATCCCAACTACCAGCACGACGAAAAGATCGGCAGCCGCATGGCCAAAGCAGCCGACGCCGAGGAAATCCGCCCCATGCACGGAAAATCACGCATCGTCCTCGAAGGCGGCTCCATCGACGTCAACGGGCGCGGCACCCTGCTCACGACTGAAGAATGCCTGCTTAGCAAAACCCAGCAACGCAACCCGAAGATGTCCCGCAACGACTACGAACAGTTGTTCTCAGATTTTCTGGGGATAACCAACGTGATCTGGCTGAACTCCGGCATCGCCGGTGACGACACGCACGGCCACGTGGACGACATCACCCGCTTTGTCTCGCCAGATACGGTCGTCACCGCCATCGAAAACGACCCTGCCGATCCCAACTACGAGCCGCTGCGAGAAAATATCCGGCGCCTGCGTACCGCCACCGACCAGGATGGACAGCCCATCGCCATCGTCGAACTCCCCATGCCCGGCCCCGTGTTTTTCGAGAAGCGCCGCCTCCCCGCCAGCTACGCCAATTTCTACATCGCCAACGGAATCGTGCTGGTCCCGGTCTTCAACGATCCCAATGACCGCGTCGCCCTCGACATTCTGGCCGATCTGTTTCCTGACCGGGAGGTCGTCGGAATATATTCAGGAGACTTGATCTGGGGATTTGGGGCGATGCACTGCATGACGCAGCAGCAACCTTGCTAGTCGTCAGTCGTCGGTCGCCGGTCGTCAGTCTTCAGCAAGTCAAAAACTGCGGACTACGCCGCACGGAGGTTGTTTCTGAAAGCCGACAGCTGATAGCTGAGAGCTGATTTTCTGACGACTGAAGACTGACGACTATCTTTTATACTGCGTCGGCTGCGGCCCCTTCTCCAGCATCTCGCGGTTCCAGATGGCTCCTTCGCGAGTGTAGCTGGCCAGCTCGAAATCCTGGGTCAGCTCCAGCGCGTCGGTGGGACAGGCGTCCTCGCAAAGGCCGCAGAACATGCAGCGGCTTAGATCGTAGGTGAAGTTGGTGAGTTCCTTGCGGCGGGTTTTCTCGTTGCGTTCGCTCGAAACCACAATCAGATTTTCCGGACAGGCCAGCGCGCACAAGTCGCAGGCAATACACATGGTCTCGTCGGTATCGGGATTCACATTCAGCCGCGGCGCTCCGCGGTAGCGTTCCGCCACCTGCGGTCGTTGCAGCGGATACTGCTCGGTGTAAATCTCCTTGGGATCCTGATAAAGGAACGTGACCTTCAATCCCTTAAGCAGGTCCCACATGAAGATCTTGCGCAGCAGGCTCGGTATGCCCATATCGGAGTAAGCATACCACTAAGGCCGTCGGCGGCAGAAGCTGGCACGGTGGGTGGGCGAGACGCCCACCCGACAGCCGGCGAGACGCCGGCGCTACCTAAAACCAACCGTAGCGCCGGCGTCTCGCCGGCTGTCCCGGGGGCGTCCCCGCCCGCGAAGACCGGTGAAGCCAGAGTTCACGATGAGAGTATGCTGGCCAGAGTTCTGAACAATGTTCGACAACCACATTTCCGAAGTCGCCCTGCACTATCACAACGCCACCAAGCATTCCTACGCCAGCGTCCGCAACAATCCGCATTCTCTGGATTTCAACAACCAGCCCATCCCCTTCAAGATTTATCCCACGCTGGAGCCGTCGCCCCTGCCTGCAGAAGTGCGCCAGAGCGGCGTAGCCGCGTTGTCTGCCATTTCCGAAACCGTGAACGCACAAACCGGTGCGACACCGGATCTGGAAGCGATTGCCCAACTGCTCTACCTGTCGGCCGGCATCACTCGGCACAGAAAGTATCCCGGCGGCGAAATCTACTTTCGCGCCGCCGCTTGCACCGGAGCGCTCTACGAGGTCGAGCTGTATCTGGTCTGCGGCGACCTGCCTAACCTCGAGGCTGGCGTGTATCACTTCGCACCCGCCGAGTTCGGTTTGCGCCGCTTGCGCGCCGGAGACTATCGCGGCGTGCTTATTGAAGCTACCTCCGCCGAGCCCGCTATCGTCCACGCCCCGCTGACCATCGTCTGCACCTGCACCTACTGGCGCAATGCCTGGAAGTATCAGGACCGCACCTACCGCCACTTCGGCTGGGACAACGGCACCCTGCTCGCTAACCTGCTGGCTGTCGGCACCGCCCTCGGCTTGCCCGCCAAAGTGGTGTGTGGCTTCGTTGACGATGCTGTAAATCGCCTGCTCGACGTCGATCCGCAGCGCGAGGTCGCTTTCTCGCTGGTGCCGCTCGGTCAGGCATCCACGGTTCCGAAACAGGCTTCAGCAAACCTCGATCCTCTTGGACTCGAAACTGTTCCGCTCTCCCGCCGTGAGATCGACTATCCGCTCATGCGCGAGATGCATGCCGCTTCGTCGCTGTTCTCGCCAGAGGAAGTCGCAGGATGGCGCGGCGGAACTCCGCTGACCTACCTCCCGCCGCCGGCGGGACGTGTTGTTCACCTTCAGCCTTTATCTGACGAGGCCATGCCTCGCGACCCCATCGAACAGGTCATCCTGCGCCGCGGTTCCAGCCGCAGATTTGCCCGGTCATCGATTACGCTGGCACAACTTTCCACCATGCTCGACCGTACTACGCGCGGCGTCCCCGCCGATTTCCTCGATCCCGCGGGCTCGCAACTCAACCACCTGTATGTGATCGTTCACGCCGTGGAAGGATTAGAGCCGGGAGCCTACGTGTTCCACCGCGGCCGCGGTGTACTCGAATGTCTGAAGCAGGGAGATTTCCGCGATCAGGCCGGATATCTCGGATTGCAGCAAGCCCTGCCCGCGGACGCCGCGGTCGATGTCTTCTTTTTGGCCGACCTGCGTCCCATCCTGCAGCGCTATGGCAATCGCGGATATCGCGCCGTGCAACTTGAAGCCGGCATCATCGGCGGCAGGCTCTACCTTGCGGCATATGCGCAACATCTGGGTGCCACCGGCCTGACATTTTTCGACGACGACGTTACTGCGTTCTTCTCTCCTCACGCCGAAGGCAAGAGTGCCATTTTCCTGGTGGCCCTGGGCCACAGCGCCAAGACCGGCATCTAGCGCGATAGAGCCAGGGCCGCCGAGGAGTATCTGCAAACCACTCAAGGCTGTTTATCCTGGTACACGGGGACGCTCATTGGACAGGCCGGGGATACTGCGCGGGGTCTAAGTCTTCCGGACGGTCTCTCTCGAACAACACGCTGAACAGCTGATAGGCTGCAATCGGAATAACCAGGAGAACGCAGCCCACCATGCCAATCACAAACATCCAGCTCAGGACATGAGCCACAACCGAAACCAGAGAATTAAACATATCCACACCCCAAAGCCCTTGTGGGCATTCTACACATTTGCGGCAGGGGGAGAGAATTCAATGGGATACAAGGATGTGCACGTTGCCTGCTCGGGAAACGAATCGGTAAATTTTACGACTTTTTTATGCGCTTTTTGGTTAGCTAGAGGTGAAGGGTTGGATATTTCTCCATGCTGCTTACCTCTGCTATTCGGCTGCTGGAAGCACTATTCGTGCTGGGAGCAGTTGGCTCTGCCATCGTTGTGCTTCTGACTGCCGTGGAAGACTTTAAGATGCTGTTCGCGAAAGACGAAAAGGTACCTCGGACCATCCCCGATTAGGACGTCACTGCTGCGTCAGGCGCGACCCTCCCCCGGGCGCCCACTCATTCGATTTCCTTTGCGAATGAGTGGGTGATTGGCCTGTTCTCTCACTTTCCAGGTTCCCTGCCCGGTTCGATCTCGAGGCTTTAGTACGCGCACTAGGCGTGGTGCGTTGTGGCGAAACCCACTCATTGGACAAAAGCGCGAATCAGTGGGTGCCGGCCCTGCCTGGCGGGGGCGAAAAGGGCGGCGTGGTTTAAACTTGCTGTGGCGTGTTCAGGAGAGAAGCCGTCATGCGAATCATTCCCATATCCCAGGAAGAATGCGTTGAGATGCTGCAACGGGTATCGATCGGCAGGCTGGCCTGTTCGTTGAACGATCAACCGTATGTGGTGCCGGTAACATTTTCCTACGAGCCCGGTCAACTCCACTTTTTCTCGACCTTCGGCCAGAAGATTGAGTGGATGCGGCAAAATCCCAAGCTTTGCCTGCAGGCCGACGAAATCGGAAACCGGTCGAACTGGACCAGCGTAGTCGTGACCGGGACCTACCTGGAACTGCGGGAGCCGCAATACACGTATGAGCGGGAACATGCCCAGAAACAGTTGGCACAGCATTCCCGCTACTGGCAAAACCCTCTGGCGGAGAGGCGCGAACAGACTAGCGATCTCGCGATGGAACTGGTGTTCTTTCGCCTCGACATCGCTTCCATGAGCGGCCTCCGGGCCATGCCGGAAGGGGAGTAGAAAAAAGCTTCGACGTTGACCTTCGCAGCGCCGGCGTCTCGCCGGCTGGCGCGCGGGCATTATGTCCACCGCGGGGCAAGATGCACCGAGCCAGCCGGCAGCGCCGGGCGCTAAATAGATCCAAAGATTTCAACGAACGGCTGCTGCGCTTCAAGATGGATGCAATGATGGCAGTCCGGAGTGAAAACTTTTGCATTCACTTCAATCAATGGCTAAACCCATCCACCACAACATCTTTCATGGTAACCAGTTACCCTCGGCGCTATCTGGCAATCAAACTGCGTTCGGGAAAGCCGGCGTACAAATCTGGTCTGGAGTTTCGCTTGTTTTCGCAACTGGTTCTGGTGGCGCTCGATACTGGTCGTGGCGTGATTTACGCTCCCGCTTCGGGTTGGGATCGAGTCTATCTTCACTGGATATTCAGGAACTTCCACAGCCTTCCCCAAACCGTTCTGAACGCCCGCCAGCAGCAGTTGATGGGATCTTTGTATCGCGCAGCGGCCAATCATCCGGCACACGAAATATATGAAGCGGCGGTCGTGGGCACGGTCGAAGGCTTCAACCCATCGGCGATTTCGGCCCTCCCCAGTTTCCCTAAAAAGCGGAAGTTGGACCTCGCCGCATCCGCGCAGGTTCCCGCTCGCGACCAGAGGCAACCGTTCCGTGCACGATTCGCCCTCAACCGGATGACTCTGAGAGTGGGCGCGGCAGTATTGGTGGCCATCATCGCCATCCTGGCGTGGCGTGAATTGGGGGCGCAACCAATCTCCAACTCTCAATTGGGAGGGACCACGGCACCTGAGCGCCGGAGCGACGACCCCATCGTGATGTCGAAAGACTTGAGCCCGGCAACCGGTCCGCTTTCTGATTCTGCTGCCCTACCGCCCTCCCCTGCACCAATCGCCAACCTGAGTCCGATCACAGAATCGCCGGCCACTGCGATTGCGGCTACGGAAACCACGCAGCCGGCAGACAAAACATCCGGCGCCTCCGGCAAACGCGAAGCAGCCAGGCATGTGGCCAGCGTTCAACTCCCAGTCGCAGCTGCGCCTGGGCTGTACGAAGCCGCGGCCGATCAGCCCCGGCTGCATTTCTCGGGACGTCCCCGGAAGCTGGTGTATCCGGTCTGCCCTCGCGCCAACGCCCGGGGGAAGGTTTCCCTGCAGGCCGTGGTGAGCGATGACGGGGCGGTGGACCGGGTCAAGGTCCTGACCGGAGATCGCGTGCTGGCTGCAGCTGCGATCAAAGCGGTGCGACAGTGGCGTTACGAACCCTCTTCCGGCGAAATCCAGGGCGTGGAACGCGAAACCGATATCACTGTCTCTTTCATTTCAGACCAGGTGGTGGCGGTAAGCTTCCCTGAGTACGCGTCGGTTTCCCGCTAGCCTCATCGCTCATTCTGGTTGTCCTGTCCGCTCACCTACCAGCCATAGATGGCAACTCTTGTGCATGAGTCCGGGTTCGAAGCCGGCCACCACAGTCCGCTTCACCTTGAACCCATTTTGCAGCAGTACCTGCTCCCACCCGCTCGCCGTCTTGAACTCGAAGGGCATATTCATTTCCGGAATTCCCTGGGCAATTGCGTTGGCGAAGAAATCAATCAACACCAGCACCTGATGCTGGGTTTCCAGGGTCATCCCGGTAAATCTTGCGAGCAAGGGCTGCGTCCTTAGACAGTCGGCCATGCCTTCACCATGATCAGGCAAGCCGTACGTGTCCTCCTTGATCAGGACGTATTTGGCCACCCCTGCCAGGCGCTGGATCACTCGAGGCAAGTCGTCTGGATTGATGTGATGAAGCACGGCCAGCACCAGCGCCACGTCCACACTGTCGTCCGGATAGGCAATGTCCGTCGGCGACGCCATCTGGACGAAAGGGAGATGCCGGGCTTCCGGGTAGCGATAGTCCAGCACGTCGGTGGTGAAAACTTTGTATCCACCTCTAGCCATCCGGGCAGCGAGATAGCCGCTGCCGCAGCCGTAGTCCAAAACTCTCGTGCCCGGCAACAGGGTTTGCAGCCGCTGAAAATCGGCCTCCGGCTTGGCTTGCGTCTTGTAGTGGTGATAAATCCGGTTGAACCAGAATGAGGGATCGGATTTTTTGAAGGTGTCACGCAGGAGGGCGCTCGTGACTTCGACCAGGCGGCCGGGATCAACTCCGTCGCTTTGGCTGCGCGAGAGAGCTCGGAATGCATGGTCCACCATGCCGCCGACTTCGTCGCAATAGGGACCGAAGAATTCGAAATAACCGGCCTTCACCGAGGCCGTCACGAATTCCACCACAGCCGGGCTGCGCAGAGCGCCGGCGACGGTTCGGAGTGCGTGCTCCTGGGTCATGGCGGAAGGTAAACGCTGTGCACTTCCCGGGGCCGTGCCTGGGATTCAAAGCCGTCCGGTATAATATCGCGATTCGCGAACCTGCCTCTCAGGTCCCGCAAGGGGGCACTATTCCGCTCTCACTGAACACCCGCGAAGTCGGCAAGGTCACTGTCGTCCGTTGTAGCGGACGCATCGCCTCCGGTGAAACTGAAGTACTGCACCTGCACATCAACGACCTTCTGCGTGATCGCAGCGACATCGCCCTGCATCTGGGCGAGGTGGCTTTCATCGACAGCAGCGGACTGGGTATGCTGGTGCGGTTGCTGACCAGCACGCGCCGCGCCGGTGGCGATTTGAAGTTGTGCCAACTCCCCGCGATCGTTCACAAAGTCTTGAAGATGACCAGCCTGATCACCTTGTTTGACACCTTTGAGTCCGAGGAAGATGCCATACTCGCCTTTTACCGGCGACAGGCAATGCCGTCGCCCACTCCGCAATCCGGCATCACCGTATTGTGTGTGGATCAATCCTCCGATGTGCTGGCCTACCTGCGGGAATTACTGGCGCGCGCGGGCTACAACGTGCTTACGAATAACAATCTCCGTGACTCGCTGATCCTGCTGCGAGCCACCCGCCCTGGTTTGACGATCCTGGGCTCCAACCTGAAAGCTTCGCCTGCGACGGAGGAGGCCTTCCGCAGCGCGAGCGCTTCGTCGCCCCTGCTGGAACTGGGAGAGGAATTCTCCACCCTGGACGCCGGCCAGGCCGCCGCCGGACTGATGGACAAAATCCGCGCGTTACGCAGCCCAGGCCCGCCCCCAACGTCTCCCCTGACCTAGCTCATTTTTTTATCAGATTGGTATGGCTGGCGACGCACTGCCACTTGTTGTTCTGGTAGAGCCAGGTGTCGGTAAAGCGTCCGTAGTGCTCGAAGGGTTGACGCTTATAGGTTCCCTTGGAGTGGTAGGTGCCGACCACAATAGCCGCATTGGTGTAGGAAATCACCCGGGCTTCGTCATTGGCAATCAGCGTGGCGTGATAGTTCGGGTCCTTCAGATCGGCCAGAAACTCCGCTTTGTTCATGACCGTGCCGTCGTAGTCGGTGTAAACGAAGCCGTCGGAAACCAGGTTGTTCAAGGCCTTGGCGTCATGATGAAGTTGCGCCTGGTTCCAGGCATTTTCCAGCGCGATAAGTTTGCTGGCATCGGCATTGGCGTCGCTGGCCGGGTCCCGAGCCATCAGCAATCCGCTCAGCAGTAGAAACAGGAATATGAAACCTTTATTCGGCATGAATCCCCCTATTTGCTCCAAGCAACTCGTCCGGGACGAGCCTTGGGCTAGCGCTATCTTGCCATCAGAAATAACCGTCCCTGATTGGTCAAGTAGCAGGGATTGCACACCCGCGTCGATGTGCCGCGGATAGGTCACGAGCAGAATGAATCGGCTTGAAGAAAATTAGAGAAAGTCGCAGCCCGATCCCGGCTTCAGCCATGCCCTATTGGACGGCAAGAGTGAAGGTGGCCGAATGCGTGATGCTTCCGCTGGTCGCGGTCACAATCACGACCGAACTACCCGCGGGCGTTCCCGGGTCCTGGTTGTGGCCGCCGCTGCCGCTACTGCCGCCGCCACAGCCGGCAATCGTGAGCAGGAGTGCGAATAGCATCAGCATAAGGACGGTCCGGGCGCGAAGCCCGGGTTTCATCCGCCTTTGCCACGCACCCCCCAGCAGGAAGATCCCAGCGAACGACGCCCCGAAACTGGGGAACCACCAGGCGGGACCCTCGAGTCTTGCGCTGTGGGCTGCCTTGGTGGAAATGGTGAGCGTTGTGGAACCGCTGCCCTTTACCGAAGCCGGACTAAAACTGCAGGTGCTTTCGCGCGGCAAGCCAGAGCACGACGTCGCTGGGAAATTGATGGTGCCGGCGTAGCCCGGCTGGCCGGTGACCGTGAGCGTGAGGGTCCCCTTGCCGCCGGGACTGGCAATGGTGACCGAAGGCGCGTCCGCGGCGAAGGCAAAATCGGCCTCCACATTCACAACCGTCGTAGCGGAAGATGACCCGGTATAGTTCGAATCGCCGGGATACTGGGCGCTGATGATATTTTGCCCCGCGGGCAGGATGACTGTGGACGTTGCGGTGCCTTGCGCCGTCACGAATGCGCCCGATTGGATATTTCCATATCCGCTCTGCCCGAAAACGCCACCCGAACTGATTGGTGTTCCCCCCGACAGGAAGTTCGCCAGGCCCAATGGCCCCAGTCCGCCGCTGCTGGTGTTCACAGTGGCCGTCAACGTCACTGACGTACCCTGGACCACGCTGCTGCTGCTCGAGGTAATCGCGGTCGTAGTCGGGGCCTTGGTGACTGTGATGTTTACCGGAGCCGAAAGGCTGGCGTTGAAGCCGCCATCTCCACTGTAAGAAGCCACTACGGAATGCGGACCAGGCGGGATAGTGAATACACCCCGCGCCGTAGCAGCGGTGCCCTCGGTGTTCAGGCCGTATGACACGCCGTCCAGGCTTGCTAAATTATCGAAAAACAACACGTTGCCTGTCGCCACGCCATGGCCGGAGAGGGCTGAAATATCGGCCCTCAAATACGCGGGAGTGCCATAAGGCTGGCTGGTGAAGGGTATGAGATTGCCAAGCACGTCAAAACCGAACACTGAAAGCGCGGTCGTGCTGCCCTCCTGCGAAACCGCGACCGTCACTGGTGCAGAGTCACTGGCCGCAAAGGTTCCATCGCCCGCATAGTGCGCATGAATTTCGTAGGTGCCACCTGGCAAACCATTCCAGGTGCTGGAGACGGCGCCCGAATTGAGCGTAAAGGCGGTCACTCCCGTGACCGGAAGAGGCAGGTTGGTCAATAGCGAGACATCGCCCGTGGGCACTCCGGCGCCGCTAGTGGGTGCGACAGCGATGATCACATTCACATCGGCGCCGTGCGTGAAGGTGGTTGGGCTCAGCGCCAAGGTAGTGGTTGTGGCCGTAAACGCGATGGAGCCCCACTGATTCACCAGGTTTTGCACGTTTACCGAACCCAGTCCCGTGGCCAGGTCATAGCCGACCGTACTCTTATATTTCGCAGTAGGGGTTCCGTACCCAGTTTCGCCGGGAACCGCGTTGTTGCCCACGGTAACGTCGTTGAAGATGCAAGTAAGGGCAGGAAGAGCGGTGGTCTTCGATCCGTTGCACTGCGAGAGATTCTCTGCCGCAGCCAGGCGATAGAGGACGTAGTTGGCCTGGCCCTGGCGCGAGCCCGTCTTCTGGTTCACCAGCGCCATGATGCCGGCAAATGAAGGGGCGGAGGCGGAAGTCCCAAAAACCGTGGCCACGAAGCCGGTCTGGCATGAACCCTCGTAGCACAGGAGATATGGATCGTGGCCGGCCGCCGTGAGCGAGACGTCGGGCAGATCGCGCGCTCCATCAGTGGGAATACCGGTCACGCCGGACTGCCACGAAGGTTTGCTGAAAATTGTGCTGGCACCGCCGCCGCCGGCCAGAATATTGGCGTTGGCACCGCACTGGGCCGAAGAGCAGCTCTGGTTCCAGACATTTTCCGGAATATATGATTTCACGGTGAGGCCGTCGGAGCCATTGACCGTCTTCCAGTAGGCGCTGGCTTGTCCGTTCTCGTTGAACTGAGTGCCTCCCACCGCCACAGTGAAGGGAGTGGAGGCGAGCAAATTAACCGAGATCGGTCCAGTGGCCACGCTCTCACCCTGGTTGTCGCAACCTTCCGCGCCGCTGTCGCCGCTCGAGACGATGTAAGTGATGCCCTGGGCGGCCGCCTGCTCCGCTATCGCCGAAATAGCCTGCGCCTCAGCGCTCGGGACACCGAACTCGCAACCTCCGAAGCTCTCCGTCATCACCGGCGCCAGATTGTTGTCGATGATGTAGCTTTCCGACAGAAAAATTCCGTCCGTGGCGTTGGTTCCGGCAGAGACCACAAAATCCACCACCGCGTTGGGCGCCATGACAGAAGGCCAGGAAGCATCCAGAGTGGCCTCGGCTTCTTCACCTCCGCCCAGGTCGCCCGGGTCAGGTCCGTTGAGGATGATGTTCAAGCCGCCGCCAAAGCCCCCGAAAATATTTCGGAAGTCGTACACATCCTGCCCCCCGCCATACAGGTTGCTGCGCGCGACTACCGCGATGGTCTGTCCCTCCCCATTGATTCCGTTTGAAAGGGTTAGCGTGGCGTTGTAAATCACTCGATAGTCTGCCGGGCCCAGAGCGTGTGTCCCATCAGAAAATGTGACCTGCGGCTGCGCTCCCGGGCTGGTTGTGAGGCGTCCCCTTTCCGGGGAGAGGCCTAGTTGTGTCTTCTTGTAGAAATTGTGAAACGAATTTACGCCTGCAACCACCGGCGCTAGCGCATCCGGTATTTCCGGGTCGCTGGCATTCGCCCAGTGGGCCTCACCCTTCACCATGTATTTCCGGATCGGGGTGTGAAATACCTCCTGCACCTGGGCGGCAGTGCCCGAGAACTCGATCAGGGTGCGACCCTTGCTGACCTGCGCGACTTCAAAGCCGTGCCCCTGCAACCAGGAAGTGACGGCTTGAATGTCGGAGTCTGCCGGGCCGAACTGTTGCCCGAACTGTTCCGGCGTCACCCACTTGTGAAATTGAGGCGAGGACTTGTCCTGCTGGTCATCAAGCAGCTTCAACAGCGCAGTTTCCTGCTCCGGACTGCGTTTGAGGACCAGCAGCATGCGCTCCATCGGCAGGTCAGGTGGAGCGGTCGCTACTTCGAACTGGGGACGGGCGAGAGGATGAACGTTGCCCTTGAGGACAACCCGTTGACGGTCATCCACCGGCTCATGGACCAGCGGTCGAATGTATCGTTGTTGCGCCGCGGCCAGCGTGGACAGGCCAAGTAAAACAACCGAAAGGATGGTAAACCGCAGACGAAAGGGATCAGTTCGCATGCTTCTCCTAAGCAGACTTCCGGCCAACCGGCAAAGCGCCGGCCAAGCCGCAACCAGGCAGAAGACGAGACCCCCTCGTCCACAACCACCCATCAACCGCGCAAGCCACCCGACGCTGTGTCCCGGTCGCGAAAAGCGTCCAGGTCAGATGCGCCGATTGTGGCCGCACATCATAACCCAGCTGTTCAAAATGTAAAGTGCAAGATTTGATCCGAGGAATGACACTCATTCCTCGATCAAAGGCGGGAATCCGGCACCGGCCCAACGCATTCATAGTGCAGAAAACGGCCCCAAATAAGAAGCGCCCCAAACTCTCGCGAGTTATGGGACGCCCGAACAGCCCTCCCCCAGGTCTGCTCACGTATGAAGGTACGTCCGACCCGCAAAAGTGTAAATCCCACCTTCGTGCCAATCTCATGGCACGAACAGGCCATATGCTGTGACCGCGTGGGGACAGCCGCCCTCGGCTGTCCGGCGGCTACTCTGGAGCGGCAACGCAGGTTGGAGCCTACCCCCGTTACTCCGGCCAGGCCAAAACCTGTTGAGCTGCGCTCGACCGGACAGCCGGGGGCGGCTGTCCCCACGCGGTTGTTGCCTGATCCAGCCCACAGCTAGCCTTCAGGCGCCCGCCCGAGTAAGCCCTTTGCCCGGTTACTGCCGTAATCTTCCGCATGGGGATTGGCGTTGACCGTAGCAGCCGCAGTACTTACATTCGCCACAGGGGGTCGTAATGAAGGATATTCACGAGGTTTTACGCCGTAAGCAGGCCAAGTACGCCCAGCTCAGCAAGCAGATCGAGGCGTTGCAGCAGGCGGCTGAAAAACTGCGCGAAGTGGCCCCTCTGCTCGCCGAAAGTGACGAAGAGGAAACCGCAGTTTTGGCCGATGTAGAGGAGCAGGGTAGCAGCATGGCAGCCCGAGCCGGGTCATCGCCTGCGGGCGCTGCAGCATCCGCTCCGAAGCCTGCGCCACGCGCTCCGCGCTGGCCTTAATCCGGCAAGAGTTGAGTTGGGGCACAAGGCCCGCATATGACATTTCAGTCTCTTCTGGTTTGCAAAGACGAACAGGCGACGGCTGTGCTCACGCCCGTCCTGGCCGGTTTCGGCCTGGGCGTGCAGTGCTGCGGCTATCCTGACGCTCTCTGCCGCCTGACGGAGCAGAAATTCGACGCCGTGATCGTGGATTACGACGATCCGCACAGCGCGGCCCTGGTCCTGCAAAACGCCTACCAGTCTTCGACGCCGCACAAGACCGTCACCGTCGCCCTGCTAGGCGACAAGACCAAGGTGCGCCATGTGTTCGGCGCGGGCGCAAATTTCGTTCTCTATAAACCCATTTCACAGCAGCAGGCCGAAGCCAGCCTGCGCGCCGCCATGGCGCTGATGAAGCGTGAGCGCCGGCGCTCTTTCCGGGTTCCGGTCCAGCTTCCCGTGAGACTGCGGGTTGAAAATGGCGTGGAGATGGAAGGCATCCTGCTCGACCTGAGCGAAGACGGTCTGGACGTCCTGGCGGCACAGCCGCTGTGCCCGGCCGCCATCATCAGTGCTCATTTCGTGCTGCCAGATCAGGACAAGGAGATGGATATTCGCGGAGAAGTCGCCTGGGCTAACCCTAACGGCGAATCCGGCGTGCGTTACATCGATCTCCCCGACAATCTTCGTCAGACCCTCAAAGCCTGGGTGATCACCAACGCAGCGGAATTTCTTCCCGAAGATCCTGAGCCCGTTTCCGAATGCAAGCTCACTGATCTCAGCCTGGGGGGCTGCTATGTCGAAACCGAGTCGCCCTTCCCGGAGCGCTCCGGCATCGTTCTCTGCCTGAAAGCTGAAGACATGGAGGTCCAGGCCGAGGGCATGGTGCGGGTCATGCATCCGGAATTTGGCATGGGCATCGAGTTCGCTTCAGGCACCGCGGAACAGCGCGAACACGTGGGGACATTCATCAACTTCCTCACCAGCCGCCCGGGAACGCTGCCCCAATTGCTGATCACGCCCCGTGCCCTCGCCGCACTCAATGAGCAGGATTACCGTCAGACCAAGGCATCCGACGAGCCTGAAGACCTGCTGCTCGGCCTGCTGAACCGCTCCGATTCTCTCAGCCAGGAAGATTTCCTCAAGGAACTCCGGCAACAGCGCAGCTCCGAAGAAGTAGCCTCCTCGTAGTTCTGTTCGAACCCGATTGTCGTGAAGTTACCAGCAATTACGTGGGGACAGCCGCCCTCGGCTGTCCCCACGCGGGAATCAAAAAGGACCTGCAATGCGGCTGGCATTGCAGGCCCCGTGCCCTCTCGGGCTTGCTCCACCCTGTGGGTTAAACTTACCGTGAAAGTTCCGCAGAAATATTTCAGCCAGATTAATTGGTTGTCAAAATCCTGAAACATTTTCACGCTCGGCGGGACCTGATCGCGCCCGCCAAATGAATTTGCTCATTTGCTTCTATTTGGGCAACAATCGATTCCGTGCCGACCAAGGGTCCGCCTGAAACTGTCTCCGCCGCAGCTTCATCTGAACGCGCATGGGGCGGTTCTCTTTCTGGCTCCCCAATCCTGATCATCATGGCGGCGGGGTTCGCCGTGCTCCTGCCTACCTTCTTTCTCGGCATCCCGTCCGGGCACGACTTCGAATTTCACCTTAACTCCTGGATGGAGGTCCTCGGGCAGTGGAGGCTTGGCATACTTTATCCGCGCTGGGCCGCCCTGGCCCACTTCGGATACGGCGAAGCACGCTTCATCTTCTATCCTCCGGCGTCGTGGATGCTGGGAGCGGCACTGGGAGCGTTCCTGCCCTGGAAAATCGTGCCCGGCGCTTATGAGTGGATCGCGCTTACGCTCTCCGGGATCTCGATGTTCCTGCTGGCGCGCCCTTATCTGGCGCGAGCGGACGCCATCTTTGCCGCCGCCTTGTACGCCGCTAACCCCTACCACATCGTCATCGTGTACTGGCGCAGCGCCTGTGCTGAGTTGCTCGCCGCCGCGCTTCTGCCGCTGCTCCTGCTGGCGGTGCTGCGCTCGGAGAAATTTGAAAGAAAAGCCATCCTCGCTTTGACGCTGATCGTGGCTGCTGCCTGGCTGACCAATATCCCCTCCGCCGTGATGTTGACTTACTCCATGGCGTTGCTGCTGACCATCGCCGCCGTCATGCGCCGCTCCTGGCGGCCCCTGGTGATCGGCGCGGTGGCTCTGTTGCTCGGTTTAGCGCTGGCCGGGTTTTACGTTGTGCCTGTTTTGTACGAGCAGAAGTGGGTCGAGATTGCGCAGGTGCTGTCACCGGGGGTCCGTCCCCAGGACAATTTTCTGTTCACCTCTCTCAACAACCCCGATCACGATCGCTTCAATCTCTTGATCTCTCTGCTTTCAACCGCTGAGATCATCCTTCTAGGCATCTTCTGTTTTTTGTCACGCTCCTGGCGTAATCGCGCCCCGCAGTTGTGGTGGATGCTTGCGGCCTGGTCCGCCGCCTGCGCGCTGCTCCTGTGTTCCGTGAGCCTTTTGCTCTATCGCTTTCTCCCTGAGCTCCGTTATGTGCAACTGCCGCTGCGATGGCTGCTCTGCCTGAATGTCGGGTTCGCCTTGCTGGTCACCATGGCGTCTCCGCGCCGGCTGACCCGCCCTCTGGCCTGTCTGATCATGCTGGCGGTCCTGGTGCTCGTCTGGCATCGCGTTCAACCACCCTGGTGGGACGATGCCGGAGACGTGGCAGAGATGCTGGACAATCAGCAAAACGGCACCGGCTATGAAGGCATCGACGAATATGTTCCCAACGGTGCCGACGTCTATGAGATCAAAAATGACGCACGCCGGGTGAGCTTCGAGGGCGAAGGCAGCGCACGCATCCGCATCACCCAATGGGGACCCGAGTCAAAGGCGTTCAGCGCGAGCCTCAGCCAGCCGGGAAAGCTGGTGCTCAGATTGTTCAACTATCCGGCGTGGAAGGTCGCGGTGAATAATCGCCCGGTGACAACCGGGACTCTCGAGGTCACCGGCCAAATGGTCATTCCGGCAGTTGCGGGAGAGAATCAGGTTCAAATCACATTCGCTCGGACTCGCGACCGGGAAATTGGCGGGATAATATCGCTCACCACGCTTATCCTGATATTGACAGCTTTGCTCTACGACCGCCGCAAATTTGCGCTATGACTCGTGTCCTCATCGCCACCTCGAACCCAGGCAAACTTCGCGATTTCGCCGGGGCCGCAGCTCCGCTGGGAATCACGATTGAGTCTCTGCCCAATTTCGCCGCTATTCCCACCGCGGTCGAGGATGGTCTCACTTTCGAGGCCAACGCCAGAAAAAAAGCTGAGTACTACAGCGCGTTCTCCCCGGGTGACGTTGTTCTGGCCGACGATTCCGGCCTTGAGGTGGACGCGCTGGGCGGAGCTCCCGGAGTTCACTCCGCGCGCTATGCCGCTGACCAGCCTCATCTGGTGGGCAACAACACCGACGACCAGGCCAATAATGCCCGCTTGATTCGGGAACTCAGAAGAATTCCTCCGGAAAAGCGCAACGCCAGGTTCGTGTGCGTGATCGCCGCTGCCCGCGACGGGAAAATCCTGAATGTATTCCGCGGTCAAGCCGAGGGCCTGCTCCTTGACACTCCGCGCGGCTCGAGTGGATTCGGGTATGACCCGCTGTTCTACTTTCCTTCCATTCAAAAAACCTTTGCCGAACTGACGCCGGAAGAGAAAGCGCAGTACAGCCACCGCGGCGCAGCCTTCCGTCAGTTCCTCGACTGGTACCTGACTAAGAACTAAAAACCGGGAACCGAGAACTGGTGTTCTTGACTCTCTTCTCCCGCACCGGGATAATAAAAGGTTCTCCAGTCATCTCTAACAGCACAAGGGGTCCAGTGGCGACAACCGCCAGTCCTGCAGGTCCAGTAAACACGCATGAAGGCGTCCCTCCGCTGCGCGCCGGCCAGGGCCATTCGTTCCTGCTGCGCAAGCTGCATTCTCTGAGCGGCATCGTTCCGGTAGGGGCGTTCCTGGTTGAGCATTTTGTCTCTAACGCGTTCGCTACCCGCGGACCCGGGGCCTACGCCAAGCAAGTGGAATTGCTGTCCGGCTTCCCTTTTGTCTTCTACCTCGAGCTGTTCGGGATCTGGCTGCCGATTCTGTATCACGCCCTTTACGGTTTCTATATCTGGTTCCGGGGTGAGAGCAACGTCAGCGACTATCCCTGGGCCGGAAACTGGATGTTCACCCTGCAGCGCTGGACGGGCGCCATTGCCTTCTGCTACATCGTGTGGCACACCTGGCACCTGCGCTTCAGCGGAGTGCACATCCTGACGCATCCCGACGCAGCCTTCGGCAAAGTGCAACTGGAATTTCAGCACACCTGGGCCATAGCGTTTTACGCTGTTGGGATCTTCTGCGCTTCCTGGCACTTCGCCTACGGCCTGTGGCTGTTCGCGGCCAAGTGGGGCATCACCACCGGGGACGCGGCCCGGCGCCGCTTCGGCTACGTCTGCTTCTTTATCGGATTGCTGTTTATCACGGTGGGAGCGCTTACCATGCGCTCGTTTTTGAATACGCCGCAGCAGCCGGTCGGGCCCGAGAACGACAAGCATGATTCTTTTGCCGGCGCGGTGGCACCCGTAAACCGATCGCGTCCGATAGGAAATCCAAACTAGATGGCATCGACTCCGAAAATTATAGTGATCGGCGGCGGCCTGGCGGGACTTGCCGCGGTCATCAAGATCGCTGAGATGGGCGGGCACGTGGACCTGTTTTCCATCGTGCCGGTGAAACGTTCACACTCGGTCTGCGCTCAGGGTGGCATCAACGCCGCCAAAAATCTGAAGGGTGAAGGCGATTCCTGCTGGCAGCATTTCGATGACACCGTATATGGCGGCGACTTCCTGGCCAACCAGCCCCCGGTCAAGGCCATGTGCGAAGCCGCACCCGGCATCATCGACCTGCTCGACCGCATGGGCGTCCCGTTCAATCGCACACCCGAAGGACTGCTCGACTTTCGCCGCTTCGGAGGCACGCTCTTCAATCGCACCGCCTTCGCCGGCGCGACCACCGGTCAGCAACTGCTCTACGCGCTCGATGAACAAGTGCGCCGCTACGAGTCCGAAGGTAAAGTCCGGAAATTCGAGCATTGGGAATTTCTCTCCGCCGTGCTCGATTCCAGCCGCGTCTGTCGCGGGATTTGCGCCATGGACCTGCGCTCCATGGAGGTCCGCACCTTTCCCTCCGACGCCATCATCATGGCCACCGGCGGCAATGGCGCCATATTTGGCCGGTCCACGAACTCGGTGGTCTGCACCGGCTCGGCGCAATCGGCGCTTTATCAGCAGGGATGCTATTACGCCAACGGTGAGTTCATTCAGGTCCACCCCACCTGCATCCCCGGCGAAGACAAGCTGCGCCTGATGTCGGAATCGGCCCGCGGAGAAGGCGGACGCGTCTGGGTCCCGAAAACTCCCGGCGACAAACGTGATCCAAAGGCGATCCCGGAAAACGAGAGGTGGTACTTCCTGGAAGAGTGGTACCCGAAGTACGGCAACCTGGTGCCGCGCGACATCGCGACCCGCGCTATCCACAAAGTGGTGTACGAGCACAACCTCGGCATCGATGGTAAGCCGATGGTCTATCTCGACCTCACCCACATCGACCGCAAGATTCTGGATCGCAAGCTGGAAGGCATTCTGGAAATTTACGAGAAGTTCGTTGGCGACGATCCCCGCGACACGCCGATGAAGATTTTCCCCGGCATGCACTACACCATGGGCGGATTGTGGGTGGACTTCACCCAGGCCACGAACATCCCCGGAATTTTCGCCGCGGGCGAGTGCGAGTACCAGTACCACGGCGCCAACCGCCTGGGGGCCAATTCCCTGGTCTCCTGCATCTTCGGCGGGTTCATTGCCGGGCCTGCGGCAGTGAACTACGCACGCAACCTTAAGGCTGCGCAGGGCAATGGTTATTTCGACAGCGAGCGCAAGCGTCAGGAAGAAAACAACGCCACCCTGATGAAAGCGGACGGCACCGAAAATCCTTTCAGACTGTGGCGCGAGCTAGGCGACCTGATGACGAAGAATTGCACGGTCATCCGCTACAACAAGAATCTTCAGGAGACCGATGCCCAGCTGTGCCGGCTGCTGGAGCGCTTCCGCCACATCAACCTAAGCGACCGCACCCAGTGGGCGAACACGTCGGTGGTCTTCGCCCGGCAGCTCTACAACATGCTGCAACTGGCGCGCGTGATCGCCCAGGGCGCCGGCTTGCGCGACGAGTCGCGGGGCGCACACTACAAACCCGATTTTCCCGAGCGCGACGACAAGAATTGGCTGAAGACGACGAAAGCAACATTCGCCCCAGATGCTGACGAGCCGAAATTTGAGTTCGAGCCGGTGGATGTTTCTTTAATTCCGCCAAGGCCGAGAAGATACGACGCGGTGAAATGATTTACCTAGGGGCAGGTGTCCCACCTGCCCGGCCGAGCAAAGCTCGGCTTAGGTTTTGAGGAGATTGAAGCCTTGGCGAGCTGTGCTCGCCCGCCCAGACGAGGACGTCCGGGCCTACGTGGTTTTGAGCTAAAAGCACATGGCTAATTCCAAGACCGTACTCTTCAAGATCAAACGCCAGCCGAACCCAAACGTCCGGCCCCACTGGGAGGAATTCGAGATTCCCTGGCATCCGGGCATGAACGTGATCTCATCGCTCATGGAGATCGCCGCCAATCCGGTCACCCGCGAAGGCAAAGCGACTACACCCATCACCTACGACTCCAACTGTCTCGAGGAAGTCTGCGGATCCTGCGCCATGCTGATCAATGGACGCGCCCGCATGGCCTGCTCCGCCCTGGTGGACAAGCTCGAACAGCCCATCCGGCTCGAGCCGTTTTCTAAATTTCCGGTGGTCCGCGACCTGGCTGTCGATCGCAGCGTCTTGTTCGAAAATCTCAAAGCGGTCAAGGCCTGGGTTCCGATCGACGGCAGCTACGATCTCGGCTCCGGGCCGCGCATGACCATGCAGGAACAGGAAGCGGCTTACCCGCTTTCCCGCTGCATCTCCTGCTGCTGTTGCATGGAGGCTTGTCCCCAGTTCAACGAAGACACCGGATTCGTTGGCGCGGCCACGATTTCCCAGGTACGACTCTTCAATACGCATCCCACGGGGGCTGCGCTAAAACGCGAGCGTCTTGCGGCGTTGATGGGCGACGGTGGCATTCAGGAATGTGGATACGCCCAGAACTGCGTCGAAGTGTGCCCCAAGGACATCCCGCTGACCCGCTCCATCGCCGAGGTGGGCGGCGATGTGATGAAACAGGCGATTGGTGATTTGTTCAGAAAATGAGAACTCGTAACCCCACTAAAGTGGCGTGTCGGGAATTGTCATCGCCGGACCACAGAGTGTCATTCAGAAGCGCCAAAAGCCCCGCGCATAGGGCTTTTCGGCCCGTAACCTCTTGTAAATTACTTACCCTCTGATTGGCATCACGGTTGCTGCTACATCGAGCGGTTACCACGGGCGCGCCGTTAGCGCGAGTTAAGTAACCAAGGGTAACGCCCGGCGGTTCTTCCAGAGCCGCCCGGGCTTAAAAAAGCACTTGTTTTTGTGCAGCTCGGGTTTAGAATACGCCCCTGTCTCAAGCGCCCCTGAGACCTGGCAGAGAATGTTAAAGGCCACTTCGTGAAACGTAGGATTCAAAGCGCGACACTTCTCTTTTTGCTGGCTGCCATCTGTGCGCCCGCTTTTGCTCTGCACAGCTATGTGGCGCCGCGTCGCGCTCATCGAGTCCGTCGTGCTCACCTTCGCCGCCTGCGCTGGAATCCCGTGTTTCGTCCATCCCGCGAATCTCTGCTGCTGCAGAATCATGAAATCGACCGGATGGACTTGCCCCGTATTCAGGACGATGCTGAACTGGAACAACTGAAGGCCAGCGAGGACCTGGTCCCGATCGTTGCCGGCCCCACGCTGCGTTTCGATCCGCGCCTCGATCCCGACCGGCGCTATTGCCGTCCCTGGACGCGTGAATTTCTCGACGACATGAGCGCGGCCTATTACAAGCGTTTTCAAACCTCGATTCAGGTGAACTCGGCGGTCCGAACGGTGAAGGTGCAGAAGAAACTTCGCCGCCACAATCGCAATGCCGCGCCCGCCGAAGGCGAGATCGCTTCTTCACATCTCGCAGGCGTCACGGTGGACATTCAGCGGCGCGGGTTGAGCCGCGAACAGATCAAGTGGGTCCAGGACTATATGCGGCCTCTGAAAGAACAAGGGCTGATCGAACCGGAAGAAGAACGCCGCCAGTGGGTGTTCCACGTAATGGTCTCCGGCCGCTACACCGACTGGCGCGAATCCATGATGCTGGCCGGCGAGCAGCCGATTCCGCAAGCCTCGGAAACCGCGGAACTGCCACTCCAGTAACGCCCGCCAGTCGGAAACGCCTCAATTTATTCCCATTCGATTGTCCCGGGCGGCTTCGACGTGACGTCATAAACCACGCGGTTCACACCTTTCACTTCATTGACAATCCGGCTGGAAATTGTTTTCAGCACCTCATGGGGCAGGGGGACCCAGTCGGCAGTCATGCCATCTTCCGAATGGACCGCGCGCACGGCGCAGGTGTAGGCGTAGGTTCGCTGGTCGCCCATGACGCCGACCGACATCACAGGGAGGAGGACGGCGAAACTTTGCCAGATCCTGGTGTAGAGACCGGCTTTCTTGATTTCGGTTACCACGATGTCATCGCATTCGCGCAGGATCTTCAGCCGTTCGGGCGTAACTTCGCCGAGGATTCTGACGGCCAGACCAGGTCCCGGGAAAGGCTGGCGCTGCAGCACATCTTCCGGCATGCCGAGGTCGCGGCCGATCTTTCGGACTTCATCTTTAAATAAATCTTTCAGCGGCTCAATCAGTTTGAGCTTCATTTTGTCGGGCAGGCCGCCCACGTTGTGGTGGGTCTTGATGGTCTGCGACGGCCCGCGCACTGATCGCGACTCGATCACGTCGGGATAGAGCGTGCCCTGCACCAGCCACTCCACCTTGCCTTCCGCCTGTTCGATGCGATGGGCCTCGGCGTCGAAGACTGCGATGAATTCGTTGCCGATGATCTTGCGCTTGGTCTCCGGATCGGTCACGCCGGCGAGCTTGTCGAGGAAACGATCGGTGGCATCGACCGCGACCAGGTGCAGGCCCAGCTTGTCGCGCAGGCCCTGCTGCACTTTTTCGAACTCGTTCTTGCGCAGGACGCCGTTGTTGACGAATACGCAAGTGAGGCGCGAAGGGGCCGCACCGTCGCGCATGGCCCGGTCCACCAGGGTCGCGGCCACGGCGGAATCGACGCCGCCAGAGAGCGCGCAGATGGCGCGCCCATCGCCGACAGTCTGGCGCACGCTGGCGATGGTGGCATCGATGAAGTGCTGCGCGGTCCAGGTGGGTTGGGCGCCGCAAATGCCCAGCGCAAAGTTGCGCAAAATGTCGGTGCCGGACTGCGTGTGGCGCACTTCGGGATGGAACTGCACTGCCCACATTTTTCGCTCGGGAGCCTCGATGGCGGCCACGGCACTGGGAGAACTTGCCACCAGGTGAAAGCCGGCGGGCAGTTCTACCGCTTCGTCGCCGTGCGACATCCACACGGAAAGCCGGGCGGGAAGGCCTTCGAAGAGGCGAGAACCGTTCTGGATCTGGACGTCCGCGTGACCGTACTCGCGTTTGTCGGCGGCCCGCACTTTGCCGCCGAGGGTGTGCACCATGAACTGCAGTCCATAGCAGATGCCCAGCACGGGCAAGCCCAGCTGCAGCACGCGCGGGTCGGCGGGCGGCGCGTCCGCGTCATAGACAGATGATGGGCCGCCGGAAAGAACAATACCCACGGGGGAGTAGCTGCGAATTTCTTCCAGCGTGGCCGTACAGGGGAGCACTACCGAGAAAACATTTTGTTCACGGATGCGGCGCGCGATGAGTTGCGAATACTGCGCCCCGAAATCGAGGACTACGATGGATTGGGTTTCCACGGACGAGTTTCTCAGATTGCGAGGTGCGTGTAAAGGGGGAACCCGGCTGCCATCAGAACCTGGTGTGGCCAGAGAAGCCTGGTTTTGCAGATCTGATGTGGTTCATCAGGACATGGTGTCCTCAGTTGCTGGTCTCTAGTTTTCTGTTTCCAGCATCGGAAGGCCGGGGATGTCGCTGAGGATATCGTCGTCCGATGCAGGGAGC